>ERZ1034920.1774-NODE-1774-length-13173-cov-3.938100_pt1 | contig 13173 bp, 12 predicted proteins | sample MGYA00520688_ERZ1034920 | MGnify/ENA primary metagenome ERZ1034920 (study PRJEB33766, sample SAMN09781785) | gut metagenome | biome: gut microbiome | host: Homo sapiens | place: Madagascar | study: EMG produced TPA metagenomics assembly of the PRJNA485056 data...
CGCTATTGGTCGAAATACATCGATTTGCAAGGTCTGCTCATTCATGAAGCTGATTTAAGACCAAATATCGGTATTTCCAACGCATAAACAGGGAAAAACCTATCCACTGTCCAAAACGTGGTACACGTAGTTTCTGCAAGTTGGCTATAGTGATTAACGCAGAGGTTTAATGGCGGCGGAATATACCCTGATAATCGGCTCTTGATTAAGCTTCAGCCGATAAAGGTGGGGTTGATAAAGCTGTTGAGGTTGCTGCATGGTTGTTCTTGCACGGTTCAATGGAGGACCCAGGATGCGAAGTGGGGATTTAGGCATAAACGGAGGTGATGAGCGGAATGTTGCCGTGGGGTCAATTGAGGGCATCGACTTGTCACCTCAAGCTCGATCGTTGTGGGCAAAAACCGGTGGTGGCGAAGAAGGCAACTTGTGGTCGCCCCTTTATGTCCACATGGCAGACTCCGCCCTCGTAGCACGCAAGCTTTGGGACGAATGGGCTTCAGATTCCATTAAACGGCAGATTTCAGATTGCGTTGATGGCGACGATCTAGCCGCTGCCGCACTCGTGTCTTGGCTTGCCGGCATTCATGATATCGGCAAAGCTACGCCAGGTTTTCAATATAAGGTCCCCGAACGCGCAGAATTTGTTCAGGAGATGGGGCTTTGCCTGCCGAGCGCACATATGGTCAGCCATCCTCCTTCCCATGCGAATATGGGTGAGGTTATCGTGGAGCGTAAGCTAGACGGTCGTGGATGGGGTTACTCGTGGAGTTTGGGTAGCATCGTTGGATCCCATCATGGAGTCCCCCCTTCTGATGATGGAGTGCTCAGGGACATTGAATCCAGGTCAGGTAATTTTCCCATCGAAAATATGGGAGACGAAGAGTGGATCTCCGTTCAAGACGAACTATTTGCCTGGATGTTTGATGCTGTGGGGGTCGCTGAATTTGAAGAGCAGTATCAGGCTCTTGAGGTGCCGCAGCCGGTGCAGGTGCTAATTTCCGCTCTTGTCATAATGTCCGATTGGATCGCATCCAACTCCGATTTCTTCCCTCTGACCTTTCGAGTTGAGAGCTGGGAAGAGTTTCGCTTGCGTGCTGACGCGGCATGGGTTTCTTTCGCCTTGCCGTCGTCATGGCATGCTGCAAATAGTGAATTAGAGGGTGAGGATTTTTTCCATCGGCGTTTTAAGGGGCTTCCTGAAAATGCAAGGCTTAGGCCAGCGCAGCTGGAGGCGCTTCGAGCGGCGATGGGGATGGATGACCCAGGTTTGCTTATCATTGAAGCCCCTATGGGAAACGGAAAGACAGAGGCCTCTTTGCTTTGCGCAGAGGTGATGGCTGCTAAGTCGGGCGCCGGTGGAGTTGCATACCTTCTTCCTACAATGGCGACTTCCAATGCAATGTTCTCACGAGTTGAGGAGTGGCTTGAATCCGTGCCCGACTCAAGGGGCAGGTCAACGCGGTCCATGCAGCTACTCCATAGCAAGGCGGCTTTAAACCCTGATTACTCGAAACTGCGAAGCTGGGGCAATACATGGATGGGCGATGAAGCGCATGCCTGTACCGAGGAAGACGTTATTGCCCATCAATGGTTTGCTGGAAAAAAGCGTGGGATGTTGTCCTCGTTCGTCGTGGGGACGGTCGACCAGCTGCTTATGGCTGCCTTAAAGGTGAAACATGTGCAGCTTCGGCATCTTGGTTTGGCTGGGAAAGTTGTCGTTATCGATGAAGTGCATGCTTACGATGCGTATATGAATACATATCTGGATCGTATCCTCGCATGGCTTGGTGCCTATGGGGTTCCGACGATACTGCTATCCGCAACGCTTCCGACAAGCCGCCGCAACGAGCTGATTCATGCTTATCGCGGTAAGGATCGCAAATCGACAAGGAGTGCCACCAGAAGGAAAGATATTCCGCAAGCGCCTTGTGAGGAGTCGGGGCGTCCTGCGTACCCATTAATTACGGCGACGGCGTATTCAGACGCGCTCGATCAAGGGATGTACCGAATGTGTCCAGGCCATCCGGAGGGTACGGATGTGATCGTTCAGGGCATAGAAGATGACAACGAGACCCTTATAGGCCAGCTGAGCGAGCTGCTGTCAGATGGTGGCTGTGCTTGCGTGCTGAGGGACACAGTCAGTCGTGCCCAGTCTACTTACCAACAGCTGAAGCAGGTGTTTGGTGCCTCTTGTGTCAAACTGGTCCATTCGCGCTTTATTGCGCTTGATCGCATACGCAATGACGCAGAGTTGCTGCGTCTGCTTGGCCCAGATTCCGATTGCCGTCCAGACAAGCTGATCGTCGTGGGTACGCAGGTTATAGAGCAATCTCTTGATATTGATTTCGATGTCATGATCACCGATATTGCCCCGATCGATTTGCTGCTTCAGAGAATGGGCCGCCTTCACAGGCATCGGCGTGGAGAGGGGCAGTCGCAGCGTCCTCAGAAGCTCAGGCAGGCGCGCTGCTATGTTGCCGGAGTGGAAGACTGGGGCGAGGCTCCTCCTATGATTGCAAAGGGGATAGACAGCGTTTACCCGAATGCGTTGTTATGGAGAAGCCTTCTGGCTTTGCGCATGAAGAGCGACGGGTCAGATGTATCTGTGATCAATCTTCCTCGTGATATTGCCGCTCTTGTTGAGCTGGTTTATTCCGTGGACGGCGATCGCGAGTGGTTGCTGCCCGCGAAAGAGGAGCGGAAATGGGCGGATGCGCTACAAGCGGCAGAAAACGATCTCCTAGAAAGACGGGAAAGTTCGCGGGGTCGTGCCAGAGCGTGGCTTTTAGATAAACCAAAAAAGCGAAAAGGCAGCAGCCTAATCGGGTGGCTTAGGACTTCCTATTCGGCGCTTGATGATGTGAGAGGTCGAGCTGCTGTTCGCGAAACTGACGAGTCGATAGAAGTTGTTGCGGTTCAGGGGCTTGAAGGTGGATTCAAGCTACTTCCATGGGCTGTCGACGTTCAAGGAAGCCTTCCGAATGGGGGTTCCCTGGGAGATGGCATCGATGTTCCCGATGATGAAGCAGCGCGCCTTGCAGCAAATTGCACGGTGAGCTTGCCTCCGCGGCTGTCTTCGGTGCGGAACTACCAAGAAGTTATTGATGTTCTTGAGGGTCAGGTGCAAATACCTGGCTGGCAGGAATCTAGATGGCTGCAGGGGCAGTTGGTGATGGTGCTCGATTCGGAATGCAACTCCGTTGTAGAGACGGGATCTTACGTATACCACCTCCATTACTCGGAGGAAGCGGGACTTGAATTGGCCTCGATAGACAAGAAAGGGGAAGATGCGTAGTGAGTCAGAATGCGAGCTTTAACCTAGTAGATGAACCATGGGTGCGTATTCGAGATGGAGAGGGCGAGAGCCGAGAGGTGTCCCTGATTGAGCTATTTGAGCAGGCTCCACATATCAAGTGCTTGGCTAACGATTTGCCCACCCAAGATTTTGCGATTCTGCGTGTTTTGTTGGCGATTCTTCAAAGGTCGATTGCGCCCATGTTAGATGAGGATGATGACCCAGCGGAGGTTTGGGGTGGCTTATGGAATGCCCCAGAACTTCCTGTTGCTGAGGTGCGCGAGTATTTAAGCGAATGGCATGACTCGCTTGACCTTTTTGGTGTCGAGAGGCCTTTCATGCAGGTGGCAGATTTGCGGACAGCAAAAAATGAAGTAGCAACTATTAAGAAGATAGTTGCCGATATACCTGATGGGGATGAGCTGTTTTCGCTCCGAACTGGTAAGGGGGTAGAAAGCTTGTCCTATCCCGAGGCCGCGCGATGGCTTATACATGCTCAAGCTTTTGATACCTCAGGAATTAAGAGCGGAACAGTGGGAGACCCTCGCGTAAAGGGAGGCAAGAGCTATCCAATTGGAACAGGATGGGCGGGAGGCCTGGGTGGATTGTTCTTCGAAGGCCCAACGCTGGCTGAGACGATTTTGCTGAACCTTATTGCGTGCGACGTTGAAACAGGCGATTTATTTTCCTGGGAAGACATCCCTTCCTGGGAGCGTTCTGTCGACGCTGTGGGGACAGACAGTCGTTTTCCGACTGGCAGGCTTGATCTATACACCTGGCAATCTCGGCGGATTCGATTGATTCCTGAGAATGGTAGGGTTATAGGCGTGGTTCTGACGAACGGTGACAAACTGGAATCGAGAAACCTGCAGGAGTATGAGCCTATGACCTCTTGGAGGCGTAGCCAAGCTCAGGAGAAAAAGCTCAAGATGCCGCTTGTATACCTCCCTCGTGCCCACCAATCCGACAAGGCGCTGTGGCGCGGGCTCGACTCGCTTTTTGGCGATAAATCCAGGGAGGATACTCCTTCCGTCTTGGAGTCTGGTGTTGAGAGATGGGTTTCGTATCTCGCAAGTAGAGATGGCGGATGCCAGCTAAATCAAAAATATTTACTCGGAGTTCATGCTGTTGGTCTCGAATATGGCACTCAAAACTCGGTCATAACCAACATCGTCAACGACAAACTTGAACTAAGCGCTTTTCTGCTCTCGCATGAAGGGGGATCGCTGGTGGGTCTTGCCAAGGAGTGTGCCGCTTCGACCTCGGATGCGATTTATGCTTTAGGGGATTTTGCCGCGAACCTGTGTCGTGCTTCTGGCGGTAGCGGTGTGGGTGAGATTGATGGAGCGAGGCAGGGCTCGAGAGCTCGAGCTTTCTTCGAGATTGATTCTTTGTTTCGCTTATGGCTTGCGCGTCTTGATGAGAGCAGCGATATAGATAGCGAGAGAGCCAACTGGCACGAAATAGCACGCTCGGTCATGAGGGCAGACGCGGCAGATTTGTTGAGCGGGGTGGAAGCAAATGCGATTATTGGCGCCCCAGTAAGAGGAAAATCCAAGATGAAGAGCGAGTGGATGACGGCATCGCGAGCGGAGGCGTTGTTCAATGGCGCTCTAAAAAAGGCATTGCCGCTAGAGAAGGATGAAGAGAATAAAAAGGAGGTGCGCTGATGGCGGAAAACGAAACGATGAGACCCGAGGAAAGTATAGCCTGGTTTGTGAATACGCGAATCAGCTCTATTCAGAACGACTACCTTTCGGCGAATGGTAAATCACGGGGAGCTAGAAAACTAGCATCTTTGAGGCATGCGTTGCTGATGCCGATCGGATCCGATGCGGACGCATGGCCGCTTGAGTTCGAAGGTTTACCTTCCGCTCTTGTCGGAAGGGGGCCGGAGCCCTCGGCAGGGGAAATGGCGGTCCATGCCGCTTTGACGCTCTATGCCCTTCATCAGCAGGGCCAATCTCGGCCCATGCATATTCGCGGTGTCGGCCATGGGTTTGGTAATGCGATAAGGCAACTTGTGGTTCAAGAGAAAGACCACTATTCGAACCTTGAAGTAGGGGAGATGCCTAGAAGGTTTAGGGCATTTATTACTGCGGAGTCGATGGATGAAACCCTCCACTATGCAAGGCAGATGGTGCAGCAATTACGTGGTGCGGGCATTGCGGTTGACTATGCGAATCTTGCAGCTCAGCTTTACGGCTTGCAGAGCCCTTATAAAGCAGATCAAGTACGCCTTGCATGGGGCCGAGAATACGCATTTGCAGGCAAGGCGAATAACGATAGCTCTAAGTAACGATTTTGCAAACAACACTTCGAAAGGAAACAACAATGAGAAATTCTCTATTTGTAGACGTGCATATCCTCCAGACTGTTCCTCCAAGCAACATTAATCGTGATGATACCGGTAGCCCGAAATCAGCCCGATTCGGCGGTGTAAAGCGTACGAGGGTTTCGAGCCAGGCATGGAAGAAAGCTACGCGTGACCTGTTCCCCGACATGCTCAGCAAGGACGAGGTTGGGCAGCGTACAAAGCGTGTGGTCGATATGATTTCGGATTTCGTTCTTGATCTGAAGCCGGGCGTTGATCGTGAGCAAGCTATTGATGCTGCAACGAGGGCTCTTGCTGCTACGGATATTAATGTCAAGGATGGCCTAACGGGCTACTTGGTGTTTGTCGCGCCTGGGCAAGCTAAAGCCCTCGCGGAGATCGCGGTAAAGTCTATCGAGACGGGGGAGGCTATTGCTAAGAAGGAGGCAAAGGAGGTTTTAGATGTCAAGAAGAATCCTTTGCTGAATGCTGTTGATGTCGCAATGTTCGGGCGAATGGTAGCAGATGCCCCCGAGCTCAATGTTGATGCATCCGTACAGGTGGCGCATGCGATTGGCGTCGGAAGAATGGAGCCAGAGTTCGATTACTTTACGGCTTTGGATGATCGCTCACCTGAGGATAATGCAGGTGCTGCGATGATCGAGACCACGGAGTTTGCTTCAGCCACTATGTATCGATATGCGAATATCGATGTGATGCATCTCTGCGAGAATCTTGGTTCGGTGAGTGTTGCTTGCCGTGGGGTTGAGGCGTTTCTCCGTTCCTTTGCGCTTTCTATGCCAACGGGCAAGCAGAACTCGTTTGCGAATCGTACCTTGCCTGCTGCTGTAGTTGTTCAGCTTAGGGGCACTCAGCCAGTCAGCCTGGTAAACGCTTTTGAAAAACCTGTAGAGGCGCGGGATGGGAAGAGTCAAGTTGAAATTGCTTGTGAGCGTTTGGCGAATCAAGAAAAGGCGGTTGATGAAGCTTTCGGTGTATCACCTCAGACTACATTCGTAGTCGTTGGATCGCCAGATGCAAAAGCGCTTCCAGAGGTTCTTCCCGGTGCTATTGAATGCAGCCTCGGTGAGGTATTGGAAGAGGTCTCCTGTTCCTGCTCCGCTTTCCTTGCAGAGAACGGTTACCAGCCTGAAGGGGGTAACTGATCATGACGGTCCTGCTGCTTAAGCTGGCGGGTCCGCTGCAGTCATGGGGTTCGAGGAGTCGATTCACCGAGAGAGAGACTCAGCATGAGCCAACTAAGAGCGGCGTAGTTGGTTTGCTTGCTTCTGCCCTAGGCAGGCGGAGAACGGATTCCATCGATGATCTTGCGGCGCTGAATTTTGCTGTGCGCATAGATCAGCCTGGTTCGTTTGAAGACGACTTCCAGACTGAACACAAAAGAAAATGGGACAAGGATAGCGCTAGATGGGTTTCGGACACCTCCAAGAGCGGGAGCCTTCCTTTGACCCATCGGCACTACCTTGCTGATGCCGTCTTTGTTGCTGCGTTTGAGGGCGATAGTGAGTTGCTGCACGCATGCGCAGTCGCTTTGGACTCTCCTGTATTTCCTTTGTTCCTTGGCAGGAGGTCCTGTCCGCCAGCATGCCGGATATTAGTAGGGGAATTCGAAGGCGAGAGCCTTTTGGATGTTTTGAAGGCCCACCCCTGGGAGGCATCGCAACTTTATCAGGGAAGTTGGAAATTTCGCGATAAGGAATTTGTCGATCTGGAGGTTCTGCACGACAAGCAATCTTCGATTGATGGCGAAGGTTATGACGTTGTTCAACGCGATGTGCCTATCAGCTTTTCTCAGGAGCATCGGCAGTACTCCTTTCGTGCGGTTGCCCACACGACGGTAGCGGTCAAGAATCAAGCCTATGCCGGGGAGCGGGTTGAGCATGATCCCTGGGTGGCCCTCGAAAAGGAGGCATAAGGAATGTATTTCACTCAGTTTCCCATCAATATGACGCGCAGGGAATCGCGGAAGATGCTCGGTTCTCCTTATTTGATGCACGCTGCTGTAGCGGGCAGTTTTCCCCCCGATGCTGCAGCTGATCAAGTAGGGGACGGTCGTGTTCTTTGGCGTGTGGATAGGGCAAGCGATGGTGGTTCCCGTCTCTATATCGTCAGTCCCGAAAAGCCAAGCTTGATTGGCCTTGACGAGCAAATAGGATGGCCAGACTGCGAACCTCAATGGGGTACGCGCAGCTATGACGATTTCTTGTCGCGTATTTCTGATGGGCAAGTTTACTCTTTTCGACTGATGGCAAACCCAGCATTGAATAGAAGTACCAGGAGTGGTGCGACCGACATAAAAGATCAGAAGGGTGGATCAAAGAGGATCGGCCATCTTACCGTCTTGCAGCAAGAGGCGTGGCTTGTTGGTAAGCAGGCATATGAGGGCTCGGGCGCGGAGGTGCCAAAGCTTTTTGCCGATCAGCCGGTTTCACGTGCCCAGAGGAATGGCTTCGAGGTTCTTGTCAACGAAGTCGGGATTCCCAGGGTGATCGTTAGCAACTCGGGCAAGTCAACTTTCCGTAAAGGAGCTTGGGGAAAAACGATAACCCTTGTCCGAGCGCAATATGACGGGGTGTTGAAGGTTACCGATGCGGATGCGTTGCGTCATGCCTTGACGTGCGGTATTGGTCACGGTAAAGCATTCGGGTGCGGTCTTCTTACGCTTGCCCCATTGGGCAAGTGAGACACATGAGCGGAATTCCAGGAATTGCTAAACCTGATCTGCACGCGCTTCCTGCTGTCAGGGATCGAATGACCTTTCTTTATGTGGAAAGGTGCCTTGTGAGCAGGCAAGACGGTGCAGTGAGCATAACGGACTCGCGGGGAACGGCGTATGTCCCCGCTGCCTCTCTTGGGGTTCTTATGCTTGGGCCGGGCACCAATATTTCCCACCGGGCTGTTGAACTGCTTGGTGATTCCGGATCGAGTGTCGTATGGGTGGGCGAGCATGGCGTCCGCTATTATGCGCATGGCAGGCCGCTCACCCACTCATCCCGTCTCATTGCAGCTCAGGCTGAGCTCGTTTCGAATACCAGAAAACGACTTGCCGTCGCGCGAACGATGTATGGCATGCGATTCCCTGGTGAAGACGTTTCACGCTATACGATGCAGCAGTTAAGGGGGCGGGAGGGGGCGAGAATTCGTACTTTGTATCGAAAGCTCTCTAAACAGTATGGTGTCCCATGGGAGGGGAGAGAGTACAATCCCGATAATTTCCTTGATGCAAGCCCGGTAAACCAAGCCCTATCAGCTGCACACGTGTGTCTTTATGGAGTTGTTCATAGCGTAATTGTTGCGTTGGGCTGTTCTCCTGCTTTGGGCTTTGTTCACGATGGCCATGAGCGATCTTTTGTTTATGACATTGCGGATTTGTACAAAGCAGAGCTGACCATTCCCATAGCGTTTTCGGTTGCTTCGAACCCGCCAGAGGATATTGGGGCTGAAACACGACGGCGCACGCGAGACGCTTTTCTCGACGGCAAAATTATGCAAAGGTGCGCTCGCGACATCAAAATGCTGCTCTTGGGTGACTTGGATGAGGGGGACGAGCTTGACATCGATATGATGTTCCTCTGGGACGATAAGCACCCATCGGTGGATTTCGGTGTTTCCTATGGCCGAGAATACGATATGCAGCTAGAGGCAGTTGAAGCTAGTAACGGGATGCTTGTTGGGGTGTAGCGTTGGTAGTTATTGTTTTAGAGAAGTGCCCCATTTCCCTGCGTGGCGATCTGACAAAGTGGCTTCAGGAAATTAGCTTGGGCGTATATGTGGGCAGGGTTAGTGCTCGCGTGCGGGATGAGCTATGGAAGCGCGTGCGTGAGGAGTGCAGGAACGGGCGCGCGACGATGGTGTTCTCTGCACGCAACGAGCAGCATTTAAGCTTCCGCGTTCACAACACCACATGGGAACCCATCGACTACGATGGCCTTACGTTGATGATGCATCCAGCTCCAGCGCGCATAAAAAACCTTGAAGAAAAGAGGTTGGGCTGGAGTAATGCTGCGGCGCGATCAAAGAGAAGAAGAATATTTGACTCGAGCTTTGCTGAGCCAGACGAGTACGTCGTGTTTGACGTGGAGACCACTGGCTTGGATGCAAGCAAAGATGAGATTATTGAGATTGGGGCAATCAAAGTTGGTCGAGGAGTGGAGTCGGGTAGGTTTCACGTGCTTATTCGTCCTAGTGGGCGTATCCCAAAGAAGGTAGTTGAGCTGACGGGAATAACTGACGATCTGTTGCAAGCTCAGGGGGTTGATCTTGAGCTTGCTATGCGAGACTTTACCTCCTTTGTTGGGGACGATGTTGTGGTGGCGCATAACGCTTCCTTTGATTCTGATTTCGTTCAGGCTATGTGCGAGGAATGTGACTTAGACGATTTTGACAATGAGTGCATAGATACTCTTGTGCTAGCGAAAAAGAAATTGCCAGAAGCTCCGAACTACCAGTTAAAAACCCTGCTCGGTTTATTGGACCTTGAAAATGAAACACCTCATCGGGCGGAATCTGATTGCGAAGCAACGCTTCACCTTTTTCGCAAACTGATTAAAATGTAATTCAATTATGGGATTACGGGATTCTGAACTGGGATTTTTTAGTGTGTTCCCCGCATACGCGGGGATGATCCCGGGCGAGGAATCACCAGCATCAAAAAGACTGGGTGTTCCCCGCATACGCGGGGATGATCCCGGAACGTACGTCGAGCTTTTCGGCTTGAAAGTGTGTTCCCCGCATACGCGGGGATGATCCCTCTGCTTGAAGCTTCTCCATGTCTGAGTCTGTGTGTTCCCCGCATACGCGGGGATGATCCCGCTAATGGTGGATACTTCTCAGGAAGGCGACAGTGTTCCCCGCATACGCGGGGATGATCCCGCCAACGACGTCGCTCCATACGTCGGCCTTGGGTGTTCCCCGCATACGCGGGGATGATCCCGAGCTGTTGATGATGTTCACCATTCGGCTGAAGTGTTCCCCGCATACGCGGGGATGATCCCGACGATGGCGGCAACGAGAAGATCATGGACGTGTGTTCCCCGCATACGCGGGGATGATCCCGTGCTTTTTGCCTAGCATCAATTCCGATTCATGTGTTCCCCGCATACGCGGGGATGATCCCGGCGTTCTTGGCAAATACAAAAACCGATATAAGTGTTCCCCGCATACGCGGGGATGATCCCTTGCCTAAGCTATCCATAAGCAAAGTAAATTCGTGTTCCCCGCATACGCGGGGATGATCCCGCAAATGTAACCACACCTTGTAAACCAGATATGTGTTCCCCGCATACGCGGGGATGATCCCTTGTCCGCGACGGTCACAACGAAGTCGTAGGCGTGTTCCCCGCATACGCGGGGATGATCCCTTCCCGCGAATGCTCGAATCAGGCAAGGGCATGTGTTCCCCGCATACGCGGGGATGATCCCTGAACACCATTTGTATAAATAGGGTTCGATCCGTGTTCCCCGCATACGCGGGGATGATCCCTAGCAGAAGAGTTGCTAAAGTATCCAGACTTCGTGTTCCCCGCATACGCGGGGATGATCCCGACTCCTTGCAACAGATGTTTTTAACTTAATCGTGTTCCCCGCATACGCGGGGATGATCCCAAGATGGAAGTATCTCGTCATTAGCAAAATATGTGTTCCCCGCATACGCGGGGATGATCCCTTCATTAGGAGTGATTTCGCTCTCAGTTTGAAGTGTTCCCCGCATACGCGGGGATGATCCCGGAAACGTCAAAATTTGCAAAGAAACGCGGAGGTGTTCCCCGCATACGCGGGGATGATCCCTTTCTGCATAAATTCGGAATAATCCCACGATTGTGTTCCCCGCATACGCGGGGATGATCCCGTCGGCGCGCAGAAAACACCCTGGATCATTACGTGTTCCCCGCATACGCGGGGATGATCCCGTTTTCGCCTGCCAGGCGCTTTTCATCGGCGGGTGTTCCCCGCATACGCGGGGATGATCCCGTCCCCGCTGGAATTGATCCCCGCGCGATTGAGTGTTCCCCGCATACGCGGGGATGATCCCACCGTCGGCGGCTTCCGCTGCCGTCTGACCAGGTGTTCCCCGCATACGCGGGGATGATCCCCGATAGACAACACACACAGAGAAAGGGAGAGAGTGTTCCCCGCATACGCGGGGATGATCCCGGAGCCGTGTAAAGCTCGCGCCCGATTCCGAGGTGTTCCCCGCATACGCGGGGATGATCCCTCTTCTTGCGTCATACCGCTTCGAGCCCTAAGGTGTTCCCCGCATACGCGGGGATGATCCCGTACCATTCGCCCTCGCGGGATACGGAATCACGTGTTCCCCGCATACGCGGGGATGATCCCGACGCGCTGGTGCACCGTAGAGGACATCAACCGTGTTCCCCGCATACGCGGGGATGATCCCGAAATGGACATGGACAATCTTATTCAGAGCGTGTGTTCCCCGCATACGCGGGGATGATCCCGCGGCAAAGCGTTACGCGGGACTGGATCGCCCGTGTTCCCCGCATACGCGGGGATGATCCCCGATGATCCCGAAGATGTAACGCCACCGCGTTGTGTTCCCCGCATACGCGGGGATGATCCCATGCTCCTTGCGCCCTCCGCGCCCCTGCTCGCGTGTTCCCCGCATACGCGGGGATGATCCCGGCGTTCTGCGCAAGGTGACGGCTGCAATCGCGTGTTCCCCGCATACGCGGGGATGATCCCTTGCCAGCCGTCGAATCCTCGATGTGCAGGAAGTGTTCCCCGCATACGCGGGGATGATCCCGGAAAAGAGCGGCATTGCAGGGATTTTGGGAAGTGTTCCCCGCATACGCGGGGATGATCCCGGGCGGTTGAAATGCACCGCAAAGTCGCTCATGTGTTCCCCGCATACGCGGGGATGATCCCTGGGCGCGGAAGGACAGGGAAGCAAATAGGGAGTGTTCCCCGCATACGCGGGGATGATCCCAGTCCGAACTCGAAAAATTCCTCGTCAAACTCGTGTTCCCCGCATACGCGGGGATGATCCCGGTAGAACTCGGCCAGATCGATCGACAGCCCGGTGTTCCCCGCATACGCGGGGATGATCCCAGGAGAAACCATGTCAAAAATTTACAAGTTCGGTGTTCCCCGCATACGCGGGGATGATCCCTTCGAGCCGCAGGCGGCCCCGTTCGCGCCGAAGTGTTCCCCGCATACGCGGGGATGATCCCGCCACCGCCCTCTCGATCAGATCAAGTGAGAAGTGTTCCCCGCATACGCGGGGATGATCCCTCGCGCGTGGTGAGCATCGAGCTTTGCCACGCGTGTTCCCCGCATACGCGGGGATGATCCCGGATTACTAAGGGGCTGAAATGGGCATTGAGCGTGTTCCCCGCATACGCGGGGATGATCCCAACCTGAAGGGCGCGGCTTTCGACGGAGCCACGTGTTCCCCGCATACGCGGGGATGATCCCGCCGTCATCGGATGGCGTCTTGTACGAGCGAGGTGTTCCCCGCATACGCGGGGATGATCCCCAGTCCCTCTCCCCCGCCGATGCCGTAATCCGGTGTTCCCCGCATACG
>ERZ1034920.1776-NODE-1776-length-13168-cov-15.995577_pt1 | contig 13168 bp, 11 predicted proteins | sample MGYA00520688_ERZ1034920 | MGnify/ENA primary metagenome ERZ1034920 (study PRJEB33766, sample SAMN09781785) | gut metagenome | biome: gut microbiome | host: Homo sapiens | place: Madagascar | study: EMG produced TPA metagenomics assembly of the PRJNA485056 data...
TCATTCAAAATGACAACTTTTTTTCGGTCGATGCCTTAACGCAATAGCATTGCGCCTGCGGGTGGGAAGGCAGTACGTAGTACCAAAGGGGGGACGGGCCTGCAGGGCCCGAGGGTGGTGAGGAAAAAGGTTCTAAAGATTGACCGTCCCTTCGGGACGGAGGGTTCTTGGGTTTGACGGGCCCTTTGGGCCCGAGGGTTGTGGATAGCCGCCTACGGCGGCAATGATATGAAGTCAGCGTTACGAGACTTGCATTTGTGTCACCTGTGCTGCATGACGTAGTGCGTTAGCCTCCTTCCTCTGGAAGGCAGAAGCCCTGCAGAGGGCTTCTGAGCCGGGCTAATATGTGAGCATAGCCTGCACACAAAGCGAACACCTTAATGCCTGGCCGTTGGTGTCGCCGGAGGCGACGGAGAATAGCGGGCTTTCGCAAGGGGCGCGCTGATTCAGTCGTTATCAGATTTCATTCTAGGGAAGCGCTGATTAAATCACTGTCTGCTTTCATTCTTGAATTTTTATGCAATGCGAGGAATGTGGCGACGCGAATAGCGAGCTATTTAAGGAGCCTCATGACGAAGCAGTGCATAAAAATTCTTATGAAAGTAGACTCTATGAATTAATCAGTGCTTCCCTAGCATTTTGGTTCAAATACAAGGAATAAGCCGACGCGAATAGCCAAAGCTATTTAAGGAGGCTTATGACGCAGTATTGGACCAAAATGCTTATGAAATCTGATTCTGCGACTGAGTCAGTGCTCCCCTCAAAAATCCGAGGCCCCATAGGGGCCTAAGATGGCTCATAGTGGCTTGGAGAGCTATCTTCAAGTGTTCCTCAGGGCTCCGCCCTGCTCCTTCCAGTGGAAGGAACCTTACGTTATGTGCTTGCCTTCCTGCCGAACGCAGTCATTCTGAACGCAGTGAAGAATCTCGGTATGCGGCACATTTGACACATCCGGTGGTAAATACCACTCGGCGGGAATTGGCCACTGACGTGGCCACCCCCTATCCGGCTGCGCCGGACTCCCCCCTATTCAGGGGGGAGAATATGCCTCTCTACGCTTTCCTTTAGACTCATGTGGCACAATGCTGAGCACCCATAGGGACACTGTGCACATCCTGCATAGGATGTGCAAGTCGGGCGAAGTAAGGCGCCTAGCCTGCCCATAAGAGCGCTTTCCTTTGGGCCGCCCGACCGAACTTAGCGGGGAAAAGGTGGTGGCGCAGCCACCAAAGGGGGGCTTCTCTTCCCCCGCCCGCCAGGGCGGTTGTATGGTTTTACTAGCTCACTAGCTCACTAATACACCAGACCAGCTCACCAGCCCGCTAATCAGAACTCACTTCCCAGGGCAATCTTCCCGGCCACTCTTTCCGCCAGTGCCTTCCCCGTGGTGTCAGCGGTGCGGTACTGGTAAATGACCCGCCATACCGTATCCTTCTGTGTAAATATATATTCCTCCACCGTGAGATCCGTACTCTTTCCCCTGGATGATTCGGTAAAGGTAAAGGTCAGTTTCTTCCCCTTCAAATCACCGATGGATACATCCTTCACATCCGATTTCACATGAGACAGAGAAAGATTGCTCTTCAGTATTTCCTGAGCATCGGAAACAAGAACCTTTTCATTCACATCAGCAGTTGCCCTGTCCCCGGTTACCAGAATCTGCAGATGACTGTTATGGCCCTCCGCCTTTACCACCGAAGCCCCCCGGTCCCCCAGGTCCACCTGTTTCCCATTGGAAACAAGCTCGAAGGGCGTGGAAATGGTAATGGTCTGGTTGTCGCAGTGAATCCTGTTCTTGCCGAACACAAACTGGTCATCCAGACTGCCGCCGCAGCCGGAAAAAAGAAGCATAGTGCCCATCAATCCCGCCGCCAGCAGAAGTTTCGTCTTTTTTATATTCATAGTGCAACACTTTCCTCGTATTCTGAGTTATTTTTCTTATTATACCATATTATTGTAGAGGGTTCTAAGGGCAAAGGTTCTTATGATTGACCGGCCTGTGGGGCCACTGGGTGGCCCGGGTTCAGAGGGTTCTCTCCTCAATTTATTGTCCCACCGCTTGCGGGGGTAAGGTGGTGGCGTCAGCCACCAAAGGGGGGGCGAGCGCAGCGAGCCTGCCGCCGCAGGTTGTGGCCGCCTGACGGCGGCGGGTTGTGTAGAAGGGTTGTGTAGAGAGGGGGTGAAGAGGGGGGTCTTAAGATTGACCGGCCTTTGGCCGGAGGGTTCTTAGGTTTGACAGCGCCTTTGGCGCCGAGGGTTGTGGATAGCCGCCTACGGCGGCTATGATTATAAAGTCAGCGTTACGGGACTTGCATTGTGTCACCAGTGCTGCAAGACGGAGAGCCAGGGCCTCCTTCCTTTGGAAGGCAGAAGCCCTGCAGAGGGCTTCTGAGTCGGGCTAATATTCGAGTATAGCCTGCACACTAAGCGAGCACCTTAATGCCCGGCCGTTGGTGTCGCCGCAGGCGACGGATGATAGCGGATTTTCGTAGAAAATCCGAGGCCCCACAGGGGCCTGTGTAACACATAATGCTTCGCGTCGTGTATTCGGTGTTCCTCAGGGCTCCGCCCAGCTCCTTTCTGAGAAAGGAGCCTTACGTTACGTGCTTGCCTCTTGTGTAACCAATGCTGCAGGACAGAGTGCCAAAGCCTCCTTCCTCTGGAAGGAGGTGTCGCCGCAGGCGACGGAGGATAGCAGGCCTTTCGCAGAAAGGCCGAGGCCCCATCGGGGCCTAATTTGTCTCTTCCGTAAAACGCCGCCTACGGCGGCGCCTTTGCTGGAGAAAGGCCTATCCTCACCCCTGCCCCCAGCTCCTTCAAAAAGAAGGAGCCCATGGTAAATGTTTTCCTTCCCTCTCCAATTAAAAAAGCCCCGGAAATTCCGGAGCTTTTCCTATAGATTTCAGCAGTATTTAAGGCTGTCTCTCAGGCGGGTGAGTGTCTTTTCTCTTCCGAAGAGGGCAATCATGTCGTAGAGGCCCGGTCCGTGGGTGACGCCGGTCAAAGCGATTCTGACGGGTTCGAAGGCTGCTTTGCCTTTGATGCCGGTTTCCTTCATAAGGGAGGAGAAGCATTTCTTAATGGAGGCTTCGTCAAAGGTTTCCAGTTTTTCCAAGGCGTCGGCGAAGGCGGTGATGATTTTGCCGCTGGTTTCCTGTTTCATGATGGCAAGGGCGTCTTCGTCGGTCACTTCCAGCAGGTCTTCGAAGAAAAGTTTTACGTTTTCCGGAGCCTGGGCGCCGTAGTAGAGGTGGTCTCTTACGTACCATACCACTTTGGTGAGCCAGTCTTTCTGTTCAGCGGAAAGCGGGGTCTTTACGTAGCCTGCTTTTTCAATGAAGGGCAGGGTCACGTCCAGGAGCTGCTGTGGAGACAGTTTCTTCATGTACTGGAAGTTGATCCAGTTCAGTTTTTCGATATCGAAAACGGCGTCGTTGGAGGAAACCCGTTTCATGGAGAACTGCTTAATCAGCTCTTCCCTGGTGAAGATTTCCTGTTCGCCCTTAGGTGCCCAGCCCAGGAGTGCCAGGTAGTTTACCATGGCATCGGGGAGGTAGCCCATGTTCTTGTATTCGGTGACGGAGGTGGCGCCGTGGCGTTTGCTCATCTTCTTGTGGTCTGCGCCAAGGATGAGGGAAATATGGCCGAATTCCGGTACCGGATAGCCCAGGGCTTCATAGATAGCCAGCTGGCGGGGTGTATTGGACAGGTGTTCTTCAGCGCGGATAACGTCGGTGACACCCATAAGGGAATCGTCGATAACTACAGCAAAGTTGTATACCGGAATACCATCGGATTTCACGATGATGAAATCGCCTACGCCGGAGGCCTGGAATTCCACGTGGCCCCTTACCATATCGTCAAAGGCAAAGACTCCTTCTTTTCTGACTTTCAGGCGGATAACCGGCTTTCTGCCTTCCGCTTTGTACTGAGCAATCTGTTCTTCCGTGAGGTGGCGGCAGTGGTCGTCGTATACAGGGGTCTGGCCGGCAGCCACCTGTTTCTTTCGGCTTTCTTCCAGTTCTTCTTCTGTGCAGTAGCAGTAGTAGGCTTTTCCTTCGTCCAGAAGGCGCTGCACTTCTTTCTTGTAGATGTCAAGGCGTTCGGTCTGGCGATAGGGGCCGTTGTCGCCGCCTACGTCGATGCCTTCGTCCCAGGTAAGGCCCAGCCATTTCAGGGATTCCTTAATGTTTTCTTCCGATTCCTTAGAGGAACGTTTAAGGTCAGTGTCTTCAATGCGGACAAGGAAGGTACCCTTTGCATGACGGGCTACCAGCCAGTTGAATAAAGCGGAACGGGCGCCGCCGATATGGAACGGGCCTGTGGGGCTTGGAGCAAATCTAACTTTCAGTTTCTTTTCCATTACTTAACTCCTCCTGCATACGATGGATGATGCCATGGCGGCCATGCCTTCCCGGCGGCCGATGGCTCCCATCTTTTCATTGGTTGTTGCTTTAATGCCTATATCACCAGGCAATATATCCAAAATACCGGCAATTCTTTCTTTCATGGCCGGTATATATTGGGCCAGTTTTGGCTTTTCAGCGATGACAGTGCTGTCAATATTTCCTACCACATACCCTTCCCCTTCTATGATATGCTTCACTTCCAGAAGAAGGCGGGCGCTGTCAGCGCCGCTGAAACGTTCGTCCGTATCGGGGAAATAGTGGCCGATGTCCGGCAGGCCGCAGGCTCCCAAAAGAGAGTCCATAATGGCATGAAGAAGCACATCGGCATCGGAGTGGCCCAGAAGGCCGCCTTTTTCGGAAATGCGAACGCCCCCAAGAATCAGAGGCCTTTCTTCATCGAACCGGTGCACATCATAGCCCTGTCCAATACGGAAGGGACAGCGGTCTTTCCGGAGCGCCTGCTCCAGCCTGTCCATGTCATCCGGTGTGGTGACCTTGAAGAATCTTTCCTTTCCGGGAATGAGCTTCACCGGCACCCCCAGCTGCTCCAGCACGGAAGCATCGTCTGTAAAGTTTCCGCCTCGGGAAAGGAAATCCACCGCCCGGTGGAAGAGGCCTGTCAATGCCCCCTGGGGGGTCTGGGCACGGAAGAGATTCTTCCGCTCCGGCGTTTCCACGATGCGGTCCCCTTCTACCTTTTTGATGGTATCAATACAGGGCACCCCCACCGCCACCGCCGGGCTGCCCTCGCTGATGGCAGTAAAGGCGTCGTCAATGGTCTTTCCGTCCACCAGAGGACGGGCACCGTCATGGACAAGCACCTTGTCCGACTCTTCTGACACCATGTGAAATCCATTCCGCACGGATCCTGCCCGGTCGCTTCCGCCAGGGGCGAAAATAACACGGATGGAATGGGGAATGGAATGGACAATGGATTCAAAAACCGGTTTCTCCTCCGGCTTGGTAACAATCACCAGCTCGGAAAGGAGACGGCTCTGGAATACATTTCTTAAAGTGTAATAAATGAGAGGATGGCCCTCACAGGACAGGAGCAGCTTATTCAGGGACGCCTGCATGCGGCTCCCGTTTCCTGCAGCCACCAGTATAAGTGAATTAATCATTGGAGTCCAGCTTTGCAAAAATCATTTTGCCTGCAGAGGTCTGCAGGACGGATGTAATAATGACAGGCACTTCCCTGCCGATGCACTGGCTGCCGTTTTCCACCACAATCATGGTACCGTCTTCCAGGTAGGCAACCCCCTGCCCTTCTTCCTTCCCCTGCTTCACCAGCTGCACAAAGAGCTGTTCGCCGGGAATGACAGCAGGCTTTACTGCAATAGCCAGGTCGTTGATATTGAGAACGCTCACCCCCTGGAGCTCTGCCACCTTGTTCAGATTGTAATCATTGGTGACAATTTTATACCCCTTTGCCCGGGCCAGCTTCACCAGCTTCGAATCCACTTCGTTCATATCTTCGAAATCATCGGTAATGATGTGGAAATCTTTGCTGTTCTTCTTCATATGGTTCAGAATATCAAGTCCCCTGCGGCCCCGATTTCTTTTCAGCACATCCGAAGAGTCCGCAATCTTCTGCAGCTCCTCCAGTACGAATACAGGCACATAGATAGGCCCCTCAAGGAAACCGGTACGGTAAATATCCGCCACCCTGCCGTCGATGATGATATTCGTATCCAGCAGTTTTCCTTCCCTCTTGTCCTTATTCTTCTTTCTGTCAGGCTCCGAATGGAAATGGAACCAGGACGCCATTTCAGACTTCTTGCTCACCGCCAGATGCATGCCCAGGTAGCCCAGCACGATACTCAAAGCCACCGACACATAGGGCCCGATATAAGGCACGCTGATAAAAGCAAGCCCTACCAGGTTGGCAATAATAAGCCCCAGAAAGAGCCCCAGGGTGCCGGCCACCAGATCCTGCACCGACATGGAAGACAGAGACTTCTCCACCCTTGAAGTGAACGCAAAAAGACTCCTGTTCAGGTAAGGAGAAATAAAACAGCCCACAATGGCCCCTAAAATCCCGCCTATCAGCATCGCTCCCAGGGACATAAACGTAACACCCAGAATGGTCTCCGTTAATACTGAATTCGGAAGCAGTGCAGCCAGCACCGTTTCCCCCTGTCTGGAAAGAACGATACCAAGAACGGTAAAGAGCAATATGAATATTCCTCTTAATATTTTTTCCGGCATCTTAAATTCCCTCTTATGATTTACATGAAATTCCCATTTTTATGGTTCAAAGCAGTCTATCACAGTTAAAAACTTTTCCGTATCAATTATTATACCAAATTGCATAGACAATTTATACAGAAATTATGAAAATTTTCCAGGGAAGTACTGATTAAATCACTGTCTGCTTTTATTCTAGTATTTTTATGCAATGCAAGGAATGGGACGACGCGAATAGCGAGCTATTTAAGGAGTCCCATGACGAAGCAGTGCATAAAAATTCTTATAAAGGCAGACTCTATGAATTAATCAGTGCTTCCCTAGCTAACAAGCTAACTAGCCCACTAGTACACTAGCTCACTACTACACTAACCCATCCCGGTGAGCGGGAAGAATTGACTCTTCCACACATGCAGTGCACCCGCAGTACTTTCTCAGAAAAAAGAGGCGCCCCGCAAGGCGCCTTTCCTAATCAATGATGTTTCCTGTCTGCGATTTCCCTGACTTCTTCCGCATCAGAGCCGTACACTTTACCGCTGATGAAGTTCCTGTCCACCATGGTTTCCGCCGTGTATTCCGGATTGATAGCCTTCAGGTGACTGCAGATTTCCTTATAAATTTCCTCATCCTTTAATTTGCAGGGACCCGTCAGGGCCAGTTCAAAGGAAAGATGGATTTCCCCTTCCTTTTCTTCCACGAAGAAATCATGATAGGAAAGGGGCAGCCTGGTCCTGTAGATGGCAGATTCCAGATCCCTCCTATACTCCGCTTCCCGTGGATTGGAAATGGCTTTGGGGTCTGCATGAATGGTTGCCTGCACGTTCAGCTTTTCCCGGAGGGTGGTCATCACGTTTTCTGCCAGCTCGTGGCTTTCTACCAGGTTCAGAGTGCTGTCCAGTTCCACATGGGCTGTGGCAAAATGATTTTCCGGACCATAGTCATGAACGATAAGGTCATGAACACCGTACACACCGGGGCAGGAAAGGATGCATTCCCTGATTTTCTTGTATACCTCCGCATCAGGGGTAGCGCCAAGAATAGAATTCACTGCGTTTTTCATAATGCCGTAGCCGGTCCAAAGAATAAAGAGGGACATGAGCGCCCCCATAATGCCATCGATGTGAAGGCCGAAGAAATATTCTGCCAGCGTGGCCACCAGGACGCCGCTGGTGGAAAGCATGTCGGAAAGGGAATCGGCGCTGTAGGCTTCAAAGGCTTTGGAGCCCACCTTTTCCCCTGCCCTCTTGTACCACCATGCCAGAAACAGTTTAGCCAGAAGACCGATAATCAGAATGATGGCTACAAAAAGGGTAAATTCCGTATCCTTTGGATGGATGATTTTCTGCACCGATTCCACCAGAAGGGTAATGCCCACATAGAGAATCACCGCTGCCATGACAGTGGAATTAATATATTCCAGCCTCCCGTGACCGAAGGGATGCTCCTTGTCCGACGGCTTGGCTGCATAGTAAAAGGTCATCATCAGAAGGGTTACCGAACCCATATCGGTAATATTATTAAAGCCATCACCCATGACGGAGAGAAAGCCGCTCTGCCAGCCGGCCAGTATTTTGAAAGAGCCAAGCATGAAGTTCACAAGAAGACCTACCAGACCGGCCATAAAAGCCTTCTTTGTCCTGTCTCCATGGGGACCGGAAAATAAGAATGTCATAAACCTTTCATTTCCTTTCAAAAAGGAGAAAAATAGAGCCCGCTGCAAAGGGCATAATTTCAAAGCAGCCCTATCCATCAATTTAGAATTCTGACTTATGATGAAAAGGAACACCTAAAATCCTCTATATATACCAAAAGACCCTCCGTAAGGAGAGCCTTTCATAGAGCTGCAGCCAAATACTATATGGACCGAAAGACTGAATCAGTGCTTCCTTAGTACTTGTCGAAATCAATTTCGTTCAGAATATCCTTCAGTTTCAGGATTTCCTCTTTCGTCAAAGTCAGTCCCTTTGTCATCGCTGTATGGTCCGGATTCCAGGACCGAAGATCAAACTTCTCGTCTCTGTTGTTCCAGCTGGTATAGGTCAGCTGTTTTTTCCAGCCATTAGCAGCTACAGACAAATCTCCTAATTCTTCCTGAATGGTATACGTAATTTTAGCAGCCATTGCATTTTCACCTCATTCGTTCAAACTAGGACTATCCTATCATATGGAGAAAGGATTGTAAAGGATGTAAGCCGCTTTGGTTCCCCACCGGCCGCTAAAAAAAGAGCTGTGCTTTTTCACAGCTCTTTTTTTATGTATTTTCCACTATTTCTTCCTGCTTCCGTTCCACCCAGTTTTGGAAGTCTGCTTTGTCTCCCAGGGATACATAGGAAAGCTGTACAGGAAGAGCCACCAGACCGCCGGTGATTCTGGCACCGATGTAAAGTTGGCTCCAGTTGTGGGATACACCGGCCACCTCATTGTATTCCACAGGCATATAGAAAGCCCGGAGGGAAATATGGTAATCGGAATTAACAAAGGACCATGGCATGGCCACCAGCAGCTTCTTCTCGCAGATCAGGGCCACCGGATAGTGGACCCGGTTAATGCGCCAAAGGGAGTACGCCACCACCAGTGCTGCCACAACGTAGAAAATAATGCCATGTCTTGTATCATGCCAAATAGCAAAGAGTACGGCTCCCGCACTCACCAGAACGTAAAATAAGGATAGAAGGATTATATACATTCTCGAGCGGTAGCATTCCCATAATATTTTTCCGTAGATTTTTTCTTTATAGGTATCCAAAGCGAATCAAGCCTTTCCTCTATCGAAAGGGCCTCCAGGGCCTTTTGCACCGGGGAGGTCCGAAAACAGCATCATACACAGCCCACTGTCTGATTCCTTTACCGGAATCAATTGAAAAGCCTGTTTCTCCATTCCTCTCTTCCAAAGGAGTTCCTGTATCCATCCTGCGAACGTGCTTCTCTTCAGAGTGTGCAGGAAGAATTCGTCCACTTTTTTCCGTCTGTCCTTCTACTGACTTGGGCAGAGCAGGTTTTATGACTGGTTCGGAAGGTTCTTTTCTTCTTACAACTTTTCTTCTTATTACCTTTCTTTTTATTATTTTATCAGATTTCTCAGATTCTTTAAAGGATTTCTTTTGAAATTCCGGTTCGGGAGTCGGTTTCTCGCTATGGGCAGCCTCTTTTTCCGTCGATTTCTGCCCCCAGGATTTCAGCATTTTATCCCTGACTCTTCCATAGTCAAAGTTGGAATTGTGATTCTGTTCCATAGGTTTCCCTCCGGTTACTTGCCTTCTTCATGGCCGGAAATGCTCTTACGCATATCCGTATCAGCCTGGATATTCTTCAGATTGTAGTAGTCCATGACTCCCAGATGACCGCTCCGGAGTGCTTCCGCCATGGCTTTGGGCACTTCTGCTTCCGATTCCACAACTTTGGCCTGCATTTCCTGGGTATAGGCACGCATTTCCTGCTCCTTTGCCACAGCCATAGCCCTTCTTTCCTCCGCCCGGGCCTGGGCAATCTGCTTATCCGCCTCTGCCTGGTCCGTCTGCAGCTGGGCGCCGATATTTCTGCCCACATCCACATCGGCAATATCAATGGAGAGGATTTCAAAAGCGGTACCGGAATCAAGCCCTTTTTCCAGCACGGTCTGTGAAATATGATCCGGATTTTCCAGCACATCCGTATGCTTGGACGCAGAGCCTACGGTGGTGACAATGCCTTCACCAACCCTGGCAATAATGGTAGCTTCACCGGCGCCGCCTACGAGGCGGTCAATATTGGCACGAACCGTAACCCGGGCCCGTACCTTCAGTTCGATACCGTTCTTGGCCACTGCTGAAATGGTAGGCGTTTCGATAACCTTAGGATTGACACTCATCTGCACTGCTTCCAGCACATTACGCCCTGCCAGGTCAATGGCCGCCGCCTGTTCGAAGGATAAATCGATTTGGGCGCGATGAGCCGCAATCAGGGCATCCACCACATTATCCACATTGCCGCCGGCCAGATAATGAGCTTCCAGCTGGTTCACGTTCAGCAAAAGGCCCGCCTTGGTGCCTTTAATGAGAGGCAGTACAATCATCCGGGGCTCTACCCGGCGAATACGCATGCCGACAAGGTTGAAGAGGGAAATATTGACTCCCGCCGCCAGAGCGGAAATCCAAAGCCCAATAGGTACGAAATGAAGAAATACCGAAAGGGCTGCCACCACAATAATAAGGACCATAAAGGGAAATACCATGAGTTCCATACATTCCTCCTGTTAAAAAATATGAATCTAAAGAAATACTATATCAAGAATCAGTTTTTATTTCCTTAACTACCACATAGCTTGATTCTGCTTTGACTACCACCACAGGTCTGCCGGCCGCAATGAAGGTTCCTTCTGACAGAGCATCCAACAGCTGACCATCAATCTTGACTTTCCCTGCCGGCCGGAGTACTGAAACAGCAGTGCCTTTCCTGCCTTCCAGTCCCTTCAGATTCTTTGAAGAAGAGATAAAGCCCCTGTTTCCTTTCAGCTCCGTATGGAGAGTGATTTTCTTCCATAAACGGCTGCTTTCCAAATGGCCAAGGATGAAATAAAGACCCGCCCCTGCTGCAAGGACGGCAAAGCACAAGATGTAGAGCGCCTCTGTGCCGCCGCCGAAAGTAAAGAAGAGCCCTCCCAGCACAAGCACCAGGCCGCATAGGATGCCTGCTCCCGTCATGAAAAGAAGGATATCCGTAAAAATCAGCACCAGCCCGCCAAAGTACAGGATAAACTCCCAGAAGAAACTTTCCTCTTCATACCAGTTAGCCCCGATAAGGATACATCCGGCAATTGCCGCCGCCAGGGCGCCGCCTGAAAAACCGGCGGTCTTGATTTCAGCGGCAATGGAAATCAGTATGACCGCAGCCAGCACCGTTTCAACGATGGGATTCTTAATCATCAACGCCGCATCCCTGCCATCAAAGGCAAAAGCCGTCGGGCAGATAAAGAGAAGAACGGGCAGTAGGAAAAACAGCCGTTGCAGTAAATTTTTCATCATCCCGCCTCCTTCAAAAAAATTTCCTGAGAAATCCAATATTCCCTGTTTAAATTATACTATATCCTGCCACCCTTCTGCCACTTGATAAGAGAAAGCCTTTTTCAGCGATAATTACGGTATAACCATTTCCCCTGTAAAGTGTTATAATAATGATAAGAAATAAAATTTAAATCTGGAGGTGCCTTATGTTTAAAAAAGAAGCGCTTAACATGGCTTTACAGTTATGGAAAAAAGGTGGTTTCACTGTTCGTTTTTGGGATGGCACGGAAAAGAGCTATGGCTCCACCCCACCCAGATTTAAAGTGATTTTCAACAAAGAACCATCCTTCACTCCTTCTGATTTGAAAGAAGACCTGGATGTGCTCATAGGCTCCGCCTATGTGGACGGCATCGTGGATTTCGAGGGAAATCTGGACGACATTGTTGCCACTGCCTTTGAAAAAGACCCGGTAGAAATGCCCTATCATCTGGGCTCACTCCGCCAGCGGCTCATCAAAGAAGAAGAGAAACAGGAAAAAGCAAACATTCACGCCCACTACGACCTGGGCAACGAACTCTTCGATACGTTCCTTGATCCTACCAAAACCTACTCCTGTGCCTATTTCAAACACGACAGCGACAGTCTTTATGAAGCACAGATAAATAAAATCGACCTCTCCCTCCGGAAGCTCTTTCTGAAGCCCGGCGAAAAACTGCTCGACATCGGCTGCGGCTGGGGTGAACTCATCATCTACGCCGCTAAAAAATATGGCGTCCACGCTTACGGCATCACCCTTTCCGAAGAGCAGTACAAGACCGCTAAAGAAAGAATCCATAAAGAAGGGCTGGACGGAAAAGTAGATGTGATTCTGGAAAACTACCTGGACCTGGACTCCGATGAGTATCAGTTCGATAAGATCGTATCCATCGGTATGTTCGAACATGTAGGAAAGAAATACCTTCCCCTTTATTTCAATAAAGTATCCAGCCTCTTGAAACCCGGCGGCCTCTTCCTCCTCCACTCCATCCTCAACATGGACCCACAGGAAAAGCAGACCAAAAACTGGATGACAAAGTACATCTTCCCCGGCGGCTATGTTCCGGGCATCCGCGAAACCGTTTCCCTATTTCCCCTCTTCGACCTGCGTATGATAGGCTTCGAAAGCCTGCGCCGCCACTATGCCAAAACCCTTCACCTCTGGGCTGAAGCATTCAATGCACACAAAGACAGCCTGCCTGATAAATACGATGAAAAATTCAAACGGCTCTGGGATATTTACCTCAGAGGCTGCGAATCGGGCTTCCGCACCGGCGTCCTGGATGTGGGCCAGTTCATACTGAGCAAAGGAGTCAATAACGACCTTCCCATGACTATGGAATCCATTTACAGCGATAAATAAGCCATAAAAAAAGACCGCGCTGCGGTCTTTTTTTATGGCAGGTACGGGGCTTCGCCCCAAAGGTTGTGAGTGAAAGGTTCTTAAGATTGACCGGCCTGTCGGCCGGAGGGTTCTTAGGTTTGACGCCCGCTTTGCGGGCGAGGGTTGTGGATAGCCGCCTACGGCGGCAATGATATGAAGTCAGCGTTACGAG
>ERZ1034920.1777-NODE-1777-length-13168-cov-6.774194_pt1 | contig 13168 bp, 9 predicted proteins | sample MGYA00520688_ERZ1034920 | MGnify/ENA primary metagenome ERZ1034920 (study PRJEB33766, sample SAMN09781785) | gut metagenome | biome: gut microbiome | host: Homo sapiens | place: Madagascar | study: EMG produced TPA metagenomics assembly of the PRJNA485056 data...
TAAATATAGGGTTCGGCATGGCTGCTAATGATAGTCGAGCATTTTTTAATAACCTGCTCATACTGCTTGGAGCCAAATTCGAGAAGATTAAAACCCTCGGATTGCAGCCTATCCCAATCCGCGGCAGTCCGTCTAATCGCAAAATAGCAAGGCTGTTCCGGATGCTCTTTTGAGATATACCGGTATAGGTGTTCTCCGCTGTCATCAGCCTGAGTATCTCGGTCCAGAATAACCCAGACATGAGAATCAGAATTGTATCGGCTCCAGTTTTTGCAGAACAATGCTTCTATTTTTTTCCAAGAGACAGACGTTTTGTAAGAATCGCCTCTGCAGGACAAATAAACAGGCTTCCCATCCTCGGAACTTAGTGATAGAGGTTCTTCGTATGAGGCACCCGCTATCGAGTACCAGCGATGATATAGGCTAAGAAATCGCTTTCCAAGAAACATTACATCTTGGCGCTTCTCATCAATAGGTTCAAGTTTCTGTCCGTTGCAATACAAACCAATTTCAGGATTCGACGTCCTTAACAGTAGACTGCGGCTTCCAGGCTCAATCCTCTCAACATAAACGATATGCTTGGATAAGCCAACCTGTTTAAAATCGACGGCAAGCGCTTCTTTCCATTCATATCGGATCCATGAACCAGGCGAATTCTCAAGAGTAGAGCAGTCTACATAGCGAAAAACTTCCTCCATTATTTCAAAAAAACGCTGAGCCGTTCCGTCTTTCTCCAAAGAAATCGATCTCTCTGCATGGCCAACAAAATGCTTGAGATACCATGAAAAATGATAGAGAATCACATTTTGAATGTAATCAGGGACGCGCGAACGATTCGCACTCGCTTTCTTTATTAAACCTAAAAAACCTCTCTCTGGCTCAACGATCAGCTTATCAGGGTGATTCCATGTCGTATCCACCGTCGAGGTGCCGGACTCTCTCTTTCTGTAATAATACTTCGGCTTACTACTAAACGCCAAAACCCCTTTCTCTTGCGCAAGAAAAAAGGAATTGACAAAGTGAGCGTCCTCAAAATTCGGTTTTATAGACTCATCGATTGAAACGTTACTCTTTGCTATACAGTCAGTCTTGAAGAAAGCGGCGCTCATAGATAGCTGTATCGGATGCCTATCGTCCTGTACATTATAGAAATGGTCTCCTCCCGCAAAACGATTTCTAAGCGGATGAGAATGTTGCAACCTTCGGGTTTTTTCCTGGTAGTACACCAGATCACAGCTGATAAAAATAAGTTCAGGATTTTCGAAAACCAAGCGATCAACTTGCTCGAAGTAATCCGAAGAAACAAAATCATCCGGATCTATAAAGGTGACCCATTCGGAATCGACCAGATTGAGTCCTAAGTTTCTTGCACTCGCCTGCCCGCCATTGATTTTATTTATATACTTTATCCTACCTGGATACCGGCTCGCCCATGTTTCAATAATCTGAGCAGAGGAGTCAGTAGAGCCGTCATCAACAGCAATCACCTGTAAAGCAGATGAATCTATCGTTTGATTCATCAAGCAAGTGAAATAATCATCCAAATAATCTTCAACATTATAGATGGCAGAAACAACAGCATATGTCGAATGGGGTACATATGAGTCAGGGAGAGCATCTTTTATTCCCGAATGCTCCAACCTTTTTTTCTGAATTTTGATAACAGTCTTATCAGGCAATATTTCCTTTGCCTTTTTGAACAGTCTCTTCCTTGCGCTCTTGATAAGTTTCAACTTCATAATATACCTTCTTACAAAAACAGCATCCGGATAGAGCATTTCAGCGCATTGTTTTCTCCGGGCACTTGGACTCCTTCGCAGATTCACAAACGTCCGACCCCGGATTCCACACCCCGGACAACGCCCATTACCCTTAAATCCATATTTTACATTATCTAAATAAATCAGATCCTGCCACATCATCGAACTGACCCATTCATTGATTATTCCCGCAAAGAGAAATCTTTGCATGCTGTGCGTCTTCCAAACTTGGCATCATCGCCTTTTCTCGCGGTACAATCATCCTGCAAGCATCATCTGAACTGTTTTACCGGAGCAGATCCATGATTTATACCAGCGTCGTTGTTCCAGTTTTCAATAGCTCAAAACGCATCTCTTTCGCAGTCGATGGTTTAATAGGCCAGAATAACGATCGCAGACCTTTGGAGATCATCCTTGTCAACGACGGATCAACAGACCATTCTCTCGAAGTCTGTCATCAACTTGCAGCGCAGTGGGGTAACATCGTCGTCATCGACAAACCGAACGGCGGGGTCGGCAGCGCCCGCAATGCGGGCATTGACGCCGCTCATGGCAAGTACATCGCTTTTCTCGATAGCGACGACACGCTGCTGCCTGGAACGCTAGAGACTGCTGTCGAATTCTTCGAAGAGCACTATGACGAGATCGATCTCGTCACCTATCCTATGCGTCTCTACGACGAGAAACGCGAATGGCCCCACGTCCGCGAGCAGATCCTCACCGAAACGGGCGTTTATGACCTGACGAAACTTCAAAACGCATTCGCGCTTATCACGAATGTGAACGTCATCGTCAAGAACAACGATGAACTTCCTCGATTCAGAGAAGATCTTCTCGTTCACGAAGACGAGCTATTCTTCATGAATCTGCTGCTGCAAAAGCAGAAGGTCGGGTTCAGCAAGAAGGGCGCCTATCGCTACTATCAGCGCCCCGGCAGTGCCATCAGCACCAAGATGCATCCGTTCTATCAGTTCAAGAAGAACATCGGGTTCTGGGAGGAACTCTTCGCTCGATACGACGGTCCCGCTCCCATCTACTTGCAAGCCTCGTTCCTTAACGAGGTTAATTGGAAGCTCCGAAAAGATGTTCTTCTTCCCTACCACTACGAGGAAGAAACCTTCCAGCAGGCGATTCACCGCATACGCGCGCTAATGAACCACATCGACGATGACGTGATCTTCACTTCACCACGAGCCGACGATTACTACCGCTGTTTCCTCGCGCGTCAGAAAACTTCGACTGACCTTTCATGCTTGATAGAAAAGGGATGCATCATGCTGAAAAGCGGCGAGGCGGTTCTGCTGTGCCGCAACCACGTCGACGCCAACATCGTCAAAACCAGGATCTCAGAAGACGTATTGCATCTTGAGGGGGTGCTTGAATCCGTTCTGTTTGAGTGGTATCCAACGGCTAGCCTCTTTCTCGAAATCGACGTAGCAAGCAAGATCGAGCTCCCGCTCGTCAGCACCCTTCGCGACTATCGCGAAGGTCATGTGCGCACATGCAGATTTGCAAAGTTCAAAGTGGCGATTCCGCTTGGTGGGTCTACGCGCGCGTCCTTCTCTATCTCTGTTGGAAACGAGATGATTCCGATCCGGCTCATGTTCTCCGAAAAGGCGAACCTTGATACGCAAAATAGAATCATCTCTTTCATCGTTGGCGACTACCTCATTGCCGCAGGAGGCAACGGGAGCAGTTTATCCATCGCAAAAGCGCCTTCGGCCAGAAGGAAGATGGGCGTCTGGCTGCAGAATACACGCAATGCCGCAGCGCAGAACAGTAAGACGCTTGCGATACGCTGCTTCCAACGATTTAACAAGCGTCAGAAGAAACCGCTATGGCTCTACTACGATCGTGCGGGTGCCGACGGAGACAACGCATACCTGCAATTCATCCACGACCTGTCGAAAAACGACGGAATCGAGCGCTATTACGTATCCAAGGATGACCCCGAAACGCTGCGGAGCCTTTTCACCGAGAGCCAGCTAAAACATGTCTTGGCTTTCGCCTCGACAAAGCACAGGCTCGCCCATCTTAATGCCGACAGGATCATCACATCCTATATCGAGCACCAAAACTGGTGCCCCTTTGCTCCTAAAACCATGCGGGGATTAGCGGATATCGTTCATTACGATATGGTGCATCTCCAGCATGGAGTGCTGTATGCACACGCTCCTTGGACACTTGGTGCTGACAACTGCTTATTCGACTTCGTAGTTGCCTCGACTCAATTCGAAGTCGACAACTTGACGACGAACTACGGATTCGGCAAAGACCAGCTGATAACCAGCGGGATGCCCCGTTACGATTCGATTGACACCGCGGCAAAACCTCAAAGGAAAATCCTACTCGCACCATCTTGGCGAAAGTACCTTGTTTCCGAACAGCCCGGACTCAAATTCGAAGCGAAGAGGGCGGCATTCCTCGAATCTTCATTCTGGAAGGAAACCAAGCACCTCCTCGAAAGCAATGCACTTCTCGGGCTTCTGAAAGAACACGACTACACGCTCGACATCAAGCTTCATCCGATTTTCTCTGTCTACAAGGGCGAGTTCGAAGCCCTCTCCAATGACCGCATCCGTCTTGCGACCTCCGTAAAGGAAAGCGATTACGCAGTATTCGTGACTGACTATTCTTCCTGGGTCTTCGACTTTGTGTACCTCAAACGCTCGATCGCGTATTTCTTACCGGATGATGAGGAGTTTGCCGCCGGCCTTAATGGATACCACCAACTCGATCTGCCTTTGGAAGACGGATTCGGTCCGCTTTGCAAAACGGCGGATGAACTGCTATCGGCACTGGAACGCATCCTCGAGCAAGATGGATCCCCTTCTCCGGAATACGCCCGCAAGATGGACGGATTCTTTCTCCATTACGACAACAACCAACGCGACCGCCTCTATGAAGCGCTCATGCGATCTCGGAAACGGTGACCATCTACATCGGAGAATCGGATCAGGATTGCTGCTTCTTCATCCACTCCAACACCCGCTCTGTCGCATGCCCGTCGCAGGCGCTCATGAACTTGTCGCGGAACGCCTCGACTTCACTTGGATCGAAGCGCTCCTCAAGATGGACGAGGTAATCCACGACCTCTTCGCTGGTGGCCAGGACGGGACCGGGAGTGAACTCATCGTAGCTGTAGTAGAACCCACGCCAATCGTTGTAGTCGTCAAGATCGTACGCAAAGAAGATCATCGGGCGCAGGAACAGCGAGTATTCGAACACGATGGAGGAGTAGTCCGATATACAGGCATCGGCGGTGCACAGCAGATCATCGATGGAGAGGTCGCCCTTGACCAGGTAGGCGAATTCCTCGCACCCTGACGGCACGGGCGCAGGACGCTTCACGAACGGATGATGCTTGATAAGCAGAACCCACTCGTCCCCGAGCTCACGCTTCATTGCGGCGATATCGAGCTCGTCCGGACCCGTCGCCGTACTCACATGCCCGCGGAATGTGGGCGCGTACAGCAGGATCTTCTTCCCCTTCGCAGGGGGGAACGCCGCCTCGATCCTCTCGCGCGCTTGCTTCAGAAAACCCTCGTTGAAGAAGATGTCGGTACGGCTGACGCCAAGGGGCTTCACGATCTCCTCCCGTCCCTCAAGGTCCATCGCCTCGACATACGCCCACGCGACTTCGGGGCTGCTGACCGTGACCAGGGAAAGGTTGCCGTAGAACGGATGGCGTTTGATCTCCTCCCGCGTCCCGCCAAATTTGAGATCCGCCGTGCTCATGCCCCACTTTTTGAACGCGCCGCACGCATGCCATAGCTGAACCGCCTTGGTCTCAGGACGCATCGGCAGACAGCTCACCAGGTCGGACGCATCGTCCAGGAAAATCATCTCGGCGGCGGCAAGGCGCTTGAGACACCTTGCACCGTTGAGGTAGTACTTGAGCCGGGGCACATGATTCTGCGCAAGTGTGATGTACTCGACCTGCTTGGAAGGATCGCCCGACAAGCGCTCATACAGCAGATCGAAGCTGCCGGGCATCTCGAGCTCCTTCGTCTCGAAGAAGACCACCAGACCGGGTTCCACGGGTTTCTTGGCATGCCGACGATAAACGAGCGGATACCAAAAACTCAGCGTCACCGCTTTGATAATGCGTTTGATCAGCTGCTTCATCGATCTCCCCCGCCGTTGGAAAACTTCCCCACCACGAACCGCGCCAGATCCTCCGCCGGATCGTCACCAGATCCCTCGAACATCCCGTCTACGAATGCATCTAGCTCCCCTTGCGGGTACGATGCGGAATCCTCTGCCCATGTGCGCAGCTTCCGCAGCAGCGTCCCCTGATCCTGCGCGCAGAGTCCGGGGCACACCTCAGTCGGATTAACGTTCAATCCCGGCGACTTCAGGTAGTAGTCGATATCAGGTACGAAGAACGCCACGCGCTTCCCCAGCAGGTACGCCTCGTACACGATCGACGAGTAGTCGGTCACCACGTAATCTGCCTGCAGAATGTGCTCGGGAACGCCTCCTGCCGCCTCTTTGCCGGATTCGAGAGGATGTAGCGCCCAACGCACCTCGTAGGGCGCGTCGGCGAACAGCTCCCCTTCACGCTCCATCAGATCCTGCACCGGATGGACGCTCTTGTCGTATTTCCTGATGGTGGGCGCAAACAGGACGACAGGTTTTCCGTCCGCGCAGCGCGCTTCCCCTGCCAGCTCCTTCAAACGCCGCTGCGTCGGACGCGAAAGCGGCACCACGCGTTCGATGGGGCAGGCGAACGCCTCCGCGAACCCTTTGCGAGCCCCCTCCCCCGAGCACACCACCCAGGAGTAGTTGCGATGGATCTTGAACAGCATCGCCTCCTGCGTCGAGTGCCCTTCGGCGATGTCGAGCGCCTGGTAGCCGAACTTCTTGAACGCACCGAACGCGTGCCACAGCTGGATGACGATCGGCTGAGAGGGAAAATCATGATGCGGTGCTTCGGCTTCGCGCCCAGAGACAGCATCGCACTTGAAGTTGATCAGGCAGACGATGGGGTCGTACCGGTCCACCACGCACACCTTGCACCGTGCGAGATGGTATATCTCCTTGAACGCCAACCAGGCATACGGCAGCACGGTCTTGGCGCCAAGCTTCTGCGCCAGATACACAGGAGCCAATCCATGTCTCTCAAACGCCGCGCCGCACTCAAGATAGTCGTACGAGGGCTTGTTGGCCTTGCGCGACACGAACAGCGCCTCATCGCGCCGCCCGCCCAAACAGAACAGCTTGTACAGCCCGTTGAACGCCCCTGCCGCCACGTGCACGGCAACCGTCTTCAGCGCGCCCATGCGCGGCCTACGCGTTCCACTCCATGATGGTTTTGCCCATCAGCTTGTTGGTGTCGGAATCAAACGCCCTCGTCATCTCCGCCACCGTCTCGACCCGATGGACCTGGCCCACCAAGCGCGACAGGTAGTCAAGCGCCTCGGGATGCTCGCCGTAGAACGCCAGCGTCGCCTCGAAGTCAGCCCGCCCGCTACGGCTGCTGCCGAACAGGCGCAGTCCCTTTTCCAGCACCATGCGCGTGTTGATGGGCACCGCGTTCTCCGACACGCCCAGCAGCGACACCGTGCCCTCGGGGCAGATGGCATCGATGATCTGATCGATCGCCGCCGTCGAGCCGTCTCCGCCGCAGCACTCGAACGCATGGTCCACCAGCAGATCCGAAGGCAGGTCGTAGGAGACGATCGCATCGTCGGCAAACGTGAACTCCGCCAGCTTGCCGCGGTTGCGGCCGACGACGACCAGCCGCGCATCCGGATAGCGCAGCCGCAGCAGCAACGCCACGATAAAGCCCAGGTTGCCGTCCCCCCATACGCCGATGCAGTCGCGCCGTTCGTGCGCGATGTGCTCGAACCGCGTCACGGCGTGCATGCCCACGCTCACGATCTCGGTGAACGCGGCGACCTCGTCAACGATCCCGTCGGGCAGGGCAAGCACGCGGCTTGCGGGAAGGTACTCGCACTCCTGCATGAAGCCGTCGAACCCGCTGCCGCAGAACTCGCTGGAGCGCAGATAGTTCTCCGCCGTCACCGGATCCGTTTCGTGGGGATTGTTGGGTAGCATCACCACACGCTGCCCCGGCTGGAACGTGCCGGTCGTGTCCAGCACCACCCGTCCGATGCCCTCGTGGATCAGCGCCATGGGCAGCTTCTTCGCCAACGCTTCCGCACCGCGCGTGCCCAGGTAGTAGCGCATGTCGGCGTTGCAGATGGAAAGGTGCGTCGGTCGCACGACCACCTGGAGCCCCTGCTCGGGCACCTGCACCTGCACCGGCTCGAACGAACGCGGGGCGACCAGCCTGTAGACGCAGTTCAGCATGCTATCCCTCCAGCAGAGCCTGCGCCAGGCGCATGTCCTGGGGATAGGTGATCTTCATGTTGGAGGAGTCGCCGCGCACAAGCGCCACTTCCTCGCCGCGCAGCACGAAGATCTTGCAGGCATCGGTGAGGATGCCCTTCTCCTCCTCGGTCAGGCTCTCCACCAGCGACTTGAGCTTTCGCAGGTTGAACGACTGCGGCGTCTGTCCCTGATACAGGTTGCGCCTGTCGGGAATCGCGGAGATGGCCGCCGCATCGCGGCTTTCGACGATGGTGTCGGTGGCGGGTATGACCGTGTCGCACGCGCCGCACTTACGCGCCATCTCGACGTTTTCCTGGATGATGCGTTGCGAGACGAAGGGGCGCACGGCATCATGCGTGACGATGACGGTGTCCTCATCGACCTGGTAGCCGTCCTCGATGCAGGCGATCGCGTTCATCACGGTATCGTTGCGCGTCGCTCCGCCGGCAACGACGACGACCGACTCCGCGAACAGCGGGCAATGCTTCTTCAACAGATCGCGCGTCTGGCGGATCCATTGCTCGGGGCACAGCACGATCACCGCATCAAAGCAGTTGGCGATGCAGAACTTCTCGATCGTATGGATGAGGATCGGCTTGCCGCCCAGCTCCAAAAACTGCTTGGGGGTTTCGGAGTTGCCCATGCGCGTGCCCGATCCTCCCGCGAGAATCGCCGCATATGCGTTGTGATCGCCCATTTTCGGTCCCCTTCGCAAATCCCTAGTAGTTGGCCTCGTAATACGCTGTCGCATCCTCGATCGTGCCGTCGTAGACCTTCGTACCTTTGTCCAGCACGATGCCGCGGCTGCAGAACTCCTTGGCCGTGGCGCTCGCATGGGTGACGAACAGCACGGTCACGTTCTCGTCCATCATGATCTCGCGGATGCGCGCGATGCACTTCTTCTGGAACGCACGGTCGCCCACCGAAAGCGCCTCGTCCACCACCAGGATCTCCGGATCGATGGCCACGGCGAAAGCAAAGCCCAAGCGCGCCTTCATGCCGCTCGAATACGTGCGCATCGGCTGATCGATGTACAGGCCCAGCTCCGCAAAATCCACGATGCCGGGCTCCACCTCGGCGATCTCGTCTTTGGCAAGGCCCAGGATCTGACCGCGTAGCTGGATATTCTCACGCCCGGTGAGCTGCATGTCAAAACCCGCCGTCAGCTCCAGCAGAGCGCTCACGCGGCCCTTCACCTCCACGGTGCCGTTCGTCGGGGTGGTCACACCCGTGACCATCTTGAGCGCGGTGCTCTTGCCAGCGCCGTTGCGCCCGAGAAACGCCACCGCCTCGCCCTTCTTGATCTCGAACGAGAGGTCTTTGCTGGCATCCACACTGCCCAGGAACATCCCCTTTTTCTTGTAATTGAAGATGCCCAAAAAGCGGCCGCGGTCGTTTTTGTACAGGTTGTAGGTCTTGGTCACATGGTCGAAGCGGATGACCACCTCGTCGCTGACGCTCGTCTTGTGCAGGTCGCGCGCGTCGGAAAGCTTGCCTTCGCTTGCCTTTTTCTGATCATCAGAGGACATCGGCGACCTCCTCATGCAGCTTCTTGTACACAACGGCCATCAAAACCAGCGTGGCAGCGAACACGAACACGAAACCGCCCAACATGACCGGATCCTCCCAAAACCACGTCTTGTCATAGAACACCCCGCGAAACGATGTCGCGAAAAACGTGATGGGGTTGAAGTAGAGGATGACCTGGATCCAGTCGATCGGGATGGCCTTGACGTTGAAGATGATGCCCGACAGCCAAAAGAACGGCGTGGACATCGCGTGCATCAGATTGGCGACGTCCTTGCTCATGGCCGATAGCTGCGAAAACAGGATGGACACCATATCCCAGAACACGAACATCAAGACCAATAAGATCGGAACTTGGATAAGGTAGATATCCGGCGCCATCCCGCAGAGGAAGTAGATGGCGAACAGCACCACCATCAGCATGAGCTGCACGATCATGATCGCGCCGGTGTAGATGGTGGAGATGCCGCTCAAGGGAAACTTGATCTTGTTCACCAGATACGGATAGCGGTGATACACGTCGATTCCCGCTCCGAGCATGTCCTGCATGAAAAACCACGGGATGAGACCGGCGCAAAGCCACAGGATGTAAGGACCGCCTCCGGAATCCGCCATTCCCTCGCCGGTGCGAAGACCCACGTCAAGGGCAAACCAGAAGCAGAAGATGTACATCGCCGGCTTGATGAAAAACCACGCCCACGACAGCACAGCGCCGCGGCTTTTCTTCACCAGCTCGAACAACGCCAAGCGGCTGATCTGCTTTCGCCACTCCCAGTTGTCCTTCAGGATGGTCGATAATGCGCTCAACACTATCTCTCGTTACCTTTCAATCGAACCGACCGGCAGTCGATTGGCTTCACTCGCAACCTCATCACTTTACTATAGCGCGATCCACCTCGCGCCTAGCTGGAGCTATCTCTCGGGAAACTCCGGAACCTCCACCAGGCCCGTCGGATCCCCTCCCGCATCGACGATCTCCATCAGCTCGGCCCAAGCCTGCTTGTCCTCCTCCACGATCCACAGATCGATATCATCGTCGACGCCCCCTTCATGCGGGCCCGTGCAGCTGTGGATGGTCAGATGGTCCGATCCAGCAGAGATCTCCCTTACCAGCTCTCGGATCAGCTCGGAATCCATATTGGTCGTCACATTCTCAAGCAGCGCGTCCATCATCCGCGAGAAGGTGGTCCCGCTCGATCCCGAATCCAAGCACGCCGAGATGCCTTTCCAGATGATCGCCTCTTCGAGGTTGCGGACGTTCGCCTGACGCAACGCATCCTCATCCTCTTTGTACTCCTTGCGCGCCCGCGCCACGACCAGCGCCTCCGAGCCGTCGAGGTGCTTGTCCTCCCCCGCCGCCACGCGCACGTCCTCCGCGTTGGAGGGATCGGGGACCGTAACGGTCACGGGCACATCGATCGTAAGCCCGCCGATGCCATCCACCAAGCGCTCGAACCCCATGAACGTCGTCATCGCGTAGTACTCGATCTCAACGCCCGTCAGCTTCTCCACCTGGGCGACAACGGCATGCGGATCGTTGTCGGCGGCAAGCGACTCGTTGATCTTGGCGTCGGAACCTTCGAGCACCGTGTCGCGCGGAACGGTCACCAAGGTGAGCTGCGGAGTGTACGGATCCACACGCAGCAACGTCATGATGTCGGAATGCTGGTCCACCTGCGCATGCTCATTGGATTTGCCGGTATAAAGCGCCGTCCCCTTGCGCGAATCGGAGCCGATCAGCAGCACATAGAACGGATCGGAAGGCAGCTCGACGTCCGTGACTGCGGCGCCTTGATCGTCGGATATCTTCACGCCCTCGCGGATCCCCATCGAAGCTGCGACCGCTCCGACGATCTCAACGACGACCAGGCACAGCACCATGAATACGGCGACAGCAGCAACGGCGATAGCAGCGCGCTTGCGCGCCGCGGCGGTCTCAGGAGCGCCCATCAGCGACCTCCCTTATCCGCAGACTGCGCATCCTGGCTCGGCGGGACGCGAGGGCCTCTCTTGCCGCGGCCTTCGTAGTGATGTCTCAACACCGGATGCGCAAGGCCGAGCGACCACACCGCGATCAACCCGACGACGAACAGGATCGCGAACACAAGCGCCTGAACGCGCACTGGGGCGCCGATAAGGAAGCAAGCGATACCCACCAGGGCGGCGGTAAGGGCGTACAGCACGACGACCGCCGTGCGCTGGCTCATCCCAAAACGCACCAATCGATGATGGATATGCCCCAGATCGGCTTCTCCGATGGAATGATGCTCGTGCTTTCGCCTCACAATGGCGGACAGCGTATCCAGCACAGGAACGCCCGCGATGACAAAGGGAACCAACATCACGACGAAGCTCTGCGTGCGGACCACGCCGGTGACGGAGATAACGCCGAGGATCAACCCCAATAAGAGAGCCCCGGAATCCCCCATAAAGATCGTCGCAGGATGAAAGTTGAACCTGAGAAACGCGACGCAGGCAGCAACCAGCGAAAGGCAGCCCAACGCCAAAAACGTGCTTCCCCGAAACGCGGTGAGCACGAACAACCCGATACCCGCAATCGCGACGATGCCCGCAGCGAGTCCGTCCAACCCGTCGATAAGGTTGATGACGTTGACGAACACCACAAGATAGAGGACGGTGAGCGGAATATCGATCCAGTTGAACTCGAGGTAGTCGTTGCCCAAAAGGCGCACCGCACCGATGGACACGCCGGACGCGACAACGATCAAAGCCGCCACCACCTGGCCGCCGAATTTAGGGAGAGGCGCGATTTGGACGATATCGTCGACAAGCCCGACGCAGAACATGCACGTCATGCCCACGAACAACAGCCGATAGTCGATCTCCTGCATAGCGAACAGATCATCAGCGCCCCAGCCGAAGAAAACATTGCCCAGATAAACGGTAAAGCATCCGGCTAAAAACCCGCAGTACAAGGCAATGCCGCCGCATCGGGGGATCGGCTCGGTGTTAATGCGACGATTGCTGGGGTAATCGATGGCTCCGAGCTTGTGCGCGATACGCTTGGAAACAGGCACCATGGCATACGTGACGACAGCCGCCACGGCAAACACGATCAGCCCCTGTTCGAAACCTATCACTCAGCTCCTGACACGCAACCATCAATGCGTGCGAAACGCATCATCCACGCATAAAAGCAAAATGAGATGCGAATGCACATAACCTAGATATTTTACCAAGAGATTGCCTCGGAAGCGCCATTAGAGGGCAAAGAGCAGGCATAAACCCAGATAAATGAAAGATTCGTCCCCTATTGATTCCTTTTAAAACCAAATAGAAGGAATCAATCAACAACCAAAGGTTGCGATTGACAACCAAAAGTAGCGAATCATGGGTGGGTATTGTTGCTAGTATTGAGACAGTGAAGCGGAGCTTGGCAAACACACAGCCTTGACCATGAGGCATGCGGAATCCAGACAATTCCAACCAAGCTTCGCTTCATATCCGAGGATAGCAAACAAGTCCTCCAGAGGCATTTCAAACGATCCCATGCACAAAAAAAGAGCCTCTCGGCTCTCTAT
>ERZ1034920.1783-NODE-1783-length-13136-cov-6.371990_pt1 | contig 13136 bp, 10 predicted proteins | sample MGYA00520688_ERZ1034920 | MGnify/ENA primary metagenome ERZ1034920 (study PRJEB33766, sample SAMN09781785) | gut metagenome | biome: gut microbiome | host: Homo sapiens | place: Madagascar | study: EMG produced TPA metagenomics assembly of the PRJNA485056 data...
TTCCCTTAAGGGTTTTTATTTTTTTCCTTAAGGGAAAATATATTTTTCCTTAAGGAAAAAGAAAGTTTCTCTTAAGAGATTTTTCCACCAAATTTAACTTGTAAAGTTATTTATTACCAACAATGCTATACCCCCACTCCATAGAGTCATCTCTCGCAGCATGTCCCTTGGAACGGCTGTGAGGACTGTAGAGGTGAGCAAGCTCCTGCTTGCTCATCACTCTACGTTCTACGAACCCTATCTTTTACTCTATTTCCTCTATTCTTGCCAACTCCCAGCCCTTAAACTGCATGATAATCTTATGAAGCGTTGTGCCCTGGCGAAGAGCCTCAACCCTTGGAGCATCGGCATATCGTCTAATCTGTTCCACTGCATCCAACCATTGCTTCTCCGACTTCTTCATAGGGCTACCATCTTCCTTCAAGACATCCTTCAACTCTTCATCAAACTCCTTTCTGGAGAGAACCTTGAGTTCGAGGATATAACTGTGCTGACTGGCATAATGGGTATGATCAGGCAACAGGAAGAAATCACAATAGCCATGATTCAGCTCCAATTCGGGAGCCGTGATGTAATAATCGTTGAGATTCAAGTATGCCATAAAGAAACCTTGCAGATTTCGCTCCGATTCTATTCCGTCACGCACAGAAGAAACCTTAGCGTAGGCTTCAGCCATGAAACGCAGTCCTTCCTCCCATATACCATCATAAGCCATATCATAATAGTAATCCGTCAATCTGTTGGTATCTACATACGACTTTGCCTGATACTCTTCTTCCAAATATCCGTAATACTGCTTGCGAACATTATTATTAGGAATGCCCAAAATCAACTTAGAACCACGTGTACCCTTGATGGTCAACATACCATAATAAAAAAGCAAACTTGGGAAGATTTCAGCCTTCGGTATCTGATAGGCAGAGAACTGCTCCTCCAGTTGGGCAACAATCTGTCCCTCTTCCGCAATCTTGTGGATGATACCCTTGCGCTCGCCATCCAACTTATCGAATTGCAAGAGCTTCTTCATCTTGCCATAATCGGTCTTGGTATTCGGGTCTATCATCTGCCGAGGAGAGCGTCCGTAATCCATGTAGTTGCGGAGATAGTAGAGCACCATGTCGCAATTAAACATTCTGACACTCTTATTCAATGCTTCTTCTGCAAAGCAATAGTTGTCGTACCAAGGCTTCATATCCTTGACGATGGCTTCCACATCGCTATCTGCAGGAATGCTTCCCATCTCCTTATAATAAGTGAACATCTCGACTACATCCTTGGTAGAGAAGCCCAGCATCTCGTCGAACTCTGGCTTTACGGAGATATTCCATCCCACATTATACCCACTTGTCACATCATCCAGGGTTACAGGACTGACACCCATCATGAAGATGCGCTCGAAGTTTCCCTTGAACTTCTTGAAGACATCCCGATAGAAACCATCAGCATGAGTAATGGCATGATACACTTTCTCACCATGCTCATTGAGCACTACATTAGTAAAATTATCATATTCATCGATGATAAGATAAAGCTGAAAATGATTTGCCTTGGCTGCATCAAAGATTATCTGCATCTTATCAGCATACTGTGTCTTAGTCTTGATTTCCTGAACCTTCTTATCACCATAATATGCAGCATACTGCTCTGCAAAACTATCCAACTTGATGCAGAGATAGGCATTGAATCTTTCCTCCAAAACTTCTATCTTACCTGTTATCTGAGAAAAATCCAGAAACAGTACCTGGTAAATTCCTTGCAGGGATGTAGGATGCTGCCCTATCCACAAACTACCAAAGAGTTTTTCGAAACTCTCCTTCTGATTACAGTCATAGTAAGAGTAGAGCATACTGAGAAATATGCTCTTTCCAAAACGACGGGGACGGATGAAGAAGAGATTGCGAGGCTGCTTCTCCAGCTCTGGCAAAAACTTCGTCTTATCGACATAATATAGATTCTGACTCATCACCGTGGCGAAATCAGACACTCCGTATGGTACTTGTTTTACTTGCTGTTTCATCATGCTATGAAATTTAACCAGTTTACATATGCAAAGTTACGGCTTTATTTTGAAACAACCAAAGTTTTCACTGCTTTTTTGGTCGCACAAGTATACAATCCCACATTATAAACACAGAATTTAACTGATACATCCTTAACATTTGATTATAAATCTCTAAAATTACAAGAAAAGTTTGGCTGTTTCGATTATTCAGCGTATCTTTGCTACAATAATAAAAGAAAGGAAAGCTATATGGAAACAAAAGACAAGAAGATACAAATTCATACTATAGACAACAAAGACATCGACAAGTTTTTTCCTACTCATAGCGAGATATCCAGCAAAGGCAGAAAGCATACTGTCAAGTTATTTTCAAGATAAAGGTGTTCGACATGTTTTGCTATGGTGAGTTTGATGCGCATTGAAAAAAAGCAAGGACTTATGCGAATAGTAATTATGCCGTTTTTTAATCAACCAAAAAAGAATCATCATGAAATTAAATCAAAATTTCTTTTGGGACAAGTTCCTGCTCATTTGGGGAATTATAGGAATGTTGTTTCCCGTGGTAGTCGTAATGAGATTTGAAGTAAAAGGACTATTTGAATTGCTACTTCTAGAAGGAATGAGTGTTTCTTGCGCCCTCTTGACTGCCACTATTGGGTGGAAGTGCTGTTCAAAGCTGCATTGGATTCCCCTGTCAATAAGCATGGCAGTGGCATTTTGTTCTGTCGTAGTGATAATGACTTTAATTGTAACCGCAGGTGATTATTATGGGACAATCATGTTACTTGCATGTTTATTTCCCATATTGTTATTGCCCTGTATCTTACTGATTCTCGTAGTCAATTATCTGATGTTGAGAAAACAACATTCTTCGTGAAACCATAATTGCATAATCAAAATATTGGTTGTATTTTTGCAAACAGAAGGAGTTGTTTGACAAGTAAACCAATATATGTTTCTTTACAAAAAAATCCCTGCCATAGGAAGCCTTTCCTCCTACAGCAGGGATTTTTCTATTGGGAATCATCAAGAATGACGAAACCGGGATTTTCATTATGCTGCCTTTCCATACTCATAAATACTGTCGCTGGCTAGTTCTATCTTGTCGTTCCAATATACACAAGTTCGGCTGGTGTCCAACTGAGCTTGTTTAAAAAGGCCATATACATCCACTAATGCACGAAACGAAGGAAGCGTCTTGATGTCATCCTTCACATCGTACAACACTTTATATCCATCATCGAATTCAACGAAAAGGATATAGTCATCTAGAACTGACATTTTTTTAATTCTTGGTATCATAATGGTGGAAGTTTTGTTATTTTTTGTTTGTCCCACATTTCCTGAAGTTCACCAGAATGAAGTGAGAGCCATTTTCTCCATATCGCACTATTTTAATTGCAAAATTAATTTTACTCTGTGCAGTCTTTCTGCATCAATTCATTTATTATAGCTTATTATATGAAATCGTATACAAGATTCCAGAGTAATTTTTCTTTTTATTATACAATGGAACATCCATATCCCAATCGTATCTAAAGTCATCGTCCGTACAGTCAGAGTTGCTTCTTCCAAACAAATTCCATCCATGAGCAATACCAGCGTCAGGACGAATACAAAGTTCCTCGTCTGCTGTTTTTATGGACATACAGCGTTCATGCTCTATATAGCCGTAATCCACAATTTCAGGAGTTATGCCAGCTATCTCCCTGATTGCATCTTCCATGAAACGGTTTCTGGCAACATTGTCTCCGTATTCTCTTTCTAAGCCAATTCTTTGATTACCATAGGCATCACCGTTAGGCTTCTTAACATAGATATTCAACGAAACTATATTGAGTTGAAGTTTTTGCTGAACATCCGCAATGAAATGGGCCAAAAGGATGCAACCCAACGGAGTGACCAAATAACGGTCAGAATAGGTCACTGAGACATTCTTTCTTCTCATACTTAGAATAATTCTATCCCATTTCTCAGATTTGTATTTCATCAACTTTTCGCACAAATTGTTAACTCTGCAGTCTTCCAAGATACGAGCATCAAACATAATAGAGCCATCATCTGCATTCATTTCTGACAAAATATCGGACGGATTAATAGGAATATATTCCATCCGAATATTACTAAAAGAAGAGAACACATCTCCATCACCCCAATTAGCATTCAAAGAGACATCGACATTTTCACCAAAATACATCTTGCTCGTTCCATCACTGAACGTTACGGCAAGTAATGGTTTCAATGATTCTTTCAGCCCAACCTTGACATACTCGAACCTGTTCTTAAACAGTGCTGCCATTAAAATAGCTTTTGAGGAAGCGGAACATGACGATAACTGTATGTTCTTGTTCAAAACATAAGCCACATCAACACCAGAAAGAGAAAGTTCACTCAACAATTTTCCATAAGAAAAATCATCAAGTTGCCAACTATCATACTCATTATCCACAAAGACTTTTAAAGACTTCACGTTATCATTGCGAGTAAGTTGGTAGAATTCCGTCGCAAAATCAGTTGTTACTGCAGAAGCATCAGGAATTTCAGACACAATTGACTCTGGGGCAACTCTTGAATTGCGCTCCATTTCCAACCACTTCAAAGCCTTTTGACGATTTAAGTAATTGATATACCACTGAGATCTACGGTCAATCAAGCACTTGGTGCAAGAACGCTCACAATCACACTTCGCCAATGCTTCATAAGCTTTTTCCAACACCTTGTCTTTATATTCACGGAAAAGTGGAGAATAGCCAGCTCCACCGAGAGCTGTATCATAAATGAAGATAGAGTGACTGGCCTCATTATAACCAAAGTCTATCTCACCATCATTAACTCCCAGCAATTCTGTAAGTTTTCTACTCAATATGACACCCAATGAATATAGCGTTTCACTATCTCTTACCAAGACATTAGCAGCATCATAGAATTTAACTTCTACGAAATCTGTCTGATAACGTCCAACAAGCAGAACGTGTCTTCTAATATTTCTACCATTTGCTTCACCTCCTGGACATGGAAGGCCAGTAGATAAATGCTTATGACCAGCAAGAACATTTTCTGAGTAATCTGGACTTTGCTCATACTCCATTCTTCCGCAATAAGGACAAAAAGCAAAACCATAGGTGCTTCTTCCTCTATTAAAAAACAATATTTCGGACTCGTTTGTAGAGCAACGCACAACCATTTTTGCAGCAGAAGTTTTTTCTTGCCACGGATCCATCTTCAACAGTACAGGCTGAACAAAACTCATCTCTCCCTGTGCATTCATTTTTCGAGTTGGCTTTGAACCAAATGCTACGCTGAAAGCTACAGGCTCAACCACTTCCGTAAAACGTTGCTCAGTCGAAATGCTCATGTCCTTAATTCCATGCATTGAGTTTTCCTTGCCGCATTTAGGACAATCGTTCAGGACATTACCTTGTCGTATAACGGTATAACCACAATGCGTACAATTTTGCAGCACGTATCTTGTTGTATTATCATCATATTTCGTCTTCATCAAAATTCCAGCAGGTTGATATATCCATTCATTCTTTACGACTTGCTTACCAGGAGCATAGGCAGAAATGGCTTGACTTAAATGCATAGTCGGAGAGTTCTCTTCATTATTTTTGCCCAACACGCATTGCACTAAACCTGTAGGAATGCCAGCACTTGGCAAGAACGAATGTTCTGCCATATAGGTCAGAAGAGAAGTTGAAAGGAAATTGTCTTTTTGATACTGTACAGATCTTAATGCTGCACTATTTCCGTCCTCTTCTTCCAACAATTTTATAGTTTTATCCAAACTATCTATACGTGCTTGGTACAATCCTCGAACTGCCGTAATATCTTTTTTAGTTGTGAAAACAGCATCACTCAATGGAATGTTGTCCAAGGCTGTTCCCCTTACTAAGGCCATATATGACGCATCAAGGTCTGTTCTATTACAGCCAATAATGCTATCAATATGATTCAGGAACTTGTCGAAATAGCACAATCCGTCATTTGTGACAAAGAAATCCTCCAATTTGGCAGTAACTCGTATTCCACCCTGTATAGATACGAAATCTGCAAACACCATAGCATTTACATGACGTTGAATCAACTGACGACTTTCCAACTTCAACAAAGGAGTTTCCGTCAAATGCGTAATTGGGTAATCAGGATGCTTCCATGTGTTTGCGCCAATCGGGTTAGGGGCGCAAAAAGTCAGAGCCAAAGCTTTTGACTCACTTCTACGACCTGCACGACCTGCACGTTGCAGATAATTAGCGGATTTTGGTGGCACGTTGTTCATGACCACCTCACTGATACCACCAATATCCACACCCATTTCCATAGTTGTAGAGCATGACAACACATTTAGATGTCCCTCATTGAACTCCTTTTCATATTTATCCAAATCTTCACGAGATTGCTGGGCAGAATGCTCCGCAGAAATAAAGATTGGTTTCTGGGCATAAACCCTCTCATGCAACCCTGTATAAACACCATACTCTTTCTGGGATGATAAATTTTCATCAATCCATGCAGCAATTTCCTTGTCATCCAACTCTGTCGACTTGAAAGGAAAATATGGGTATTTAAAGGTCGCTGCCACCTTGAATCTATCAAAGTTTTCCTTTCCTATATATCCATTAATACGTGGACTATATCCTTTGAAAGTTACATCCACAACGACATTGTCAACAGGACAAAGGTAACCTTTTTCTATCAATTGCAATTTCACCTTTTTTCCTATCAACTCCAACATATATCCCTTGTCTTCAGTATCTACAGGGGCAAGTATGTTTGATGTCAAAAATCCCCAAGCTTTATCCAAGAGGTTGCTGATAATGGCAACCTTACCATCATCTATCTGCTCTGCGTCATTGTAACCTAAAATAGCACAAAGAAGAAGCACCAATCTATTTTGGTCATCTTGTACCGTTCCATCCAGTCTCTGTCTCACTACAGGCCATTTACTCACTGGCTTCCCATTTACACGCTTATCTGAATCCTTTGGGTAGATTTCCGACATATAGTCAAATAAGGCTTGACATCTCCTGCCATCATATAATGTCTGCCACCACGAATAACATAGTCAATACAGATTTTCAAAAAGTCTTGCCAATCTTCATCTTTACAGCCCTTTGTCAAAAGAGCTTCCGGACACTTTGCCTTTTTCAAGTCAGGATATACCAATCGTACAAATCCCATAGTCTCCATAGAATTTGCTCGTTTCGGAATCCAACCGAATTGATCTATCAACAACGCCCTGAGATAAACCGTCGTGTTCTCTGCCCCTTTGCCTCCACGTGCCTCATTGATATGTTTATAAAGCTTTCTGAAATCAGTATTATTTTCCAATGCTGTACTAATCTCATCAAACGACACTTCTGGTGGAGCAGGAACAACTTGCTTTCCACTTTTTTTAGCTTCAAGACGTTTCAGTTCTGTAAGAAGGAAAGGAGGCAAAGCTTCCTTTGGCTGTGTACTCAAATATTGATATGTCTGCTTTTCTTCATCCGTTAAACCAGAAGGTTCAATTCTTTCAAGTCTCATATCAGCCATTTTATGAAAAATGCTGGCACGAATCCAAGCGCGTTCCACATCTTGATTTAGTCCCATAGCAGTACGAGCAGAACCTTGTCTGTTATCGGTAAAAGCTATATACTTTTTGCCTTTGTACAGAATTTCAGAATCAGTATTCTTCACTCCTTCCGCATTATCCAAGATAGTTGTGGCCAAGGCACGCCCCATTTGGGTCGCACTTGCTCTTAGATAATTAACGTGCCCTAAAGAATTGCCACAATAAGGACACAAGTCCTTGTTGTTTTCAGAATGGCGTAAAGACTCAAAAACAGTAGCCTTGTCTGCATCATCTGGTGCAATTTCTATCTTATTCTTTTCATGATTAAAGACATGCTTTTCCACATGAGTATGATGACGCAAACATGGCTTGGAAGGTTTTGCAAAATAGAATGGTGTATATCCTGCCGCCTCTTGTCTTGCTCGACCGTCATCAGCACTGAGTTCCTCACTTTCTATGAGATCTTCATCCGCATCAAAAAAAACGCCATTATCCAAGTCCACGGTATTTACGTGCATTCTGAATCCTTCGGAGGTACTATTTTCTCCAACGACTATCAAACCGCCACACGATGGACAGGTTGCAACCTCCAACATTTTTGACTTACAAACTGGACAATTCGTATTCTGATAGGTAGTTAAGCTGCCTATCCCCAATCTAACCTTCTTATGTCGGCTACACTCTGGATTCACACAAGCATACACGCCGTTAATTGAACGTATAAAATAGTGGATTCTTGAAGGTAACAATGCCGCCTTGCCACCATCTGCTTTATTCAATCCATCAACTTTGTCGCCCAACGCATTTATTACTTCAAGTGATTTTACGGTGTCTTTGCTTATAACACTATCCAATTGTTTTGCTATCTGTTTGGTAGAAAGCACAGGATTAGCATTCAGCTTTTTGCGAAGTCTCTCAATGTCTGCAAGAGAAATCTTTGTCCCATATTTAGCATTTACGCTTTCTATTGCCACTGTAGCTTTGGCTGCATCCATTTCTGGAACAATTCGTTTTCCACCAATCACCACGATACAATCAGCAGGTTTACCTGTTAATTGTGAGACAAACGTCTTCAATTTTTGTTCAGCAGCAGGATCGTCCTCATCACCTATTGTTGCAGATGTTACGGCAAAGTTAACCTGATCAATAGTTACCCCAAAAGCATCAAGAACACGGCGCAACTGCAACGACAATTCCGCAGCAGAAGACCCCGTATAGGTATGGGCTTCATCAAGCAAGATCCATTTCAGTTTGCCTTGTGACTTTTCCAAAATGGCTTTATCCTCAGCACGTACCAACATGTAATTTAGCATCGTCGGATTCGTAAACAACACCTGTGGAGGGGTCTCACGAATTTGTGGACGAGTTACCAATTGAGGGAAGAACTTAGAGGTAAAGCTCTCTGTTCTTTTGCTCTTTTCAGTGTCACCATTATAAATGGCATAAGTGACTTTGTTGGGAAGTGCATTACACCAGGCATGAATACGCTTTTGTTGGCTCTTCATCAAGGCATTGAGAGGATAGAGAAAGATAGCCTGAACACAATCCTTCTCATTTCTGTTTGCTATATCCTGAAGAACAGGTATCATAAAACACTCCGTCTTTCCAGAACCAGTACCAGTGGTAACGACAATCGTTTTACCCTCACCAGACAACAAAGTCTTCCAACTCTTTGTCTGATGCTTATAAGGGCAACGCCTCATAGGAAATCTCATTTCCTCATCAACCTTGTCACTACCCAAAGCCTCCACGAAAGAAGGGGATAGTATATGCAATTTTGTTGCATGCTCACCAAATGTTTCCTTGCTACTTTCCCAAGGAAATATAGATTGAAACACAGGTTCCGCCATCAAAGGTTCTTCCTTTGATAAAATATGGCGCATATATGCCTGTTCCTTGGCTTTACCTCTGAGCCAGAGAGATACCAAGGAGTCTATAAGCACTTTTTCTGCGGATGTATAGAAATCTGCGTAATTCATATCTTATCTATCTAATGTATTAATATATTTAACCGTTTTGAAGAAAATGTCGCTATATGTCTCTTTGAAATACTTTCTGTAGAAATTGACAATACGAGCAAACTCCCTATTTTCCCAAGCGAACAAATCTATGCGATTCTCTTGAAGACAAGTATTTTCTGCAGCACACATAGCAGCCTCCAACATAACCCTATATGAAGGCAACAATTTTTGACCCTGATTGTAATAAGCATTGCTCAATGAAAATTTAGCAATCGGCAAGTCTTTATTCGTATCAGACAAACCATGTATTTTTGCACAATAAGCATTGATATCTGCAATGTTAAACGCTCTTTCTGCATCAATATTACCAGAAACAAGGAAAGCCGCAAAAGCTTGCGCTATGTCTGTAGACACTGTCGAATTAAACAATTCTTGCAACAGTTCCACCAAAGACTGCATTTTTCCAAACATTATAGGCTGTATTGCTTCAGGAACACTTGCCAAAAATTCATCAATACATTCCTCCCAAATTTTGGCAGGAATCCAATGAATTGCAACAACCATCTCTTGCTCAAACCTGTCAATATCTTGCAACAAGACATCCTTGTACTCGTTAAGCCACATGGCAATGACAAACTTTGCCAACAATTTGGAGTTGCGCCCAAGTGGCTTTAATCCATTATACGTTGGGAAAGGCAAATTATATCGACTACAGATGTCAAATGCCTTACATACACCTTTCCAATGTTTGCCCATCATGACATCCTCATTTTTCAAAGTCTCATACCAATCTTTTGTATTGCTTGAAGAACGTTCTGTTCTTTCTTGTTTATCAAAATCATAAGCCTCCCTATTGTAATATTTTGGAATCATCCTACGCTTTGCCTCTGGGCCCGAAAATACAACGACCTCTTGTTGATTAAAGTCATCTGGGAATGTGAACAGATTCTCAGAATTATCTAATCGCTCCAATTTTACAACAAAGAAGTCTTCTGATGAAAGTTCATCTCCAACAGGAAACGCATAAACTTCGCCATCATAGAGAAAATCATCAGTATCTTCTTCTGTGCTGTCGATGACCCTTATTTTTCCGTCTTCAATGGTTGACTCCAATACGAATTTTCTAATGAATATCTCTGTACCATAAATATTCATGGCTACGGAACTGGAACGGTCAAAACTATTAGCGCCATACAGATTAAACATGCGAACAATAAGGTCATTATAGTCAGCGAGAGATACCAACCCATCTATCACCTTACTGCGCAAATGTTTCAATAAGCTATAATCTTCAACCTTATCAGAAACGTATGACACATCTATATTGCGTTTTTTACCATAACAACCATGGCTTACAACACAAAAATTTGTCAAGTTAGCCAATGAAACAATCTTTCCATTTGGTACGATATTTCCTTTTATATCCGTAACGGTCACTCCATCAAAAGGAATGGCTATGGACAAACGCAAAGTTGGATTCCCAGCACAGTAAAGACAGAAATCACATACAGATGGTGTAAACTTACGGTCCTTACTTCGCTTAACCATCCATTTGTTGGTTCCTAATTCCGTAATATCAACTCCCTCTTGCGTATTAATCTTAGGAAGCATATCTGCACTACACGAGCAAATGATGTTCGTCGAGAAGACACTTTCATTATCAGAAGTAAACTTCAATTTTCCTATTGAATAGAAAGTTTCCGTAACAGTATGGCCATCGGGTAATTCCACACGAATATCAACCAATCCGCAAGGGAAGACACAGGAAGGCTTCAAGCTACGCCATTTTATATAGTTGTCGTTTCTGAATCTATATTTTACTATGGAGTTGTGAACACGATTTTTCTCTTGGTCATACACACGAACAAATGGTATAGTTGAAAGCAATTTATAGTTTGACTTTTCAACCCAAGAAATATAGTTGCCAGAGAACTCTACGGTATATGGTGTAAAGTTATTGGTCAACTTAACATCTTCACCAGTTTCAGAATTTAGCAAATCCAACTCATCCGTAAATGCGTTATAATAGAGTTCTTTGTCACAAATGGTTATAGGCAAGGATTTGCCATTTTTCCACTCATGAGAAAATATTGCTACGTTATTCTCTGCATTGGCTGTTTCTGACATACTATAGAGTTTGTCATCCAACATCTGGAATACCTGTGGATAGTAAAAGTTTGGAGAATAGCAACCTGCAATAGTCAAAAATAGTCGATCATCGTTGTCACATCTTACCTTCACCTCTACTACAGGCTCACCAGTCCACAAGATATCGCTATGCATACCCACAGTAATGCGAGTATACACAGCATACAGGACATTACCTTCTTCGTCTCTAACATTATCTTTTCTCACATACTTACCTACAAGCGTTCCTGCAACAAACACATCGAAGGAATAGCACGTAGTTATATTTAAACCTAGTATGGAATCAGACGAAATATCCTTGACAACTTCCATATTGACGTAAAGTTTTCCTTGTCCCTGTCCAAAAGTTCTGAGCTTCCAATGCAAGGACAGAGGGCGTGTTTTGCGCTGAGCTTTAGCTCGACTATATGCGGTTTCCAAAGACTTGGTAAGCTCTGCGAGCGAGACATCTGTATCATCATAAGGGAGAAGTTCTTTTTCTCCCACGATGATGGCATGGGCTATCTGCATGGAAACATCATATATGTTTTCATTTCTAAAAGCCTTACCCAAATATGAAATACAGTTAAACTGCTGTATGATAGAACTATCCACCTCATTCCAGTCAAGATTGATTGAAGACAACTCGCTCACCAACTCTTTCAAGAATTTAGAGAAATAGCCAATATTGCCACTGTTCTTAATATAGTTGACAGGAAGTCCACCTTGATTCAATAGAGTACGGAAATACTCTGTACCTTTCAAAGAATGCAGGAATGCGTACCCATGCTTCTGCAAAGCTTTTCTGGCAGCCATATACAAGTCATCCCCCAAACGCCTATGCAAGCCTATACCCATAGCAACATCCTCTTTGGATGGGATAGTCCCCCGATAGTCTCTTCGCCACCATTCAGCATAGCACAAAGCGGCTTCCTCACCATATTTGGCGAGGTCGCTTGTATGACATCTTAGCGTTTGTTTCAAAGCTTCATACTCTTCTTCTGATAGCTTGAACTTCCACAACGGCATATTCTTTTGAAGTCCTTGCATTCCACGAGTCTTCAAAATATTAAAATATGCTGTATGGCTATATACTAAATTCTCATTGTTCATTGTCAACTCATTTTAATGTTGAACCTTAACCGATCAATCTTTGTGCGCATCTTCCGCAGCAAATCTGACCTGTCCTTCATCTATAGGCTATTTATATGGCTTCCCCTTAATCTCTCCAGAATATAAAATATTTACAATTTTAACAATAGGGACTCCATCTTTACAAAACGAGGAACCCTGAAAAGCATAGCCTCCTTGCAAAGCCGCAACTTCTTCTATTTTTCCACTTTTCCATTCCCTCTCAAATCCTTGAAATCTTATTTTTGGTTCATTCATATCTTGTTTCTCCTTGTCATTTATTATTGTTATGTTTTGCCTTACCTTCATGCTGCAAATAGAACAATTGCTTCTGGCGTTCTATCTCCGTGCGAAGCTGTTC
>ERZ1034920.1790-NODE-1790-length-13077-cov-4.483489_pt1 | contig 13077 bp, 31 predicted proteins | sample MGYA00520688_ERZ1034920 | MGnify/ENA primary metagenome ERZ1034920 (study PRJEB33766, sample SAMN09781785) | gut metagenome | biome: gut microbiome | host: Homo sapiens | place: Madagascar | study: EMG produced TPA metagenomics assembly of the PRJNA485056 data...
GTATAATAGCATTGCCAAAAGTAGTTAGAAACTAGCTAAATGATAACATCAACCAATAAAAAAATCAACACTTTGGATGAACAAAATGGAGAGAGTTCATTACACCCGGTTCGAGGTTGTGTTCCGAAATGCCACGCTGGTGTTTACCAGCAACGACCAAAAGTTCAGAAGCCGTCTGGACGTATACAACTATGTTTGCACTAACCAGCTGTCAAAGAGCTATGGGAAGCTTATCCGAATCAATGAATCTGATGTCTGCTATTAAGGAGGACCAAACAATGATGAGCAATATGGAAGCTGAGGCCATCCGCATGATGAAGGCCAAGAACGGCAGCTATGCAACCGTAGGAACCCGCAAGTTCAAGCTCCAGTGCAGCCCCCGCCGCGAGAAAGAGTATGCACTGCTGTCTTATGACACCTCAAACCCAAATGACCATGTGAGCTGTACATACATCTCTTGGGACGAGTATGAGAGCGTCAAGGCCACTGAGACAAAGGAGGGCTGAACAATGAGGTGGTTTAAGGATTCCGATAGATACGTCCGTGAGGATGGTAAGTGCTACATCCGGCAACGGGAAGTTCGCATCAATGGCCGTTGGCGCTGGCGATGGTGCGTGTATGGCGATGTAGGAGGTCGGCACATTGATGATGTCATTGAGATGTTCCAGACCCTGAGGGCCGCAAAGCTGGCCTACACTAATGTCAACCCCGCCTGATGATGGCTGCGTGGCAGCAGCCGAAACACCCGAAAGGGTGTCGCGGGAGCCACCGCAGAAAATAATGAGTACATGGGAGGTTTATTTTATGGTTGATAAGAACGGCAGGCAGATTCAGACCGGCGATGTGGTGCTGGTATCTGGAGGCTATTTTAAGTCGGATAATGGCCTGTTCGCGGTGATTCACGCACCCGGCGACCCCGGCTGGTACGGCGAGAGCTGCTGCCTGAACAAGCTGTGCAGGAGTGGCAAGCTGAGCGAGGGCAAGTACGCCACGGCCTTTTGGCCCATTGCGGTGAATGCTGGAAGCTGGCGCACCAAGATGGATGCCAAGAGCTGGAACGCCGCCAATGCTGAGATTCTGGTCGTGGATGATGTGAACCACTCCTATATTGCCGAGAATTTCCGAAGCTGGGCCGAGAGGCTCCAGCCGACCATTGACCGTGCCCGGTGGGATTCCGGCGAAGATGGAGATGAGTTCAAGCGGCTGGAGAAGCTGAAGGCTTTCTATATCAGCGTAGCCGACCGTGCTGCTGCCGCGAACTGACTACAAAATGGAGGCATTTGAGATGGCGAAGAAGATTTACATCGTGCAGGCAGGGTTCCTGCCTGTTGGGGCCTCTGATGTGACAGGGTGGCGCAGCCACTCTTTCTATGCTGGCCGCAGGGCCTATGATGGCGCGATGGCCGAATACGAAAAAGAGGTTCGGAAGAATCTCCACCCGCAGCGGCGGTTCCGCGTGGCCTGTGCTGAGGATTGCAGCCGCAAAGATACCTACACCTAAGTCTGCGGGTTTAAGAGCAGCGCAAAAACACTCTAAGGGAGGCAAGAACATGACCGTTTTAGAAAGATTGAAGGCCGCCGGATATGACCCGGCAAAGGCCATCACTCATTATCTTACTGCTGGCACTGGCGAGATGGAATGCGCCAGAATCGCAATCAACACCTTTCGCGGCCTTCCCCTTGAAAGGAACATCCTTGTTGTGACTGCTACCGCCTTCACAGTGCTTCCTGATGGTTCCTATGGGCCGTACCCTGAATACTGGCCGCACTATCTGGAAGCCTCTGCACGTCTGTACTTTCCGCTTGATGCTGAGTTCGGGAGCTGTGAGATTGACCCGCAAAACCGCAGCGAGCACGACCGCTATGTTCTTCTTGACCGCCTCTTGTCAGATTGCAGATACTTCCTTGGAGCTGGCCACCGGAGCGATGCTTGCCTCTGGGCCGGAAACGTCCAGAGCCAGGCACAGACAATGCGGAGCCTGTGGGCGAGCCTCCCTGAGGACTGCAAGCCCACATGGACTACGCTGGAGAAAATCAACCAGTATGTTGAGGAAATGCAGCGGTGCGAGATTTACTGATAGGAGGAAAAGACCATGTTCAACATTACCGATGATGAGAAGTTGCGGGATGCGTATGCGCTCTTGATGTTCATGCAGCGCGATGTTCCTGCCTCTTCCGAAAAGAAGGCCAGCGTGAAGAATCTGGCCGCAACTGTCAAGAGGGAGATTCGGAGCTACAACAACCGCCCGGCTTCCAATGTGCGCATCATCAGCGGCGACTATAATGGCCATCTGGATTTGGTTCGGCTGCCTGATGGACTGGACAGGATGCACAAGGAGATCGCCGCTGACTGGTTCCGCGAGCACTGCTATCTGGAGAGCTACATCACCCCCTACGACTGCACCGGGTGGGAGTTCACGAGCTGGTATAAGCTGTTCAGACGGCAGGGCCACTGGTTTGCATACCACAAGGTGTGCCTGGATGTCTGAGGAGGTGGAAAGGATGGCAAAATACACAATCGATGCAGTTCTGGAGGTCTGGGGCAGCTTTGACGTTGAGGCCGACAGCTTTGGAGAAGCATATCGGAAGGCTGCGGAGAACCCCGGCAAGTATGCCAACCTGAAGGTCTGGAATGATGGAGCGGAAGCGCAGCTCAGGACATACAGCCACATCAACTGCGTTGGCGAATACGACATTGACGATGCTGTTGCTGCTCTCACTGGGAAGGAGGCGAAGAAAGAATGAACGAGCGTGTTCGAGCTGCTGGGCAGCCCCCTGTTGGGAGCTACCGCAATATTCCGTACTTTGCCCTGAGAGGCATTTTCCATGAGCACGGATACCATGACAGGGAGGTTGCTGAAGCTGTTGGCATCAGCGAAGGCGCATTCTCTATGAAGATGCGGGGCCATTCCCATTGGCGTGGAGATCAGATTGCTGCAATCTGTGAGCTGATGGACATCCCGCAGAAGGACATCGGGAGGCTGTTCTTCCCGCAAGTGAATGGAGGTCGTAAACAATGAGCTATGAAATCAACGAAGATATGGCCCGGCGAGCGCACGAGATGCGCTCCACGCGAGATTACGTGGAAGGCTCTGCCACTGCTGAATATCAGCGTCAGGTGGATGAGGCGCGGCGCATTGCTGAAGAAGTGAAGGTCCAGTGCAAGACCACCGCCCAGCGCAACCGGGTGGATGGGATGCTCGACAAGTACGAGCGAACTCTGGCCTTTGCCATCAACCGGGAAAATGAGGTCGGTACATGGTGTCCGAGCATCCTGATTGTTGGCGGTGCAAACTTCCCTATGGAAAAGAAGAAGCGTCAGGGTGAGGCTTGGAGCGCAAACCTTATGAATTATAACAAGGCTGCTGAGCTTCTGGACAGCATCCGGGATTATGGGCACAACGCCCCCATCAACAGCCGCGACCCTGAAGCCCTGACCGCCCTGCGGAAGAAGCTGGAGCGTGTTAAGGGCCAGCATGAGCACATGAAGGCCGTCAACCTGTTCTACCGTGAGAATGACACCCTTGACGGCTGCCCGGACATTGGCCCTCTGGAGAAGGCTGCAATCGAAGGCCGAATGCGGCAGTGGAATGACCGCAAGCCGTACCTCACATGGCAGATTGGGAACGTCAGGAAGCAGATTCAGCAAATTGAAAAGCGCATTGCTGAAATGGAAGCTGCTGTGCAGAAAAACGCCCAGCCGGTTGCTCTGGATGATTTGCCCGGCGTTACATACCACGAGAATAGCTCCACCATGCGGGTGCAGCTCATCTTTGAGGGAAAGCCTGAGCCTGACATCCGGGCCATTCTGAAGTCTCACGCCTTCAAGTGGTGCCCTTCTCAGGGTGCATGGCAGCGGCAGCTCACGGCGAATGGCAAGCGGGCCGCGCGTGAGGTTCTGGCCCAGATTCGGATGCTCCAGAATGGAGGCGAGCAGGGTGTTTGACAACTACGGCGATACCATGAAGGCCCGAAAGAAGTTGCTTGTGTCCTTCCCCGGCAGCTATATCAATAGCCGGGATGAGTTTATCGCCCATCCGCGCACAAACCAATATTTTCTGCTGGCCGACTGCATGACCCCTGAGGACGTCCAAGCCAAAGTGCTTGAGTGGCTGTCGCGGGCTGCCTTCAAGACGCAGCCCTATTCTCAAGAGTGGCGAAATGACCGCTTCCACAATGCCATGCGGGTTTCCATCAATGCTTTTCTGGGCACAGCCTTTACCGAAGAGGATATGGAGATCATTTATTGCAAGCTGGGAAACCGCATCGACCACGAGCTGACCATGCAGTTTATTCTCACTGGATGTGACATTGCGTGGCTGGCCTCTGATGGTAAGATGCGCTCAGAACCGGATTGGAGGTGATTCTGTGGATATTCTGGATATTTTGATAGCTGGGATGCCGAAGGCCCCATCTGATGCCTGCGACTTCTGGCAAGACGGCGAAGAATTTTTCTGTCGCACCGAAGAGCAGGCAAATGCCATAGCTGAGCTTTTCTTAAAGCTGCTACCTGACAGCACTGTTACTGTCACCCTGCTGGAAGAAATCGGCTGGTATTGTGTCAACGTCTAAAAATAAGCGTCCCTGCGTTAGGGACCACTTGAATTTTGAAGGGAGATTTTTACATGAACGGTATGTTTTATCGTGGCGAGGTCTACTATGTTTATCCCACTGGCAATGAGATTGGGAGCGAGCAGCACGCTGGCCGCCCGGCCATCATTGTGAGCAACAACCAGAACAACAAAAACTCCTCCACTCTGGAGATCGTCTATTTGACCACGCGGGAGAAGAAGCCCATGCAGACCCACGTTCACATCAATGCTGCCGGGAAGCTGCAGGAATCCACTGCCCTCTGTGAGCAGATTTTTACTGTGGACAAGCTGCGGTTGAATGACTACATCGGCCAGCTGTGCGATAAGGAGATGCAGGACATTGAGTTTGCCCTGATGGTCAGTCTGGGCCTTGACAACTACCTCTCCAAGCCGAAAGAAGCCCCTGACACTGCTGATATTGTTGGCCCTGTTGCCATTCCCGACCCGGCCCCGGTTCCTGTCAAGAATGCTGTGCAGGCCTTTTCTGATGGCCGCAAGAGCCTTGTGCAGCCTGCTGCTCCTTCTGAGGGGGGGCATTCTTACGAGCGGGAGTTTATCTCTGCTTGCGCACAGCGTGATGTTTACCGGGAGTTGTGCATGAAGATGATCGAGCAGCGGAGGGCGTGAGATGATTCTGGAAGAAGTCGCGCAGAGCGTTCTGGCCATCGTAGCAACAGCCATTATTTTGACCTTGTTTTTACGCATGGTCGCTGTTGCTCTGAAAGCCGTTGCAGATGGAGACAGGAAAATGATGATTGCTGCGTATTCTTCGTTGGCTGCCCTCGTTTTTTCCCTTGCGATTGTGTATTGGGCCGTGAGCTGATGGAGGTGCAAAGATGCTGCTGGAAACACTGAAAAAGGTTCTCGCCGCTGTCGGCGTGTACCTGTGTATGCTTGGCCTGCTGAAGGCTGCAATACATACCAACTATGCAATTCAGGAGAAAGATGGCAGACGTATGGCCGTGGCAATGTCCGTGATGGCCCTGCTGTTTTTCCTGCTGTTTCTGCTGGTTCCTGTTGTGGGAGGCTGAGCGATGGCAAAATCCGAATTGAAACCGTGCCCGTTCTGTGGAGGCTCTGCCAGAATCCTGAGGCTCAGGGGCGGCAAGTATTGCGTGGCCTGCTCCAGCTGTGGGGCCAGAGGTGGTGCTGTCTGGGTGAAAGATTGGCACGATACGCCATTTGTTGCACAGGGGCAGGCTGCAAAACTCTGGAACACCCGTAACGAAATGATAGGAGGCTGATAAAATGAGAATCTATTCGCTGAAGGTGCGCGATGATGCCAAGGAAGACCCCGGCTACGCCGTGGTAAAGCTGAGCGGGCTGGAGCTTATCGCACTCAATAATATCTTGAGTAAGACCGCCAAGGAAGCCAAACACTATTCCGATTTGTTGGCCTGTATGGTCTGTGTGACGCACACGGCGAACGCTCTTGTGCAGCATGGAGTTTTGACCGCTTCGACCTGAATAAGCTGGAGGAAAAGCTCAGAAATGGAGGCAAGAGCAATGCGGACGCTGGAGGAGATTGACCGCGACATCGCCATTGCCCGTGAAGATGCCCTGCGAATGCGCCACTTTTCCCCTGTGCTGGAAGATGACATAGATGAGCTGTACGATGAGCGGGCCGCTGCTGTGAAAGCTATGGAGGGCCTGAAGCAGTATGATGTGCTTATCCTTCCGAAGCCCGATAATGCGTCAAGCCTGTGTGCTGCCTGCTATAAGCTCTGCGCCAAAAATGATGCTCAGGCATTTGAGCTTGGCGAAGCTGCCTTTGCGAAGGAATACGCCCGGCATGGCGTGACCACCGAGGACTTTGATACAGAATACGATATTGCCATCTCCCGTGGCAAGAAAATCGAATAATGGAGGTTCTGACCGATGAAAAAGAGATTATCCTGCTTCGCTGTGGCCGTTGTGCTGCTGGCCCTGACGCTCTGGTCTACGGCCTGCGGTTCCACCTCTGCTGAGGCTGGAACTGCTGACCGCCCCTGTTACCACGTCACTGTCTATTCTCCTGCCATTGAAGATGGAACATACGCAGCCCGGCGGTATCCGAAATATACCATCACCGTGGAGGACTTTGGCGAGCTGCTACCTGACCAGCTATCTGCTGAGCGTGATTATCAGCTGCTCCGTATCCCTCGGTCAGATGGCCGCTTTGAGCTGGTGTCCACCTCTCTGGTGGAGATTGAATATTACTGATTGGAGGTGCGAGCGTGAAAGCTGTGTTGATGAGCATCCGGCCCGAATGGTGTAAGAAGATTCTCAGCGGCGAAAAGACTGTGGAAATTCGCAAAACAAGGCCGGCATTGATGCTGGAGCCCTTCAAGGTTTATATCTATTGCACTGCGACATGGAGCGGTAACCTTTTTACCGACATCCTCATCTGGAACAAGGATGAATGGAACAGATGGAAATATCTAAAAAGACTTGGCCGTGTCATTGGCGAGTTTACTTGCAGCAAGGTGGATGTTGTTCAGCGGCATGGTGCTGGTGATAATTTCGATTATTGCTATCTTTCGCCCAATGTGTATAGTTCGCTTATTGAGCTTGGACATGACGATGTGGTTGCTGCTGCACTGGCCGTCAAAAACTCTTGCGTCCATGAGGCTGAACTGAACGCCTACGGAAAATCTGCACCGAAGCTGTTTGCGTGGCACATCTCCGAACTGGAGATTTATGACCAGCCGCGCGAGCTGCGGGCGTTCACGGGCTTGCAAAATACGCGGTTTGGTATGCGGCCTGTGGAAGTGCAGCGACCGCCCCAGAGTTGGTGCTATGTGGAGGAACTGAAAGATGTCTGATTCTATCGGAGAGAAAATACGCACGGTGCGTAAGGATGTCGGTTTGACGCAGACGCAGCTTGCGGAACGGATGGGCACGGCACAACAGGCTGTATACATGCACGAAAGAGGCGAAAACAGCCCTAGAATCGACACCGTTGTGAAGATTGCTGAAGCGCTGAAGGTTCCTGTTGAATATCTGCTCAGTACGGAATCAGACTGTGTGCATCATTGGGTCAGCGTCAAAGTGCGCCTGCCAGAGCTGGACGAGGACGAACCATTTGCCCGCTGCATTGTGAATGTCATTCGGTGGTGTGAGGGTTGGACAGGCCCTTGGAACCAGCCGGAACCCACCTTGAATAAAGAGGAGTTTACTGCTGCTGCTACCTATAACCCGGAGCAGAAAATTTTCACAGTGTATGATGGCTTTGGCGGCCAGATGGCGATAAACGCTCTGCTTTCACCGGATGACTGTGGCAACGAATCTGGATGCCGCGTCACACACTGGATGGAACCTCCGGCGGCCTTTGGATTCTGGGAGGCACCGTGATGAAACAATACTGCCGGTACTGCTGCAACGCCTGTCTGAACGATGACGAGCTGGCCTATTGCAGCTACAAAGACGAGATGCTGGAAGGCCCGGCCCTGCGGCGGCTGAACCACTGCAAGGGCTTCCGGTTCTGCGAAATTGATGTCTTGACCCAAACCCGTATCTACAAGCCCAGATCTGCAAAGCCTCCTTCTGAGGCCCCTGAGGATTATGGACAGACAACTCTTTTTTGATGCTGCTGGGAACTGGCGAAAGCTGGTTCCCATTTTTTGTTGAAAAGACTGCTGCACCCTGATATACTGAACTTACCAAAAAATAATGGGGGTAAAAATCATGAGAATGAAAAAAGGAACCATGCTACTGCTTGCCATTGCCGTTATCGCTTCGTTTTTGATGATTATTGCGCTTGGTGGCGTTGAGGAGACTTCAAGCTCTGCCGCTGAATCCGTAGCAGTTGAGCCGCCTGAAGGGTTTGAGCTAGTCTCACAAGCTCAGGGTGAAGAGCTGTACGACACAGACCAAGCTGTCAATAAAGCCGCAGATGTTCTTGGCGGCATAGGAGTATACGGCCGTATAAATTTTACTTTTGGAAATCTGGAAGACAGTGAGCTTTCTACATCCGTTGACCTCTACGCCCCGTTATCTGCAAAAAAGTTGATTATAAACCTCATGAGACTTAAAACCGTGCAGGATTGCGAATGGAAAGTCGTGAGCGTTAAGAACGTAGAAAACAACCACTTCTATTATATCTGTGAAGATTCCGCAGGGCTGGTTGATGTGTATAGCTACGAAACCGATGAGCTTATCTCCAAAGCGTCCAAAACCTTCGAGGAAGCCGAAAGCGAAACCGCCGCGTCTGTTGCTGCTGCCGAAGATGAGTTTGAAGATCGGCTAGATTCTATTGCTGAGAAGCACAGCGACAGCGGCACGACCTCTGAATCTGCTGCTTCCTCTTCCGGCTCCTCTGGATTCACGCTCGATGTTTCAGAGCTGACATTTGATGGAGAGTCCATCATCACTGCCACCGAAGACTTTATGGTCAAGTACGACTATATCAAAGATGTCTCGATTCAGGTTGATGGAGACGAGATTGATATTGTTGTTCAGGTTCCGTCTGTTGTGGATGATGATACCGCAAAGATGGCCGGTGAAGATGTAGCTCGGTATCTTGCGGCTCAGGCAAGTTGGGCGAATGACTATTATAAACAGCCTGGCAGTGATGACATCGGCAGCCTGTATGACAGATATACCCTGATGCTATATGTGGATGATGGCTATAAAAACTTCGACTTGTACGGAGCGAAGGCTAAAAACGCAAATTCTATTCACTGGAACAAGTAAATATTGAACCGAGGCCAGCAGGCATTTTGCCTGCTGGTTTTTCTTTTTACCACAAGAGCACTGGCTGCGGCTGGTGCTCTTTTTTGCTGCTGGATGCTCCCGACATTTATGCCGGGAGCATCTGCTGGTGGCGGCTTTTTTGAAAGAAAATAGCTATCCGCTAAAAAATATCAAAAAATTAGCAAAAAGCTATTTACAAATTAGCTCAAAGCTAGTATAATAGCACTGTCAAAAGTAGTACGAAAGCAACCGGAGGTACATACCATGAAGAACCTGAACGAGATGAGTAAGACCGAGATGAAGCAGGAAATCTGCTTCGCCAAAGATTTTGTGAACAATGGCGGCTGCCTGAATGAGGAGCAGTGGAACCGCATCTTCAAGATGATGCAGCTTGTCAAGGAGGGCTGAGAGATGAAAAAGATGTACATTGACCAGATTCACACCGGGCTGAATACTCTGGCCCTCTCTATGGACGCTCAGTGGTTTGGTATGAACCGCAAGGATGCAACCGAAGCTCAGCGGAATGCTTGCGAAGGTCTGTATCAGGGCTACATCACAGCCATCTGCATGATGGGCGGCGACTGGAAGCGTGACCAGAACGGTAAGCACCGCATCTTTCTTGCTGGGCTGTCCAGCCGGGATGTGGATGAGTATAACGAGGAGGTCTGAGCCATGAAGAAGCTGAACAATGCAGAGATTAAGGCCATCCGGCAGATGAAAGCTGGCAAAACCAATAAGGCGAGCGTTGGCTCCCTCCGTTTCATGTTGAGAAATAGCCCGTACCGTGAGAAGGAGTACGAGCTGTTCTCTTTCGACCACGACAACCCGTACAAGACTGAACGCAGAACTTATATCTCTTGGAAAGAGTTTGATGAAGTGAAACCCGCCTGATGATGGCTGTCTGGCAGCAGCCGAAACCATTTTGTTGATACCAACAAGATGGTCGCGGGAGCCAACCGCAAATAAAAAATGGGAGGAAATACAACCATGAAGAAACTGAAGGTCAGGCTCACCTTTACTGAGCCTGTGCTGGGAACGTGGCCCAGCAACCAGAACATTGCCCGTGAGTTCATTGCCAGCAAGTCCCCTGATGCTGCTACTGTCGAAGATGAGGTAGCAGCTCTGGGAGCTGATGCTGTGGCAGACAAGGGCATGACGGTATTCCCCCGGAACGAAGCTGGACAGCCTGTTCTGTACGACTACCAGATTAAGGGATTCTTCAAAGACTCCTGCGGGATGCTGGGCCGCATTGGTGGCAAGACTGAGACCGGCAAGAAGAAGGCCGTGAACGAATCTGGCAAGATCACTGCCTACAAGAAGGTCATTGATGGTCTGATTTTTGTTTCGCCCCGGATGATTCCTATTTGCTTTAGTGGTGAGATGTCTGAGTGCCAGCGTCCTCTCCGTGCCCAGACTGCACAGGGCGAGCGCGTCAGCCTTGCCAACTCTGAGCAGATTCCTGCAGGCTCTACCTGTGAGTTTGAGGTGCTGTGCATGGATGATTCCCACGAAAAGGCCGTTTTGGAATGGCTGAACTATGGAGCGATGCGTGGCATTGGCCAATGGCGCAACTCTGGTAAGGGCCGCTTCACCTACGAGGTTCTTGACTGAGTGCAATGGCATCGGTCCGCTCTGGTTCGCTTCGCCAAGGCACAGCTCGGAATTGCTGATAATGGCATGGCCATGGCACTGCCTTGAGACGTGGCGCAGCGCAAAGGAACCGCATGGAAGAGTGAAGCAATGGCAAAGCAGAGAATACCCTCGTTCTGCAAAGGAATAGCTCCGAATCGAGGCGATATGCTTTGCAACGGCGTTGCCTAGAGAGGCAGGGCGCGGCAAGGGCATGGCTGGGAAGGGCGATGAGCAGCCAAGGCGTGGAGCAGCTATGCGATACCCTGCAACGGCGGAGAAAGGCGAGAAAACGCATGGCGATGCTTTGATATGCAGTGGCGATGGACAGCTCTGAACGGCCTTGCGAAGGCATGGCACAGTTTTGAGATGCGTAGCTTTGCAAAGGCGTCGCATAGCACTGAGACGATGGGAAAGGCAAAGGCAAAGAAAAGCAACTGCAATGCGAAGAAATTCATTTATGCTTGTTTTGCCTGCTGATATGAAAACACAGAAAGGAGGTGGGAAATGTGCCCGAATCTGGATACTACAACACCGACCAAGCTGCTGAGGTTCTGGGCGTTCACCGTTCTAGGGTGCTTCAGCTCCGTAGGGAGGGCAAGCTCACTGCCTACACTCGTGGTGAGAAGGGCAGCAAGAGCAGACTGTATTTCAAGGCCGAGGATTTGGAGTATTACAAGGTCCATAAGGATGACCCCAAGCCTCTGGCACCCCTGCACCCCGTAGGAAACGAAAAAGATACTGCTTGATGTTTGAGATGTAGGAGGAAACGAAAATGCGTAGGTTTATGCGGAAGGTTGAAGGTCTGGCCGTTGCAGCTCTGGCACTGGTTGGGGCCGGTCAGGTTGTGGTCTGGATGAATCAGGCCATGCAGTATGCTCTTGTTGCGTACGGCCAGTGGGAAGCTGCTGAGGCCGCCAAGGCTGCCCCGCTGATTCTGTTCTCGCTGGCATTTGGTCTGGCCCTCTCTCTGTATGGGATGTATGAGGACAACAAGCGGTACACCCGCAGCAGCCCTTATGGGTGCGTGAAGAACAGCCAGAGCCGCAGCGATGACAGCCGGAAGGTGGGCTGACCTGTGAGCTGGGGAATGTATGACATTGCCCTTGATGGGTACGCACCTCCGATGGAGCCGCCCGATGGCTATTACTTTATGACCGATGCTCAGATGGCTGAGGCTGCTGAGCTGGAGGCCGAAAACGAAAAATGGGAGGATGAAGCTGATGACGAATGAATTGACCGTCCGGGTACAAAGCCCGGTCATTCCGGCTATGAGCTGGAACGAAGAGGAAGTCCAGCGGAACCTTGACGAAATGCTTGCTGCCTATACTGGCCGGGTGTATACCCCGGAGAGCATCAAGGGAGCCAAAGAAGATCGTGCCAAGGTCAATGCTTGGAACAAGCAGCTTGGCGCATCTCTGACCGCTGCAAAGAAGCTGTACATGAAGCCTCTGGAGGACTTTCAGGGCAGCATCAAGAAGATGCAGGCCCAGTGTGCACAGGTGTCCGGGGCCATTGATACACAGGTGAAAGCTGTGGAGCAGGCTGAGAGGGATGAAAAAGCCTCCAGCCTGCGTTTGGTCTACCGTGACAGCATCGGGGAGCTGGAACCGCTCATTCCGTTCGAGCGGTTGCTGGTTCCGCAGTGGCTCAACAAAACCTATGACCTGAACAAGGCCACAAAAGACCTGCGGCAGGCCATTGAGGACATCAAGAGCGATATGGAGGCCATTCGAGATACCTGTGGCGAAGATGTGGAAGCCTGCACCACGGAGTACCTGAAGAGCCTGAGCATCAACGAAGCTATGCGTGAGCATAACCGCCGTGAAAAGTCCCGTGCGGCTCAGCGTGAGGCTGAGGCGGCCAGAATTGCCGCAGAACGTGCCCGTGCTGCTGCCCCTGTCTTTGTGCAGCCCACCGATGAGGAACGCGAAATGAAGGCTCGCGCGGCTGCTGCAACGCAAGCCAAGATGTTTATCACCTCGGAGGGACGGCTGGATTTCAAAGCCGTGAACGAAGCCGCTGTGGATGCTGAGCAGCCTGAGGCTGAGGAAGCCCCGGCGCGCAACCGTTACCGCTTCTGGGTTGAGTTCACCCAGCAGGACATTGAGTGGTTCAAAAAGGGAGCTGCTGAGCGCGGTTTCCGTTTTGGCTGCATCAAATAATTTTAATTTGTTGGAGG
>ERZ1034920.1791-NODE-1791-length-13072-cov-6.258124_pt1 | contig 13072 bp, 24 predicted proteins | sample MGYA00520688_ERZ1034920 | MGnify/ENA primary metagenome ERZ1034920 (study PRJEB33766, sample SAMN09781785) | gut metagenome | biome: gut microbiome | host: Homo sapiens | place: Madagascar | study: EMG produced TPA metagenomics assembly of the PRJNA485056 data...
ATAGATTTGTTTTTGGCCGCAGGTGGGGCAGGTGAGGATGAATTTACTGTTGATGTTATTCATAGTATTTACTCCTTCATGATAAGGGCGCAGGTGCCTACGCGATTGATGAATTCTTTACCGTGGGCTTCATAGAGCTTTTCTAACTTTTCAGAATCAATATCGTATAGTTCTTTGACATGGTGCAGCGCCTCCTTATTTGAGCATTTCGTTTACGAAAAAGATATCATTATGTTCGTAGCATTTGTGACATGTTAAGCAGTTGCTGGCACCGCAGTTGATTTCGACATTGTGCTGTTTGCTGTACGCCTTATCGTAGACGGTGAACACCTTATCGATCCAGCTGTAGTTGGAGAAATCCTGCGAGACCTGATTGAGGTGGTCGGAGCTGTATACGCAAATCAGATTGTCCGGCTTGCCAAGCTCCTGAATGGCCTTATCCATGAAGGCCGCGTTCTTCGTCCAGATAGCGATCGTACACCACGGATTCGCCCTGGCAATGCGGATATAGTTCTTGGCGTGGGTCACATTGACAAGGTCACCATGGCTTTCAAACCGGGCAATGCGGCTGTTCAAAACAGGCAGCTCGTAAACCTCAAGGTCATGGCTGGAAAGTATCTTGGTGTTTTCTGCATAGCGATTTCGTGCGGCGGGATGGATGGCCAGACCACGCTTGGCATAGCAGTGTGCGCATACGCTGGTTTCATCCTTGGCACGCTGTTCACAAATGTGGTTGCAGAGCATACTGGTGGTGATGGTTGGAATGCCGTTCATTTTACCTTGCGGGTGAGAGATAAAGATCTGTTCTATGACACGATCGTTTTTCATTTTATGTATCCTTTCTTGGCAAAGCACAAGAGCGGATACAATATTCAGTTTTTATATCTCACCCTTGGCGGATGGTATTACAGCAGATAGGTTATTCATTGATCGGATATGCGCTTAGGTTCCACGCATTGCCACACTCGTAATAAAGGCCATATTTGCTGAACAGATCTTGCAAGGCAAACATGTCATGATTGTTAAGAATGTCATACAGAGTGCCTTCAAAGCTCATGCTCAAAATATTCGGCTCACGGACATATTCAAAGTAGTTACGCGGATCCATATTGTCTTCGATGAATGGCGTGCCGCCGTAGCGATACACGGTTTTGCCGGTTTTATCCTTACCGCTCGTACTCATCCGTTTGCCGTTATAATAGATGCAGACATCCTGCCAGCAATCATTCTCGATGCACCATGTGTAGATGTCACGAGCGAGTGCCTCGGCGCGGTCTACCCAATCCATATCGAAATTCGGTGTCTTATAGGGGTTATCCGATCTGCCTTTGTAGGCGGCGGCGATGATTTCCTCATCGTTTTCATCGATGATGGCCCAAAGGTCCTGCAGCTGTGAATCAAGAATGTCTTGTACGACACCATGCAGCTTTTCGGTTGTCAGGGTGCCTGGTTCATTATGTAAGGCGTCGATTACCTGCTGAATCGTAAAACCGTCCAGTGCCGGGTCGGCTTCATTCATAAAGCCTTCCGGGTGGCGCGAGGATTTTAATAAAAATATGTCATCCATTATGATTCCTCCTTGAAGAAGCCCCAGTTGGTCATGGTCGATTCGATACGGTCGGAAAGGTTGCCATAATCACAGCCGTAGATGTTTGTATCGCCGCAAGTAGCATCCCCGATGGCATCCCTGTCGCGGTCGGGATTGTCGATCTTGACACCCTTTTCGTCTAGGAAATCCTCAAAGATGTCAATAATCTGGCCGAGAAATTCGAGCTTGTCGCTGTTTGTCATATGTATATTCTCCTAATTAGTTAAGTAAGTCCTTATCGATGATTTGGAAGTTGGCGCGGTGAATATACAGGGCATGACCGTCAATCATGAGTTTGGTCGTTTTGGGCAAATCCTCACAGACTGTCCAGTAGACTTCATCGCCGCAGTAAGCGCAGATGGGATTGCCGAGCTGAGACTGAATGACAACAACGACTGGCTTACCAAAGGAATTTTTATACTGGTTCACAACGTTCGCGATGATGGTGTTATCGCCGAGACTGCCATCGGTTTCGCTGTGAATATCCTGCGTCTGGAAATCAACAGCGGGAGCAAGACCTTCTTCCGAGAAGATGACGGTGGAACCGCAATTACTGATTTGATGGCCATCAACGGTGATTGTGACCACAGAGGACAGCGTTTTCGTGTAACCCCAACCGGATTGTCCGTTGTACGTATATTCGCGAACCACATTAGAATTCATGTCGATTTTGGAACCAGTGACGGTCATGAACTTTTCACCATCGTTGGAGTAAAACTCACAATTATAGGTGTTGCCTGTGATACTTCCGTTAAGGTCGTTGAAATTGCTTTCAAGTTCGGCACAGGAGCATAGGGAGAGCGCGAGGATGATGGTAAGCAGGATGCTTAAAATAGATTTTGATTTCATTTAGTAAGAACCTCCGTTACTTTTCTATTTGAATTTCGGTGATGAACCAATAGTCGGAAAAATTATAGCCGGAGACCCAATAGAGCAGGTTGGTACCTGGGTCGTCCGGGTCATCATTGCGATGGAAGACGGGAAGTGGTTTATCGTTACACATGGCGTCATTCTGGTAGAATGCAAAGAATGCGCTGGCTTCTTTCTCGGCATTGTCGGCGGCGACTGAAAAGGATTCAAATTCCTTGGTAGAGGCAAGAACGGGTATAGCACCACGTTCACAGGATAAAAGCTACAAGAGATATAAGTATTTCATCAGTAGCCTTTCTTTGTGTATCCGGTCACAGTGATTTCTACATCTACCTTACGGACATATTCATCGAATCTGATTTTTACTTCACACATACTGGACAATTCCAAACAGTTAAACTGTTCACTGTCCTTATCATAGGAAAGTTTTTGATAAATTTTATAGTCAAATTCAAAGAACCCACCATAACCAACTTCTCGTAAACGAACGTCATTAGGAATTTCGATTTCATTTTTAAAAGAAACCATTTCAAACCTCCTTAGTTATACCTCCTGTACAGGGTGCAGATCGATATGCCAGCCGTCATCCTCTTTGTAGCAGATGACATGGTCGATCAGTTGGTCGCCAACCTTCATAGCGATGGTCTCATATTCTTTGGGCAGACCGTTGACGAGTTGTTTGAAATCTTTGAATGTAAAGGGAACCATTACAATGCCTCCTCTAAAGGTTTGTGGTTGAACAGCTTGCTAAAGACATTGTTGTATTGCTCGTCCTTGAAGTGTTCGCCGTCATCAGTTTCTTGTGGATATTCAAATTCACCCTGAAATTCAGCCTGGTCGCCAATTTCATCGAAAATGGCAATGATGCCCTGCAGCATATTGTCGAGATCGCCGTTATGATATGTATCGAAAAACTTGTCCGTCAGTTCAACCAGAAGCATTTTCTGCTGATAGAAAGCTACGGGATCAAGGTTCAGATTTACAGTAGTATTCATATAGTCCACCTCTTTTACTCCAGCGTGGATTCTTCAATAAACCATTCGTGATAGATTCCGGTGTCAGGGACGTAAAGCTCCTTCCGGAACGGTTCATCACAGGCTACAGTGACATGCCATCCCTGAGCCTTTAGGTTGGAAATCGTATTGTGAAAATCTGCGTCAACATCCTTGATTGCTGCGTCACTGCTGCGAAAAGCGTAGCAATCATGGCCTACATGGCCGTCGTGTGCTACGATATAAATTGTTTCCATACGATTGCACCTCCATCAAAGCTTTATTTTATTCGTCCGTTAAAATGAGATCTTCGCCAACAATCAGCGAGAGCGGTTGAGAACCAAAATGGTCCGTAACGCCCCAGCAGTTGTAATACTCGTTATCTTCATCCAGACCAACGCCCTCATTTACATCATCCAAAATATCTTGCGTAGTTGGAAGTTCGGTTTCATCGGCAGTATCAATGCCAGCGTCCAGAATTTCTTTTCGCTTGGCGGCGCACTCTGCAATAAAGCGTTTAACAGTCCGATAACCACTGACAGTAAAAACGTATCGCATATTCAACCTCCATCAAACATAAATTTTATGGATTTGTATTTGTCGCAGTATCGATGTTATTCCTTTTCTACAACTTTTATAATTTTATAAAAGTCGCCATATTCCTTAAAGATACGCTCCTGCTCTGCAGATGCGGCCTCAAAATCAAACCTTTTTGCAGCAGCAAGGCAAGCTGTATCTGCGCATTCGTCCAAAGAAATATAAAGTGGAACACGGGATGTACGGATGTTTCGCTTGAGAACATATTGAGGTTCATCGATGCTAATACTGAATACAGACCATGTTGTCACATCATTTTCCGGCGTACTTTCTTCTAGTGTGATTTTGAATGTCTGATGGTCACTTCTCATACAACAATGGATACCGTTTTCAATGCTATCGTTGTATTTTTTAGAGGCATCACGATCTGCTGCTTGAAAGCACTCAACATCACTATCAAATGGGCCAACCACAGTAATATCTGGATCAAAAGAGTATGTACACAAGTAATACCATTTGCACATAAGTTTTATCCCATCTTTCTCACAAAGTTTAGTTCAAAATTCTTCATGCCGTCATCGTTGTCATCTTCCGAGAGTGAACAACCCCTTGCAGCACATTTGACAGCATCTTCTTGACTCTTGGCGTAGATGCTTTGCGAAAAGGTTCCAATCAGAGTCCCATCGTTTTCAAGCCAGTTGTAACTTACATAATACCAATACATAGTAAACCTCTCAGTCATAGAAATCTCTTACGATAGTTTCGCACCAGTCATCATTCGGGATGCCGTCATCGGCGCTGTCGATGAAAGAGTTGGCAAGCGTCTCTGCATCGCCTTCATCAATGGCACGCTGGATGCGAGCTTCGATTTCATCTGCGAGCCACTCGCAATCGTATTTGTTTTGGAAGTATTTACGGATGTAATACTTGGCTTCTTCAGTAGCACGCCGCGTGAGGTTGTCTTCATATGTTTCCTTACAGAGTTCATCAAGATGCTCCAGCACAAAGTTTAGTGCGTCCACATAGCCATCTTCGTAATTGTAGCCGTAGGACGCATGATCGTCATAAGACTTCTTGTTCAATTCGTGATTGTCGCGTACAAACTCCAAATCTTCCTTCGTCATTGTTGTTTTTCTTTCATAGCTTGATCCTGAATCGGAATAGCTCTTCGAGAATACAGTGCATACACTTTATTCTGGTTAAGCGGAGAACACTTTGTAACGTGGAAAACTTCATCGACACACCGACATAGTGCTTTTTTGGTTCTCTCTACAGCCTCAGATGGGTCATCAGCAGCGACGATAACCTTTTCAGAATAAATCCGAGCGCCATCGTCCATAACGCCGAGAACTTCATACCAATTCATGTTGTGACCTCGACTTATAAAAAAGCATTACTTTAAATACAAAGACGTTCCTTGGAACGGGTCTAAGATACCAGGCTTATATTTATCACTGACATATTCTTTGATCTCTGCATCTGTTTTTTCGCTCAAAGCATCAAGAAAACATTCAGCGTTGATAGCCATGAGGCCGCCCATTGTAATGGCAGTTTCGCACCGTCTGACATCTAACACAAAAGATTTATAATAAAAACAGTCATTTGCGGCGTTGATAATCCTTTCGATGTTATACATCTCTGTCACCTCAATTCATAAAACCACTCTTTAACCAACATTGTAGATGTAGTTCCCAACCCTAACGACATCGCACCGATAGCCCCAGAACTGCTTGCGCATTCCTTTAACACTTCCGGTAGCATGGATGCACGGGTTGTTTTTGACGTAGCTGATGCTTCTGCCTGTCATGCGTTCATATTCTTTGCTTGAACGATAATAGTGTCCTGTCGTTCTCATTGTGCTTCACCTCGATTTACATAATTACTCTTTTACGCTCTTTCCAGCCATCTCATGGCGTCTTTTGTACTGTAGAACTCTTCCACCCATGCCTCTCCGGTACTGTTGTCGCAGGCAACAAGGGCGATATCGGTTCCGTCAGATTCCAGCGACAGATAAAGGCCACGATTACTGTGAGGGGCATCAATCACCCTTGACAGTTCCGACGCGGATACGATTTTGATTTTATTCATACAGACACACGCACCTCACCGATTTTATACTCTTCGCAGGCAGCGAGTGCATCACTGCCGTGGTAAGTGACAGTAACCTCGACGCATGTTTCACGGTATGCTGCGTTACTTGTGCTAGACAGAATCTCGATCCCGTAGTTGTCGGACTCGTAACTGGTTCTGAATTTATCACGCTGTTCCGTTGCATAATCTGTGGCCGCTTTCTCCGAGCTGACCATACTCTGTCTCATAAGTTTCCTTCATATCAGCAAGCTGCTTCTCAGCGAAATCGAATGCTTCTTTGGAACTGTTGCGGATGGCATAATCACTCGCTCTTGGATATGCCGCAGCGCTTTCCGATGGGATGTATGTATGTGCCACGAGATATTTCATTTCACATTCACCTCTAACAGTTGACTGATGGTATCTGTAAGATTCTGTACGGAATTGATGTCGTAACCGTAAACACGTTCGATTATGGTGTCAGAGCTTCCCTGCACGAGTTCACAGCAGTGTTCCCACTGGAGTGTGCCGTCATCTTCCATACAAAGTTCAAAGGAAATGTCGAGCAGGACATCCGGCATATCAGTGACGCATACCATGGTTCTGGTATCAAATCCGGCAGGCATTTCACCTTGGCCGTCCCAGTTTGCGGGATTCATTTCATGCAGGAATGCTTTTGCGATTTCATCTGGCTTCATCATACGATTTGTTCCTCCTAAAGTAATCATTTTTCTATGGTCACCTCATACCCAGGCCGGATCCTTTGTGCTATCCGGCAGATTATAGAGGAACTGCAGGATATCCTCGGGAACCTGCTCCGTTCTCCATGTGGTTCCATATTTATATCCGCACACAGGGCACGGCTTCGTGAGGATACCATCGGGATGTTTATCGGGGTACAACCAACCGAGCGTCTTTACCTCTGTTGCACCGCTATACCACTCTTGTTTTTTTCGCGGTTCGTATCGCGAGTCGTCAAGAGGATTCCATGAGGTTTTTTTGATTGGAAGGTTCCAAAGTTCCTTCTCTTCATCAGTTAAGGTGGCGAATCCATCTTCGCCAAGCTTACAGTTTACGCGATTCTTCAGCTCGCTCTGTTTCATGAAATATTCATTCGTGAGGCTATAATGATAAAGCGTGACCTTTTTGGTTGCCAGTTTGTCCCAGCCGAGTGCCTTTTGATGCTGGCAATACGGACGCATATCATTCAAATGCCAAAGATCCCAGCAATCGCAAAATTTGCGAAGCATTTCATTGTCCCAGCCTTTTGCGGGTGTACCGTCTCTAATTTCATCCACGCACTGGCCTGCGCTACCGACGCAGTCTCCATTTGACTTAGGGCCAACAACACCATGAATTCTCAGGTTAATACCATCGTATTCGATTTCTGCATAGGCATTGACGGGATATTTACGGCCATATACATTACAAGTACACGGATTGACGATCTTTTTGAAACCGGTCATGATTATTCCTCCAATTCTTTATCGACGATTTTGTAGGTGACGCCATCGGGCAGTTTGACGATAGGCAAACCTCCTGCGAAAATATAAGGAATAATTTTATCGAGCAGGTACTCCATGTTCCCCTGCTCTATATGGCGGAACTCTTCTTGTGTGCAAAGATACATTCCACCATCATAAAAATGAAATCCGTTATCGTCTCCGTAATGGCCGGTGAACCTATTGACATAATAGTTCACATATCCGACATATCCGTATTCAATGTCTTCGTCCAAGAGGTTATCACCCGTGCCCTGTTGCAGCATAATGAGATAGCTCTCGTTGGCTACTGAGTCTTTTACATAAATAAGCATGATTACTATCCTTTCTGTCTTTCGTGTGTGCGTTTAAATTTGAATATTGGGCTTGCCGGAATCGAACCGACACTGGATGAGTCAAAGTCATTTGCCTTACCATTTGGCGAAAGCCCATCATGAACGGGTTGCTATTCCACCCGAAAGCCAACCTGTAGGCACAGGATTTTAGGAGAAATAATGGTAAAAAATGGATAATGGCATATTAAAGCGTTCCAGCCTCTGTTCCATGACGGGGCATGGAACGTAAAAAATGTTGTATGTATATAAATTCCTAACAAAGACTTACTTTCGGTAATACCGGAAGCATATCCGTTTTCATGGAGAGATCATGAAACCGAATATTATACGATGAAACGCTTGGTGTTCTTGTCACGAACTGAAGAATAATGTCCTCATCTTGGGGTACCGTTTGATCCAGGTAATGCGGCTCGCGAGAGGCTCACTGTTTATGGATTTGGACTGGTGGCAATCTTTTGTCCTGAAGGAAACTGTGTGCCTGATGTCTGCCTCGCTCTTGTTCGAGATATTTATCTGTGGACTTCTTCCCTTGATGGGTACCTGATCCAACCGGCCGCGGCTGCCTTCGTATCCCTTTTTCTATCAAAAATTTTCGTTCGGTAATACCGGACGAGTTTGCAAAACTTTACAAACTATACTTCGTGACAAAAAAGTTGAATTTTATGTAACCTGAATTAGATGTTGGCTACGGGATTGATGTCCGAGGCCTCTCTTGAACTACGACTCAGATGAACTCTAACTGCTTACTATCTGCTGATGTGCGGTTATTGTTGGGCTTGGTGCCACTATCGTTGGCATTGGGTCACGTTCGCGAGCACGACTTCATAGGGGATAACATCCACTGCCTTGGTTTCAGGAGGCTCGTGACGACCATTTCGCATTCTGGGGCGGCCCTGCTTCTTCCGGTCAAAGGGAAACATTCGGTAATACCGGATGCCTTTGCATTGCTTTGCAAAGTATGCGTTACACAAAATTCAACTATGACAAATCGCTTGCGCGACTATCAGGCTATTAACTGTTCATCCATTTTGAGAAGTGCCTCAAAATTCATGCCAAACTTTTTGTTGTATTCCTCAATGATTTCGGCGATCCGAACCGGTTCGACCATCTTATAATAGGAATACAGACCATGGAGCCTTCTGACATCCTCTGGAGGCCACGGCCTTGTTAAGGCTTTATCGAAATGGCCACGATATGTGCCGCGCCCATGGCTCATGTAATAAGAATTCAACATCGACTCGAAATATTTCTTTTCTCTTTCACCGACGCTGATTTCATTGTCCTTATTGAGCATGACGCCAAGGATCCAGTTACGACCGCATCTGCTTCCGTAGTGGGTTTTTTCACGGTTCAACTCAAACGGTGCATTCATCCATTTGAGCGTGCTGACGATGTAATCCTCCACTGTTTTGTAACGGAAACCAGCACGGCAGGAAATACACATATCATCTGCATACCGAGTGTACACAAAACGGTCGGTTCTGTTTTCGCTCAGTCTGAAATTGCGCATCGTGTTGAACATACGATGATCAAACGGAATCATCATGACATTGGTAAGAAACGGACTGATCGGAGTGCCCTGAGGTAAACCCCCATTTAACATACAGAGACTCAGGGCTTTGCGAAGAAGATCTTCACCGCTCTTGTCCTCGCACAGGATGCAGAAGGGATAGATTTTTGAAAAGGTGGACATCAGAAAATCAAGTGTCGTGCTTCCGAAGAAATCATGAAGGTCAAACTTCACGAACCACATGGATTCCCATTTCTGATGCTGTTTAACGGCATCCAGTGTGGAGCGGCCTGTAACATAGGCGAACGCTGCTGTATGATGGTCGGCGAGCATCGCACCGGAGAGAATCGTATGAAGCTGAACGAGCGCAGCCTTCAATTCCGGAAGAGGCGCATTGATTTCGCGCAGGCCGCCGGACTTTTTCGGGATAAAGAACTTATAATAGTAGGACTGACGGTTCGGATTTGAAATCATGGTGTTATATGTATCCGTAAACATCTGAAGTCGTGCGCGAAGCTCCGGAATATTAGCAGCGTCCCTGAATTTTTTCGGAACTCGCTTCAGACAAACGGTTCGCGTTCCACTTGCAGTACCGGTTCGCAGCTCGGCAATATCATTGACTGTAATACCAGCCATCATTTCTTCAAATGTCAGCTGATGATAACGTACTGGCTGGCTATAGGTGATATAAATCATCATGTACTCCTTTCTGTGAGTTGTTTCTGTAATCTGAATTGGGTTATGGATTCGACTTGAATGATATGCAAGTGATGTTTCATCTTACCTTCTGCGTAAAGGGTCGCTGTAACGCCGGGTAAAATTGATGTGTTATCGCTGTTTTAGCGCTTGGATGTGCCTTACAGTTCTGTTACGCAGTCTTGTCTCGTTTTGTTGACTCTGGAGGACTCTCGGCGAGTTCTTGGCAGGTAGGCGTTTATTCTTTAATCAAAATTTCACTTTCGGTAATACCGGAAGTTTTGCGCGAACGCAAATATACATTACAGAAACTAATTTACATCGGCTTGTTTAAATTCAGCGTATAAGTTACTTACTACATTGAAATCACACTCCCACCATTTACAAACGCATCCATCAGGATACATTTTTTGTAGTCACCGGACTTGATGTATGTGATGAAGTTGTCCACACCGATAGCAGACACCAGCATCACTACAGACATAAGACCGATAGACTGTCCGCAGGCTGTCGTGGGATTTTCCTCTCTGGCTTCGTCATGTGTGAAATCCATCGAGGAGATAAGCATGTTGACAGCTTTTCTGTCATTCCATGCAGCCGCTCTGGTTTCGCAGGAGGTTTTGCCGGTTCTGAAATCGAACACAGCTTTAATATTCATATTGAAGCTATTCTTCTCACAGATTGCTTTCCGCGTTTCGATGTTATCTACACATAGGAACACATATCCGGAAAGACGTTGGTTATCATACCTGCCTTTCGTTTCCACTTCGCACTCAGAGTTGATGGACATGAGCCGTTCCGAAAGTGCTTCGGTTTTAGGACGGCCAATATCCTTTGCGGTATAAAGCTGATTCCCGAGGTTGTGCGGTTCAATGATGTCATCATCGAAAAGGTTGATTGCCGTAATGCCGTTGCGGACAAGCAGCTCTGCAACTACGCTTCCGACACTTCCCGCGCCGATAATATTGCAAACGCCCTTCACCTGTTTTGGATCGAAGAATCCGGATACCTTACTGAGATCCATGACTTACACCTCATTCCTTGCCCACGGGTCATTTTTTGTAAACTGGTCGAGCATTTCCTCATCAGGGTCAACATCATCTGCGCCGGAATCCGGTGTGATGAATTCATCTCCGATGGCAGTTGCCTGCTCCGGCAGCTCGGACATAGGATGGACCTTGTTGAGTGCATCCTTAACAAACAGCGACATACCTGTTATACCGATGCAGAGATTGTCATGATCGGTATCCCATACACACTGCTGCTTGTTGTTTACGATCGTTCCGTGCATTTCGCCGCGCTTATTCATGATAAGGAAGATAAAGAAGTTTTCCTTGCCCATACTTTTGGCAATGTTTGTCTGATAGGCTGCATCGCGTCCGCTTCTGAAAGACGGGAAATTCACATGACTGTGACCATGGAAATAGATGGGGTCATTCAGACCGTTTTCACAGAACAGCCACTTCTGATATTCGTTCTGGTCAGTCGTGGTTGCCGCACCGCTGACATACTGCTTAAAAGTCAGAATGTCATAGACGATGTACTTTCGGTCGGTGATCTTTCTTACGAGACCATTCCACGCAATCTCAGTCGGGCAGGCCGTAACCAGCGAGCACATCTTTACCCATGACCCAGGAGTGAACAAAATCGTTGCTGGCTTTCGAGGGTAGTTATAACCAGCGAACACAAAGCCGGAATCTTTTACATTTGTCATTTGTTTTCCTCCTGAGCTATCTTATCCATCACTTCATCAAGCGTGAACAGATTTCCTTCATTGTCACGGATAAAGCGCAAGCTGTTTCGGTTCTCACAAAGCATGCCTGCAAAACCGGCACAGACGATACCATCCGTCAAATTCAGATTTCGGACGGCGGTGACCGCTACATTGAACGCTGCGATAAAATCGTGATTTCGTTGCGCTTCAACCACTATATCTTGAAAACTTCCGAAGCAGTTATACAACATGATGTGTGGTGCGCGGATGTAATTTTCAGGTTTATCCCGACATTCGTAATCACTGTCACGACTGATGTACGCATCGTTGCTTACCTCGAAATCAGCGTATACCTGCATATGGTAACGAGGTTCATCGCCCCAGCAATAGCTGAAGAACTTGCGGACCAGCTTTTCTGTATAGAATGCGGACAAGCGGTCGATAAGATTCGAGCCTCTCGAACCGTTTACGATGTAAGCCTCATACATCAGTTCATCAATGTAATCCAAGTCGCCGTAGGCACGAAGCAGGAGTTTGTCGTTCACACGATCCACAACCATGATGTTCTTTTGAGACATGAGATAATTGAAAATCTCTTCGTCTAATTCATCGCCGCGCCGAATACGTTCCTCGAGACATTCTTTGGTTTCCAAAAGCTTTTCAAGTTCAGCCTGTGCCGCTCGTATCTGTGCGTAATACGAGTTGATCTTTGTGTTCATATTGCCGTATTCATAGTCGATCTGTTCCAGACGCTCCGTGAATCTGTTCACACAGAGTCCATTTGTGATCTCACGCAAGTGGCTTTCTTTCAGGATGTCATCGTTGAGGATGGCATCCATCAGAGCTTTTAGGGGTTCTGTGTGACAACGACCAAGCTCCTTTAAAACTTTGAGGTTCTCATTGCTGACAGTGTCAAGCCATGGGAACAGAATCAGCGAAAGAGAACAAGCTGAATTCAGAACAGCATCGGACTGCCGACGGCTTGCCGCAAAGCTATCAAGGATCGTGATTTTCTTCTCTTTATTGATATAAAGCTTTACATCGGCCATGGTGTTCTGTTTTACATAGATGCTGACCGTTTTGTTTTCCTTATACCCATTGTCGAGAAAACCTTTTTCTTCGACGGGTCCAAAATACCGTTCTCTAAGAACGAAGCTGTATTCCGGCAGATTGTTGTAATTGGAAAATACAGAACCGTAATGTAGGGACATCTTTTTGCCGATTTCACGGAGAATGCCTGCATACATTGTCATGACGA
>ERZ1034920.1794-NODE-1794-length-13061-cov-5.273720_pt1 | contig 13061 bp, 12 predicted proteins | sample MGYA00520688_ERZ1034920 | MGnify/ENA primary metagenome ERZ1034920 (study PRJEB33766, sample SAMN09781785) | gut metagenome | biome: gut microbiome | host: Homo sapiens | place: Madagascar | study: EMG produced TPA metagenomics assembly of the PRJNA485056 data...
CATGACCACTACGGCAATAACGATGGCATCACTTTTTGGCATTTTTGGTAATTGCAAAAAAGATTCAAAATCAAAAGTTGAAATGGATACTGTGATCATCACAGCCACCAAAGCCGCTAGTGGAATTTGCACCAAAATGTCTTTCAACAAGAAAATCAGCACCAGCAGGAACGAACCGGAAACAAAATTGGACAACCGGCCACGGCCTCCAGAGTTGACGTTAACGATGGCTTGACCAATCATGGCACAACCACAAGTACCGCCAAACAGACCAGACACCATGTTGGCGATGCCCAAGCCGCAGCACTCCCGATTGCGGTCACCTTGGCTGTCGGTCATCTCATCAATTACTTGTGAGGTGAGCAGTGTTTCTACCAAACCTACTAGAGCCATAGATATGGAGTAGGGAAGAACAATTTTCAAGGTCTCTGCAGAAAATGGCACCGCTGGTACATGGAATGTTGGCAACGCCGCTGTGATTGCGCCCATGTCGCCGATGGTTCTCACCGGTGCATCAAACGCAATCGCGACCGCAGTAACGACAACCACTGCTACCAGTGTGGAAGGGACTGCCAGTGTAACATGTGGAAACAGGTAGATAATAGCGATCCCCAAAGCAACCAGCGCAAACATTGGCCAGCTTTCTCCCTCGAAATTTCCCAACTGTGATAGGAATATTAAAATGGCCAACGCATCCACAAAGCCAATTTGCACACTGTGCGGAATGTATTTCAAAAGGTTGCCCACTTTGAGCAGCCCAAGAAAAAACATGATCACACCACAGAGAATCGTTGCAAACATTAAATATTCTGGCCCATAATCACGCACAAGGCTGACAATAATCAGTGCCATTGAACCGGCTGCTGCAGAAATCATCGCTGGGCGCCCACCAAGAAACGCCATCAGTACGGTCAGCCAAATAGACGCGTACAGGCCCATCATGGGACTGATTCCTGCCACAATACAAAAGCCAACCACTTCTGGAATGACGGCAAACGACGATACCATTCCCGCCAATACATCACCCTTTATATTGCCAAACCATTCTTCCCGCTCTTTACGAATATCCACCTGAATCCGATCCTTTCATAACAACCATATAAAAACGGACATCTATATCTTTATACATGTATACAATTAACCATCATCCTTTAAAATTTATTATAGGTACTATTTTCTTCGTTGACTATCAGTTTAGCGTTGTACATCTCGTCAGCTTCAAATATTAGTTGTAACGACCGCATACTAGACGCCTACAAGACAAAAACGCCCGATTTTGGCACAGACCAAAACCGGACGTTCAAAAATCTTTTCGTTTTATTGTGTAATTGGCTCAAGCTTTTTATCATTGATTTTGATGCTTGTTGTATTATCCACCGCATCTGGTTCCAAGGCCGGATCTTCTTCGCGGGCACGCACTTTCTGCAACGAATGAATCGCCACTTCCAGCATCCCGTAATCCGGCTCGGCTGTTGTCAGCTTTTGCAGCTGCAAGCCTGGCCAAGCAATCAGACGCACCCAGCCTTTGTCCATGTGTTTGCCACAGAAGCGCAGCACTTCGTAGCTGACGCCAGCAATAACCGGCAGCAAAATCACACGTGAAAGCAGCCGCCAAGCAAAATTCTCCACTCCCACAAGTGCAAAGACAAAAATACTGATCACCATTACAATGAAAAGAAAACTTGTGCCGCAGCGTGGATGCAGACGTGTATGCTTCATGGCATTTTCTGGCGTCAATTCTTCACCGGCTTCGTAGCAGTGAATCGTTTTGTGCTCAGCGCCATGATACTGAAACACGCGGCGAATTTCCTTCATCCGTGTAATCAATAGCAAATAAAGCAAGAACACAGCGACACGCACAATGCCTTCAAATATATTCTGCAAGAAATTACCAGGAATCAAAGGCTGCAAAAAATGCGCAATCACAACTGGCAGCAAGAAAAACAATAGCACGCCAAGTCCCAAAGAAATGGCCAACGTCACCGCAATTTCCAGCGGAGAAAGTTCCTCCTCTTCCTCGTCTTCAGCAAGAGAAACGTTTGTCGACCAGACAATGGCCTGCATACCACCAACCAGTGAATCGATCATGCTGCACACACCGCGCACCAGCGGCAATCCAAGAAATTTGTTACGCTGAGACAGAAGCATAAATTCTTCAACTTCTGAAACAATGCGGCCATCTTCCAGGCGCGCGCACATTGCTTGGGTATGCTTGCCGCGCATCATAACACCTTCAATCAGTGCTTGACCGCCATACGAGTTTGCCATGACTGTCTCCTTTCCACGTTGTTTATTCTATCATTCGTTGGATGATGCATTGTCATTCTGTGCCATCCAATCTGGCACAGAAATGACACTATTATCATCAGAATTCAAATCAATACACTCCGCTGCTGACAACGATTGAGCACCGTCCAAAGTAAGCAAGTAACTATAGAAACGTGCAGTCAGCATCGTCACCGCACCAGCTGTTGGTGTTGCCTCCATATCACTGAAATAGCTTTCCAACTCGTCGGTCATAATGCCACGCTCTTTGAGAGCTTGCATATAGACGTCGTTGTCATTTTCCAGTGTGTCGGCACCTTCAATTTCAATGCAAGCGCGGGCCATGGTTCCAATAATCTGACGTGTCGGCACGTTTTCATTGACATAGATTTTTTCGCTCAGCTCAAAGCCAGCTTTCTTCACTGCATTGTTAACCATGTTCTGATAGCGGTTCATGGTAATAGCATCATCCAGGTAGTAATTGTTGTCATATCCGCCATCCAATACACCAAGGCTGCGCAGAACTTTCACCCCTGGATATGCCCAATGATCCATCACGTCTTCATGGGTTTGCGTATGATCCAGCTTGGCGCCCTGATCGACCAGCAGATCCTGAATCATGGAAATGGCTGCACTGTTATCCACTAAATCGCGCGGCGTCTTATCCAACGCCTTAGCAACAGCGACCGCTACGCCTGCTGCCTCACCACAAGCCATACCTGTTGGCACGATACGTGCTGAACCAGCTGCCAAAGAGGTGTACCCAGCTGCACGGCCAACAATAAGCAATCCATCCACGTTCTGTGGCACCAAGCTCTTATAGCCAATCGCATACTGGTCCGGATAGCCGACAACGGTGCCATAAGTCTGTGTTTTTGTTGGCTGAACGTCTACAGGGTATGCCGTCACACAGATGGCGTCTTCCTGCCAACGGTTTTCCAACACATCATCAATCGTCAAATTGTATTCACAAGTGATATGACGGCTTTCACGCACATACAAGTCCTCGGCGGTGCCGACCAACTGACAGTCGTCAAAGCCCCAGAATTCTTCCTGCAGGTATGGAATAATATTTTCCAATTCTGCCTCAGCACGCTCAATGCCTTCTTCACGGCTGGCTTCATCCAAAGGATCAACATCAAAAATCAGCAACGCATTAACCAACACATCGCCATTGTCCTGAAGAGCCATATTGAAGCCACGCAAACGCATGGCGCTGTCTTCTGGCTCATAAGCGTAACCTTCATCGCTGAAGCCCCACGCCGTATTGCCGCTGACGCCCATGCTCGTCGACTTGTTGAAGAGCTCACCAATGCCACGCTTAATCGTCAGATAGCGCGTCATGCTGTCCCAGTTCACACCAGAAAGGCGGAACACCAACGTCACACCCATTTCACGGTCACGCTCGCCAATGTCTTCGCCGGCGTAGGTATACGGAGCACCAGCAGCGGCTGCTACGTCACCATCTTGCGTCGCGTCAATGACATATGGTGCACTATAGGTAACTTCCTGCCCATCTTCCAGCACCGTTACGCCAGTAATGGTGGTTCCGTTCATCACGGGTGCCTGGAACTCAGCATTGTAACGCACCGTGATGTTTTCTTCGGCCGTCAGCATGTCCTGAAACACATTGGCCGCATTGACAATGTCAAACCCACTGCCGCCGACGGCGTTGACAAATTCTTCATAAATGCCGCCAACCAAGGTGGTGCCGTCACGTGTTTCCGGCACATCAATAAAGTTTAATGCCCCCAGCGTATACAGCCCGCCTGGCGTACTGTCCTTGGACAAAAGCAGAGTCTTCATGCCATTACGCGCTGCAGACACAGCAGCCGCAATCCCTTCCGGATCAGAGCCTACAACGATCACATCGTAATCGCTGTCTGCCGTTCCTTCATTGGTAAACTGAGGCAACGATTCCACTTCGCCAGTGGATTCTGTCCCACTGCTGCATCCTGAAAAAAGCATGGTCACGATGAGCAGCATCGCAATCAATACAGTTGTCTTTTTCTTCATTTTTTACTCCTTTAACAAACACTCGCTGGTATACTGTTTTCCACTGCGGCGCACCGTTTCAGATGCCAACACATCAATGGAATCCAACACATCGGGGTCGTCGATGGGTAAATCACGTTTCAAAACCGAAAGCTCTGTGCAGCCAAGAATGAGGCACTGCGCACCCTGAGCCCGCAGCGCATTAGCGACAGCGTCAAATTCACCGCGTGACACAGGCTTGCCTGCTTTCACACCGTCGTAAATCATATGCATCAGCGCCGCTTGGTGATCATCGTCAGGCACCACATAATGCAAGCCGGCCTGTTCCGCATATTTCTGATACGTGCCAGTGACAATCGTACCAGTTGTCGCCATGATGCCAACACAGTGCAAATCCTCAATGCGATTTTTTGCATAGGCAATGGTTTCCTCTACAATGTTGATCACAGGAACCTCTACCGCCTGCTGCAGCTCATCATAAAAATAATGGGCCGTATTGCATGGAATAACAATGAATTCACAGCCAGCTGCTTCCAAACGCTTGGCATCCTCCACCATGACAGGCAGAGGATTGTCTTTGGACTGCTCAGTGATGAACGCTGTACGATCAGGTATGTCGCAATCGTTAAACACAAGCATATTAATATGCTCCTGATCACAGTTCGCTTCTGTCATTTCAATTACGCGTTGCATATAATATACCGTCGCCATCGGCCCAACACCGCCGATGACCCCAACAGCCTGTCTCATGGTGGTCACTCCCTTATTATTGTTCACACATGACTCTCATTATACCCTATGATGTCTTAGAAACACAAGTCACCCAACAGGCAAACCAAGTATAGAACAACATTCTTAATCATTTCTTAAAAGCATGCACAAAAAAACAACGTAACTTTACCACTTGTTACGTTGTTTCATCCTATAAAATATAACTCTAAATCAAACATGTTCATCAAGGACTCCATCTGCCGTATCGTTTCAGCGGAAACAATGCGCAGCATCTCTGCTATTCAATAATTTCTTCCAAAAGAATCATCTTTGTAAATCCACCACGCGTTTCACGCTTATGCAAGCGAATCTCATCCAGTTCCTCGAAAGTAATGCCGTTTGCTTCTGCGATGGCATGGATCACCTCGAGCACGTCAGCAAGTTCTGCCATTTCTTTCGTAACCTGATAATCACACACTTCTTCGTCCAATTTTTCGTCGAGCGCAAATAAAATGTCCTCTTTATTTTCAAGTACAGACGTGATGGCATCATCACCACCCTGCACAATCGCTGTCGGTACCTTATCACGAACCAGCTTATTGTACGAACGTCGCGCCATAAAAACGCCCCCTTTCCTTTTTGAATTTTCTGATTTCATTCTATCATAAACACCATTCCCATGAAAGCATTATCACTTATTGACAGCAATATTTTTCGATGCTACCCTAAAACCAAGGAGATGAGAACATGAAAATTGGGTTTATTGGTGACCTCCACATGGACTACAACACGCACCACGATTTTCTCGCCGATTTTACACACATCTGTGAAAACCTGACGCTGGATGCGCTCGTTTTTTGCGGTGATACAACAACTGGCGCCTTCGGGTCGCTGGATTTCTATAACGATCTTTCCAAACAAGTCTCAACAAAAATTCTCGAAATTCCCGGAAACCATGAACTGTACTGCACCGCTGGCCGTAACAAGCGGAAAAAAAATGAAGACCTCTGTTTCGATGCCGACGAATACCTGGAACTGATGCTGGGCCATCCGCTCTTCAGTCTCTGCCTGCACCCTATTGTTCATGGCGACTGGGTCATCATTGGCAGCCCAAGTTGGTACGATTTTTCGCTGCATCGTAAATATCACCACATGAACGAAGCCACTAAGCGCCGTTTTTTGCGCCGCTGCCCAGAATACAAATACGTTCTGGTCGAAGAGGATAATCCCTATATTAATGAAAAAATTACCGCTCAGACACTGCAATTTATGGAGCGCCAGCTCCAAATCATCCGCGAACGTCCGAACGGCGACCGCTATAAAATCTGCTCCGTCATTCATATGCTGCCACGGCCCGAGCTCTACAAGCAGAGCCATGTCTTTAACACCACCATCGCCTTCATGGGCAGCAAATATTACGCCGAGCTCTACGAAAAATACAACGTCGACACTTGCATCTGTGCCCACTCCCACATTCGCATGGAAATGGAACGCAACGGCGTGCAGTACATCAACGTATCGCTGGGCCACAACTTCAAATGGAAAAACAAAACATCCCTCTATCAGGAAATTCTCGAAACCATGTACGTCATGGACATCTAATGCTGCAACGCCGCAGTCAGACAAGCCTTGTCTGGCTGCTTTTTTTGCGCCAAAATAATGCGGTATCATTCATTCCATAGAAAAAGCAACGCATACGCCTTATGATAAAAGCATCAATCATCTCCAGAAAGAAGGGCTTCCCATGTGCACACGTTTTGTTTATCGTGGAACAACAACGATTACCGGCTTTAATTTTGATATCGATCTTGCCGTTTGGAACCATCAGCTGATCATGGACAAGGAACATTTTGCCATCGGCCTCCTGCGTCCCGACGGTCAGCGTCACACCTATCACGGCGTGCATCGCAACGGCAACGTCGGCACCCTGCTCTACGTCCACGGCGCTCCGGCCGGCGCTTTCGACAGCGCATCGGACTGCCTGAACATCGCTGAACTCACGGAACAATTCGTGCAGGCACAGCTCAGCTTCGACGACGTGCTTCGCATTATTCAGCACAAAAGAATCACCTATGCGCCCGATGCCACCATGCAGGCCATGCTTTCCGACCATCAAGGCCGCACTTTGATCATCGAGCCAGGTATTGGCCATCGTCTGGACACTGGCCGCTTTTCACTGATCACCAACTACTCCCTACTGGCACCAGAGAGCACGCAACCTTTCATCGTCCCGGGTGACGACCGCTATGAACGTGCCAAGGCGCAGCTTACAGCCTCAGGCGAAAGCTTCGGCATTTCGGACGGCTTCGCCCTGCTTCACGCCGTCCGCCAGGAAGAGCCTTGGGCCACACGAGTGAGCTTTGTCTACTCAGCTGACGAAAACGCTGTCTATTACGTTCAAAACAACCATTTTGATGATATCCAATGCCACCGTTTTTCATAATAAAGGAGCCGCCATGAATCCAGACAAACTTTATCCACGCAGCAACGACCCGCAAACCATCTATTTGAAAAACGCCATCACCACTCCTAACATCCATATCGGTGATTACACCATCTACAACGACTTTGTCCATGATCCCTGCGACTTTGAGCGCAACAATGTCCTTTATCACTATCCCATCAACAACGACCATCTTTATATCGGCAAATATTGCTCCATTGCTTGTGGCGCCAAATTTCTCTTTAACAGTGCCAACCATAGCCTGTGCAGCCTTTCCAGCTATCCTTTTCCCATCTTCTTCGAAGAATGGGCTCTGCCCATCGCCTCCATCCGCGAAGCCTGGGACAATAAAGGCGACATCGTCATTGGCAACGATGTGTGGATCGGTTATGAAGCCGTTATCCTTTCTGGCGTCACCATTGGCGATGGCGCCATCATCGGCGCCCGTTCCCTTGTCACCAAGGACGTTGCTCCTTATACCATTGTCGGCGGCGTGCCGGCTAAACCGATTCGCCGCCGTTTTGATGAAGACACCATTGCTGCGCTGCAGAACCTGCAGTGGTGGAACTGGCCCGAAACAATCATCCGAGAGCATCTCAACGCCATCCAATCCGGTGACGTTAACGCGTTAAAAGACCTCGCTTTATAATTCCATACACACAAGAAGCCTCATAGCGACAAAAAATCGGTCACTATGAGGCTTCTTTCTTATATTATACGTTTTCGTGGAAGGTGCGCTTGATGACTTCGAGCTGCTGCTCACGGCTGAGGCGGCTGAAGTTAACGGCGTAGCCAGACACGCGAATGGTGAGCGTTGGATAAAGCTCCGGATGTTCCATGGCATCGAGGAGGACGTCGCGGTTCATGACGTTGACGTTGAGATGATGGGCGCTGCGCATGAAGTAGCCATCGAGGATGGCGGCCAAGTTGTTGATGCGCTGGCTTTCGTCCCGACCAAGAGCGGCTGGCACAATGGAGAAGGTGTTGGACACCCCATCCTGGCAGATCTTGCGGTATGGAATCTTGGATACCGAATTGAGCGATGCCAGGGCACCATTTTCGTCGCGGCCGTGCATTGGGTTCGCACCTGGAGCCAGTGGTTCACCGAGCTTGCGGCCATCCGGCGTGGTGCCGGTCTTTTTGCCATACATGACGTTGCTGGTAATGGTCAGCGCGGACAAGGTATGGATGCCGCCGCGGTAGATTGGGTGGCGCTTGAGCGCGTTGGAGAAGTAGCTGACTACTTCCACAGCGATATCATCGACAAGGTCGTTGTCATTGCCATATTTTGGAAAATCGCCGATGGTTTCAAAATCCACCGCAATGCCGCGTTCGTCACGAATTGGACGCACAGTAGCAAATTTAACGGCAGAGAGCGAATCGGCCGCTACGGAAAGGCCGGCGATGCCGAACGCCGTGAGACGCTCCACATCGGTATCGTGCAAGGCCATCTGGCTGGCTTCATAGGCGTATTTGTCGTGCATGTAATGAATGATGTTGATGGCATCGACATAAAGCTCGGCCACATAATCCATAACCTTTTTATAATTAGTGATGACATCGGAATAGTTCAAAACGTCTCCCGTCAATGGCTCAATGCCAGGGATAACCTGCACGCCCTTGATTTCATCGACGCCACCATTGATGGCATAGAGCAGACTCTTTGCCAGGTTCGCACGGGCACCGAAGAACTGCATCTGTTTGCCAATTTCCATGGCGGACACGCAGCAGGAAATGCCGTAGTCGTCGCCATAGAGTGGACGCATGATGTCGTCGTTTTCATATTGAATGGAGTCGGTTTCAATGCTCATTCTCGAGCAGAATTTCTTGAAATTCTCCGGCAGGTCGCGGCTCCAGAGCACGGTCAAGTTTGGCTCCGGCGCGGTGCCGAGGTTGATGAGCGTATGCAGCATGCGATAGGAATTTTTCGTGACCATGGTGCGGCCATCCACGCCCATGCCGCCGATGGATTCGGTGACCCAGGTTGGGTCGCCGCCAAAGAGCTCGTTGTAGTCTGGCGTGCGCAGGTGGCGAATCAGACGCAGTTTGATGACGAACTGGTCGATCAGTTCCTGAGCGCCTTGCTCATCGAGGATGCCGCGTTCGAGATCGCGCTGGATGTAGATGTCGAGGAAGGTCGAGGTACGGCCGAGAGAGGTGGCCGCGCCATTGTTTTCCTTGGTCCCGGCGAGATAGGCCATGTAAAGAGCCTGCACCGCTTCCTGCGCTGTGGCTGCCGGACCGGAGATGTCCACGCCGTAGCGCGCAGCCATGGATTTCATCTTGCCGAGGGCACGAATCTGCTCGCTCAGCTCTTCGCGCAAACGAATGCGTTCTTCTGTCATTGGGCCGTCGGCATTGCGCAAGTCTTCCTGCTTGGCTTCAATGAGGAAGTCCACGCCATAGAGCGCGACGCGGCGATAGTCGCCGATGATGCGGCCGCGGCCATACGCATCCGGCAGCCCGGTGACGAGGCCGGCGCTGCGAGCGGCACGGATGCGCTGAGGGTACGCATCAAACACGCCGTCGTTGTGAGTCTTGCGATACTCGGTGAAATGCTTTTCGATGTCAGGATCGAGGGCGTAGCCATACTGCTCCAACGCCGCCTTCGCCATGCGCATGCCGCCATAAGGATTGACAATGCGCTTGAGCGGTGCGTCGGTCTGCAGGCCAACGATGACCTCGTTTTCCTTGTCGATGTAGCCAGGGGCAAAATTGTCAATGCCGGACACGACGCTGGTTTCCACGTCGATGATGCCCTTCTTCACCTCTTCAACGATGAGGGCGCGGCACTTTTCCCACACACGCTCGGTGCGTTCGGTGGTGCCTGTGAGGAACGCGTCATCGCCTTCGTAAGGGGTGTAGTTTCTCTGAATAAAGTTGCGCACATTGATCAGGTGGCGCCATTCACCGCTGCGAAATCCTTCCCAAGCTGGGCTTTTTGTCAAATCCATCATTTTTTACCGACTCCTTCCAGTCTTTCGTTCAACAGGTTCTGGTAGTGCGCCAGCTCCGTGTCAGACAGAGCTGGAACGCCTTCTAATGCGTACGGAAGATTGGAGACGCGGTATTTCTCGCGACCGAGCAGATGATAACCGAGCAGCTCCACCTTTTCCACATTGCGAATGCCTTTGATGTACTCAGCGAGGGCGCAGATGTGTTCGTCGCCATCGGTCAGACCCGGCACAACGACATGACGCACCCACAGCGGCACACCAGCCTGCTGGACAGCATCCAAAAACGCCAGCGTGCGCTCCATGGTGGTGCCGGTGACCTTCTGATAGCCTTCCGGCGTGAAATGCTTGACATCGTAGAGCACCAGATCGGTGTGCGCCAGAATGGCGTCGTAATCACCAAAGCCCACGCCAGCGGTGTCGATGCAGGTGTGCAGCCCTGCCTCCTGGCAGAGACGCAGCACTTCTGCCAAAAACGCTGGCTGCTGCAGCGGATCACCGCCGGAAAAGGTCACGCCACCACCGCTGGCATCAAAATAAGGCTTGAAGCGGCTCAGCTTCTTCACGAGAGACTCAGCAGACATGGATTCACCACCGTCGTGGGACCAGGTGTCGGGGTTGTGACAATAACAACAACGAATGCCGCACCCCTGCAAAAATACCACTGCGCGAATGCCCGGCCCATCGACAAGCCCCATGCTCTCGATGGAATGAATCTGTCCGTTGAGCATAACCTCTCCTCCTTCCGAAATAAAACCAAAGAGCCGACACATCCAGGCTCCTTGGCGCCCAGACGGTCGGCTCTAACAGTTATACTTCACACGAGGTCTCTCGCTTATTTCCGTCAGTCATATAACTTGGCTTGAGTATAGCATGTTCCTTTTTCGCTGACAAGCCCCATTTTTCACAAAATGTCTCAGTTAAAAATACAGATGCACACCATTCACACACGCGCGAACAACGCTCTGCGCCAGAAACCAGCGCAATTTTTCCCGGCCAACAATCACAGAAAACTGAAAACCGGCGCCTCTTTCTGAAAGAAAGAGAAACGCCGGTTATTGTTCATCGTCGCTTATCTCTGACAAAGGGACGGATAATCTTTCTGCGCCGTTTCCCAGGCCAGCGCCCCAAAGAGGCAAAGCGTCACCGCCATGTCGTGCTCATGCAGCCAAACTTCAATGGTTTCCACGGCCACGGCCAACGCTTCTTCCAGTGGATAACTATACACGCCAGAGGAAATCAGTGGAAACGCCACGCTCTCACAACCAGCCTGCTCGGCCAGCTCCAGCGACCGCTGATAACAGCTGGTGAGCGCTGATCGCTCGCCATGACCGCCGCCATGCCACACCGGACCGACCGTGTGAATCACATGACGCGCCGGCAGCCGATAGCCCTTCGTGATCTTGGCGTCGCCCGTCGCACAGCCTCCCAACGTGCGGCACTCAGCCAAAAGCTCCGGCCCCGCCGCGCGATGAATCGCACCATCCACGCCGCCACCGCCAAGCAGCGACGAATTGGCCGCGTTCACAATGGCGCACACATCCAAGGTCGTAATATCTGCCTGAATCAACTGTAATGACATATCAATCGCATCCTTTCTGTTTATAGAGCGTCGCTAGGCTCTGGATCATACAACTCCATGGAAAAAGTAATTGTCCCGCTATTGCCAGACAACGAAAAAACATTATCACCTGCTTTCAGCGAAATCTGAGACACCTGCCATTGTCTCCCATAATCATCCACATCAACCGAAGCCAGTTCATCCATCATCAGCTGTTCACCATCATTTTCGAGCCACAACACTGCATCGCCAGAGCCATTTGCATCTTCCAACGCATAGGTATAACGCAGCATTACTTTGCAATCCTTATTCGCTGGAACCACCAAAAAGTCCTCACCCTCTGCCGTCAACGTTCGAGGCTCCCCTTGCCACGATACGACGGCATTTTGACTTTCTTCCTCTTTTGTTTCTGATGCGCAGCCATTAAAAAGCACGATCCCTATCAAAACGATGAGAGCCCACGCTGCACAGCGTTTTCCTTTCATCTGCCCCACTCCCTTTCCTGCAGGTAAACGTCACTCTCCTGCTTCTAAATCACTTTCATTCCCATACACAAACGACGGCGTGTCACTGATTTTCTCTAGTTGAATGGCTGTGTCCTGAAAGCCCAGCAAAGTCAGACGTTTTTTATCCTGCACAATATAGCCAATGGTTGTCTGGTCGTCGGCAGTGAGTGTGTAGATGCCAGAGTCGTTATCTTTTTCAATCGTTTTATAGCTGCCTTCTTCGTAAAGACCGGCCTGGTTGTAGATGGTGAAGTGATCCTGCTGAATCGCCACGTGAATAACGTTTTCATCCGGCGCGTTGCCAGCGCTGTAGGTGCCCAACAGGGTGTAATGCAAGGTTGTAAAATGGCCCATCATAAAAATGCCTATTGCTGCAATGATCACGCCAATTATCTTAACCACTTTCTTGCTCATATGGCTCACCTTCCTTGGATTTTCAGTCATTCTATAGCATAGAGGCACCAGCAGTCATCAATCGTCCGCGTAAAGATTTTTACCAAACCGGTAGGCTTCCTGCAAATGAGGAGTGTCAGCGATCTGCGAAGGGCCATTGGTGTCGCCGCAGCCGCCGGCCAGCAGGCAGCCTTTGTCGTGAAAACCAATGTAATTCACAACTGCCCATTGAT
>ERZ1034920.1799-NODE-1799-length-13029-cov-17.870741_pt1 | contig 13029 bp, 8 predicted proteins | sample MGYA00520688_ERZ1034920 | MGnify/ENA primary metagenome ERZ1034920 (study PRJEB33766, sample SAMN09781785) | gut metagenome | biome: gut microbiome | host: Homo sapiens | place: Madagascar | study: EMG produced TPA metagenomics assembly of the PRJNA485056 data...
CCACCAGCTACTAGCCACCAGCCACCAGCCAACAGCCAACAGCTACCAGCTACCAGCTACCAGCTACCAGCTACCAGCTACCAGCCACTAGCCACTAGTACACTAGCTCACCAGCCCACTAGTACACTAGCACACCAGCACACCAGCTCACCAGCCCACTACCCTTCCTCCTTCTCATCCTCCACAGCGTCTTCTGCTTCTGTCACTTTGGCGCTCATGGTATAGAGGTCGTAGTAAAGGCCGCCTTTGGCCATGAGTTCATCATGGGTGCCCCGTTCTGCAATGACGCCGTCGTTTAATACAAGAATCTGGTCTGCATTCTTAATGGTGGACAGACGGTGGGCAATGACGAAGGCCGTACGGCCAACCATCAATTTATCCAGTGCATCCTGCACCACTTTTTCACTTTCCGTATCCAGCGCAGAGGTAGCCTCATCAAGGATAAGGATTTTCGGGTTCTTCAGGATAGCCCGGGCAATGGCGATGCGCTGGCGCTGGCCGCCGGAAAGGATAAGCCCCCGGTCCCCTACCCGGGTATCAATGCCGTCGGGCAGTTCTTTGATAAATTTCTCTGCATTGGCAGAGCGGATAGCCGCCCAGACTTCTTCGTCCGTAGCATCCAGACGCCCGTAGAGTACATTGTCCTTAATGGATGTATTAAAGAGGAGGGTATCCTGGGGCACCAGGCCGATCTGGTCTCGAAGGGAGCCCAGGTCCGCCCTGCGGATATCCATGCCGTCGATGTCGATTTCACCGCCGGTGATTTCATAGAACCTTGGAAGCAGGTTGGCAATGGTGGATTTTCCTGCGCCGGAAGGGCCTACGATGGCAATGGTTTCACCGGGATTGGCCCTGAAATTGAGGTCCTTCAGCACCGGATGGCCTTCTTCATAGGCAAACTGCACGTGCTTGGCTTCCACCAGGCCTTCCTTCACCACCAGAGGCTTTTCGTCCTCCCGGTTCTGGTCCTCTTCCTTTTCGTCAAGGATGGCAAAGACCCGGTCCGCCGCTGCCAGAGACTTCTGGATATTGCCGTAGCTGTCGGCAATACGCTTGATGGGGTTCGCCAGATTGATGGCGTAAATCAGGAAGGCGATGAGTTCGCCGGCAGTCATAATGCCGTCGATAACGGACACGCCGCCGTACCAGATAATGACCGTAATAGCCAGGGCTGCCAGAAATTCCACCACCGGCGTGAGCTGGCTCTGCTGGCGGATGGACTTCACCGTAGCTTTGAAATTATTCTGGTTCACCTTTTTAAACCGCTTCGTTTCATAATCGCAGCGGTTGAAGCTGCGGATGATACGGACGCCGGAAATGGTTTCCTGCAGCATGGCCGTCACGTCCGCCAGCCTTTCCTGTACATTTCTTCCGGAGGAATGGAGCTTCCTGCCGAAGAATTTAATAGTTACGGAAACCAGGGGCACAATGATGAGACAGAGGATGGTGAGCTTCCACTGGAGATAAATCATGGCGGCAAAGGAACCGATGAAAATAGCCCCTTCCTGCACCAGCATGATGAAATCAGTGGTCATGGCTGTCTGCAGGGCGCCGATATCGTTGGTAAGATTACTCATGATTTCCCCGGTGCGCCTTTTGTCGAAGTAAGCAATGGGGAGCTTCTGCAGATGCTCATAAAGCTGGTTTCTTAAATCGCGGATAACCGACTGGCCGATGTACCCCATGAGGTAACGGTGAGCAAAGGTGGTGGAACCGCGGATAAAGAACACCACAATAATGGACAGGATGATGAGATAAAGCATGGTGAGATCCTTATCTTCCAGTACCTTATCGATGACATCCTTGATAATCCAGGGAACATACAGATTGGACGCCGACACCGCCACCATACAGATGATGGAAATAATCAGCAGCTTGATATAGGGCTTCAGAAATTTCAAAAGCCTTTTATAACTGTTTAATTTGCTTCGTTTATTTGCCATGAACCGCTCCTGCAGTCTTTATAATCAGCTCAGCCACCCGATGGACAGCTCCGCCGGAACCAAGTGCCTTCCGCACTTCCCGTATTTCTTCTATATTTTTCTGTCTTGCCTTTTCATCCTGCAGCCAGGGAAGCAGGATGGATACGATATTTTCCGCCCGGGCCCGGTCCTGCAGCAGCTCCGGCGTCACTTCCCTGCCAAGAAGCAGGTTGGGAAGGCCTGCATACTTCACATGCACCAGGAGATTGGCCAGAAACCAGGTCACCGGAGCCAGTTTGTAAACAAGAACCGTAGGAAGCTCCATGAGTGCCGTTTCCAGGGTAGCCGTCCCGGACGAAGCCACGCAGGCCGTACAGATCTGCATGAGGTCATACTGATGGCCTTCGGTGATTTCGATGGAAAGGGAAGTCTTCCCGATGATGGACAAAAGCATTTCTTTTGAAATGGTGGATGCCCGGGGAATGAAAAACTGGCATTCTTCCTTTTCCGCCAGCTTTTCCGCTGCCTGCATCATGACAGGAAGCAGCCCTGCCACCTCGTTCTTCCGGCTGCCCGGCATGAGCAGTACTCTTTTTTTAGAAGGATCTCCATGGAAATAGGCCATGGCATCCTCAAAGGACATGGACGGCTTCACCGTATCCGCCAGGGGATGTCCCACAAAGGTGACACGGGCCCCGGCCTTGCGGTAAGCCTCTGCTTCAAAGGGAAAAATGGACGCCACCTGCTCCACATCCCGCACGATGTTCTTCGCCCTGCCCTTGTTCCAGGCCCAGATGGTGGGGGCAATGTAGTAAATCACCGGAATGCCCAGTTCCTTTGCCACATGGGCCAGCTTCATGTTGAAGCCCGGATAATCTACGCATACCAGTACATCCGGCTTTTCTTCCATCATAGCTTTCTTAAGGAAAGCGCGGAGGCGAAAGAAAAAGGGAATATGCTTGATCACTTCCACCACGCCGATGATACCCAGATTTTCTATATCATATATAATACGGACGCCGCTTTTTCTCATATCCGCGCCGCCCATGCCGAACAGGTCCGCATCCGGCATGATTCGTTTCAGTTCCGCCGCCACAGCGGCTGCATGCATATCACCGGATGCTTCCCCGGCAGACATCATTATTTTCATATCTTATCCTGTTCTACCGCAAGAATGACGATTCCCTTCCTGTCCGCCTCCTGAAGCACTGCCGCCTTTTCAGCAAAAAGGGTATGCCATGCTTCAATAGCCAGCACGGCGCAGCCCGATTCCTCCATGGAATGAAGGGTTTCCAGTCCCACCGCCGGCATATCGAAACGGGTATCCTGGGACGGCTTTGCGGTCTTCACAACCACCGCGCCGCCCCGGGCGAGACTTCCGCCCCGGCGGATGCAGGCATCCGTGCCTTCGATGGCTTCCACAGCCATAACGGCCTGGTTCTTCACCACCACCGTCTGCCCCAAATCCATGGCGCCGATGGCCTTGGCCGCCTTAAAGCCGAAAGCCACGTCCGCCATCTGCTCCTCTGTAGGCTTCTTTCTGGTAAATACCTGGGGCCCCGGCATAAGGGGCTTCAGATACTTCGTCTGGTCCAACACGGAAATACCGTCCTTCGCCAGCTCATCCACAATGGCCAGAGTCACCGTGTCATCTTTGAAATCTGTCTTTCTTAAACGGTTCAATACCTTGATAGCCCGAAGGTCCGGAAAGGGATGGTTCTTGAAAAGCCACTCCTTCGTCACCTTGCCGATCATGGTGACTTCCTTTACCCCCTCGCCTGTCAGGGTCTTAATCACTTTATTCAGCTTGAATGCGCTGATTTCATAATAGGCATCTGCCATATCCTTTAGCCGGGGATCAATGCCGGGAATCACCGCAATGCATACTACCCGGTAGCCCTGGGACTTCACCGCTTCCGTAAACTCCACGGGAAGGGTACCGATACCTGCCAAGAGACCGATTGTTTCCATAAAAACCTCCTGCGTCAACTCTTTTTATTTTATCATTTCTGAAGAAACCGCGCACTATGGGAGGTAAAAAAATAAAAAGGAAAGGGCAGAAGGAAATATAGAATCCTGTCTATTTTATGACATCCGGCCATGAATAGCAAGACAGGGAAATCATGGGGTGAGTGTCTCTTAGCAAAACAGGGGCTGAGAATTTCCTGACCCCTCAGGAACTATGAAAATAGAGAGAACCGAAAGGGCCCGGAAGGGACGACCGCTCCCTGCCTGTCATGTGCACAAACCTTACCAGGGGACAGGCGCGGGGGGGAGCAGAAATGAACTTCCTCATATGAATCGGAACTCTCCCGGTACCGAAAACATAAAAACTCCTGAAATCAGACCTGGCGGTGACGCGCAGCCGGGTCTGATGCAGGAGTTTTTTGCGTGGGAAAAATGATGACGATTCAAATAATAAAAAGGAAAAGTTCTTGAGTGTGCCCGTCTTGGGCCGCAGGGCGGCCAAGGTGCAGAGGGTGCAGACAGGAATATTGCCGGGGTCTTAGCCCTCAAGGGGAAATCAGTATAAAGCCTGCATTACGGGGTCCCTTCCCGCCTCACTCGTCATCCGAACGCAGTGAAAAATCTCGGTACATGCAGCTGCCGGACGGCGGGAAGGGTGACTCACTGTTCCCTGCCGCTTCGCCATTTCAATAGAAATAAAAAAAATCCGTGAAGAAACGGCTGCATTTCTTCACGGGTTTTTTTAATTGATTAATGTTCGTCCTTCGGAACCATATCTTCAGCCTTCAGGGTGCCCTTCTTTCTGCGTTCTGCAAATTCTGCAGTAGCGGTGAAGAGGACGTCGCTGGAGCTGTTCAGAGCGGTTTCGCAGGCATCTTCCAGTACGGAGATGATGAAGCCTACACCGACTACCTGCATGGAAATATCATTGCCGATGCCGAAGGATGCGCAGGCTACCGGAATGAGGAGCAGGGAGCCGCCGGCTACGCCGGATGCGCCGCAGGCACCAACGGTGGAAACGATGCAGAGCAGGAGAGCGGTTGCCATATCTACCTGGATGCCCAGGGTATGGGCTGCAGCCAGAGCCAGCACGGAAATGGTGATGGATGCGCCGGCCATGTTGATAGTAGCGCCCAGAGGAATGGAAATGGTGAATGTATCGGGGTCAAGACCCAGTCTCTTGCAGAGGGACAGGTTCACTGGGATATTGGCAGCGGAGCTTCTGGTGAAGAATGCATATACGCCGCTTTCACGGATGGTGGTCCACACCAGGGGATAGGGATTCTTACGCAGCTTGGCAAATACGATGAGCGGATTCATCACCAGGGCTACCAGGAAGTAGGAGCCGATGAGGACACCAAGGAGCTGTACATAGCCAAGGAGAGCTCCCAGGCCAGCGGTACCAACGGAGTCGGCTACCAGGCCCATAATGCCAAGGGGTGCGAAGTGGATGACCCAGGTAACCACCTTGGTAATGCCGGCTGCAATATCATTGAGGCAGGATTTGGTGGTATCACCGGCGCAGGTCTTCAGTGCAATCCCCAGAATGATTGCCCAGCCCAGGATACCGATGTAGTTGGCATTCATAAGGGCTGCCACCGGGTTATCTACGATGCTCAGGATCAGGTTATGAAGAACCTGTACGATACCGCTTGGCGGAGCCAGCTTCGTATCCGGTGCCACCTGCAGAGACAGGAAGGTAGGGAACAGGAAGGACATGGTGACGCCCACTACAGAAGCAAAGAAGGTGCCGATGACATAGAGTTCGATAATCGGCTTCATGCTTCCGCCGGAGCCTTCCTTTCTCTGGGCCATGGCATTCATGACCAGGAAGAACACCAGGATAGGCGCTACGCCCTTCAGTGCTTTAACGAAAAGGTCACCGAAAATCTTGACCACCGGAATGGCCGGCGGGAAAAATACGGCAATGCAGATACCGATGACAAGGCCCACGGCAATCTGCTTGATGAGGGACACCCTGCTGAGGATGTTCTTAATCGTTCTAAACAAAATAAACTCCTCCTCCAATGAAATAAAAATCCCATTTACTCCCATTCGGAAAGCACCGGCTGATTCCCACCAGATTTCACTCCTAATTGAAACCTGATAAAACCTCTGCTTCCCATACTCCCAGTTTATTCCCCATGTATTTTATCTAGTATACCCTGCCGCCACTTGACTGGCAAGCCCGGATGACCATCTATGATTAAATGATACATCATTTAGCCTGTGCTATGCGGCACTGGTATTTCAATAGGGAAAAAGTAAAGCCCTGTACTCCTTACAAGCCAGGGCTTTTACTGATGAAATCGATTATTCAATCACCATGAGCAGGTCGCCCGATTCGATGCGCTGCCCTGCCTTCACGTGGATTTCGGAAACGATGCCGTCCACCGGAGCGGTAATGGTTGTTTCCATCTTCATGGCTTCGGTGACGATGACCGGATCCCCCTTCTTTACGGAAGAGCCCTTGTCCACCAGAAGCTTCACCACGGAACCGGACAGAGTAGCACCTACTTCGCCCACCACATCCTTGTCTGCCTTTCTGGCAGTCACTGCAGTCTCAGCCACATGTTTGTCATGGATCTTGATTTCACGGGGCATGCCGTTCAGCTCGAACTGGATTTCCCTGTTGCCTTCGCCGTCAGGTTTGGTAATGTTGTCCAGTTTCACCAGAAGCATTTTGCCTTCATCGATGTCCACACGGATTTCTTCGCCCGGCTTCATGCCGAAGAAATAGGTAGGCGTATCCAGGATGGAAAGGTCGCCGTACCTGTGGTAGCGGTCCATATAGTCGCTGAATACCTTCGGATAGATGCAGTAGGAGGACACATCTTCTTCCCTGGTGGGGATGTGCTTTTCCTTCATTTCCATCTTCACCTTTTCAAAGTCCACATCCTCCGGCTGGCTTTCCAGATGAGGCTTCTGTCCGCGAAGAATGATTTTCTGCAGTTTTTCCGGGAAACCGCCGTAGGGAATGCCCAGCTTGCCGTCAAAGAAATCGACCACGGACTGCGGGAAGTCCAGTGTTTCACCCTTTTCATAAATATCTTCCTCTGTAAGATGGTTCTGTACCATGAAGAGGGTCATATCCCCCACTACCTTGGAGGACGGGGTCACTTTGATAATATCGCCGAACATCATATTCACTTTGGCATACATGCGGCATACTTCCGGCCACTGCTCCCCAAGGCCCACGGCTGTAGCCTGCTGGCGGAGGTTGGAATACTGTCCTCCCGGCATTTCATGCTGGAAGAGGGTGGTGTTCGGGCTGGCCATGCGGGAATCTACGCCGGCATAGTAGGGACGTACGCCCTGCCAGTAGCGGTCGATGGTTTCCAGGGCATCGATGTCCAGCTTCGGCTGGCGGGGATGGTTCTGGAGCGCATAGTACATGGCGGTCATGGAAGGCTGGCTGGTGCCGTTGGAAAGGGCGCCGGTAGCCACGTCCAGGATATCTACCCCTGCATCCACTGCCTTGGCGTAGGAGTAAAGGGTGCAGCCGCCGCCTTCATGGCTGTGGAGGTGGATAGGAAGATCCACCGCATCCTTCAGGGCGGAAATCAGGGCATAGGCCGCTTCCGGCTTCAGAAGGCCGGCCATATCCTTAATGGCAATGATATTGGCTCCCGCCTTCTTCATTTCCTTAGCCAGGTCGGTGTAGTACTTCAGGGAGTACTTCTGGCGCCTGGGGTCCATAATATCGCCGGTGTAGCAGAAGCAGGCTTCGGCAATCTTGTTCTTCTTCCGTACCTCATCAATGGACACGGTCATGTGGTTCAGCTGGTTCAGGCAGTCGAAGATTCTGAATACATCGATGCCGTTGTCTGCAGCCTGGTCGATGAAATGACGAACCACGTTCTCCGGATAATTGGTATAGCCGACGGTGTTGGCGCCGCGGGTAAGCATCTGGAAAAGAATGTTGGGCGCTGCCTTCCTCATCTGGCGCAGGCGGTCCCAGGGGCTTTCATCCAGGAAACGGTATGCCACGTCGAAGGTAGCGCCGCCCCAGTTTTCAAAGGAGAAAAGCTGCGGCACATGGACAGCGGTGTAGTGGATGGCCTTCATAATATCATGGGTTCTTACGCGGGTAGCCAGCAGGGACTGGTGGGCATCACGGTAGGTGGTATCCATGAACATGACTTCCTTGCGGTCAAGCACCCACTGGGCAAATTTATCAGGGCCCAGTTCATCCAGGAGCTGCCTTGTGCCCTTCGGTGCCTCTTCCTTGGACGCATCCAGAACGGGAAGAGGAGCAAAGTCCGGCTTTTCCTTGTGGCCGGCGCCGGCATAGCCGTTCACCGTAATGTCGCCGATGTAGGACAGAAGTTTGGTGCCCCGGTCGGAAATGAGATCCGGTTCCTGCAGGAGCCAGGGGTTGCGGTCGATGTAGTTTACATCACACTTGCCTTCCTGGAAATCCCGGGTACGGAGCATGTTCTGCAGGAAGTAAATATTGGTCTTCACGCCGGAAATACGGAATTCATCCAGGCAGCGAAGCATTTTATGGATGGTATCCTTCGGATGGAGGGCATGGGCCGTCACCTTAACCAGCAGGGAGTCATAGTAAGGAGTAATGACTGCCCCTGCATAGGCGGTGCCTGCATCCAGACGGATGCCCGGGCCGCCGCCGGAACGGTAGGCAATGATTTTGCCGGTATCCGGCATGAAATTGTTCTGCGGATCTTCGGTGGTAATGCGGCACTGGATGGCCACGCCCTTGTACCAGATATCCTTCTGCTGTCCGATGGCGATTTCCGGGCTGTCCACGGAGTAGCCTTCGGCAATAAGGATCTGGGTCTTAACGATATCCACATCGGTAATCATTTCCGTTACCGTATGTTCAACCTGTACACGGGGATTGACTTCGATGAAATAGAAGTGCTTTTCATCCTGGTCTACCAGGAATTCCACGGTGCCTGCATTGAGGTAGTGTACATGCTTCATGAGCTTGACAGCCGCATTGCAGATCTTCTGGCGGAGTTCCACCGGCAGAGACCAGGCAGGAGCCATTTCGATAACCTTCTGGTGACGGCGCTGAATGGAGCAGTCACGTTCGAAGAGATGAATCACATTGCCCTGCTCATCGCCAATAATCTGTACTTCAATGTGCTTCGGGTTCATGATGCATTTTTCTACATATACATCCTCGTCGCCGAAAGCCATCTTCGCTTCCGATTTAGCCCGGTTATAAGCCTCTTCCAGATCCTCCATGCGGTCCACATTGCGGATGCCGCGGCCGCCGCCGCCGTTCACTGCTTTGATCATAATGGGGAAGCCGTTCTTTTCAGCGAACTCCTTCACTTCCTCAAAACTCTTCACCGCCCCTTTGGACCCCGGAATCATGGGGATATCCGCTTTTTCAGCCTGGATACGGGAATTGACCTTATCGCCGAACATCATCAGATGTTCCACCCGCGGTCCGATAAAGATAATGCCTTCCTCTTCGCACCGCTTTGCCAGCTTTGCATTTTCAGCCAGGAAACCGTAGCCCGGATGGATGGCATCCACATCGTGCTCCTTGCAGATGCGGATAATGTCTTCAATATCCAGGTAAGCATCGATAGGCTTGTCCCCTTCCCCTACCAGGTACGCTTCATCAGCCCGGTTTCTATGCAGGGACAGAATATCTTCCTTGGAATAAATGGCCACAGTACGGATTCCCAGTTCGCTGCAGGCACGGAATACGCGGATGGCGATTTCGCCTCTGTTGGCAACCAGGACCTTACGAATATGTCTCATACAATCCTCTCCTTTAAAATCGATTTCCATGGAAATCGGAAAGCTGTCCTCCGGAAGACCTGTAATCATAAACAGGAACTTCCTTTTTGGTTATATGTAACATTGTACTAAGGGCATTTTCTAAAATCAATAGCCCACTATAAATTAGTATCGATTAACCTATTGATTCATGGAACATATAAGTCCATAGATTTAAGATAAATATGTATCAATGGGTTTATTCATATTTTTATCTATCATTTCGATGTTTAATAGTTTATAAATTATTATTCTGCGCCGTGAAATATCAAAAGCAGCCGTTTTTATTGCCATAATACTATATATGAAACGTTTAGCAGGGCTTTCTTTATCAATAGCAGAAGGAATAGACCGCAGCAGGCCTCCTTTTTGTTTTACTCATCAATGCCTTTTTCCATAAAAAATAGCCGTGAAGAAATAATCAGCACTTCTTCACAGCTATTTCGACTGCTCCGCATCCCCGCGATTTTCAAGGCCTGCCTGAAATGACGACAGGCTGCCTGCCGATGCAGCGGGGTGGCAGGCAGTTATGGATGACATAGGTATTCATTTCTATTGAAACCCGGAGCAGGGAAATTTCCTGCCGCAATAGGGAAGCGCTGATTCACCGGGGAAGGAACTGATTTCCCCTTTCAATATTCCGGTGGATGGTATCTACGCATTCCTTGAACCGTTTCATTTCCTCTGCTGTAAGCCGGTACTCCAGCACTTCCTCCACGCCGTGAATACCGATAACCGCCGGAACGCCGCAGAATACATCATGCTCGCCGTATTCACCGGAGAGTTCCACGGAACAGGGAAGAATCCGCTTCTCATCATGGAAAATAGTCCTGACCAGCGTAGCTGCTGCCGACGCAATGCCGTACTCCGTACACTGCTTGCCCTTATAGGTCACCCAGCCGCCTTTGATGGCCTTTTCCTGCACACTGTCCTTATCAAACACAAAGCGGGGATCCTTCTCCATCTGCGCCAAAGTCTGGCCGTAGAAATTCACCTGGGACCAGGGAACCATCTGGGCACTGCCATGTTCCCCCATCATAAAGGCAAAGAACCCCCGGGCATCGAGGCCCGTCTGGTCGGAAATCGCATGGATGAGGCGGGAAGAATCAAGAAGCGTTCCCGTCCCTACCACCCGGCCTCTGGGAAGGCCGGACAGCTTTGCAATGAGATGGGCAATCACATCACAGGGATTGGTAATGGTGACAAAAATCCCGTCAAACCCTGCTTCCATCACCTTCGGCACATAATCCGCCACCTGGCGCACACTGTTTGCCAGCTCATCATCCCGGTTTCCCGTAGCGCAGAGACTCACATCTCCCACTGCATTCACAATCACGTCGCAGTCCTTCAATCCTGCATAGTCAGTCACCCTGTACACCGTATGATTGGGCATATACATCACCGCATCATTCAGGTCCTGGCACTCGCTGATGGCCTTCTGCTCCTTCACATCGCAAAGAAGGATTTCATCAGCAATCCCCATCATTCCCAGACAGAATGCCGCATGGGCACCTACATGTCCAAGTCCTGCCACACCTACTATTCTTTTCTTAGCCATATGAAAACCTCCTTCAAGAAAGCACTGATGAAATCATTGGCTGCTTTTATTCCTGGACTTTTATGCAATGCAGGGAATCCCATGACGCGGCAGTGCATAAAAATCCTTACAAAAGCAGACTCTCTGAATGAATCAGTGATTACTTAATTTCTATCCAAAAGATAGATAGTATTGGAGAGAATATATCATAAGCCCTATTTAAAAGTCAAGAGGGAGCAAAGCCGCGTATCCGCCCACTCCCCTCCCTATAAAAGCTATGGTATAATACATACAGGTTTATGGCTCTGCCATATGTGTTTCCTGCCGGAGCGCAGGGGAACGGAGGATACTATGAAGAAGTACATTTGCAAAGTCTGCGGATGGATTTATGATGAAGCACAGGGTGATCCGGACAACGGCATTGAACCGGGCACCAAGTTTGAAGACCTTCCGGCTGACTACATCTGCCCCATGTGCGGTGCCGGAAAAGAAGAATTTGAAGAATACGAAGGCTGATTGCTGAAAGGAAAAGACCCCGCTGCTGCGAGGTCTTTTTTCGTGCTCTATTGATTTTCCGCCTGTCTTTCCTTTTCCTCTTCCTTTACCCGGTCTGCATAGCTGAAAACCTTCTCCTTGATTTTAAGCTCCATACTGCCCGGGCCGTAGGGTTTACCGTAGTTCATGCCGGTCACATCGGCATAGGCCTCCGACGGCTTTCTTCGGATAAGTTCTTTTCCCTTTTTATCGTAGTAAATCACGGGGCTGGCGATGAAGCAGTCCTTTTCTCCAAAATCCACCAGGAAAAGGGAGTAAGCCACATCGTCCCTGTCCACTTCGCCGTCGCTGCTCTTTTCCACCGCTTTGGCGCCGGCTTCAGTAAACTCGTTCTTCACAGTAGCTGTCACCCGGCGCTCCCCGTTTCTTACGGTATCCTTCATGGTATCCTGGTCGAAATAGATATTGCCGCCGGAGCTTCTTGCCACTCCCACCCACTGCATGTTCTGCAGCACGCCCATGGCGTTTTTGTACCGGTTCTTCTTTCCGGATGAAATTTTTGTGCTGGCGGGTACGGTCTTCGTTTTCTTCTCCCGGGAAATCCCGCTGGAAAGGATACGGCCCAGAATGGCAGAACCGTCAAAGGCCTCTGCCTCCGTGCCCAGGGGAAGGGCCAGGGAAGCCGCCAGAATCACTGCAATCCACTTTTTCTTCATCTATCTCACCTCTGCTGATACAATCTGTTTTCTTTTATTATACTCCATTCATTCCTATGGCGCCCCAGGTTCAAAGGGTTGTGCTCCTCTCTTTTATTGTCCCCCCGCTTGCGGGGTGGCAAGGGAACTGGATTCGTAGGGAGCCCTTGGGCGACTGAGAATCCAGTGACACGCTTCCCTATGGGTGAAGGTGGTGCGTTAGCACCAAAGGGGGCCGATAATGGAAGGTTGACGGGGCTTCGCCCCGAAGGTTATTAAGGTTCGTAAGTTTGACGGTCCTTTGGACCGAGGGTTGTGGTGGCGGCTGGTGCCGCAGGTAAAAAAAGGGGCGCGCCTGACGGCGCAGGTTGTGTAGAAGGGTTGTGTTTCAAGGGGCAGAGAAAGGGTTCTTAAGATTGACCGGCCTTTGGCCGGAGGGTTCTCAGGTTTGACGGCCCTGTGGGCCGAAGGTTATGGTGGCGGCTGCGCCGCAGATTTTATAGGCCGCCTCCGGCTGTGTGCCTTTGGCAATCCCCCCCTCGCCACTGCGTGGCCCTCTCCCCCCTGACAAGCAGGGGGGCGCAAGAGAGTATATTGGCGCTCGCCACCCACCCCTTAAATAGGGGTGGGCAAGGGATGTAGTGGCGCAGTT
>ERZ1034920.1800-NODE-1800-length-13020-cov-12.025067_pt1 | contig 13020 bp, 6 predicted proteins | sample MGYA00520688_ERZ1034920 | MGnify/ENA primary metagenome ERZ1034920 (study PRJEB33766, sample SAMN09781785) | gut metagenome | biome: gut microbiome | host: Homo sapiens | place: Madagascar | study: EMG produced TPA metagenomics assembly of the PRJNA485056 data...
GAACAATTTATTGTAAGAGGTGATTATTTATGAAGACTGAAAAAATAGATATTGTATTAGCCTGGGTAGATGGAGCGGATCCCATATGGCACGACAAGAAAAAGGAACGTATGATACAGCAGGGATTATCTGTCAACTGTGATGACCGGGAAGAACGATACCGGGACTGGGATCTGATGCGTTACTGGTTCCGGAGTATTGAGAAATTTGCTTCATGGGTTCATAAGATCCATTTTGTGACTTTCGGTCATTTGCCTGAATGGCTGGATTCCGGTAATCCGAAATTACATATTGTAAACCATGAAGACTTTATTCCTGCAAAATACCTTCCAACCTTTAGCAGTCATCCGATTGAATTGAATTTTCACCGTATTGAGGGTTTGTCGGAAAATTTTATCTATTTCAATGATGATATGCTCCTGCTAAGACCGCTGAAGCCGACCGACTTTTTCATAGACGGGAAGCCAGTTGATATGCTTGCACTGCAGCCAGATGTAACCAATGTAAACGATACAACTATGCCGTATATCTACCTGAACAATGCCATGCTTCTCGCCAAATATTTTGACAAACGCCAGAATATGAAAAAGCAGCCGGGAGCTTATTTTCACATTGGTTATCCTCTTATGTACTTTTTCTATAATTTTCTGGAGATTATGTTTCCACGGTTTACAGGCTTTTATACCGTCCACGGTCCTTCTCCGTTAAAAAAGAGCACCTATGAAACGCTCTGGAATCTGGAGGGAGAATATCTGGATCAGGTATGTTCTCATCCTTTCCGCCACAGAGAGGATGTCAGTCAGTACGTGCTCCGGGAATATCAGAAATTAAGCGGAAATTTTGTTCCGAAAAATGTAAAAAAGCTTTGCCGTTATTTTAATCTTGCAGAGACCAATTCCACCCTGATCGATACCATCATCCATCAGAAAAGTCCTGTTGTCTGTATAAACGACAGTAATAAAGAAATTCCTTATCTGAAAGTAAAGGAAGAAATTCAGACAGCTTTTGAACATATTTTACCGAATCCTTCTTCTTTTGAACGCTAATGCAGCCACAAAAAAGATTCCCGGAAACAAACCGTTTCCGGGAATCTTTTTTTAAAAGGCGCAGACCGGATTTGAACCGGTGCATCAGGGTGTTGCAGACCCACGCCTTACCGCTTGGCTACTGCGCCTTAACAGATGTTGCACTCGCAACATCCGTATTATAGCAAAATATATTTTTCAAGTCAAGATTTTCTAATCTGCATTTTACAATCTACATTGTATTTTCCTGATTTTCTTCAGCTTATTTTCTTCCAAAAATTTTTCTCCGTATCAGAACACTCCCGATCAGTCCGGAGCCAAAAAGAAGTAACACAACATATTTTATCGGCTGTCCCATATCTCCGGTCTTTGCCGACAGAACGTCTTTCACTTTCTCAAAGCCTTTTTTCTGATCCTTTGATGTTGTTCCTTTCTGATCTGTTCCTGATGTGCCAGACTTTGGCTTCTCTATTCCCGGCTTTTCATCAGCTGACTTGATTTCTTCCGTCTCAAGTGTCAGGATCTGATCTTCATATACGGAAGGCAGTGTGATGACTCCTTCTTTCACCTGATCCGTCACATCGTTCCCGTTTAACAGGACTTTTGTCACCTTCCATCCATCTTCCGCACAGATCTGAAACTGAGGTTCAGAGAAACGCTTTACCGGATATATTTTTTCCTCACCGGCTTCCCGCTCATTACCTTCTTCCTCCTCTTCTGTCTCCTCCCCAAAAACCACATAAGCATGATCTCCCACGATCTCCACTTTATGCTCATCAGGAACTGTTGTGCTGATCACGCTCTGAGAATCAGAACCGGCTGTGCTGTCTGCTGCCCGGGCAACTCCCTGACATGACAGCAGCACACATACCCCCATCAGAATTGCTGTTAATCTTTTCATCTGCCTCACCTCGCTTCATCCAAAGATACATAAGATACTGTAAAAGTCACCGTATCTGCATATGTTCCTGCATATGCCTTATTCCAGTTTTCTTTCTTAATTGCAATGGTAAGCGGTGTCTCTTCTCCAGCTTCTGTGTAGTACGCTGCAGTAAAAGGATTCTCCCGACTTAAGATCTCATAAGGGATCGCCTTATCCGGGTCATCCTTATCCTTTAACTTCCTGTCAGAATCCAACGTCACCTTGATACATTTATCTCTGTCCAACTGTGCAGTTTCAACCCAGATTGTTCCATAAACCGCATCTGTCTCATTAAATTCTACTTTTGTATTTGCAGGGATTGTCACCGTATAGGACGGATCCACATTCACCCCTACCGTTGTGGAACCTGCCGTAGAAGTTGCCCCCGCCATGGCTGCTCCCACCACAGGAATTGTGTCTGTTGCGGTTGTCCAGGTCATGCCTGTTCCTGTCGTGGTTGTTCCTGCTGCCGATACCGCCTGCGTTGCACCTGCCACCATCAGAAGAGCTACGGCAATCATCCATTTCTTTTTCATGCTCATCCCTCCCTACTGTTGTTGTACCACCAGCGTGGTTTCCACATTCGCTCCGTTCATCGCCGAACCATCCTCCAGGGATGCCGTCGTAATCCTGATCACAGCCGGATATTCTCCTGCCTCCAGTCCATGCTTCAATGTCACGTTGGTGATCGCTTTTCCGGGTTCTACCATTTTGGAAGTATAAATTGTCTCATTGGTGTCACTGAGAATGATCTCAAATGTAAAATAACATGGGTTACTTTCCGGATTCATCAGATTCATCTTTACATCCGTTGTATCTGCATCAATCGTGATGGACGGATATCCCGGAATACGGATTCCATCCGGCTCATCTTCTCCGTCCCCCTGCTCCATTGCCGCTGCATTGGAGTCCAGATCCGGCTTAAAAGCCGAATCCGGATTCTGATCTTTCTGCTTCATAAAATAGATAACTCCGCCAAGGATCACGATACAGAGAACGAGAATGATTCCGATCAGTAATTTATTTTTTTCAGCCTTTTCTTTCATGCGTTCTCCTCCTGCTATTTGCTAAATTCTACATCAATCTTCAGATCACAGATATTATACCTGTCAGCGAATGCACCATGGGCATCAAATTCAAACTCCAGAGCACTGACATTCATACCGCCTGAATGATACAGGTTGTAGCTGTAGGTCACTGTCTGATTGTTCTTCTTTTTCAGGTCTTCTACTTCCTTATGCCATTCGATCTTTTTACCGTTTCTGTCATAATAATAGGTCTTAAGATCTGCATATCCATCTTTGACTTTCTCGATCTTGAAGCTGACTGTCACCTTCATGTTCTTGTACTGTTCACTTACCGGAACGGTATGCAGTCCCGTCATATTCATATTATATCTGCGTGAACCGTCACTGTCACCATTCACTTTGTCGCTTGTCTGGTTTCCATTTACAAAGAACTTGAAATAATTTTCCTGGTTCTTGCTGTCTGTGACCAGGAACTTTCTGCTCGCACGGTAAGAATATTTATTGTTGGCTTTCCATACTGCATAAAGTTTCAGATTCTTCGTCTCTTTCATTCTGAAGCTGACTTTGTTATTTTTCGGCTTATAAGTTGCCAGACCATTATTTTCAAGTCCCCATCCCTCAAATACACATCCATAACGGGTCGGAATCGGAAGATTATAATCATTCATGTACTTGTACTGAACGCTGTTCACTTTACCTCCGCCTTTTGTATCAAAGCTGATCGTATAAGTGTTGGCCTCCCATACAGGATACAAAATAAGTTCTGTCTTGTCCGTTCCTTTGAACAGGTCACTTGCACTGACGAGCTGCTGATCTTTATAGATCACATCATTCTTACTCAGAGAGGTCCGCCAGCCTTTGAACGTATAACCCGGTTTTTCAAACCCATTTTTATTCAGCTTCGTTCTTGTGCTGTATTCTACCTGCATGGACGGAGTGGATTTCGTTGTTCCTCCCGGATCTTTCACAAACTTGATCGTATAAGTGATCTTTTTCCAAAGTGCCGTATAGGTATGATCTCCGATCGATCCCGGCTCAAGATAGACATCCATGCTGACTTTCTTCTTATCTTCATCTCTCCATCCTGTAAAGGTATAACCCGGACGGGTCGGTGCTTTCAGTTTGATCGGACCGCTGTCCACACTGTAGCTTGTCGGATTCACTGCCGTTCCACCATCCAGATTATACTTGATCGTGTAGACCAGTTTTTTCCACGTTGCCCTGTAGACAAGATCTTCGTCCGGCATCGTCTTCGCAATAGCTTTATCCCAGCCTGTAAATTCATAACCGTCTTTCTCCGGTGTTGCCTGCTTCGGAATCTCTGCACCATAATCAACTGTAATACTTTCTGTCGCATCTGTGATAAATATCACTTTATGCTTATTCACTACCCACTGTGCTGTAAAGGTCTTATCCTCTGCAGGCATGATTTCGTCAACGCCTCCGCTGCCGCCTGTTCTTTCCCAGCCTGTGAACGTATATCCTGTACGAACCGGTGTCGGTGCTTCAACCGCTGAACCAAATTTGCCACTTCGCACTTCTGTCTTTTCCTGTCCGTCCTCTGTGTAACCCATCTTAAATGTAAATGTGTGAGTCTCTCTCGGATATTCATAGCGAACCGTTGTTGTTCCGTCTCCGGCAATCTGTACGGTCTGAGGTGCAGGGGATACAAATCCTTCTGTCTCTGTTACTTCCGGTGTTACGGTTTCTCCTGCTTTTCCACTTCCGGATATACGCTTTACAACCTCATAAGTTCCATCCAGCTTTTCCTGGAGATATTCTACCTTGTATCCGACAGTTCCTGCTTCCCATTTTGCATAGACCGTCAGATCCTTGTCCGGCATTTCGGATGGCTGGGAAACTGTATATCCGCTGTCTGTATACCAGCCGCGGAACAGATATCCTTTCCTGGACGGTGCCGGGATCTTGTAGCCATACGCTGCCTGCATCACCTGGTCAGCACTCTCATTAACTCCTACCAGCGTCAAGGTATGCACATTTCTCGTATAGTAGTAGTCAATGGTCAGACTTCCGTCCCCCGCCACGGTACCGGTCTTCACTTCCGGAGAAGTAAAGCCATCATATTGCTTCACTTCCGGTGTCACGGTTGTATCGGTCTCTGCATTGAAGCCTTCCGTTTCTGCCAGCGTATAATCTTCTCCCTCTACATTCTGCTGGTAATGATTGACGATATATCTTACCTGCTGTACTTCCCATTTTCCATACAGACTGATATTTCCAGCCGGAACTTTTCCTGCAAACGGCTGCGTCAGTTCTGCATCTGTATACCAGCCGGCAAATGTATAACCGTCACGGTACGGACGTTCTTCGATCCTCTTATCATATGGAAGCATCTCTTGCGTCACTTCTGTTCCGTCATTTCTGTCAATTCTTACAGAATACTTATTTCTTGCATAATAGTAATTTACGATTTCTGTTTCTTCTGTCATGCTCAGGTTTACTGTCTGCGTTTCCGGTGACGTAAATCCTGTAAATGCCTTCACCTCCGGTGTCACATCTTCTCCGAATGTTCCCGTAAAGTTCTCGGCTGCAATCAGCTCATAACCACCCGGAACATCTTCATTTTCCAGATAATGGTTGACCTGATATGCTTTCTTTCCGATCTCCCATTTTGCATACAGCTTCAGTTCATGAGCCGGCATAGTGCTTTCTTCCAGTGGCTGCGTCAATGCCGCATCTGTATACCAACCGGCGAATGCATAACCGATCTGCGTCGGAACAAAGAACAGTTCTGAACCGTATGGCATCTGCATCACTGCATCTTCCTGTCCATTATTCTGTACATAAGTCACTTCGTAACTCTTTCTGTCATACCGGTATGCGACAACCATTCCACCATCTCCCCAGACCATTTCTGTCTGTGGTTCCGGTGTGGTAAATCCTTCAAATTCCTTCGGCTGCGGAGTTACTTCACTTCCGGCAAGTGCTTTCAGAGTTTCTTCCTCTGTCAGTACATAATCTGGGTTGTCCAACATCGGCACATCCTGCAGATAGTACCATACTCTGTATTCTACTTCTGTCGGAGTCCATTTTGCATACAGATCCAGATCTCTTGCAGGCATCGTTCCTGTGAAACGTGTCAGGAAATCATTGGCTGTATACCAGCCACCGAAAATGTAGCCCGGATTCTCCGGTATTTCCATGATCGGTGCTCCGTAGTATGCTTCTCCGTGCATGATCTCTTTATCGAAAATAGCCAGATTCAGCAGATAACAGTTTCTTTCATAACGATATTCTACAACCAGACTTCCATCTCCCAACACTTCTGCTTTCCGTGGCTCAGGTGCTGTAAATCCGATGTAATCTTTTACCTTCGGTGTAACTGTCGTTCCAACCGGTGCGGACAGCACTTCTTCATCTGTCACTGTATATCCATCACAGTCTACCGTCTGCAGAAGATATCTGACTGTATAGTTTACTTCGATTTCTTTCCATTTCGCATAGACTGTCAGATCATGACCCGGCATGGTCTCATCAAAAGTATTCTCATACACTTCATCTGTATACCATCCCTCAAAGATATATCCATCTCTTTCCGGTACCGGAATTGCGATCTTTTCGCCCGGTCTTGCAGTAGTCTCTGCCTCATCCACTGTACCGCCCTTTGCATCGTAGGTCAATGTATAGCTGTTCAGGTCATAATAGACTTTCAGTACAAGACTTCCATCTGCTTTGACCGTTCCTTTTGGAAGTGTACCGTTCAGATGGTAGACCACGGTATCATAACCTGCATCCGGTGCAATCACTTCACTGCCCGTCATACCGGTCAGTGTCTGGATCTCACTTAATTCATAATTGTCTGTATCCGGATCCTGCACATAATATTTCACTACATACGGGATTCCGTCGGATGCCGTCCATTTTGCAGTATACACTCCATCACCGTCAGGAACTGTCTCCGGTACTTCCGGTTCCCATCCTGCAAATTCATATCCAGGCAGGTAAACTGCCGGCGTAGGCATCATTGTTCCGTATTTGTAATTTCCCTCTGAGATCACTTCTCCATCAGAAATAAATCTCTCTGTATAGGATTTTCTTGCATAATAGTAGCTGAATGCAGTACTTCCGTCCGCCTTCACTGTCTCTGTCAACTGCGGTGGTGTTCTGAAGCCTTCCTTCTCTGCCGGAACAGGACTTGCCTGACTGCCGGTCTTTGCCTTATAAGTTACAGGGGTCTGTGCCTCATAGACTCCATTCGTACCTTCCACATACTCTGTCACTGTATAATCCACATCAGCCGCATCCCATTTTGCATAAACCACTGCATCGTCATCTGGCATTTTGGAAGGAATCGTATATGGGATCGTCAGTTCTTCATCTGCATACCAGCCGGCAAACTTATATCCCAGACGAACCGGAGCTGCCGGAGCTTCGATCGGTGTATTATATTTTCCATTAACCGTATCGACAACCGATCCACCGTTGCTGTTGAAGACAATGTAATATCCGTCCCTCAGTTCATCCCAATGCAGAGTGATCCGTCTTGTGATCGGCTTTGTATTAAAGCTTCCCTCCTGATTCTTCCAGGTGATGATCATCTCACCGTCCTGCTGTGGTTCACTTCCCGGATTTACACTGACAACGTTCGTTTCCGCATCATAACTAAATGCCGGATTCGTCATAACGATGCTGAAATACTTTGGATCATCTTCGTAGATCTTTTCAAAATATTTTCCTTCATTCAGTCCCTGCTTCATATCCATATACTGCATTCGAAAATAATCATCCGGCAGTCTTACAGAATGAACATCCCGCTTCATTCTGATCTCTTTCACATTGCTTTGCGGATATGCAAAATCCATGACATTTTCCAGTGTTCCTACCTTATATAATGGCCACTGGTTTTCATAGAGAGTCGGGCTGTAGGTAAATGCATTTGCCAGTGCCTGTGCCTGGAATTTAATTTCCAGATAAATACCGATTTCTAAATAGACTGCTCCCATTGCCCGGGACTGCCTTCCTGTAGATGCCGTATATTTTAATTCATAATATAAATATCCCCATACCTGTGCATAGCCACCGACTTCTGCGGATATACCGACGCTTGCAAGTTTTGTTGATAAAAGTCCGACCCTGACCGTCAGTCTTACACCTGCCCGCAAACCGAGCGTTCCCATCGCATAGACCGTAAACTCGTACTCTTCTTCACAAAGATCAATGGTATCACTGGTTGCACTGCGATCCATAACTTTCAGGCAGAAGACGTAACGCTTCGCATTCTTGTACCAGTACGTCATTCCAAGCGAAATGTTCATATTGGCAGATACGACAAATTCTACCTGTACTTCAATATCAATGATCAGAAGCACACGGATGTGCTGATCGAGAAGATTGCAGTTATAGATTTCTACCCAGTCTGCCTCATCTTCCAGCATCTCCGAATACCTCTCTGCCAGACTCTTGGAAACAGAGATTTCATCTTCCGAGCCTTCATCATTTCCAAGACTTCCTGCAAATGGAGACTTGTCAGAAATGTAATCCGTTCCGTTCTCCATCATACTCTTCAGTTCTTCGGTGATCTTATTGACTCCGCTCTGCAGCTTATTATTTTCAAAATTCGAACCCTGCTCTGCAGTCTTAAACCGTACGTTCAGACCAATTCCGGTATACTCATAAAGCTCCAGTGAAGCTGTCACCCGGTAATCTGCAATATATGGGAAGATTCCCCATACTTTCCAGACGGCTTTTCCATCCACATTGACATCCACTCTCACTTCCTGCTCAAAGGTTGCCGTGATCAGGATCTCAATATCTGCTTTTGTTCCGACATGGATCGTGATCTTGACTCCGATCTCCAGTCCCAGGTGGACACCGCTGATATTTCCGTCAAAATGCTTCAGCTTTGTTCCAAGATTTGCCTTTACGCTCTCCAGTTGTGCTTCTACTCTCTTCTGTCCACTTCCTGAAGCACCTGCAAAAGCTGCAATGCCACCTGCACTCTGTACAGAAATATCTGCTCCCATCTCTTCCGACAGGGACTTTTCAAGTTCTTCAAAAGATTCAGTCTCCATGGCTGCCTGGGAGATCTGATCTACAACCACATCTGTAAATCCACTGTCTGCTGCCTGCGTCTCAATCTTCTCTTCCAGTGTATCTCTGTCTGTCTCTTCCAGCAGTTCATCACCGTCTACATTTTCAGTACGGTAGACATCCATTGCTTCCTGCATGGCTGCCTGACTCACCGTCTCATAGGCAATGATGTAATTCTGACCAAAGATCTGGACACTGGTAATCTTTCCATACACCGGCACTCCACTGTTCACATCCGTATAAAGTGCAAGATAATCTCCCTCGTCTACTGTTGTCTCACTGCTCAACTTCAGTGCCTGACTCATCTCATCATCACCAAATGTAAGATCTGCGACTGCAACCGTCACACTATTGTTATCCGGCTGACCGTCCTGATCTTTATCCGCTGACAATGGCAGAACATCCGGTACAAAGAGGACATCCTCTGCCTCTGAGCCACGATATGTATACTGATTTCCATTTACTGCTGTGATCTCACAGAAGGAAACATCGCTGTCCGCTCCCACTGACATATCCATGGTCGGGATCACATCGCCTGAATAAACTGCGATCTGATCTCCCACCTTCAGCTTCTGCTTTGTATAGGTAAACGTTCCGGTTGTTTCCTTTCCTTCTTCTTTTACCTCTCCATCCATTCCAACCGTCATCACTGCAACCGATACGGATTTTGCAGCCCTGCCGTTGACGGTCAGATCGCTGATATCCTTTGTATTGATATATTTGATCTCGTCATTGAGTTCCACATTGGAAACTTCTTCTTTATAAACCGTAAAATCATATTCCCGGATCGTCGGATCAAACCCTGTAAAATACAGAGAATCATCCTTCAGTTCCAGCTTATAGGCACAGCCCGGCTGCCAGCCCGTCGGATGTCCGACCGTAAAGATATGGTCTGCTCCCTCCGTCACATTCAGTGTGACCGTCTCTGTAGAATCCGTCACATTCTTGATCGTACATGCTGCAAGAAGCTGGGCTGTTGTCATTGTCTGCCCTTTGTCTGTCACCTGGATTGTAAAATCCGGTGCTACATCGGTTGCTCTTGCATAAGTGTCCATCGTCACAGTTTCCAGTGCCTGACTGTCCGTATAAGATGCATATAATGTCACATCACTAAGCAGTCTGTCTTTCCTGCTCACATATTGTGTACATGCCTCATCATAGCACCAGCCCAGAAATGTAGACGATTTCTTTCCCGGTACAGGCAGATCATTCAGCGTCTTTCCTGCCGGAAATACCTGTGTCTGGATCGGAACAGCCGCCCCGTTTTCGTCCTTCTCATCTCCGTAGAGCGTACCACCGTTGGCTTCATAATTGATCGTATATTCTGTCTCGGTAAACGCAACATCAAAGGTCAGCTCATCGGTATAGCGACCGGTATATTTCGGTGTGCCTGTCACTTCACAGTAAAGATCCTGCTGCTTTTTCTTTTCACCGGCCGAAATTCCAAGAACCGTTGCATCATTTTCCAGGATCGCCCCGTCTTCTCCCAGCAGGAGATGATAATCCAGCCCCTGATCGCCGTTCTTCAACTGCCATTCATTTGCCGAGTGGACCGTCACGTTCACCTGATCATTTTCATAAAATCCTCCGGCATTTGCCGTGATGGAAACTGTTCCTCCGTCTGCCGATACATTCTGCGGAATATCTACATAATAGTATCGCTCAATCCATTTTGCATAAAGTACAACATTTCCTGAATGGTCTGCAGTACTTAAACTGGTGACCGCCTTGCCTTCCAGTTCCTCGTTGTCATACCAGCCGCCAAATTCATATCCTGCTTTGGTAATCTGCTCTCCGGTCGGAAGATTTTCTGCCGGATAGCTGTCCGGTGCCTGATAATCCGCTGCAAATTTACCACCATTTGTCTGATAATCGATTCCCGTCTCCTGCGTCGCTTCACTTTGAGCCACAGGAGTCTGACTGCTCTCACCCTCAGCAAATGCTGTCATCGGAACGGCTGTTACAAATAGTGCCGCACTAAGCAGCATACTGATAAGTCGTTTCTTCATAAGTCTTTTCCCTCCTTGCTGACCTGCAGGAGTTTTTCGTTGCACCTCTTCTTTCAGCTCCTGCATTTCACATAAAACCCTTATAAAAAGAAAAATGAGTTTTCTCTTTTTTATCTCCGGTTGCCCTTTGAGATAAGTTTAATAAAATCAAAAACCCATTTCCATACGTTTGTGAAAAACGCAAAATTCTATATGAAATTGTCCTTTCAAGGCCCGCATATTTGCAGGATTGCAAATTTGAAAAATCCACAGGATCTTTTGTCGTATGCCCGGCAGCTAAAGTCTCAGATCCATCCCTGCTGCGGCATTGACTGCATAGTGGATATAGATTTCTTTCATTTTCCGCAGCTCCTTCTGACGGATCAGCACCTCATCTCCCGACTTCATAATAAAGCAGTTCTCAACAGCCCTTACCTGATCCAGATTTACCAGATAACTCTGATGACACCGCAGGAAATTCCCTGCATCTAAATTTTCTTCAAAATCTCCCAGTTTCCCATACTGCCGGATCACTTCTCCTGTTGTCAGATGAAGATAGAGAACCGTATTGCGGCTTTCAATATACTCAATCTCAGAAAGATGGATTCTCCTGTAAACTCCGCCGGCTTTGAGCATCAGGCACACTTCTTCCACCTCTTTTGAATGCTTTTCCTCGTATTTTTTCCATACATTTGCAATTTTTCTTGCATTATATGGTTTCAATACATACTGTAGTGCATCCACATCATAACTTTCCAGTGCATATTCTCTCGAAGAGGTGGCGAAAACGATCTCCCCTTTGTACCTCCGTCTCCGTAATTCATAACTTAATTCCATGCCATTCATTTTCAGCAGATTGATTTCAATAAAACACAGATCCGCCTGTGCAGCATCCTCATATGCCTCCAGCACTTCCTCCGCTGATCCATATTCCGCAACCTCCGGTATCACATCTACCGGTGCATGCTCACATACCAGTTTCTTTAATTTTGCTCTGTCCCGCTCATAAGCGTCACATAAAATGATCCGATTCATCCTTTGTTCTCTTTCATTATATAAATAATACCTGCACTTCTCTGTTCTCTGACCTTTTGAAATCACGATATGATTATAACATAAAATGCTCTTCCGTTCAAAAAAACGTTGTACCGCCTGCTGTCATTCATGCTATACTGATGACTATGAGATGATTATCATAAGCAGGGAATCGCCCTGATATCTTATGTACTTATAAAATCGGTAAAGGAGTTGTTGATCTATGAACCCTAGAATCCCAGAAGAATTAATCGAATTTATCAAGGAAAGTCCTACCGCTTTTCATGCAGTCAATGCCATGGCTGTCCGGCTGACAGAATCCGGCTTTATCAGACTGGATGAGGGGACGCACTGGAATCTTAAGCAGGGTGGTTCTTACTATGTGACCCGGAATGATTCCTCCCTGATCGCATTTACCATACCCAAGCATCCTTTTCAGGGAATGCGGATCATGGCAAGCCACAGTGACTCCCCGTCTTTTAAGATCAAGGAAAATCCTGAAATGGAATCCGAGGGGCATTATATCCGCCTGAATGTAGAACGCTACGGCGGAATGCTCTTTGCCCCCTGGTTTGACCGTCCACTTTCTGTTGCAGGACGGGTGATCGTCAAAGATCCTTCCACAGATGGAAAGCCTTCTGCTTACTTTCTGTCAAAGCCAGTCAATATTGACAGAGATCTTCTCATGATCCCCAATCTTGCCATCCACATGGATCGTGATGCAAATAACGGACATAAATACAATGCTCAGAAAGAGATGCTCCCTCTTTACGGCGATCTCACAGCAAAGAATACCTTTTTTCAGACCATTGCAGAAGCAGCCAATGTAACGGAAGATGAGATCCTTGGTCATGACCTCTTCTTATATAACCGACAGGAACCTTGCATCTGGGGTGCATCCGGGGAATTTCTTTCCGCTCCCCGGCTCGACGATCTCCAGTGTGCCTTTGCCTCCCTGAAAGGCTTTCTTT
>ERZ1034920.1801-NODE-1801-length-13012-cov-3.819943_pt1 | contig 13012 bp, 17 predicted proteins | sample MGYA00520688_ERZ1034920 | MGnify/ENA primary metagenome ERZ1034920 (study PRJEB33766, sample SAMN09781785) | gut metagenome | biome: gut microbiome | host: Homo sapiens | place: Madagascar | study: EMG produced TPA metagenomics assembly of the PRJNA485056 data...
ATTGCCGACTATGCGATTAACGTGGCCGAGGCGGAGCGCGCCATGCAGCTCGACGCGCTGGAGATCGCCAGAATGCTGGTGGATATCCACGTCAGTCGGGAAGAGATTATTGCCATTACCACCGCCATCACCCCGGCGAAAGCGGTGGAAGTGATGGCGCAAATGAACGTGGTGGAGATGATGATGGCGCTACAAAAAATGCGCGCCAGACGCACTCCCTCCAACCAGTGCCACGTGACTAACCTGAAAGATAACCCGGTACAGATTGCCGCCGACGCTGCTGAAGCGGGGATCCGCGGCTTTTCCGAGCAGGAAACGACGGTCGGGATCGCCCGCTACGCGCCGTTTAACGCCCTGGCACTGCTGGTGGGTTCCCAGTGCGGTCGCCCCGGTGTGCTGACGCAATGTTCCGTTGAAGAGGCCACGGAGCTGGAGCTGGGCATGCGAGGGCTAACCAGTTATGCCGAAACGGTGTCGGTGTATGGCACAGAATCGGTGTTTACCGACGGCGATGACACGCCGTGGTCCAAAGCGTTTCTCGCCTCGGCTTATGCGTCGCGTGGCCTGAAGATGCGCTACACCTCCGGCACCGGCTCGGAGGCGCTGATGGGCTATTCCGAAAGTAAATCGATGCTTTATCTGGAGTCGCGCTGCATTTTTATCACTAAAGGCGCGGGCGTACAGGGGCTGCAAAACGGTGCGGTCAGCTGTATCGGCATGACCGGCGCTGTGCCGTCAGGGATCCGCGCGGTGCTGGCGGAAAACCTGATTGCCTCAATGCTCGACCTTGAAGTGGCCTCCGCCAATGACCAGACCTTTTCCCACTCCGATATTCGCCGTACTGCCCGTACCCTGATGCAGATGCTACCGGGTACCGACTTTATTTTCTCCGGTTACAGCGCGGTACCCAACTACGACAACATGTTTGCCGGGTCGAACTTCGACGCTGAAGATTTCGATGATTACAACATTCTGCAACGCGATCTGATGGTTGACGGCGGTCTGCGTCCGGTGACTGAAGAGGAAACCATCGCCATTCGCAATAAGGCTGCACGCGCCATTCAGGCGGTGTTCCGCGAACTTGGCCTGCCGCTGATTAGCGATGAAGAAGTCGAAGCTGCTACTTATGCTCACGGCAGCAAAGATATGCCTGCGCGTAATGTGGTGGAAGATCTGGCTGCCGTGGAAGAGATGATGAAGCGCAATATCACCGGGCTGGATATCGTCAGCGCGTTGAGTTGCAGCGGCTTCGAAGATATCGCCAGCAATATCCTCAACATGCTGAGACAGCGTGTTACCGGTGATTACCTGCAAACGTCGGCCATTCTGGATCGCCAGTTCGACGTCGTCAGCGCCGTCAACGACATCAATGATTATCAGGGACCTGGTACCGGCTATCGCATCAGTGCCGAACGCTGGGCGGAAATTAAAAATATTGCGGGCGTGGTTCAGCCCGGCTCGATCGAATAAGGCGGTACACAGTGGAATGCACAACTGAACGTAAGCCGGTTTTCACCTTACAGGTGAGCGAAGGTGAGGCGGCTAATGCGGATGAACGCGTGGATGAGGTGGTGATTGGCGTCGGCCCGGCATTTGATAAGTATCAGCATAAAACCTTGATTGATATGCCTCACAACGCGATTTTGAAAGAGCTGGTTGCTGGCATCGAAGAAGAGGGACTGCATGCGCGAGTAGTGAGGATCCTGCGTACCTCGGATGTTTCTTTTATGGCATGGGATGCGGCAAATCTCAGCGGCTCAGGCATTGGGATTGGTATCCAGTCGAAAGGAACCACGGTGATTCATCAGCGCGATCTGCTGCCGCTAAGTAACCTGGAACTGTTTTCTCAGGCTCCGCTGCTGACGCTGGAAACCTATCGTCAGATTGGTAAAAACGCCGCGCGATATGCACGCAAAGAGTCGCCTTCGCCGGTGCCAGTGGTCAATGACCAGATGGTACGCCCTAAATTTATGGCCAAGGCCGCGCTGTTTCATATCAAAGAAACCAAACACGTGGTGCAGGATGCTGCGCCTGTCACGTTGCATATTGCACTGGTAAGGGAATGACCATGAACGACAACACCATGACCGCGCAGGATTACCCATTAGCCACCCGCTGCCCGGAGAAAATCCGGACGCCTGGCGGCAAGCCGCTAACCGACATTACCCTTGAGAATGTGCTGGCGGGCCACGTAGGACCGCAGGATGTGCGTATTTCTCAGCAAACGCTGGAGTACCAGGCGCAGATTGCCGAGCAGATGCAGCGTCATGCCGTGGCGCGCAATTTTCGTCGTGCGGCAGAACTGATTGCGATCCCGGATGCCCGCATTCTGGAGATCTACAACGCGCTACGGCCGTTTCGTTCTTCGTTCGCCGAGTTGCAGGCCATTGCCGATGAACTGGAGCACACCTGGCACGCCAGGGTGAACGCCGGGTTTGTCCGCGAATCGGCAGAGGTATACCAGCAGAGAAATAAACTGCGTAAAGGCAGTCAGTGACGGAGGCAGCATGCCGTTAATTGCAGGGATCGATATCGGCAACGCCACCACCGAAGTGGCGTTGGCGCAGGATGGCCGGTTTATCGGCAGCGGGATTGTCGCCACGACCGGGATGAAAGGCACGCGGGAGAATATCGCCGGGGTGGTCGCGTCCCTGCAGCAGGCGCTGGATAAAACGCCGTGGTCGCTGCAGGACGTGGCAAAAATCTGCATCAACGAGGCCGCACCGGTTATTGGCGATGTGGCGATGGAAACCATCACTGAAACCATCATTACCGAATCAACGATGATTGGCCATAACCCGCAAACGCCCGGCGGCGTTGGCGTGGGCATGGGAACCACCATCGCCGTGGAGAAGTTGGCGGCGTTGAGCGAGGATCGATTTGCCCAGGGCTGGATACCGTTGGTGGGTGAGGAGATGGATTTCCTTGAGGCGGTTTGGTTTATCAATGAAGCGCTGGATCGCGGCGTCAACGTGGTGGCGGCCATCCTGAAAAAAGATGATGGCGTGCTGGTGAATAATCGCCTGCATCGGCCAATACCGGTGGTTGATGAAGTCACTCTGCTGGAGAAGGTGCCGGAAGGCGTGCTGGCGGCGGTGGAAGTGGCGGCCCCGGGACAGGTGGTGCGGGTGCTGTCGAATCCTTACGGTATCGCGACCTTCTTTGCCCTGACCCCTGAGGAAACGCAAACTATCGTCCCCATCGCCAGAGCGCTGATTGGCAACCGTTCCGCCGTGGTGCTGAAAACCCCGCAGGGCGATGTGCGATCAAGAGTGATCCCGGCGGGTAAGATCTTTATCCGTGGTGAAAAGCGTGGCGGTGAAGCCGACGTAGCGCAAGGCGCGCAGGCTATTATGCAGGTGATGAGCGCCTGCGCGCCCGTGTGTGATATTCGTGGTGAAGCAGGCACGCACGCAGGCGGCATGCTGGAGCGGGTGCGTAAGGTGATGGCCTCGCTGACCGGCCATGACATGAACACGGTGCATATTCAGGATCTGTTGGCGGTCGATACATTTATTCCGCGCAAGGTGCAGGGCGGCATCGCCGGAGAGTGTTCAATGGAGAACGCCGTGGGCATTGCGGCGATGGTGAAAGCCGATCGTTTACAGATGCAGGCTATCGCCAGTGAGCTGAGCGCCCGGTTAAACACTCTGGTTGAGGTGGGCGGCGTGGAGGCCAACATGGCCGTGGCGGGGGCGTTAACTACGCCCGGATGCGCCGCACCGCTGGCGATCCTCGACTTAGGCGCAGGATCTACCGATGCCGCCGTCATCAATAGCGACGGCGTAGTGAAAGCGGTACATCTGGCCGGCGCGGGGAATATGGTCAGCCTGTTGATTCAAACTGAGCTGGGCTTAAGCGATGCATTTCTGGCGGAGGAAATAAAAAAATACCCGCTGGCAAAAGTGGAGAGCCTGTTCAGCATTCGCCATGAGAACGGCGCGGTGGAGTTTTTCCGCGAACCGCTCAGTCCGTCAGTATTCGCCAAAGTGGTGTACTTGAAAGAGGGCGAGCTGATCCCGGTAGATAACCAGACTTCGCTGGAAAAAATCCGTCTGGTGCGCCGACAGGCTAAAGAGAAGGTTTTTGTGACCAACTGCCTTCGCGCGTTACGCCAGGTGTCACCCGGTGGCTCTATTCGCGATATGACGTTCGTGGTGCTGGTAGGCGGTTCTTCGCTGGATTTTGAAATCCCGCAGATGATCACCGATGCGCTGGCGCATTACGGCGTTGTCGCCGGGCAGGGTAATATTCGAGGTACCGAAGGGCCGCGTAATGCGGTGGCAACTGGGCTGGTTTTAGCCGGAGAAGCAAAAAAATAGCGCAGAAAACAGCCGCGCAAGCGTTTAGCTGCGGGGTAAGTCAAATAAAGGCGATGTTCTCTTTGATATCCCGGCGGAGTTGGGTACATAGTATAAATGTGTCTCTCACGTGGTTAATTTTAAGGATAAGAGCATGCCAACAGCAATTGAGAAAGCATTGGATTTTATTGGTGGTATGAACACTTCGGCGTCAGTACCACATTCAATGGATGAAAGTACCGCTAAGGGAATCTTAAAGTATTTGCATGACTTAGGTGTGCCAGCGAGTCCGGAAGTTGTGATGGCACGGGGTGAGCAAGAGGGATGGAATCCCGAGTTCACGAAAAAAGTGGCCGGATGGGCAGAAAAAGTCGCCTCCGGTAACCGCATCCTTATCAAGAACCCAGAGTATTTTTCAACCTATATGCAGGAGCAGCTCAAAGAGCTAGTGTGAGCTGACTATCGAATTAAACTCTAACGGACGTTTCCATCCCAGGATGGCGGCGTCCAGATGGGGTTGCCATTAACATGCTGTTTTCTGAACAGGTGTATCGCGTAAATAGCTTTAGCCCCCGCCAGCCATGTTCTTCCGTGTACTCATTCAACATATTGATGCAAGCAAGTATTGATTTTGCTACATGCCAATTTCCACGGAATGCTCATAAAAAAAGGACCTGCAATTTCTCGCAAGTCCTTAAGATTTGGTGGCCCCTGCTGGACTTGAACCAGCGACCAAGCGATTTTGAGTTTTGGGTATAACAATGACTTATAGTTACTTGTCTTGGAAAAACAAGCATTTAATGTAAAGCAACCTGACCAATAAATAACCATACCCCCCCGAAAATACCCCTCTACGGTATCCCCGAAGGGCCGTTAGTCGTTTCGGGCGGACGTTATGCTTATATTTAAATTTACCAAATCAGCCATTCAGGATCTTCCCATCCCAGAAGGGGACGGGCGGGTGGAATACGCAGATAGTATCGTTACAGGATTGTGTATTCGCATCACCTCAAACGGCAGTAAAAGTTTTTACGTTGTGCGAAAAAGAGGCGGGAAATTTTTCCGCGTAACACTCGGAAAATTTCCCGATCTCACAGTAGACCAGGCGCGCGAGCAGGCAGCCATAACGCTGGGTGAGGTTGCTGTTACCCGTCGCAACCCGAATAACTCCAGGCGGGAAAATTTACGAGCCTCGCGACATAATCGACAAAATAAGCGAGGAAACGACGCAGGGCGGGACTATGCCGCCGATCCGGTTTGCGTGCCATGATGCCCGCCGCACGTTCGGCAGCGTGGCGGAGCTTGCTGGAGTGGGCTCTTATATCCTCAAGCGCCTGTTGAATCATAAAACATTCCTATCTCCACTTCTCCGCTGACGAGCTAATGGAGCCAGCGCAAAAGGTTGAGCGGGCCATGCTGGAGCATGCAGGGCTGGTGGAGAAAAAGGGCCAGCTTGATGCGCAGCTGGTGGCGCTAATGGGGACCATGAGTGATAACGATAAACGGCGCATGTTGTTTGCGCTGTTGAATCCTCCGGAGGATGAAAGATAAGCACAGTGACGGTTAAGGACGGCCGCGAATTGGGAGTAATTTAGCGGCCGTCATAATCTCCCTATTTAATTTATGGTTGCGGCGTGTTGCTTCGCTTTTTCTATGGCGTGCGTGTCAAATATATACTGCTCGTAATTATCGGTTATATCTTTCACTCTGTATATTTTCCAGCGGCCATCCTCTTTTATCAGGTATACACCGATTTGGTAATTTTTATTGTTTTCACAACCTAACCAGACGTTAACATACTTTCCGCCAAAATAATCCTTAGCATCACCCACCCTTAAGCGCGGTATCCAGTCAGCGGCATAATCTTGTGCGTATGTGTAATAATCAGAACCAACGATTTCCTGCTCATAAATATATGAAATGACGCTCAATTGATTTAGTGTCTCTTGAGCAACGTAATCTTTCATCTTTTCGGGATCTGGTTTTATTTTCCCTGTGCTATTAGCATAAACATTTAAATAATACGAGTAAAAATCAAATACCCGTTTCTGTGCCTGTTCAGGATGCGAACTGCATGCTGAAAGTAGAGAGATAAATAAAATCGCAATGAAAGTGCGCATTAGTTCATCCTGTACATTTGGTACGACGGCTTTGATGAACGATAACCAGGCCCGCCCCAAAAATCCCGCTGTTTAAAGTCAGAATACCAGTCCTGCCCGTCGTAAATCGCCATATGTCCCGAAGCGCTCCCTCCTGTGTAGGGCTGTATCACAACCACGTCACCTGCCATGGGGGATTGCGTTGAAGATATTTTTCTAAACCCTGCCGCCTCCAACATCGGGCCGTAGTCTTTTGCATGGTGTGTATTTATGACATTTATCCCGCCAGCATGAATTGCCTGTCGCACGTATGCGGCGCAGTTGCTTGTTGGGCCTGGCTCGGCTTGAGCTTTCGCATATTTGCCTGCGCTTCTTGGAACCCATCCCATGATTATTATCCATTCCAGTTAAAAGGAGTTGCTAATAGATACCCAATTAATTAGGGAGGTTAATCATTTAGTGCCGCAGGAAGCGTAACGTGCTGTGTGAGGCTAGTGCGCTTGATGCTGAGAGCAGGCGGAATCAATCGCGAGGAGATAGCCTAAACGAATTCCGAAAATAAAAGGGCGCGGGTATGTTTCCGCACATGCCGGGTGCATCATGAAAAAACCTATAAGGAAAAGGGTTTTATCATGAAAAAAATTGCGTTTTGTTTTATTGGTATTTTGATGCTTTCTGGGTGTGCTACAAAGCAATATCCGCAGGCCCCCGCAATGACATCTGCAGAGGCTGAATCATTTGATTGTAGAGATGTGGGGGTTGAACTGGCAAAGGCGCAGAGCATTAAACGTGAGATAGATGCTACTGGGCAGTTTGATGGGCGCACGGTGTTAGGTGTGCTGGGGGATTTTGGTGTGGGCAATGGGATGGCTAAGAGTGATGCTTATAAGAAGGTGGATGCCCGCATTCAGCAGCTCGAAGCCATTAAACCTCTAAAGTGTAAAGATTCCATGTGAGAAATGCAGTCGGTCAAATGACCGGCTTTATTTATTCCGCAGCTCTGATGGTGAAATCGAAGTGGATCGCATCATACGGAAACAGTGTGCCACTATCCCCGCGTTCAAGTAATCCGCCATTCAGTAGCGCAGTAACGTCAGTATGTACGCCCTTTACATCACGCCTGACAAGCGCCGCAATTTCGCGGATCGTTAATTCCCCGCGCCCGGTCATCGCCTGCAAAATTGCCATGCGGTTTGGGGCACAAAACTTTGTGCATCACGGTCCAGGAAGGAAACGAGATCACCCCATCGCCCTTGCCACGCTCGTTGTCGTACTGCGCCCTTGAGCACAACGTGGATATTTTTTTTTATTTGAGCAGCTCGGGCGCGTAACCGGTTTTGATAACTACGCAGCCAAAGCCACTGCGCTGGCCACTGATATCGTCTCAAAATCTTGGATTGAGAGTGAGGGGCGATTTCGCCAGGGTGTGCACGAGGACGGCCCCGACGATGCCGCCGCGCTGGACCAATCAAGCTGGGGCGGTTTATTTGCCGTTAAAGCAGCGCCAGAACTTGCGGGAAAATGTCACCGATACATGGAAAGATTTCGGTTCGGCACGCTGGAGAGTGCAGGGTATACGCCGTATCACCCGGACTACGGCTATACAGGCCATAGCCGTGGAGTGTGGACCGAGGGAATAGCCGGGGCGGCATTGTTTGAACGGGCGTTAGGAAATGAGCAGCGGGCCACGGAACTGATTGCAGGGCTAAAACCACTGCGTAACGAGTACGGATATCGAGATTCATGCGATGACAAAACCTACGATACCTTACCCGATTGGCCGTCTACTACTAACACAGGATGGGTTATTCTGGTGTGTAAGCTGGGGGGATTTTGGTGTGTTGATGAGCCAGTCTTAGATGTCGGGATCGCCAGATACTAGCGAGGCATGTCGGCATATTACGTTGATATTTTCTGCGGCGTTACTGCAAACAGGCAGGGCGCGCATTTTTCTGCGGTATCCCCGGAAAAACAAAAGGACCTGCGATTTCTCGCAAGTCCTTGATATTTGGTGGCCCCTGCTGGACTTGAACCAGCGACCAAGCGATTATGAGTTCCTAACGGAACAACCGAAAATCAATAGTTTGCGTTATTTATCATTGACATAGATTGCCACTATTTGCCAATGATTACCCAGCATTCGCCATTTCTACCGCCATTTCATCGCCATCACATTTCTTTACATGTGGAACCATTGATTCGAACCATAACAGGCCTTAACTTACTTATTGTCCTGAGTATACCCGCATGGACGTTTTTAAAGTGGTAAGGTGGCTTCCTCATATCCTGAAGGATACGGATGTGAAAAAGAAGCTTAAGAGAAAACACAAAACCTACGCTAAAAACGCAAAAAGATCAGTTGTTAAACCGAGTAAAAATGGTAGCGTTTTTGATATCGTACTGAAAACAATGAAATTAATTTCATATTGTTTATCAGCTTACCGTTCGGTTCGTGATCTTGGTTGGTTTGAGTACCTTCCAACGTTTTGGGAGAAATTAGGCGTAGAGATTAAGTTTATCGTTTTGATTATAAAGAAATATTTTTAAAAAATAAGGAGAGTCTATGAACAAGTCATATCCTCTTTCTGTACAATTTTTAGCATAAATACCACTTATTAACGGAGGGGTCCCCTCCATTCTAGCTTTTGGTGGAGATGAGTAGATCTTCTCAATTGTTAGGGTAAGCGTAACGAGGAACTGTTTTGGAACATGCTGTTATAGTCACTAAGCGAGATGGTCAAAGGGTTACGGTCGATGCGGATCGTATCCATAAGGCTATTGAACGCGCGGCTGAAGCTTGTGCCAAAACGATAGATGATGAACTCTTATTAAACTCTTATCTCGATTATGCGATGAGTGTAATCGTAGGGCGCGCGTTACCTGTGCAGTCAGGTTCAACGAGTGCTCAAAGAGTAGTGTTGAGGCATTTTTATGTTTTATTGCCCAGCAAAAAGATCATCAAGGTTTATGTCATTTGTTTGAAAAAGACATTACAAAAATTCTCGATTTGTGATGCATTATTCACCGTTACGACAATACAACTACTCAAAGCTTCGAGTAAGTTGGCTAGATCACCTCCACCTCCTCAACATTATCTTCTATTTTGATTTTTGTTTTAAAATCCAATGGGTTGAGCTTTACTGCGTCTTCCAGATGATCGGGGGCAAAATGCGCATATCTCATGGTCATTTTGATATCGGTATGACCAAGCACGCGTTGTAAGACTAAAATATTACCACCATTCATCATAAAGTGACTGGCGAAGGTGTGGCGCAAAACGTGGGTAAGCTGTCCTGCCGGTAGTTCGATGCCTGTTCTTTCCAAAGCAGACCGGAACGCGCCATAACAATCACTAAACAACCGACCTTTTTTATCATCGGGCAGAGACTCGTAGAGCTCTTTGCTAATTGGAACGGTACGGTTTTTTCTTCCTTTTGTGTTGGTGTATGTGATTTTGTATTTCGCGAGCTGGCTTTTTTTCAGACTCTCGGCCTCAGACCACCGAGCACCTGTAGCGAGACAGATTCTTACCACAGTTTCTAAATCAGGGTGGTCATGCCGTTTGCACTCATCAAGCAGTAGCGAAATCTGATCGTGAGTTAGCCAGGCCATTTCCATTTCTTCCGTGCGGAATGGGCGCATATTTTTCAGCGGATTTTCTCCTTTCCATTCTCCTAGGCGATTTAACTCATTGAACACCGCTCGAAAGTAGGCCAGCTCAAGATTGAGCGTGCGAGGCGATACCTCTTTAACTCTGTTTGAACGAGCGTACTCACCTTTTAATCTCTTTTCTCGGTAGCGGGAAAACATCTGTGCATCGAAATCGCGTGCGAGTGGTTCGCCCATACACTCAAAAGCATGGTGCATGGCTAACTGGCGTTTCAAGCCGTCTTTCAGTGTAATGCCATGAGCGCTATACCATGAATCGACCAACTCTTTTAACGTGCGTCGGTCTTCCTTTTCTTCCTGCCACGGGTTTTGAACGGTGTATTGTTCAAACGCCAGTGCCTCGCCTTTAGTGGCGAATTTCTTTCTGATACGTTTGCCTTTTGCACCGTTTGGATAAAGCTCACAAATCCAACCGCCAGCAGGATTTTTACGCACGGTCATTAGTTAACCTCGCTGTATACACCCATCACGCGACCTAATGCTTTAATGTCATCAAATCCACATTCAAAGGGAATCTTACCCCCTGCTACATGTAGTTTTCGGCCTGGCAATTTTGTTAATTCTCGAATGCTAATAGCACCTTCAATATCGACGAGCCATTCTCCATCTGAGAGGGATGCGTCTCGCTCGATGAAATGGAGTTTTCCGTCAGCGTAGACGGCAATTGGATTCGTAAGCGGCTTGCTAAAGAACTTGCCAGCAATGCTCAAATCGCCATCACTAACCAGAGATTCTTCACTTAATGTGAATTTCTCCACATTTTGGGTATCGGTATTTATGCTGCCGGTTGTAGGTGACCCTTTGCCAGTGAGTAGCCAGGCGAGATTTGCACCAGTTTCTAGGGCGCAATGCACAATAAAGTCATAAGAAATGGAATCGCGACTGTACCTGTTAGCAAGAGAGCTTGATGCAATTTCGAAGTGTCTAGCTAATTGAATTTTCTGAGAAAATCCGTAAGCCTCACAAATCCTATCCAGCACTTCTTCATTGTTTAAACCAAGACCTTCAATTCTCATGTAGCTTTAACCTATTTACAAACTCCGTTTTGGGAGTTATGTTAAGCCTAAACCTAGGCAATTAATGGCGAACGTTGGCAAACAGATGGCTATTAATTGCAATCTTTAGCAAAAGGGGAATCATGCAACATGGCTTCTGAAATCGCAATCATCAAAGTGCCTGCACCTATCGTTACTCTGCAGCAATTCGCAGAGCTTGAGGGTGTTTCTGAACGTACCGCTTACCGTTGGACGACCGGCGACAATCCTTGCGTACCAATCGAACCTCGCACTATCCGTAAAGGCTGCAAGAAAGCCGGTGGCCCGATTCGTATTTATTACGCACGCTGGAAAGAAGAGCAGTTGCGTAAGGCGTTGGGGCATTCCCGTTTTCAACTCGTCATCGGCGCTTAATTCACTTTATGTGAATTGTAAGGATGCAGCATGTTTGATTTTCAGATTTCCAAACATCCCCACTATGACGAAGCGTGCCGGGCTTTTGCGCAGCGTCACAACATGGCGAAGCTGGCCGAGCGTGCGAGTATGAATGTTCAGACGTTACGCAACAAACTCAATCCGGAACAGCCTCACCAGTTTACGCCGCCTGAATTGTGGCTGTTGACTGACCTGACCGAAGACTCAACCCTCGTTGATGGTTTTCTGGCGCAGATTCATTGCCTACCATGCGTGCCGGTTAATGAGCTGGCTAAAGAAAAATTGCAGTCTTACGTCATGCGCGCAATGCGTGAACTTGGCGAGCTGGCGAGCGGTGCGGTATCTGATGAGCGTCTGACCACTGCCCGTAAGCACAACATGATTGAAAGCGTTAACTCTGGCATCCGCATGTTGTCATTGTCGGCTCTGGCGCTGCATGCGCGTCTGCAGACTAATCCCGCTATGTCGAGCGTGGTCGATACCATGAGCGGTATTGGCGCGTCATTCGGTCTGATTTGAGGTGCGTATGCTGAAAGGTGAACCGTCATTCGCGTCTCTGCTCGTTAAGCAAAGCCCTGGCATGAACTACGGACACGGCTGGATCGCAGGTAAGGACGGCAAGCGCTGGCATCCGAGTCGCTCACAGTCCGAATTATTAAAAGGGCTGAAAACAAAGTCGCCGAAATCGTCAGGTTTTTTAATTATTCGTATTGTCCACTTTGTTATTAAAGGAGTGAAACATGTCACGCGATGAATTAAGAATTGTTTTAGGTGCCATGATTCCAAATATGGAGGAAGGTTTTGAAATTAAAACCCGCGATGGCGCAATACTTCGCGTTGACCCTGAGTGGGAGTGCTGCAAAGAATTAAGGATGGATTAAAAGCCGAAATCATCAAGCAGTTAAAAAGCAAACCTGCTGTTGTATTTGGATACAGTTAATTAATTAAACGTAATTATTTGGCGTAAACCTGCCGGGCTTCTTATTGCCAAAAATCAGGAGGATATATGAGTCGAACTATTTATTTATCAACGCCGAGTAGTGCTGGCGACCACGTGCTGGAGTCTATGTTTAAAGAAGCCAAAAAAGAAGAGCGCAAAGACCGCGCTCTTGCCGTTTCAATCCGCCTCGAAACTCTGGCAGTTCACATTACCAATTCAGATATGACCGGCAAAGAAGCGGCCGAACTTCTGCGCCGCGAAGCAGCCCGCTTTGAGAACGAATCACAGGAGCTGCACTAATGGCCGACACAATTGATTTAGCCCAACAGCGTGAGCAGGAAGACCGCGAGCGCTATATCAATAAAGCGCGCAGCCGTATCGCTGCACCTTCCCGTTTTTTCTGCGAAAAATGTGACGCACCAATCCCGGAAGCTCGCCGCATTGCTATTCCGGGCGTGGATTTGTGCGTGACCTGTCAGCAAATCGACGAGCTCAAATCTAAGCATTATCGGGGGGTATGAATTGGCTGTTCAGTTCGCGTTTCCGTGGAATGCTCCACGGTCGGCAATAACC
>ERZ1034920.1802-NODE-1802-length-13009-cov-15.518681_pt1 | contig 13009 bp, 7 predicted proteins | sample MGYA00520688_ERZ1034920 | MGnify/ENA primary metagenome ERZ1034920 (study PRJEB33766, sample SAMN09781785) | gut metagenome | biome: gut microbiome | host: Homo sapiens | place: Madagascar | study: EMG produced TPA metagenomics assembly of the PRJNA485056 data...
TCCTGTATGCTCAGCGTTGGCGCCTGATTCTGAGAGGCCCGCAATACTGTCTGGCGCGGATTTGAATCCGTGTTTTTGTGCTGTCTTTTTGCAGTCAAAAAAGCAGCTCCCCCATGGAGCTGCTTTTTCTACTACAAAGAAACCCAGTCTTCCCATCCCCTATGCCCAATGAGTTCGGTGTCTGCATGGTCTACGGCCGCTGCTGTACGAGGTACGACGGCGCGCGCCAGGCATGAGTCTCCCGTCATTTCTGCCGCGATAGATGTTTAAGTCCTGGATTTCTCTGCTGTTTTTTCTTTTACCCGCTCGGCCGAGTCAGGTGAGGGAGAAAAGCGGTACCATTTCCTGCTTTCCATCACCCCATAGAATCATTTCTTATGCGCACTTGGAAACATATGGAGTGATATCCGGTAGAACCGCGGGCTTTTCGTGCCCCTCTACTATATAAATAACGGCAGGGTGCGATTTTTGAAAAGAGTAAAAAAATTTTTTATCATTATTTCAAATAAAGGGAAAAATATGCTTATTGCATAAAGATATTCCCACGATATCTTTATTTTTAAGTTACAAATAAAGGTATCGTGGGAACTGTTTGGATTTGTACTGTTTATTTTTTGTTCGGAAGGATAAATCCGCTTTCTACTCCTTTGTTTGAATTATAGAAATGGAATTCATCATCTGCTAATTCTCTTATTAATTTGTCAGGTACTTCCATGCTTAAAATATTTCCATATCCGTTGACCCAGCGAATTGTATAAGGAACATTCAATATCACGCTGCGGGGGAAGGCATAATAAACCAGTCCGAAGCTGTGAGGCATGAGATTTTCGATTTCCTCAGGCATAGGGACAGGGCGGATGATCGTGCCGTCTTTGTCTATCACAAGTCTCTGCGTAGGAAGCTGTGGAGTAATGGCGCCACCGCCCAAGAGGGCGTTGCTGCCGTCTCTTGAAAAATTGGTCCATGTAGCTACATAAACCAGGTCATTATATTTTTCCATAATGGATTCAAAGTCCGCCGGAATATCAAGCAGTCTCTTTTCACCGCTAAAGGAAATGTAGCTGACGATCATTCTTGGAGTAACTAAGGAAATGGAGTTGGTAAATGCTTTTCGCCACTGTCTTCCGAATAGATCCGGGTATTCCTGATTTCCGTTGGATTTAAAAGATTGACCGTCTTCCCAGTATTCTGCATAGGTCTGCGGCGTTACATCCAGAAAGCTGACAGGCTTGCCCTCCTGTGAGGAAGCGCCCGGAATCGCTGCAAAAGCAATACTTGCAGACAGTGCAGATGCAATGAGTGTTGTAATGATTGTTTTTTTCATGGTTAATGCCTCTTCTTGTGAGCTCTTTCTTTGATACATTTGATTTCCCCTTTGGACCAGATTGGAGATGGTCAGAATTGCCTTATAATCTTGTCTCTTTCTATATTTTATATAGAAAATTGGAAAATATGTGAACGCGGTAAGCGGATAACGGATAATCCTATCTACCAGCCACCAGATCTAGCCCCGCCGACTGGTATTTACTTGAAGATGAGTCACTTACTCCGTGTACCAAGATTCTTCATTTCATTCAGAATGACCCTGTAAGGCGGGGCTTCCCGATCCCGATCCCGATCGCAACCGCAAAGCGGCTTCCCTAGATCTTTTCTATTCTCACCTTTTCATAAAGTCGATTATGGGCAAGTTCTCCATTGTCCTGGAAGATTGTTCCTGCCGTTTCATCTCCTTTTAGCCAGTAGAGGAACCAGGCGGTGACGTATCCATCGGCTTTATAGAGCATATCCCCATGGTCTGCGTTCTTACGGATGGCCATGACTTTGTAGGGCGAATCAATGGAGCGGCTGAATAGATAATTCAGTTCTTTGGCGGGAATAACGATATAGCTGTCGGTGAATCCATTGCTGGCCACATAGAAAATAGGAACTTTTACCTTTTCAGGGAAAAAATACCATTTCAGGCTCCTGGCAAGGGGCATCTGGGTGGTCGATTCGCTGACTACGGCTTTGTACAGTTCATGATGGGGCTGGACAGAGGCTGCATTGATAGCACCTACTCCGCCCTGGGAATGGCCGTAGGAGCCGATGTGGTCTTCATCTATATGATGATAAAAGGTGCTTCCTTCTCTTTCATTTTCGTCCAGAAGCCATACCAGACCTTTTTCTGCAGAAACGCCGGCCCAGGAGTTATCTTCTTCATTACCGATAACGATGAAGCCCCATGAAGCGAAATGCTCTGCCATAGCTTTGGCGCTGGAAGCGTGGATGCCGGTACCATTGCTTAAAACAAGAACCGGATACTGCTGATCCGTCTCCGGAAGCTCTGACGGATACCAGACTTCGTACTTCTTCCATGATTCATCAACAAGCTGTTCCAAATAGGCTGTGGAATAAGGGCCATGCTGCAGGTATTTCTTTTCCAGCGGCATGTCCGTTTTCACAGAAGTTTCATAATTGGATGGAACTGCTGCGGCCTGCACAGTTTCGGCGCCAGGAAATGGGACAAAAGAAAATGCTAAAATTCCTGCCCCTAAAAGAAGCGGCAGGGTGCGACGGAGTAAAGAAATCATGGATACTGCCTCCTGAATAAATGAGCATATGGAATCAATTTAAAATTAAGAATTTAGGATTGAGAATGAAGGTGCACGGCTCCGCCGTGAGTTTTTATAGTCAGCGAACAGTAAATAACGTAGAGGCGATAGCAACTAGCAGTTAGCTTCTAGCAGTTAGCTTTGTACGACTTGCCGCTTTGGATTTCATTATCGGTACCCAGCCCTTTGAAAGGATGAAAACCATACAACCGGGCTTCGCCCGTGGGAAATACACCCCCTCTTCCGCCTGCGGCTCCCTCTACCCACAGGGAAGCGTCTCACGGGGACCTCAGTCGTCTGACGACTCCCTGCGTTCCCCGTTCGCTTGCCACCCCGGTGAGGGCGATTTTCCAGGTGCTAAACATTGAGCTAAAAAATGAGCAGGAAGGGAAGCGTAGCAAAAAGGTGCCCCCTCCGGGGGTGGCAAAGGGACGGGATTTGTAGGCGAGCGTAGCGACCTGAAAATCCCGTGACATGCTTCCCAGCGGGCAAGGTGGTGCTTTCGGTCAGCCGGATAAAAGGTAGGCCCTTTAATGGGCAGGCTAAGGGCCAACTTCGACTGACTTGGAGACTCTATGCAGAGTCTCCACTCCAAAGGGGGTGCATTTTCTGCCGCTAAGGGCGGCATTCATAAGAGGCGCCGCAGGCGCCCACCACTGCCACCAAAGGCGGCTCCCTAGCTACCAGCCACAAGCTACCAGATCTAGCCCCGCCGAAGGACGGGGCTCCCCGATCCCGATCCCGGTCCCGATCGCAGCCGCAAAGCGGCCTCCCTACCGGTTCAGGAAGGATTTTCCCATGCCCTTATATCCCACAAATTCCCGAAGCAGGGATTCGCCGGGGACTATAGAGGCGTCCAGTTCCCGGAAGGGCCTAAGGAAGGCAAGCATCCTTCTGGCTTCCGTATAGGCGGGGCTGTTTCTTCCTATATCTTCCAAAAGGGGCCGGGCCAGTTTTTTGAGTACCGGGATTTCATAGAGGAGGGCGGTGTTAAAGACCACATTGGCCCGGTCCTGGTACTGGAAAATATTGCGTTCTTCCCCCCTTCTCACATTGTCCCAAACCATGAGGGTATGTTCCGGTCCGTTGCCGCGGAACTGGAAATCCCGCACCAAACGGCGAAGGAGTCGGGTGTCAGAGGTGGAGATGCGGTTATGGTCATTAATGGTAAGCTGGGTAAGGGCAGAAAGGTAGACGCGGACGCACTGGTAGCCGGGCACGAAGTAGGTGAGCTTCGGATTCAGGGCGTGGAGGCCTTCTACCAGGATGGGCTGGCCTTTACCCAGCCGGATGGGCTTTTCGTCCCATTCTCTTTTTCCGGTGATGAAATTAAACCGGGGCAGGTGCACTTCTCTTCCTTCCAGCAGGGCGGAAACGGTGTCTTCAAAGAGGGTAAGGTCCAGGGCTTCCAGATTTTCCCAGTTTCTGTCCCCCATTTCATCTCTGTTTCGGAAATAGTCGTCCAGGGAGAGCATGACAGGGCGGACGCCGTTCACCCAGAGGTGGACGATGAGCCGTTTCATGAAGGTGGTTTTGCCGGAGGACGACGGACCTGCCATGCAGACCAGCCGGATGGCCGGCTGCTGGCGGCAGATGAAATCGGCCAGTTCTGCCATTTTCTTTTCCTGCAGCGCTTCGGCTGTGGCCACCAGGTCATAGATGCGTCCTGTGTCGATGGCCCGGTTCAGTTCTTCCAGGTTATGGCAGCCGATGAGTTCGCTCCAGTTCTGGGATTCCAGAAATACCCGGGCGTAAAGAGGATCGTCCTTGCCGGGGGTAAGCTCTGTTTCTCCGGGGCCCGGAATCTGGAGAAGGAAGCCGGGGGCATAGGAATGGAGGGCAAAGGCGGTGATGTAGCCCATGTCCGGCAGCATGGGGCCGAAGTAGTAGTCAATGAGGCCTCCGCACTGGTCTACATCCAGTTCGGAGAAATCGAGCTGGGAAAGAAGTTCCGCATCTTCCGTGCGTCCTTTCATGCGGAGAAAGGCAATGGCCCTGTTTCTGCCTACCACCAGCTTTGTAATTTTTCTCCGCTCAGAAACAATGGATTTCATCCGGTCTTCCAGAATGGAAAGTTCCTTCTGCAGAGGGGTGTGTCCGTCCTTGAATTCGCAGTAAATGGATTTTCCCAGGGAGTGCTTCACTTTGACATCCGCTTTGTCGCCGTATATTTCTTTCACGCCGCATACAAGAAGCATGATGGCGGTGCGGCGGTAGGCCTGGTAGGCCTGCTTAGAGGAAAGGGGTATCCAGCGCACAGTGCCGTCTTTTATAAAGGGGGTCTGGAAATCGAGAATATCCCCGTCGCAGTCTGCCAGCACGGCGTCGTTTCTGCCCCGCTCCCCCTTCACCATGTTCCACAGGTTCTGGGGAGAGGCGCCGTCAAAGAAATCAAAACTTCTTCCTTCACAGGTTATATGCATGGAAATCACTCCTTTATGTGAAAATGTGTTTTTCTTTATTGTAGCACAGCCATAAAAAAGGTGGCAGCAGCTATGGACACGCCCTGCGGTGCACAGTGGACAACAACCGGCAGGATAATTCTTCCTCAAAAGTTGTGCTGAATCCATTGCCGCATACATCAAAAGAAGACAGTCCTTTGATAGGCAGGCTTCGGACCTATCCTCAGGGCTGTCGCCCAGCTCCTTTCTGAGAAAGGAGCCTGCGTTGCGCGCTTCCCCTCCCGCCTGATATGGTCAGTGAAGAATCTTGGTATACCATGATTAAACCGTGGTTCACAGCACCGGGAAACGAAAAAGCCGATGGCCAAGGCCACCGGCTTTTTGATGTTTTATTTTACTACGATATTCACGATACGTTTCGGCACTACGATAACTTTTACAATAGTCTTTCCATCGGTGAATTTCTTCACTTCCGGCAGTTCCTTTGCTTTCTCGCCGATTTCTTCGCGGCTCATGGCAACGGGGACTTTGATGGCAGCGCGGACTTTGCCGTTGACCTGTACGCCCAGTTCCACTTCGTCCACCACGAGAGCGGAGGCGTCGCAGGCAGGCCAGGATGCTTCGTGAACGCTCTTTTCCTTTTCGCCCAGTCCCTGCCACAGTTCTTCTGTAATGTGGGGAACGAAGGGAGCCAGGAGGATGAGGAGGTTCCGGAGAAGTTCACGGGCCAGGCTTTCTTCGATGGCGTCATGGCTTTCCACGAAGCGGTACATGTCATTCACCAGTTCCATAATAGAGGAAATGGCGGTATTGAAGGCAAATTTGCCGTCCAGGTCTTCGGTAACCTTGGAAATGGTCTGGTGCAGTCTTCTGCGGAGAGCTGTTTCATCTTCCGTAAGCTTTCCTTTGTTTTCCTTGGTGAAGTCCTGGTATTTGCCTGTAATAGCCCATACTCTCTTCAGGAAGCGGTAGGAGCCTTCCACGCCCTGGTCGGACCATTCCAGATCCTTTTCCGGAGGCGCAGCGAAGAGGATAAAGAGGCGGGCGGTGTCGGCGCCATATTTCCCTACGATTTCTTCGGGGGATACTACGTTGCCTACGGATTTACTCATCTTGCCGCCGTCCTTCAGCACCATGCCCTGGCAGAGGAGGTTGGTGAAAGGTTCGGAGTAGTCCACCATGCCTTCGTCCTGCAGTACTTTCATGAAGAAACGGGAGTAGAGCAGATGGAGGATGGCGTGTTCGATACCGCCGATGTACTGGTCTACAGGCATCCAGTAGTTGGCCTTGTTCTTATCAAAGGGTTCCTTTTCATTGTGGGGATCGCAGTAGCGGAGGTAGTACCAGGAGGAATCAATGAATGTATCCATGGTATCCGTTTCACGGGTAGCGTCGGCGCCGCACTGGGGGCACTTCACATGGAGGAAGGTTTCACTGGTTTCCAGCGGGGAGGTAGCACCGGCTACGAAGTTGACATCGGTCGGCAGTTTCACCGGCAGATCTTTTTCCGGTACCAGCACATTGCCGCAGTGGGGGCAGTGGATAATCGGAATGGGGCAGCCCCAGTAGCGCTGCCGGGAAATGAGCCAGTCCCGGAGGCGGTAGTTGACTTTGCCTTCGCCGATGCCCATATCTTCAAATTTCTTTGTAATGGCTTCCCTGCCTTCTGCAGAGGTGAGGCCGTCGAATTCGCCGGAGTTTACCAAGTATCCGTCGGCGTCGTAAGCCTTGTCCATATCTTCCAGGGTAAGGCTCCTTGCCTTGTTCTGCACCACCAGTTTCATGGGCAGATGGTATTTCTTTGCAAATTCAAAGTCGCGCTGGTCATGGGTCGGAACGGCCATGACGGCACCGGTGCCGTATTCATAGAGAACGTAGTTGGCAATCCAGATGGGCACTCTTTCCCCGGTGAGAGGATGGATGGCATAGCTGCCGGTGAACATGCCCAGCTTCGGCGCATCTTCCGCTGTGCGGACGATGTCATTCTGGTTTCTCATTTCCGTAATGAAAGCTTCCAGTTTATCTTTTTCCGGATTTCCGGCAATGAGTTTTTCCACCAGCGGATGTTCCGGTGCCAGTACCATGTAGGTTACGCCGTACACCGTATCCACACGGGTGGTGTATACGGGAATGGAATCATCCATACCTTCCACCTTGAAGGAGAACTGGGTGCCGGTGGAGCGGCCGATCCAGTTTCTCTGCATGGTCTTAACTCTTTCCGGCCAGCCGGGCATATGGTCCAGATCAGCCAGGAGGCGGTCAGCGTAGTCCGTAATTTTCAGGAACCACTGGGACAGGTCCTTCTTCACCACCGGATTCTTACATCTCCAGCAGCGGCCTTCTTCTACCTGTTCATTGGCCAGTACGGTGTGGCAGGTGTCGCACCAGTTGACCTTGGCTTCCTTCTTGTAAGCCAGGCCTCTCTTGTAGAAAATTTCAAAGAGTTTCTGGGTGTGCTTGTAATAGTCTTCGCCGCAGGTCAGAACCTTCCTGTCCCAGTCATAGGACAGGCCCAGTTCCTTCTGCTGGCGGGTCATGTTGGCAATATTGGAATAGGTCCATTCAGCCGGCGGAATGCCATGTTTGATAGCCGCATTTTCTGCAGGCATGCCGAAGGCATCAAATCCCATGGGATGAATCACATTAAAGCCCTGCATCTTTTTGAAACGGGCCACCACATCGCCGATGGAATAGTTTCTTACATGCCCCATATGAAGATTGCCGGAGGGGTATGGGAACATCTCCAGCACATAATATTTTTTCTTAGAGGGATCCGAATGGGTCTCAAATGCTTTGGTATCCTCCCAGATTTTCTGCCATTTTTTCTCAATCTGCTGAGGAACGTACTTTTCACGCATATTTTCACCTTCCACAAAAATAATGAACCATCATCATTTTTTATATAGTTAGTATTTATTATATAGCTCATGGAGGGAAATAGTCAAATAGAGGGCCGCGAAGCGGCCCGGGTTCAAAGGGTTCAGAAGGTTCTGCCCGCGTCCAGCGGGCGGGTTCAAAGGGTGTTATCGCCGCTTCGCGGCGATGAATATAAAGTAAACGTTACGTGTTTTCTCTTAGTGTCACCAGTACTGCATGACGAAGTGCCAAAGCCTTCTTCCTCTGGAAGAAGGTGGCGCCGCAGGCGACGGATGATAGCAGGCCTTTCACAGAAAGGCCTGGGCCCCTAAGGGGCCTAAATGACACATAACGCTACGCGTCGTATATTCGGACCTATCCTCAGCCCTGTCGGGCAGCTCCTTCCTGCAGGTGGCAATCCTGCATAGGATTGCCAAGTCAAGCGACATTGGCCCTTAGCCTGCACATTAAAGGGCCTTCCTTTTAATCGCTTGACCGTAAGGAGCCTTACGTTACGTGCTTACCTCTTCTGTCAAAGCTGCTGCATGATGAAGTGCATTAGCCCCCTTCCTATGGAAGGCAGAATCCCTGCCGAACGCAAAAAGACGTCTCCATAAAAAATCATCCCGGAAGATTTTCCGGGATGTTTTCTATTTCATCATGAAATCAAATTACACAATCTTTTCTCCATGATAGAGTTCGCCGTCGATGTCCGGTTTCACACCGTAGCCGATAGCCCATTCGCATTTGTACTTGATAGCCTGGGCATGGATATTTTTCATGCGGTCGATGGTACGGATCACTTTGGCCGGAACGCCTGCTACCAGGGAGTTCGGCGGAATCACAGTGCCTCCAAGGACAACGGCGCCGGCTGCTACGATGGAGCCTCTGCCGATTACAGCGCCGTCAAGAATGGTGGCATGCATGCCGATGAGTACATGGTCTTCAATGGTGCAGGCATGCACTACAGCGCTGTGGCCGATGGTTACATAGTCACCGATAATGCAGGGATGGTCATCTGCCACATGGAGGCAGCAGAGGTCCTGCACGTTGGAACATTCACCAACGGAAATATAGTTTACATCCCCTCTGGCAACAACGCCCGGCCAGATGCTGGCATACTTGCCTACTCTGACATCGCCGGAAAGGAAGGTGTGGGGTGCTACAAAAGCATTGGTATCAATCTGTGGAATTTTCCCATTGAATTCCACTGTGGATAAAGTATACATAAGAATACCTCCTAAAAGCTTAAATGCATTTCGATATTTCTATGTAAGTATTGTAACACATTCCTCCCCTATTTGCTATGACATTTTTAGATTTTTCTCAATTCATATAACTTAAATACATTATTAGATAAAGGGCGGCGGCTGACGCCGCAATATAAAAAGGGGCGCGCCTGTCGGTGCAGGTTGTGTAGAAGGGTTGTGTTTCAAGGGGCAAGAGAAAGGTTCAGAGGGTTCAGAAGGTTCAGAGGGTTCAAAGGGTTCTTAGGGTTCAAAGGGTTCTTAGGGTTGACGCCCGCTTTGCGGGCGAGGGTTGTGGATTGCCGCTGCGCGGCAATGATTATGAAGTCAGCGTTACGTGCTTACCATTAGTGTCACCAGTGCTGCATGACGAAGTGCTGAAGCCTTCTTCCTCTGGAAGACGACAGTCCTGCAGAGGACTGTCGAGTCGGGCTAATATTCGAGTATAGCCTGCACACTAAGCGAGCACCTTAATGCCCGACGGTGGCGCCGTCAGGCGACGGATGATAGCAGGCTTTTCTTTGAAAAGCCGAGGCCCCGCAGGGGCCTGATTTGAGGCAAACGTATTCTTGCATATATTCGCATATATTCGGACCTATCCCCACCGCTCCGCCCAGCTCCATTCCGGTCGGGCAAACAAAAGGAAGGCCCTTTTATGGGCAGGCTAAGGGCCAACTTTGCCCGACTTGGCAATCCTATGCAGGATTGCCACCAGCGGAAGGAGCCTGACGTTACGTGCATACCATATCTTCCCTATTTCATGAAAAAAAGCCACAGGCTCAGAGTCTGTGGCTTTTCGGGTTAAGAAATTATTCCTTAACCACTTTTGCTGTATTTTCTTTCAGGTTCGGGAAATCAAGGGTGGCGAAGAGGTCGAAGAGGGTTTCGTTGCGGCGGATCTGCTGTACGCTGCCGTCTTCATGAACCATGATTTCCTGATGGCGGAGACGGCCGTTGTAGTTGTAGCCCATGCTGTGGCCGTGAGCGCCGGTGTCATGGATGACGATGAGATCGCCGGTTTCGATTTCCGGAAGGGGGCGCTGGATGGCAAACTTATCGCAGTTTTCGCAGAGGGAGCCCACCACGTCATATACATGGTCTTTGGGCGCATCCGCCTTTCCCAGCACGGTCACATGGTGGTAGGCGCCATACATACCGGGGCGCATGAGATCTGCCATGCAGGCATCTACGCCGATGTAGTCCCGGTAAATGTGCTTGTAATGGATGGCTTTGGTAACCAGGAAGCCATAGGGACCGGTAATGGCGCGGCCGCATTCGAAGCAGATACGGGTATGGTCAAATCCCTTCATCTTCTGTTCAAAGAGCTTCCTTGCCCCTTCTCCCAGTCCTTCAATATCTACCGGATCCTGTTCCGGACGGTAGGGAATGCCGATGCCGCCGCCGAAGTCGATGAAATCGACGGTAACACCCTTTTTATCCCTGATTTCATTGGCCAGGTCAAACATCATGGAAATGGTGCCCAGAAGGCCCGGCAGCTCCAGCTCTGCGGAAATAACCATGGTATGAATGCCGATGTAGGAAATGCCCTTTTCTTTAGCCCAGTCCACGCAGGTCATGAGCTGCTCCTTGGTCATGCCGTACTTTGCTTCCTCCGGCTTGCCGATGATGGCATTGCCTCTGGCCAGTTCCGGTCCCGGGTTGTAACGGAAGCAGATTCTTGCCGGAACGATATGGAGCCGCTCCAGGTCGTCCAGATTGGACACATCGTCCAGGTTGATAATAGCACCCAGTTCATTGGCTTTGATGAATTCTTCATCCGGTGTATCGTTGGAGGAGAATACGATTTCCTCGCCTTTAATGCCTACGGTTTCAGACAGCACCAGTTCTGCCATGGAACTGCAGTCGGAGCCCACATGCAAGGTTTTGAGGCTTTTCATGATCCATGGATTCGGAGTTGCCTTCACAGCGAAATATTCATGGAAATTGGGATTCCAGGAAAAGGCTTTCTGCAGCCGTTTTACATTGTCAAGAATGCCCTTTTCATCATAAATATGGAATGGCGTGCCATATTTGGCAGCGATATCACGGATTAATTCATCGGAAAATGGAATCGTCTTTTTATTCATGGATAGGCCCCTCTTTCTATTTTATCAGGAAAAATCATCTGAAGTTAGCTAATTATAACATACGTGTATAGTCTTGACCATATCTGTATTCATATCTTTCAATTAAATTTTATTGAAATAAGGGTTCACTTGGACACGCCTTCGGCGTGAGGGTTCAAAGGGTTCAAAAGGTTCAAAGGGTTCAGAGGGAAAGGTATCGCCGCCTTTGGCGGCGATGAGTTTTATATGCCGCTCCGCGGCAAGCGTTATGGGATTAGCTTTTGTGTCTCCAAAGCCGCATGACGGAGTGCGTTAGCCCCCTTCCTTTGGAAGGGGGTGTCGCCGGAGGCGACGGAGGATAGCGGCCTTTTGAAAAAAAGGCCGAGGCCCTGAAAGGGCCTAAGATGGCTCATAGTGGCTTGGATCTATCTTCAAGTGTTCCTCAGCCCTATCGGGCAGCTCCTTCCAGTGGAAGGAGCCTTACGTTACGGGATTGGCTTTTGTGTCACAAGTGCTGCGTGACGTAGTGCGTTAGCCTTCTTCCTCTGGAAGAAGGTGGCGCCGTCAGGCGACGAATGATAGTAGGCTTTTCAAAGAAAAGCCGAGGCCCCGCAGGGGCCTGATTTGAGGCAAACGTATTCTTGCATATATTCGCATATATTCGGACCTATCCTCAGGGCTCCGCCCAGCTCTTTACGTTCGGGCGACAAAAGGAAAGCGCCCTTATGGGCAGGCTAGGCGCCTTACTTCGCCCGAACTTGGCAATCCTATGCAGAATTGCCACCGTGAGGAAGGAGCCTTACGTGACTGGATTCCCCTTTGTGTCTCCAGTGCTGCATCCTTCTGCCACTAAAAAAACTGCAGCGTCCCAAGCGCTGCAGTTTCCTTATTTCATTTATTTCTTATCTGCATTGGAAACAGCTTTCTTGCTGTATTCTTCTGTCCACTTCTTGAAGTTGCCGTTGTCCGTATTTTCTTTGATGACTTCGTTAATCACAGCCACCACATCTTCGTTGCCCTTCTGGATGGCAGCGGCGGAGTTTTTCACGGCTCCCGGGAATTTGACGTCGGAGAACATGAGGTCATCGTTGAAGATGACATACTGCTCGCCTACGATGCCTTCCACCACCAGACCGTCCACTTTGCCCTGTTTCAGTTCCAGTACTACTTCCGGCACGTGAGCCAGGCCTACGATCTTGGCGTCTTTAATCTTTTCCTTGGCCAGTGCTTCCTGGGTGGTGGATTTCTGGACACCGATGGTCTTTCCGTAAAGGTCTTCTACAGTCTTGTACTTGTCTGCATCGGCCTTCCGGATAATGACTTTCTGTTCTGTAGGCAGGTAGTCAGCAGAGAAATCCATGGATTTCTTTCTTTCGTCCGTGGGGTTAATGCCTGCAATGGCTACGTCCACCTTGCCGCCGGTGAGAGAGGAAAGGAGGGCCTGGAAGTTCATGTCCTGTACTTCCAGTTTCACGCCCAGCTTGTCAGCCACTTTCTGGGCCAGTTCCATGTCGATGCCGATAACCTTCTTTTCGCCGGAAGAGGTATCTACAAATTCATAGGGAGGATAGCCGGAAGCGGTGCCTACCACCAGTTTGCCGCTGGATTTGATTTTCTTCATGAGCGGGCTTTCTTTCTGGGTCTGGGAGCCGGCGCTCTGGCTGGAGGAGGATCCGCCGCCGCAGCCTGCCAGTCCGAATACAGCCGCTGCTGCCATACCTAAAGCCATCATTTTCAGTAAATTCTTTTTGTTCATCATGTTCATACATCCCTTTCTTATTTCTGTAACGGATTTCGTTTCTTAACTTGCATAGAGTTTAGCATATTTATACGAGTATGTCAATATT
>ERZ1034920.1805-NODE-1805-length-12994-cov-4.990030_pt1 | contig 12994 bp, 8 predicted proteins | sample MGYA00520688_ERZ1034920 | MGnify/ENA primary metagenome ERZ1034920 (study PRJEB33766, sample SAMN09781785) | gut metagenome | biome: gut microbiome | host: Homo sapiens | place: Madagascar | study: EMG produced TPA metagenomics assembly of the PRJNA485056 data...
CGACGAGTTCCATCTGCGGCATGGGCCTCTCCAAGAGCGTGGCGCTCATCACCGATGGTCGCTTCTCGGGAGCGACGAAGGGTCCTGCCGTGGGTCACGTGAGCCCCGAGGCTGCAGCGGGCGGTCCGATCGCGCTCATCGAGGAGGGCGACTCCGTCACCGTCGACATCGAAGGGGGAGCACTCGCGCTCAACATCCCCGACGCCGAGCTCGAAGCGCGCCGCGCCGCATGGAAGGCGCCCGAGCCCAAGCACAACCACGGCGTGCTCGCCAAGTACGCGAAACTCGTTTCTTCCGCAGATGAGGGGGCGTTTGTCCAATGAGTGAGAAAACCGAAGCGCGCCGCACGGCGGCGAGCGTGGGCGCACCGCGCGGCCTCGGATCGAAGACCGCCAAGCAGGGCACGCGCATGCTCGGCGCCCAGGCGGTTATCGCGTCGCTCGAGGCCGAGGGCGTCGACACCGTGTTCGGCTATCCGGGCGGCCAGGCCATCAAGATCTACGACGCGCTCTACGATTCCAAGCAGATCCGCCATGTGCTCGCCCGCCACGAGCAGGGCGCGGTCCACATGGCCGACGGCTATGCCCGTGCTACGGGACGTCCGGGCGTCGTCATCGTGACGAGCGGCCCGGGTGCCACGAACACGGTGACCGGCATCGCGACGGCCTACATGGACTCCGTTCCGCTCGTCGTCATCACGGGGCAGGTGCCGCGCGCTGTCATCGGCACCGACTCGTTCCAGGAGTCCGACATCGTGGGAATCACGATGCCGGTGGTGAAGCACTCCTTCCTTCTGCAGTCGACCGACGAGCTCACGCGCACGTTCCGCGAGGCGTTCCACATCGCCACGACGGGGCGTCCCGGCCCGGTGCTCATCGACATCCCGTCCGATCTCGCAGGCGCCACGATGACGTTCGAGTACCCCGACGAGGTGAACCTGCCCTCGTACAAGCCCACGTACCGCGGTAACGCGAAGCAGATCCGCGCGGCGTGCAAGCTCATCGAGCAGTCGCGCCGCCCCATCCTGTACGCAGGCGGCGGCATCGTGATCTCTGACGCGTCGGCCGAGCTCGTGGCGCTCGCTGAGCTCATGCGCATCCCGGTGGTCACCACGCTCATGGGCAAGGGCGGGTTCCCCGCGTCGCACGATATGTACCTCGGTCCGGTGGGCATGCACGGGGCGAAGTACTCCAACCTCGCCATGACCGAAAGCGACCTCATCATCGCCGCGGGTGCGCGCTTCTCCGACCGCGTGACCGGCCGTCTGTCGGAGTTCGCTCCGCATGCGCAGGTCATCCACATCGACATCGACCCCGCCGAGATCGGCAAGATCCGCGAGGCACAGGTGCCCATCGTGGGCGACCTCAAGGGCGTGCTTGCCGGCATGGTCGAGCAGCTTCGCAAGGACGGCGCGACACCGCGCGACGACGAGTGGCTCGCCCAGATCGAGGCGTGGCGTGCGCGCTACCCGTTCTACCATCCGAACGTGGGCGACGACAACGCCGAGATCGTGCCTGAACTCGTCATGAAGGAGCTCTCCGCGCAGCTCGACCCCTTCAACTCCATCGTGGTGACCGAGGTCGGCCAGCATCAGATGTGGGCGCATCAGTTCATCGACCGCGAGGTGCCGCGTAGCTTCCTGTCGAGCGGCGGCCTCGGCACGATGGGCTTCGGCTTCCCGGCCTCCATCGGCGCCGCCATCGCGCGCCCGGGCTGCCAGGTGGTGTGCATCGCCGGCGACGGCTCGTTCCAGATGAACTCGCAGGAGATGGCCACCGCCGCCATCAACGGCGTGCCGGTGAAGGTGCTCATCGTGGACAACCGCTGCCTCGGCATGGTGCACCAGTGGCAGAAGCTCTTCTACAACAGACGCTACTCCGAGACGCTGCTCGACGCCAACCCCGACTTCGTGAAGCTCGCCGACGCCTACAGCTGGCAGGGCGAGCGCGTCACCGATCCTGCGGAGGTGCATGCCGCCATCGAGCGCATGCTCGCGGCCGAAGGCCCGTATCTGCTCGACGTGGTGGTGTCGCGCGAGCAGAACGTCTATCCAATGGTGGCGCCGGGTGCTGCGCTTGACGACGTGATGGGCGCGATCGACGTGGCGGTGGGCGCGGTGCGCACCGACGTGCCGATCTCGGTAGCCACGCCGCACGCCACCCCCGAGGCGTCGCCCTGCGCGAAGATCGACGCGCAGTTCGGCGGCCGCTGGGAGAGCGATCCCAGCGACACGGGTGCTCACGAGGGGTTCGACGACGACGCGTCCCAAGCCGATTCCGAAGCGGAAGGAGCCGAATAATGAAGCACATTCTCTCGGTTCTCGTCGAGAACAAGTCGGGTGTCCTCTCGCGCGTGACGGGTCTCATCTCGCGTCGCGGTTTCAACATCGAGTCGCTGTCGGTGGGCCCGACCGAAGATCCCACCATGTCGCGCATCACGGCCATCGTGAACGCTGACGACGTGGCCTACGAGCAGATCACGAAGCAGCTGTACAAGCTCATCAGCGTGCACAAGATCAACGACCTCACCGACGAGGGCGCCATCGAGCGCGAGCTCGTGCTCTTCAAGGTGCACGCCGCGCCCGAGCGCCGCAACGAGATCATCGAGATCGCCAACATCTTCCGCGCGAAGATCGTCGATGTGGGGCGTACCTCGCTCACCATCGAGGCCACCGGCGACGAGGAGAAGCTCAAGGGCCTTGAGGACCTCTTCCGCGCCTACGGCATCAAGGAGATCATCCGCACCGGCAAGATCGCCATGTCGCGCAACAGCAAGGACGTGTAGGCGCCGTGGAACGCTGGATGTTCAGACTGCGTTGTTGGTCAACGCCGTGAACGTACGGAAAACAACAGGCATCCGCCTGACGAGATAACGAATCGTGATACGCCATACGGAAAGGAAGCAAAGATCATGGCCATCACCATCTACTACGAAGAAGACGTCAAGCCTGAGATCATCCAGGGCAAGAAGATCGCCATCATCGGCTACGGCAGCCAGGGCCACGCCCATGCGCTCAACCTCAAGGACTCCGGCTGCGATGTGCGCGTCGGCCTGCGCGAGGGCTCGTCCTCGTGGGCCGTGGCTGAGGAAGCCGGCCTCAAGGTCACCACGATGGACCAGGCCGCTGAGGAAGCCGACCTCATCATGATCCTCACGCCCGACGAGACGCAGCCGAAGGTGTACGAGGAGCACATCAAGGATCACCTCAAGGCCGGCGACACCCTCGCCTTCGCCCACGGCTTCAACATCCACTACGGCTACATCAAGGCTCCCGAGGACGTCAACGTCATCATGTGCGCGCCGAAGGGCCCCGGTCACATCGTGCGCCGTCAGTACACCGAGGGCTTCGGCGTGCCGGATCTGGCCTGCGTGGCTCAGGACGCCACCGGCGACGCGTGGGACATCGCGCTTTCCTACTGCTGGGGCGTGGGCGGTGCTCGCTCGGGCATCATCAAGGCGACGTTCGCCGAGGAGACCGAAGAGGACCTGTTCGGCGAGCAGGCCGTGCTCTGCGGCGGCCTCGTCGAGCTCGTCAAGGCGGGATTCGAGACGCTCGTCGATGCCGGCTATCCGCCCGAGCTCGCATACTTCGAGTGCTACCACGAGATGAAGATGATCGTCGACCTCATGTACGAGAGCGGCATCCACTTCATGAACTACTCGATCTCCAACACCGCCGAGTACGGCGAGTACTACGCGGGCCCGAAGGTCATCAACGCCGAGTCGCGTGAGGCCATGAAGCAGATCCTCGCCCGCATCCAGGACGGCTCGTTCGCCCAGGAGTTCGTGGACGACTGCAACAACGGCCACAAGTGGCTGCTCGAGCAGCGTGAGGCCATCAACAACCACGAGATCGAGAAGGTCGGCGAGAAGATCCGCGGCATGTTCCCCTGGATCAAGAAATAGCGCTTGATCGCTTCCTCATCGGTGCTGTCTGCCTGCGGCGGCGCCTCGTGAAACGGCCCTTGCATCGTGCGGGGGCCGTTTTGCGTCATACAGCAGGGGAGTGCTGCGGATGGGCGCTCTGCGTCTGAGGCTCTGCGCGTCGGCGCGTCCGTCCTCGGTTCCGTTCGCCCCGCTTTCCGGCAAGAAGCGCCCCGCATGCGCGCGTCGGTGCCAGGTGCGGGGTTACAATGGCGCCATCAGTAACCCCGATGCGAAGGAGCGCGTGAGACTATGGGCAGGGTGTACAACTTCTCGGCAGGACCGGCGGTGCTGCCGGAGGAGGTTCTCAAGCAGGCTGCGGCGGAGATGCTCGACTACCAGGGCACCGGCATGTCGGTGATGGAGATGAGCCACCGCTCCAAGGCGTTCGCGGGCATCATCGAAACGGCCGAGGCCGACCTGCGCGAGCTCATGGGCATCCCCGACAACTACCACGTGCTCTTCCTTCAGGGCGGCGCCACCCAGCAGTTCGCCGCCATCCCGATGAACCTTATGCGGAACAAGGTTGCCGACTACATCGTCTCTGGCTCGTGGTCGAAGAAGGCGTGGAAGGAAGCGAAGATCTACGGCGATGCGCGCTGCATCGCGAGCTCCGAGGACGGCAACTTCTCCTACGTGCCCGACCTCGATACGCTCGAGATCTCTGACGACGCCGATTACGTCTACATCTGCCAGAACGAGACGATCTACGGCACCCGCTACCCGAAGCTCCCCGACACCAAGGGCAAGCCGCTCGTGTCCGACGTGTCGTCGATGTTCCTCTCCGAGCCCGTCAACGTCTCCGACTACGGTCTCATCTACGGCGGCGTGCAGAAGAACGTCGGCCCAGCGGGCGTGGTCATCGTGATCGTGCGCGACGACCTCGTGCGCGAGGACGTGCTGCCGTTCACGCCCACCATCATGCGCTACAAGACGCAGGCCGACGCCCACAGCCTCTCCAACACCCCGCCTGCGTGGGGCATCTACATCTGCGGCCTCGTGTTCAAGTGGCTCAAGGAGATGGGCGGTCTTGAGGTCATGAAGCAGCGCAACATCGAGAAGGCACAGCTGCTCTACGACTTTCTCGACCAGAGCAAGCTCTTCAAGGCGACGGCGCGCAAGGAGCACCGCTCGCTCATGAACGTTCCCTTCATCACGGGCGACGCCGACCTCGATGCTAAGTTCGTCGCCGAGGCGAAGGCCCACAACATCGAGTCCATCAAGGGCCACCGCAGCGTCGGCGGCATGCGTGCGAGCATCTACAACGCCATGCCGCTCGCGGGCGTCGAGGCGCTTGTCCGCTACATGGAGGAATTCGAGAAGGCAAACGCCTAAGACGAGGAAGGACCGTGGCCCATGGCGCGCAAGAAGATTCTCGTTACTGAAAAGATCGCCGAGGAGGGGCTCGACATCCTCCGCAAGCGCGGCTACCAGGTGGATGTGAAGCTCGAGCTGACGCCTGAGGAGCTGCGCGAGGTCATCGCCCCCTACGAGGCCCTCATCGTGCGCTCCCAGACGCGCGTCGATGCCGAGCTCCTCGCGGCGGTGAAGAAGCTCCAGATCATCGGGCGCGCCGGCGTGACCGTCGACAACATCGACATCGAGGCGGCCTCCGAGGCAGGCGTCGTGGTGTGCAACGCCCCCACTTCGAACATCGTATCGGCCGCTGAGCAGACGATGGCGCTCATCCTTGCCTGTGCGCGCAAGATCCCCCAGGCCAACGCGTCGATGCACGCGGGGGAGTGGGTGCGCAGCGACTTCACGGGCGTCGAGCTGTACAACAAGACCATCGCCATCTTCGGCCTCGGCCGCATCGGCGGCCTTGTGGCCGAGCGCGCCCGCGCCTTCGGCATGAAGCTCGTCGGCTACGACCCGTACTGCAGCCCCGAGCGCGCCGATCAGCTCGGCGTGGCGCTCTGCGACACGGTGGAGGAGGCGATTGTGCAGGCTGACTTCATCACGGTGCACCTGCCCAAGACCGTCGATACCATCGGCATGTTCGGTCCTGAGCAGTTCGCCCAGATGAAAGACGGCGTGATTCTCGTGAACGCCGCGCGCGGCGGCATCTACGACGTCGACTCGCTCGCCGATTTCGTGGCTGCCGGCAAGATCGCCGCGGTGGGCATCGACGTGTACGAGGAGGAGCCCTGCACCGACAGCCCGCTGCATCCTTTCGCCAACGCCATCCTCACGCCGCACATCGCCGCGGTGACCAAGGAGGCGCAGGTGCGCGCCGGCACACAGATCGCCGAGTACGTGTGGGCGGGGCTCGAGGGCTCCATCGTGCCCACGGCCATCAACGTCTCCGCGCTGCCGCCCGAGGTGATCGACCAGGTGGGGCCCTATGTTCCCGCCTGCAAGATGATGGGCCGCATCCTCGCGCAGATGCTCGGTGGCACGCCAAAGTACCTGCAGGTCGAGCTCGCAGGCGCGCTCTCGAAGAGCGATCCGACCATCCTCAAGGCGGGCGCGCTCGACGGCATCCTGTCGTATCGCCGTCAGAGCACGGTCACGGTTGCCAACGTCGATGCGATGGCGAAGCGCCACGGCATCACGGTTGAAACGTCGTCGGTCGCCGATGCGCAGGAATATGCGTCTTCGGTCAAGGTGACCGCCGACGGTTGCGAGGTAGCCGCCACGCTCTACGGCATCGAGCAGACGCCGCGCATCGTGTCACTGCTCGGCTACAAGATCGACATCGCGCCTGCTAAGGAATCGCTTGTCTTCGAATACGTCGATGCGCCCGGCCGTATCGGCACCATCGGCACGATCCTCGGCGCGGCGGGCGTCAACATTACCACGATGCAGATCGGCACGAAGCCCGAGGAGCAGTGCGCGCTCGTGTACATGAACGTCGAGGGCGACGTGACCGAGGAGGTGCTCGGCCAGCTGCGCGACGCCATCACCGACCTCAAGAACCTCTGGGTCATCCAGCTGTAGCGCTTGCCCGCTGAAACGTTTCGAGTCCGTGAAGAAAAGCCGCTTCCACCTACCGTGGGAGCGGCTTTTGCTATCATGAGCTGCTGTTGTATTTCAAGCTGACCGATACGGAAAGAAGGACAGATGACTCGCAAGATCAATATCTTCGATACTACCTTGCGTGACGGTGAGCAATCGCCGGGCGCGTCCATGAACACTGAGGAGAAACTCGTTATCGCCCGTCAGCTGCTCCGACTTAACGTTGATATCATCGAGGCGGGTTTTCCCATCTCGAGCCCCGGTGACTTCGAGAGCGTGCGCCGCATCGCCGAGCTCGCGGGTGACGACGCGGTCGTCGTCGGTCTCACGCGCGCCGTCGAGAAGGACATCGACGTCGCCTACGACGCCCTCAAGTTCGCTTCGCATCCACGCATCCATACCGGTCTCGGCGTGTCGCCGAGCCATCTGCACGACAAGCTGCGCATCACCGAGGATCAGTGCATCGAGCGCGCGGTTCACGCGGTTGAGTACGCGAAGAAGTACGTGAGCGACGTGCAGTTCTACGCTGAGGACGCGGGCCGCTCCGACTACGACTTCCTCGTGAAGGTGATCCAGGCCGTCGTCGATGCGGGTGCCACGGTGGTGAACATCCCCGATACGACGGGCTACTCGCTGCCCGACGAATTCGGTCGCCGCATCAAGTACCTCATGGACAACGTGCGCGGCATCGAGAACGTCACGGTGTCGGTGCACTGTCACAACGACCTCGGCATGGCCACGGCGCTCGCGCTGGCTGGCGTGAAGAACGGCGCCACGCAGATCGAGTGCACGATCAACGGCCTCGGCGAGCGTGCGGGCAACACCGCCATGGAGGAAGTCGTCATGGGCATCCGCATGCACGGCGCCGAGCTCGACGCGCACACCGACATCAACACCGTCGAGTTCACGAAGGCCTCCCGCCTCGTGTCGTCCATCACGGGTATGAGCGTGCAGGCGAACAAGGCCATCGTGGGTGCAAACGCGTTCGCGCACTCCTCGGGCATCCATCAGGACGGCGTGCTCAAGAAGCGCGACACCTACGAGATCATCGACCCCGCCGATGTGGGAGCGGGCCAGAGCCAGATCGTGCTCACGGCGCGCAGCGGTCATGCGGCCCTCAAGCATCGCCTCGAGGAGCTCGGCTACGAGTTCGAGGGCGAGCAGCTCGATCAGCTGTACGAGGCCTTCCTCAACATGGCTGACAAGAAGAAGGAGGTCTACGACGAGGACCTCGAGTCGCTCGTGAACGAGCAGGGTCGTAACGAGACCGCGCTCTACACGCTCGAGGCGGCGCAGATCAGCTGCGGCTTCCCGCTCAAGCCGACGGCCACCCTCACGCTCAAGAATCCCGAGGGCGAGGAGATCACCGTGTGCGAGTGGGGCGTGGGCCCGATCGACGCGGTGTACAAGGCCGTGAACAAGATCATCAAGGTCGACAACGACCTGACCGAATTCTCGGTGCAGTCGGTGACGCGCGGTATCGACGCGCTCGGCGAGGTGACGGTGCGCGTGAAGGCCGCCAACGGCGAGACCTACACCGGCCGCGGCTCCGACGGCGACATCATCGTGTCGTCCACGAAGGCCTACCTCAACGCGCTCAACCGCCTGCTCGCTGAGAAGCACTAGAGCGCAGGCTGCTACTGAGCGATAACTCTTTGTTCGACGTGCGAGCCGTCGGGTGTGCGATGCGCCCGACGGCTCGCTTGTTTTTTAGTGACGCTGTTCTACGCGTGGGGCTTTGGCCAGGCTGCGGCGCGTCTGCGCCACGTGTGCGTGCTGCATAATCTTGCGGTGCGTCCCACCATGCGGACGCACTTTTTTCGGCATTGTAGGATAATGACGGGACGAAGCCTCGACGCAGGGGCTTCGTCCTTGTTTTGTAGGGGGATGTGAAGGGGTGGAGCTCCATCATGAAACGCGATTATCCTAATCTCTGCAAGCCGCTCAAGATCGGTCGTTTGACGCTGCGTAACCGCATGTGCTCGGCGCCGCTCGGCGCAACCGACGTCGACGCTCAGGGCACGCCGGGTCCGCGCACGCTCGGCTTCTACGAGGCGCGCGCGAAGGGCGGCGCCGCCATCGTCACGGTGAGCGAGCTCGTCGTGCATCCCGAGACCGACGGATCCCAGATGCTTCACCTCTCGCTCAAGACGCCCGGTCAGCTCGGCGCCTTCACCTATGTCGCCGACGCCATCAAGCGCCATGGCGCGCTCGCCTCGATCGAGCTGTCGCACTCGGGTCAGTATGCGGGCACATACATGGTCGACAAGAAGAAAAAGGGCGACTTGCACCAGTTCGGGCCGAGCGACGGCGTGCGTCCCGACGGTATCCCCGTTAAGGCGCTCACCAAGGAGCAGATCGCGAGCATCGTCGCCGCATATGCCGAGGCAGCGGGTCTCGCCAAGCGCGCCGGCTTCGACATGTGCATGGTGCATGCGGGCCACGGCTGGCTCATCAACCAGTTCCTCTCACCGTACTTCAACCACCGTACCGACGAGTACGGCGGATCGCTCGAGAATCGCGTGCGCTTCGCTCGCGAGATCCTCACCGCGGTGCGCGCCGAGGTGGGCCCGGGCTTCCCGATTGAGCTGCGCATGAGCGGCTCCGAGCTCTTCGACGGCGGCTACGACCTCGACGAGGGCTGTCGTATTGCGCATGCGCTCGAGGACCTCGTCGACATCATCCACGTGTCGGCCGGCTCCTACCAGTTCGGTTTCAGCATCACCCACCCCTCGATGTTCCGCGAGCACGGCTGCAACGTCTACCTCGCCGAGGAGATCAAGAAGCACGTGTCGGTTCCCGTCGCCACCATCGGCGGCCTGTCTGATCCCGATCAGATGGAGGAGATCATCGCGAGCGGCAAGGCCGATCTCGTGGTGATGGGCCGCGCGCTGCTCGCCGATCCCGAGCTGCCGAACAAGGTGATGGCGAACGAGGGCGACGACATCGTTCGCTGCATGCGCTGCTTCGTGTGCATGGCCGAGCGTCCCGTCACGCAGACGCGTCGCTGCGCGCTCAACCCGCGCATCGGCCGCGAGCTCGAGGGGCTCGACATCGTTCCCGCCGCGCGGAAGAGGAAGGTGCTCGTGGTCGGCGGCGGCATCGCCGGCATGGTGGCGGCCCGCACGGCGGCACTGCGCGGGCACGACGTGACGCTCTGCGAGGCGAACGACACGCTCGGCGGCATCCTGCGCACCGAGGCGGCGCTGCCGTTCAAGCAGGACATGTACCACCTCGGCGTCACCTATGCGCACCTCTGCGAGAAGGCGGGGGTCGACATCAGACTCAACACGCCGGTTGACGCCGCGTTCGCCGACGAGTTCGGCGCCGACGCCTGCATCGTGGCGGTGGGCTCCGAGGCGATGACGCTTCCCGTGCCCGTGTCCGACGACGCCGTCGTGCGCTCTATCGACGAGCTCTACCTCGAGGGCGCGCCGGTGGGCGAGGAGGTCGTGATCGTTGGCGGTGGCCTCACCGGTTGCGAGTGCGCGCTGCTCATGGCGGGCAAGGGCAAGAAGGTGCACCTCGTTGAGATGCGCGGCGGTCTTGCCATTGACGCGAACATCCGCCACCGTCCGATCCTCCTCGCGCAGATCGAAGAAGCGGGCGTCGACGTGGCGCTCGACGCCTGCGCCCAGGCTGTTACGGCCGACGGCGTCACCGTGGCGCAAGACGGTGCGGAGCGTCTCATCGCGGGCGACACGGTGGTGTGCGCCATCGGCCAGCGTTCGCGCACGGCCGCAGCTGACGCGCTGCGCGATGCGGCGCCGTTCGTGCGCATCATCGGCGACGCGAGGCGCCCGTCGAACATTACGAACGCCGTGTACGAGGGCTTCCACGCAGCGCTCGATATCTAACGAGCGATAAACAGTCGCTTTCGCGGGGCGCGCGTCCGCTGTCGGGCGCGTGTCCCGCCGTCTTGAGGGGCTTTTTCGGCGGTTTCTTCTTCTGTTTCGGTTGTGCTACGGCGATAATGAAACCTTAAGTTTTGACAGGATCCCGCTATCTGTGCGCATCGGCGCAGGTGGCGGAACAGAGGTAAGAGGAGGTACCATGGCCGAGGAGAACAAGCTCGGACGAAAGATCACGACCCTGCGCGAGGCGCACCATCTTTCGGCGCAGGATCTGGCCGATCGCTGCAGCTGCGACGTGTCGGTGATCGAGGACCTCGAGGCGGGCACGGCGCCTGCGTCGCTCGCTCCGCTCATCAAGATCACGCGCGCGCTCGGCGTACGCCTCGGCACGCTCATGGACGACGACGAGGAATTCGGCCCCGTGTACATCGACGAGAGCCAGATGGTCGAGGTTGAGCGCCTCAAGAGCCTCCAGACGGCGAGCGATGCGGGCGATCTGAGCTACTTCAGTCTCGCTGCCGGCCGCCCCTCGCGTCACATGGACCCCTTCATCATCACCGTTGATCCCTCGGGCGACACCGAGCACGAGCTCGTCGGTCACGAGGGCGAGGAATGGCTGTTCGGCATGGAGGGCTGCATCGAGATCGAGTACGGAAAGGAGATCTACGTGCTCCATCCCGGCGAGTCGATCTACTACGACTCCATCGTGCCGCACCAGGTGCGCGCCCACGACGGGCAGAAGGCGAAGTTCCTCGCCGTTGTCTATACTCCGCTCTAACGAGCGGAGTATAGAGCCGACGCTGCGCGGGAACGTGGCGGCGCAGCTGGCGCTCCGAGCCCTCCTCGCGTACCTAAAGTACGTTTCGTCGGACTCTCACGCCATCTGCACGCGCCACGTTCCCGCTCGCTGACTTGGGTTCGATCCGCGCTTTTCTCTTTTCTGCAGCCCTCATATATGTTTCCAAGGTGATGCTATGACTGATACGCAATCCAAGATCCCCGTGATGCCCGAGGATGTGGTCGCGGCCGCCGAGGCGGCGGGCGAACCGATTCCGGGCTCCTTCGATTACCCGCTCCACTCCGAGAAGACGATCGGCGACTACTTCCGCGATCAGGTGGCGATCGAGCCCGATCACGAGTTCGTCGTGTACCCCGACCGCGACCTGCGCTGGACCTACGCTGACTTCGACAAGCGCACCGACGACCTCGCCAAAGGCCTGCTCGCCATCGGCATGAAGCCCGGCGACCACCTCGGCGTGTGGGCGCGCAACATCCCTGACTGGCTCACGTTCATGTACGCCACCGCTAAGGTGGGCATCGTCATGGTGACGGTGAACCCCGTGTACAAGAGCCACGAGCTCGACTACGTGCTCAAGCAGTCCGACATGAAGGCGCTCTGCGTCATCGACGCGTACCGCGACGTCGACTACCTCGAGATCATCCGCGGCCTCGTGCCCGAGTCGCTCGAGCAGCAGCGCGGCTTCCTCCACTCCGAGAACTACCCGTTCCTCGAGAACCTCATCTACATGGGGCCCGAGAAGCACCGCGGCTTCTACAGCGTGCCGGAGCTGCTCCTGCTCGGCGAGAACAGCCCCGACAGCTCGCTCGAGTGGGCGCGCATGCAGTTCGACAACAACGATGTCGTCATGATGCAGTACACCTCGGGCACCACCGGGTTCCCGAAGGGCGTCATGCTCACGCACCGCAATATCTTGAACGACGGCTTCTACATCGGTGAAGGGCAGAAGCTCGGCCCCGCTGACCGCGTGACGCTGCCCGTGCCGTTCTTCCACTGCTTCGGCTGCGTACTCGGTGTAATGGCGTGCCTCACGCACCGGTCCACCATGATCATCGTGGAGGACTTCAACGCAAGCCTCGTGCTGCAGGCCATCCACAAGGAGCGCGCCACGGCGGTCTACGGCGTGCCGACGATGTTCATTGCCGAGCTCAACCACCCTGACTTCGATAAGTACGACCTCTCGAGCCTGCGCACGGGCATCATGGCCGGCAGCTCGTGTCCGCCTGAGACCATGCGCGAGGCAATCGAGCGCATGAACCTGCGCGAGCTCACCATCTGCTACGGCCTCACCGAGACGAGCCCGGTGTTCACGCAGACGAGCGCCGACGACGACCTCGAGCACAAGTGCGAGACGGTCGGCAAGCGCCATCCACCGGTGCTCGTGAAGATCGTCGACCCCGAGACGGGGGAGCGCTGCGGCTTCAACGAGCCAGGTGAGCTGTGCTGCAAGGGCTACAAC
>ERZ1034920.1811-NODE-1811-length-12949-cov-5.932604_pt1 | contig 12949 bp, 5 predicted proteins | sample MGYA00520688_ERZ1034920 | MGnify/ENA primary metagenome ERZ1034920 (study PRJEB33766, sample SAMN09781785) | gut metagenome | biome: gut microbiome | host: Homo sapiens | place: Madagascar | study: EMG produced TPA metagenomics assembly of the PRJNA485056 data...
CTTCGCCGCGCATCTCGGCAGGGCCCTTCGGCCGGATCACCGCCAGTGAGGAATTGCACCTCGCCCTGAAACAGAATCCATGCGCCAGATTGTAGCGTGCGCCGCGCGGGGGCGCAACAGCGCCGTTTCCGGACGGTTTCCGTGACCCGCCATCGGCATCATTGGCATCATTGGAATCCGGGAATATGCTCGTAGAGGTCCAAAACGGCGTCGCATTCGAAAACGCGGTTGCGCTTCCCGGGAGTGATCTGCCGGATCACTCCCGCCTCCATCAGGTCGTCGGTCGCCGCAGCCACCCGCTTGAAGCTCCGATCAATGTATGCGGCGGCGCTCGCGACGGTGAAGACGGGCATGCCGAGAACCGAGTTGACGACAAGGCTCGCCGCCGAGTCGGGCCGCGCGTTCAGCTTGGCGAGCCACTGCGCCTTCAGATCGCAATAGCGCGTCCAAAGCGCCTCCGCCTCCTTCACCGCGCGCGTGCAGCATTGGCTGAAATAGAGCAGCCAGGGGTTGAGCAGCTCCGCTTGCGGGCGATCCTGTTGAAGGAGAGCCATGGTGGCGATGATGCCCCTTTGGTAGTCATGCGACGAGATCGAGAAGGCGAGCGAGAGGGGCGGGACGATGTCCTCGATGAGGCCTCGGCGGCGCAAGACCAAAGGGATGATCGCCCGGGCGGTTTTGCCGTTGGCCCGCTCGAAAGGATGGATGGTTATGAACTGCACATGGGCGAGCGCCGCCTGGGCGATCGCGGGCATGGTCCGGTCGTCGCAGAATTGCGCGAGGCCCGACAGGAGGGCGGGGATGTTCTCCGGCTCGGCGACATGGTACGGCGCGCCGAACACATGGTAGCGGCTTCCCCCGACGGGGTCCTTCTCGGCGCGCAGCAGCCCTTTGTGTAGATCGCGCGTGGTGCCGGTGAGCAGCTGGCGGTGTATCTCGAAGAACGTTTCGGATGTGACGAAGGGGCTCTCGCCAAGCCGCAGGGCCGCGAGCGAGGCGTCGGCGTTGCGCAGCGTCTCGAGCCTCGGCTCCTTGTCGCGGGAGGCGGCGGATCCCTCGAACGGCTTGCGGAACAGCTGGCGTATGCCGGCTTGCTTCCCCGTCATCTTGATATTGGCGATCGATTCGATGTGCAGGCACGCGTCCGCGAAAGACCTGCCATGCGGATGCTCAGCGGAGAGGCGGGAAAGCGAGCGGATGGCGGTCTCGCTCTCGTTGATCGCGCGGGCGGTCGCGCTGTCCAGTTTCAGATCCAGGCGGGAGGGGGAGAGGGGGGGCGATGCCGCCTCGTTGGGGGATGCATGCATGGGATGGCCGTGCCGCGTCGTGCCGGAGCCGGAGCCAAGTTCGTGCGGCATCGGATGCACCTCCTTCGCTAGTGCTTGCAAGTTGACAAGTATTATTCTCGTATGACAATATAACGCCAATAAGCGACAATATGGACTAAAACTACGCCCACTTCAAAAAGAAGAGAGCATATGGATTATTCTCCCGCCGTCTTGCGGATGGTCTCCCTAGAGTAGATGCGTTGGATTCTGCATTGAGGATATTCCGCACCCGCCGCCGCCCGCCCCGCGCCGGCAGCGGCGGGTCGGGCCGTCCGGCGCGCCGGGCGGATCGAGAGGAAGGCTGAGATGAACCGGATCGAGGCTACACAAGGGAAAGGCATCGCATCGCGCATCCTGAGCCTGGTCATGGCGGTCGTGCTCGCCGTGGGGCTTCTGCCCGCCGGGGGGACGCTCGCTGTGCCCGATAAGGCGTACGCGGCGCCGGTCGACTACTCCGGCTATGCCCCTTACCAGGGCGGACAGGGCGCGACGGTCGATGGCCGCGACGGGGGCGAGACGTTCACCGTGACGTTGACCGAGCCCCTCTCCCAAGGCGTCAGCAGCTCGCAGGGCGATACATCGGATGTCCGAAGGGTGGTCACCGACACCTCCAAGCAGGTGGCTGACACCGGCGATCCCGAGGCGCCCGCCTACTACTACAACATCATCGTCGATCCGCTGGCGCACGACCAGGCTATCGTGCTGGGCTTCGACTTCTACGGGCCGGGCGCGAATCACGTTTCCGCCGAGAACAGCGCCCCGTACCTGCATGTGTACACCACGCCGGATCCTTCCCAATGGAGCGAGGCCACCTGCGTGTGGTCGGCGCAGGCGGGGGCGGGAGGCAACCTGACTGCGGAGAACACCATAGAGTGGACCTCGTATCTTGAGAGCACCATCCCCGCCGGAACGCTCACCGACGGCCAGACCTACTATTTCGTCGTGGAGCACGGCCTGTACACCAGCCAGGCAAACCGCTACCTCAATGCGGACGTGGTGTTCGAGTTCACGACCGACCAGACCAAGACCCCCGAATGGGGCGAGGGCGGATCCGACCAGATGGTCGCCTATACCGGCACCCAGGGTCTTGCCGCCAACGTGACCATGACCGAGGGCGCCGAGGACATCCTGACCAACTTCACGCGCGGTGCCGCCTACAACTGCTGGTACAACGTGTTCTCGTCGGATTTGGCGTACAGCTCCGATGCGGGGGTCTCGTTCTCCTTCGAGCTCGCGGGCGGCAACTCCAAGCACCAAGACCTCAAGTCCTGGCAGCGGTACAGCATGCCCTACGTCAAGGTGTATAGCGATCTGTCCTTCGTCGAGGCGTCGGGAGGCCAGGATGCCTCGGTCGCCTTCGACGAGACCGACCTCGTGGCGCAGTGGGACGGCGGCCAGGGCGCGCTCTCCTTTGCGGGCACGTTCGAGACGGGAACGTCCGTCACCGCCACCATCGATCCGGAGGCGCTCGAATCCGGATCCACGTACTACCTGGTGTTCGAGCCTTCGTTCGCCATCGACGCGGAGACGCAGCTGGGACGCCCGGTCATCTTCGAGTTCACCGCGTCTCTCGAAGGCGGCGCGCAGCCGCAGGAGACGGTCTACCGCCAGGCGGACGGCTACGAGCCCTATCAAGGCTGGCAGGGCAGCGCGTGGTACGACTCCGACGACGCGTTCTACGATTCCCCGGGCGGCGGGGCCGACCACCGCGCCGGATGGCCTGGATGGACACTGACCACGCCGCTGTCGCTTGGCGCGACGGGCTACAGCGGCGGCGCGGTCTCGACGGGGTCGAAGGTGACCGTCGTCACGGACGAGAACGCCTCCTCCACCAGCGCGGATGCCGGGCGCTACGGCGTTCCGCAGGCGACGTACGAAAACCCCCTCTACTACAAGAACATCGTCCTCGACCCCGTCTCCCTTGACGGCGACGTGTCCTTCACGTTCAGCTACGTGGGTGCAGGCGGCGCATCCTCCTCCTACCTGTTCGGCGAGGCGGGCGGAATCGGCATCGCGACATCCGACGATCCCGCCGTGTGGGAATCCGACGCCTCGAGCATCGTGTGGGAGGCGGACGCCGATTCGACGACGATCGAGAACTGCTCGTCCAACTGGTGGAAAAACGTCACGGTCACCGTCCCCGCCGGAACGCTCGCGGAGGACGGGACCTACTACCTGTATATCAAAAACGGCACGGCGGGGCAGTTCGCCCGCGTGTGGGCGGACATCGTCTTCGAGTTCACCACCGATGCCGACGCCGTTCGCACCTGGGAGGGCGATCTGTCGCAAGCCGCGTACGAATCGGCGCAGGGCACAGGCGACGCCAAGGTAGGCTTCCTCAGCCCCGATCCCGCATCGATCACCGTCGATCTGGAGACGATCGGCTCGTGCTACCGCAACAGCGCGGAGCAGGCGCTGCCGGTCGGCGAGGACGGCACGGTTTCCATGCGCCTGTACGTCGACGGCTCGGGATCCAACTTCCAGACGAGCCTCGCGGATTGGAACGACGGGGCGGAGCTTGCCGTCTATGCGCAGGATCCCTCTTCCGGTGGGTCGTTCAGCGTGGACGGCTTGACGCCGGTCGCCTCGCGCGAGCTGGGCAACCTCGGCTTCTCCCATCCGGATGCCGAAATCCAGGCGGCGTGGGAGGCTTGGGACGAGGGCGGCCGCCAAGGGGACGAGCCGCGAAGCGAGCTGGCGTTCTCGGGCGTGCAGGCGGATATCTCGGGCCTGTCTGCGGGAACGTACTACCTGGTGGTGCCCAGGGATCTCACGTTCGCCAACGTCGGCTTCATCGACAAGCCCGTCGTGCTGGAGTTCTCCCTAGCGGGCGCGCCCGCCATGGAGTGGGATGCCTCGCAGGCCCAGGACGGCTCCGTCATCGCCTCGGTGATCCCCAATCCCGACGGCACCACCCTGACGCTGGAGTTCGAAGGCGAAGGCGCCATGGCGAGCTACGAATCCGCCGCTGACGCGCCTTGGGCCGAGGTGTACGGCGAGGCGATCACCGAGGCGTCCATCGGCGACGGCGTGACGAGCATCGGATCGTACGCGCTCGCCCTGCCCAACCTGCGATCGGTGCGCGCCGGCGATGCCGTCGCGGCCGTCGAGGACAACGCCTTCCAGGGAGCGGCCTCCCTGGCGGGCATCGATCTGTCCGCCTCCTCGCTCTCCTCCGTCGGCGCCAACGCCTTCGGGGACGGGGACGGATCCTCCGCCGCCAAGCGGACCGTGTACGTGAAAGACGAGGCGAGCGCCTCGGCGGTGCGGTCGGGCTACACCTCCGAGGGGAGGGACGGCACCGCGCTGGCGGTGATGAACGGAGGGTCGTTTGCCGCAGGGACCGTCTTTGAGAGCGGCGCGGTGGCGACCCCCGCGCTCGACGGCGCCGCGTTTGTGAGCTGGTGCACCGATCCCGACCTGATGCATCCGCTGTCCGCGCCGTACTGGAGATCCATGGGCGAGGACGTGACGCTGTATGCCCACTTCGAGCAGATCCCCGATGTGGACGAGCCTCAGGAGTACGAGGGCTACCAGGGGCTCGACCAGCGCGTGACGCTGTACGATCCCGACGCGCTCCCGCAAAACGTGATCGAGCCTGACATCCTGTTCTACGGGCAGGATGAGAACCACTACGACAACCGCTTCACCGTCCCCTTCGATGAGGGCGAGGACATCGATTTCGCCTTTGGCATGCGGCGCGGAACCAACGCCGAGGGCGGCGACGGCACCTACCAGATCTCGTTCTGCCTGCCGTATATCAGCATCCTTGACTCCGCGGGCAACACCGTCGCGGCGTACGAGGACGGCAACGGCCTGCTGAGGCTGTATGAGATCGTGTTCGACAACACCGCCGGCGCCACGCACGGCACGACCATCACGGCGGTGCATATCGGCGTCGACGCCGGGACGCTCGAGCCGGGCACCTACACGCTGCGCTTCGGCAGCGGCTTCGGCGCGAACAACGGCATCTCGTTTTTGGGGACCGACGTCGACTTCCGGTTCGAGGTCGTCGAGACGCAGGCGTACACGCTGAGCTATTCGTTCGACGAGCAGTCCGGCTCCGCATCCGTGACCGGCATCGTCGTCAACGCCGAAGATCCGGTCGCGGTGGAGGTGCCCTCCGAGGTGATGGACCCCGAGACCGGCACAGCGGTGCCGGTCACTGCGGTTGCCGAAGACGCGTTCCGCGGGGCGAATGTATCCTCCATCGACGTTCCCGCATCGGTCGCCTCCATCGGCGACGGGGCGTTTTCCGGCATCGACTCGCTTGAGCGGGTCATCGTGCGCGCCGAAGGAGCGGGCGCTCCCGCCTGGGGCGATGGCGTGTTCGACGGATCGGGGGAATGCCTGCTGTACGGCCATGCGGCGGGAACCTGCGCCCAGCAGGCGCAGCGGTATGCCAACGTCGAGTTCCGCGCGCTCGATGACGGCGTGTACGCGGACGGCGTCGAGGTCTCCGATGGGGACAGCATCGAGTTGAGCGCGGAGGATCCCGCAGCCACCGTCGAGGTGATCCGCGACGGGGCGTTTATCTCCTCTTCCTATCGCGGCTACCTCACCAACACCAACGTCGCGACGCATCCCACGACCGGGAGCTTCGGCTGGAACGAAATCACCGCGATCGCCAATGGCGAGGCCGAGCTGATCATCCGACCGAACGACGGCGGGGAGCCGATGGCGCTGCGCATCGTCGCGAGCGGCTTTTCCTCCCAGGCGGGAACCGACCTGACCGACATCACCGGCCAGTACCAAGGCAACGGGACGAACGTCGCCCTGCTTGATGCGGGAAGCGTGCTGACGGTCGGATACGACGAGTCGCTGGAGTACTTCGACAATCGCCTCGTCTCAGAGGTTCCGGTCGTCGGGGCTCTGTTCATCCTCGATTTCGGCGGCCCGGGGGCTTCCTGGGGCCATGCCGATGCCGGATGGAACTGGGAGGCGTTCCTCGCCAACGTCGATAGCTGCATCTCGCTTGTCGATGATCAGGGAACCCCGGTCGCCACGCCCGGAGAGGGCCTGACCATCGTCGGGCTACCCGAGCGTCCCGCGACGGTCCGCTTCATCGTCGATGACGGCGTCATGGATCCCGGCGCGACGTACACGCTTGTCGTGAGCGAGGACATGACCGGCCACAATGTCGCCGCCCCCCTGTTTAAGGCGGCGCATTGGACCTTCACCGCATGCAAGGCGGACCTCTCCGGCGAAGGGTTCAGGGTGTCCCAGCCCGATCCCGCCTCCGCCGAGTGGGCGGGCGTGCCGATCGAGCCCGACGTCACGGTCGAGGCGGAGGTCCCCGCAACCGCTATCTGGGATCAGGAATCCCTCACCGAAGTCGCCACCGAGGCGGCGTGGCGCCAGCTGGAGGAAGGGGTCGACTACACGCTGTCCTACACGGACAACGACGGGGTGACGCCCGAGGGCTCGCACGCGAGCGTCATCGTGACGGGCGTCGGAGACTACGCCGGATCGGTCGTCCGCTACTTCCAGATCTCCGAGCCTCCCGCCGACACGACGGAGCTGAGCCGGGCGATCGAGGACGCGAACGCGTTCAAAGCGGGCATCGTGCCCAGCGAGGACGGATCCGAGCTCGCCCCGGGCACGGTGTGGGCGACCCCGGCGAACCTGGCGCTTTTGCAGCAGGCGATCGACGAGGCGGTCGCGGTGCGCGATGCCCAAGGGATCGCGCAGGCGCAGGCCGATGCCGCCACGGCGGCGCTCGAGGCGGCGGTTGCGGCGTTCCGGAGCGGGAGCCTGAACGCCGCCGCTCCCTCCAACGCGCTGCTCGTCGGGCGCATCGAGGCGATCTCGTCGGCCCTGGAGTCGTACGAGCGATCCGAGGACGGCTCGGACATCCGCGACGGCCATCAGTGGATCACCGATGCGGATGCGGATTCCTTCGCGGCTCAGCTCGATGCCGCTCGGGCGGCGGCTGATCGCCAGGACGCGACCCAGGACGACCTCGATGAGGCGCTCGCCCTCCTCAACGGGCACTGGGACGCGTTCGTGGCCCAGACGGTGAAGACCGCGACGGTCGATCGCGACGCCCTCCAGAGCGCCGTCGAAGAGGCGGTCGCCCAAAGGGATGCCGCATACGTCAGCGATGACGGCTCCGACGTGTACACGACCGAGCAATGGGTGACGTCGGAGGAACTCTCCGCGCTTTCGAGCGCGATCGAGGCGGCACGCGCCGAGCTCGGGCTTGCCGCGCCCACCCAGGACGAGATCGATGCCGCCACGGCGGCGCTTTCAACCTCCCTGGATGCGTTCCGCGCCGCTTTGAAGCAGGGTTTGCTGCCCGATCCCCGCGCCCTGTCGCAGGCGATCGGCGCCGCGTCCGAGCTGCTCGAGTCGGTGGCATCCAGCGAGGACGGCTCCGGCCTCGCGCCGGGATCCTCGTGGGCGAGCCCCGAGGCGGTCGACGCCTTCCGGGAGGCCATCCGCGCCGCCCAGGCGGTGCTCGCCGACAGGGATTCGGCTCAGGCGGACTTCGATGCGGCGAGCGTCGCGCTCGCCGAGGCCCGCGAGGCGTTCCTCTCCGCCGTCAACACGGTTCCGGTTCCCGAGCAGGGATCCGGATCCGGAACGCAGCAGGCAAAGCACTCCGCGGGTGGCGCTGCGGGGCAGGCGTTGAGCCCCACCGGGGATTCGCAGGCAGTCTATCCGCTGGTCGCGGTGGCCCTCGCCGCCCTCGTCGCGCTCGCCGTCGCGCGCCGCGCGGGGCGCAGAGGAGCCGCCGGCAGGCGCTAGCCGGCTGAGAACGCGGGCGGGGCAGTGCTTGGCCCCGCCCGCGTGTTGCGCCGTTCAAAGATCGATCATTCCGCATCCGCCGCGCTCGGCAGGCGGATGCGCTGCGAAAGGAGGGGTTCGTGAAAGAAGGGGCTTCGCTCGCTTCCAGGGTTTCGCGGGCGCTTCGTTTCGCCGTCATCGTCGCGCTGCTTGCCGGCGCGGCATCCGCCGCAGCGGCCCTGCATCCGCAGAGGGCGGAGGCTGCGGCAGCCCCCCGCATCGTAACCGTTGCGAACGGCCAGACGGGGGTGTCCTGCGCGCTGGGAAGCATCACGATTCAGTTCTCCAACAACGTCGCCGCCGGGCGCGTGTTCTCGTCGAACGCCTCCCACATCTCTATGGTGGACGAGGCGGGGACGACGGTCGCGGGCGCTGGCAGCGTCTACCGCCAGTACTACGGCGACGGGGCCCCCGATGCCGCCAATCCCGACGTGTCGGGACTGCGGCGCTGCCTCTACCTCGCCGTTCCCACCCTCACCCCGGGCACGACCTACACGGTGGTGGTGACGGCGGGCGTCGTCTCGCTGGGCGGCGAGTCGTTCGGGGCGGCGTCCGCGACGTTTACCACCGAGGGGGAGAAGCCGGCGGAGCCCGAGCCCGAACCCGATCCCGATCCCGAACCCGAACCCGTGGAGCCGCCGCCATCGGGCGACGGAGGCTCGGGGGGCAGCGGAGGCGACGCGTCGGCGGGATCCTCCGGCGGAGACGCGCCGATGCCGGGAGAAGCCTCCGACGGCGCGGATGCTGCCTCTGCCGCTGCGGGGGAATCCGCCGTCGCCGAAAGCGCCGACCCCGTCCGCCAGGATGCCGTGGAGGCGCAGCAGCCCCAGGATTCGACGGAGGTGCAGGGCGACGGGGCCTCTTCCGCCTCGCTCGCCGCAGGCCAGGGCGGAGGATCGCTGTACATCTTGGGCGAATTGGGGGCGGCGCCCGGCACGCCGCAGGACGACGAGGGATCGTTGCAGCGGATCGCGCTGGTGTCGGTTTTCTTTATCGCCATCGCGCTCGTCGGCTCGGCGGTGCGCATAGGGCGGTGGTCGCGGGGGACGCGGCGTGTTGGCGGTGGGGAGGCGTCCCCTGACGGCGGGATGGCGCGCTCGGTGCGCGCAGGCTAGGAGGATTCGGCAGATGGAGATGCACGACTGCGATGTCGCGGTGGTGGGAGCCGGCATCATGGGCTGCACCATGGCGCGGCTGTTGTCGCGGTACCGCCTGGATGTGACGGTCGTCGAGGCGTCCTTGGACGTGGGCGAGGGCGCTACCAAGGCGAACAGCGGCATCATCCATGCGGGCTTCCACCCGCGCGGCGGCAGCCTGAAGGGCAAAAGCTGCGTCGAGGGCAACGCGGCCTACGAGCGCATCGCGCAGGAGCTCGACGTCCCGTTTCTCAGGACGGGCGCCTTGATGGTCGCGTTCCATGACGAAGGGGTGACCAAGCTGCGCGAGAAGCGGGATCGCGCGCTCGTCAACGGCGCGGGCGAGCTGTCCATCATCTCCGGAGACGAGGCGCGGGAGCTGGAGCCCCTGCTTTCCGAGCGCGTCGTGGCTGCGCTGTCGGCGCCTTCGACCGGCGTCATCTCCCCGTTCGAGCTGGCGCTCGCGACCGCCCGAAACGCCGCCGTCAACGGAGCGTCGTTCCTGTTCGGATTCGAGGTCGAGCGCATCGAGCGCGCCGGGGAAAGATGGATCCTCCACGCTGCCGACGGCCGCCGGGTGCGCGCGCCCTACGTCGCCAACATGGCGGGCGAGGAGGCCGCGCTGCTGGACGCGCAGGTGCATCCCGCCGACGTGGTGGTGCGCCCCCGCCGCGGGCAGTACCTGGTGTTCGACAAGCAGGACGCGCCCGGCCCCGACGGCGCCGCCGCCCGCTCCATAGGGCGCGTGCTCTACCAGGCCCAAGAAAGCGACGAGGGCGGAACCTTGCTGGCGCCCACGGCGGACGGGAACCTGCTCGCCGGGCCCACGAGCGAGAACGTGCGCTCGTTCGGCGACAGCGCGACGACCGTCGAGGGGATCGCGCATGTGCGGCGCGTTGCGGAGAAGCTCGTCCCCTCCCTCGACCTGGGACGCGTCATCACCGCGTTCGCCGGCGTCCGCGCGAACATCGTCAATATCGAAAAGGAGCGCAAGGACTTTGTGGTGCGCGCGTCCGCGGAGGGGTTCGTGAGCGCACTGGGAATCAAGAACCCCGGCATGACCAGCGCCCCCGCGCTGTGCTCGCGCGCGCTGCGCCTGCTGTGCGACGCGGGGTTGGAGACGGTTGCGGATCCCTCGTTCGATCCCAAGGCCCAAGGAGGGCACCGGCGCCCCTTCCTGCGCTGCGACGCCGCCCGCCAGCGCGAGATGCTCGCCTATGACGCCCGGTTCGGGCATGTGGTGTGCCGCTGCGAGAAGGTGACCGAAGGCGATGTGCGCGCCTGTTTCCGCGAGCCTTTGCCCCCGCGCACCCTCGACGGGGTCAAGCGCCGCCTGCGCTGCGGCATGGGCAGATGCCAAGGGGGCTTCTGCACCCCACGCATCGTCGACATCATGGCCGACGAGCTGGGCTGCGCGCCGTGGGAGGTCATGAAAAGCGAGCGCGGCGGCCGCTTGGTGAGAAGGAGGGTCAAATGATGGCGGGGGATCAGGCCCTCTCGGTCGACGCCGCGGTGATCGGAGGAGGATCGGCGGGGCTTGCCGCCGCCTGCGCGCTTGCGGAAAGCGGCTACCCCTCCGTCCTCGTCGTCGAGCGCGAGCGGCGTTTGGGAGGCGTGCTGCCGCAGTGCGTCCATGATGGATTCGGGCTCCATCTGTACGGCGCGTCGCTCACCGGCCCCGAGTACGCGCGCCGCTGGATCGACCGCGCCGAGGAGGATGGGGTGCGCGTCGCCCTGAACGCCACGGTCCTTTCCATCGCGCGCGAGGGTGAGGGGTTCTCGATCGAGGCGGTCGGGGCGTCGCTGGGCGGCAGGGCGCGCATCGTCGCGCGCTGCGTCGTCGTGGCGACCGGGTGCCGCGAGCGCACGCGCGGCGCGCTGCAGATCCCCGGGGGCAGGCCGGCCGGCATCCTGACGGCGGGCACGGCGCAGTACATGATGAACGTCGCCGACCAGCTTCCCGGCGACAAGGCCGTCATCTTGGGATCGGGGGACATCGGGCTCATCATGGCGCGGCGCCTCGTCCTCGAGGGCGCCGAGGTGCGCATGGTGCTCGGGCAGGAGGCGACCGGCCTTCTGCGCAACCACATCCGGTGCATCCAGGATTTCAGCATCCCCTTCAGATCCGGATGGGGCGTGGCGCGCATCCACGGCTTCGGACAGCTGCAGGGCGTGACGGTAGCGCCGCTTGACGGCGAGGGGGGATTCGATCTGGACCGCGCGGAGTACATCCGCTGCAACCTGCTGCTGCTGGCATGCGGGCTCATCCCCGAGCGCGAGGTGCTCGCAGGCGTGGGCGAGGGGGATGGGCTGTACGTGTGCGGCAACGCGAACCTCCCCCACGACCTCGTCGATCAGGTCACGCAAGAGGGGCTGCGCCGCGGCTTCGACGCCGCCTGCCGCTTGGCGGAGCTCGACGGCGCGCAGCCGCCCGAGCTGCCCGGAGATCTGGCGAGGATGGCGGCGCTGTCCATCGCCGAGCCCAAAGGGCGCCTCTCCCAGCTGGGAGAGGCCGCCCCGGCGGGCGTCGAGCGCATCGTGTGCACGGTGTGCCCGACGGGCTGCGTCATAGGCGCGGGGCCGGACGGGGAGGTGAGCGGGAACGCCTGCGCGCGCGGGGCCGCCTACGCCGCGCGCGAGCTGGCGTGCCCGCATCGGCTGTTCACCGGCACCGTCAAGGTCGAGGGGGCGGCGGACGGAAGGGCGCTCGCCCCCGTGCGCACCGACGGGGAGGTTCCGCAGGCCAGCCTGCGCGCCGTCGCGTGCGCGTGTAGGCGCCTGACGTTGCGCGCTCCGGTGGCGCTCGGCCAAACCGTTGCGGAGAACGTCGCGGGCACCGGCGCGCGCCTCGTCGCCGCCGACGATGTCGCCTCGCTCTGCGGCGGGGATCCCTCGGGTGGCGAAGCGGCAGGTCCGCTGATGCCGGACGGGAAGTGAAGCGATGGCGGCTCCCGGGCATCTGGCGCTGAAAAGCGTCCTCATCTACCTCGCGCCCGTCGTCTGCGTCCTCGGGTCGCTGTTCTTCGGGCGCTACGCCATCGCGCTGCCCGAGGTCGTCGGCGCCCTGATGCCCTGGGTCCCCGGCGCGCCTGAGGTGTCCTCCCAGGCGGCGACGCTCGTCATCCAATCGCGCCTGCCGCGCGCGCTCGCGGCGGCGGCGGTCGGCGCGGCGCTGGCTGCCTCGGGCGCGGCGTTTCAGGGGGTGTTCCGCAACCCGCTGGTCAACTCGGGGCTTCTGGGCGTGTCCAACGGCGCGGGGTTCGGCGCCGCGGTCGCCATCGTGTGCTTCGGGGGCGGCATGGCGATCTACCCTGCGGCGTTCGTCTTCGGCATCGTCGCGGTGCTTGCCAGCTACGCCATCGCGCGCGTGTACAAAAGCACGCCCACCATCATGCTGATCCTCGGCGGCACCATCGTCTCGAGCGTGTTCTCGGCGCTGGTGTCGCTCATGAAATACGTCGCCGATCCGGACACCCAGCTCCCCTCCATCACGTATTGGCTGATGGGAAGCCTTTCGTCGGTGAGCTATGACAAGTTCTGGGCGGTGGCGGTGATGGCTGCCGGCTGCGCCGTCCTGATCCTGTGCGCGTGGCGCGTGGATGTGCTGTCGATGGGCGACAAGGAGGCGCGCTCGCTCGGCCTGCCGGTGAACCGCGACAAAGGCGTGATCATCGCCGCGGCGACGCTGGCTACGGC
>ERZ1034920.1818-NODE-1818-length-12924-cov-4.842101_pt1 | contig 12924 bp, 8 predicted proteins | sample MGYA00520688_ERZ1034920 | MGnify/ENA primary metagenome ERZ1034920 (study PRJEB33766, sample SAMN09781785) | gut metagenome | biome: gut microbiome | host: Homo sapiens | place: Madagascar | study: EMG produced TPA metagenomics assembly of the PRJNA485056 data...
TTGCAGAACGAGATCGAGTCGTTTTCTGCGCCTCATGCCGATCGTGGGGAGGAGGCAGAACACTTCGCTGAGCCGGCTGCGGATGACCGGTATGCCTCTTTGTCGGCAGAGGATTTAGCTGCCGAGCAAGAATGGCATCAAAACAATACGGCAGCAGCGCCTGTTGAGCGCAAACCTGCGCCGAAACCTATTGCCTCACCTGCGCCATGGCTCGACCGCGAGCCTGAGCCTGCTACTAATGTCGAGGAACAGCCTGTTCCCACTCAGGAGGCTGAGCTTGATCCTGCCTTGAACCATGCCTCTGCTCCTGTGTCCCATGAGACGCTTTACGGGGCTGCTATCGAAGAGGTGGACCAACTTGCTGGAAAAGATCAGACAGATCTCGAGTCTGTTGTTGAACCAGAGCAACAGGCTATCGAAGAGCCTGTTCAGGGCAACGAGCATTTCGAGTCCCATGAGCAGGGCAAGCCTTCCCCTCGTCCTTCGGTGCGCCATTCTCAGAGGCTTCACCGCTCCGTTCCCCGAGGCAATGAAGTTGAGGAAATCGAAGAGGAACTCGATTCTGCAACTTCGCCTATGAGTCCTGTTGAAGAGTTTGCGAATGCCCCTGAAGCTTATTCGGCTAACGAGGAATTTTCTCGCTCCACAACACCCTCTAAAAGGAGCGTTCACTCTCGTCACGGAGGTTCGCTTGGCGATTTCTTCAATAATGCTGTTCACTCTGGTACCGAAAAAGCGTCTCAGGTACAACATTCTTTCGCTTCTCGCTTGAAGTCGATCACGTCGCGAAAGCAGTCGTTTGAAGAGGAATATCCTTCCGACGAATATAGAGAAGAGCAGCCCTATAACGAAGATCGCTACGAAGAGCCTGTTGCTTCTGATGGCGAAGAAGCATATGTTGACGAGTACGCTGACCAGTCTGAACAGACGGTATCCCCAAGCGTAACCACCTCGATTTCTCCGATCGATGTCTCTCAGTTTATGGACAATGAGGAATTTGACGACGAGGATGAGCCGATTCGCCGCATAGACGACAATGCGGCCAACATGGGTGTTTTCCACGGTAGCGATGATGAGTCAACCGCACGTATTCCTGCTGGCCGCGTGCAAGAGGAAACGCAAGACTATGCCTATGGCTATTCGGATGAAGAGCAGGGCGATGGGTACGCAGAGGAGTCTCTCGAAAGAACCGCACCTCAACCTGCGGTTGCTTCTCCGATTATGGGTATGGAAGAAATGGTTTCCCCTGTTTCTCCCATTGCTGAACAGTCTGATCGATCCCATCAAGTTATCGTATTGCCAGATGTCACACCTGCCCGCAACGTTTCGGGTGAAAACTTGCGTCAGCGCGCTCCCATGGCCGAGGTGAATGAGGGCACTTCCGCAGGTAACAAATCGTTGCTCTCTAACATGCTCCCTCGCATCGATGGAGATACCGGTACGTTCAATGCAGCGCCTGCAGCGCGAAGCCTCAATCTTCCTTCGTTTGATACAGGTTCGCAGTCGGCAGTGTCTGCGACAGGTTCCTTCTCGACCGTAGGTGGTACCGGTTCATTTGCTCCCGTAGGAGATGAACTGGTTTCCGATGTGGCTCCCGAAGAACGCTATATCGACGATGCTGACGATTCTGCATACGACGAGGAATACACTGAAACCGGCGCTTTCGCTGGTCCTGGATATGTTGATATGCCGAAGTCCCGTGCTGGACGTCTCTTCAGCCGATTCCGTAAAGGAAAGAAGCGCAAGGAAGAGGAAGTTTCCGTCAACGATTGGGTTGATGTTGATGAGGATTACAATGCCCGCAGCGTCGGCAAAGCTCGTGGCGATTGGTCGAGCTTCCGTGAGGAAGAGGACGAATTCATGGACGTAGATTATCGTGGATCAGACAATCGTCGTGGATGGAATGGCGGCGCCTTTTCTCTGAACCGCCTCCGCAAGGGTGAAGATGCTCGGGTGGACGATGTTTACCATGACGAAGCAACTGTCTATGATTCTGATGGTATTGTTGATGCTAACCCCGCATTGCGGATTGATGGCGATGGCGATACTGCCGAGCAGATCAACCGTGAACTTAAGAAGCTTCAGGATTTCCGCCATCCTGACATTGATACTGAAGTATGGTTCGTTGGCCTTGGTGCGGAGCAACATTCCCATTCTGGCATCAACGCATTCTTGGAAGAGCATGCAGATGAGATGAAGGGTGCAATCATCATCAACCTTGAGGCTCTTGGTGCCGGTGCTCTTTCCTGCATTGAGCAGGAAGGTGCTTATAAGTCCTATAAGATTTCTTCCCGTTTAAAGCGCGTACTTCGCCAGGCAAGCGAACGCTCAGGGGTGGGATACCATACTGATCGCATTGTTTCACGTGAAACAGCTGCGTCGGTTGCAATGGCTCACGGTATTCAGGCGATGACGATTGCCGGTATGGCAGATGGAAATACAGCCCTCTATTCTGCAGATAACGACATTATCGAGAACATCGACCCTCAAGCTCTCGAAGATGCTTCAAATTTCGTAATGGCTATTTTGAAGAGCATCTAGAAGATCTAAAGCACGAATGTTTATGAAGAAGGCCCAAGGGAAACCTTGGGCCTTCTTTTATGCTCGGAGTCAAGGGTGTAAAGAGCGTAGGTGCCCTCATGCAATCTCGTTTCACGTGAAACACGGTGAAGCCGATGAGAAAACATTTAGTTGATTGGCGGCAAAAAACAGTAACGAGATATCTATAACCTCTTGATCAATGCCGCTTCACGATTTCTTGACTCTGAGGCGCATGCTTCCGCAAATGGTGCATTCAAGGGGTCAAGGCATTCCTTGATAGGCACTGATATGGGATGAAACAGGATTTCAACATCTCGACCTTGGCGCGCGGCTTCATGCTGGAAAGAGGCAAGAAGAAGCTTGTTGAATTCATCCATGCGACCAGAAAGGGCAACACCTGAAAACAAAGGTGCTGAAGAGGGTCTGTTGGGAGACCATGGAATATCGTTAACTGGGCATTTACGCCAAAGGGCAGATATCAAAAAAATCTTCGCACGATTAACCATCGGAATACGAATCGATGCGTTATGCGTTTGCGTCATAGGGGTGTTATCGGGTTCTTTAGAGCTATCGCCGATGCTGCTTCGGTAGACGGAAAGCGGATCGATAGGCTCGCGTAAGCGCATAACTTGACAGCTTTCTTCAATCAAAGCTTGCGCGAGTGCCTTGTAAACAATAGGGATGGCATGAACATGTTGATGGCTGTCCAATTGAAACGAAAGCTGTTGATTGGGGAACGCCGATAAATACCGCTGAATTTGACTACGGCATTCAATAACCAATTGATCAAATACATTGTGTTTATTGACGATCCCCAATTTAAGCAAGCCAGCGAAATTGTTCTTGAACATGCCGTTTTCATTTACAAGAAGAGGGATGCGTTCCGGGTTTGAAAGAGATGGGCCTTCTACGAGATTCAGGTGAAGGCAAACTCGCAGAACCCCGCGGTTGGCGTAGGGCTGCGCAAGGCTGACGGCTTCGTCGAAAGCGGGGGAATTGGTAAAAATACTGACGCTGTTGAGCGTACCAATTCCGTTGCATGAAGAACTGAGTGACAGGATTTCTTTTGCCTGAACAGGTGTTATTCCGAAGTCATCTGCATGAATAAAAGTAGCGCATTGTTTATTCTTCATTCGAGAACCTTTCTGTAGCAACCTTATTATGGCAGACGAGTTGAAGTGTGTTTTTGGAAGTGCATGATAGAAATGTGGCTGTAATTCAACGATAAGAAAAACAATAACCAAAGAGGTAAATCGTTGTTAGTTTGGGAGTACCTTTTCGTTTGTCGAATAGGGATTACCACGAGCGGTTTCATGATGCAGTGTATGACGCATGTTTCTGAGCTGAATTCGACAATTGATTATCTGCAGGACAGTCAAAAGAAGCGACGGTGAAGTAGTGGCGCAATCTCGTACAGCGGAGCTCTTGGAATCAACGCGGTTTCATGTTGTATTGCTCGTTGTTGGTCTTGCTTTCCTGCTAACGGGGGCTTTTCACGGAAATGTCTGGTTCGATGAGAGCTATTCGGTGTCCATAGCGAACAACTCGTTTGCTGAAATTTGGGACATTGGCTCAGGGGATGTTCATCCTGTTCTGTTTTATTGGGCTCTCCATGTGCTCGAATCGCTATTTGGGCAGAATCTTCTTGTGTACCGTCTGTTTACGATAGCGGGGATTTTTTCCTTAGCGATGCTCGGTTTTACCGTAATACGGCATGATTTCGGATGGAAAACTGGCTTGATCTTTAGCTTCTTAGCTCTGTTTACTCCTTATCTTGCTTATATATCGGTTGAGATTCGCATGTATTCATGGGCGATATTTTTTGTGACGTTGTGCGCCCTATATGCTTGGCGGATTGCATGCACCCTACGCAGTAAAAACCCAAAAGAAGGAAAGGAATTCGACAAGGGAAATAAAAACTGGTGGGGGTCTTCGGTCTATGACGGCGGCAGCTGCCGTGAATGGTGCGGTGTGCCGTGCAGATGGTGGCTTATCTTATTCGCATCGAGTCTAACGAGTGCATATCTGCATTACTACGGTGTGCTTGCAGCACTGTTCATTAACCTCTACTTATTGATTTTCATCATTTCGCGTGCGAAAAAGGCTTTGTCGGTTTTTGTCGTGGGGGCCGTTGTTCAGGTAGCGCTCTATGCTCCTTGGCTTGTGGTTTTTAAAAGCCAGGCTGGGGTAGTGTCTGGATCGTACTGGGCAAATGTTTCATTTCCTCGCACCATAATTGAATGGTTGTTCTACCCGGTTTACACCAGCAATGTGATATTTGCCGATACCTATGGGTTTGGGTATGTTGTGGCGCTTGCCCTATGCGCAGTGGTAGCTATCGCGTCGGCGCTGTATGGATTGGTGTGTTGGTTGCGTCGCAGTAAACAGCAAAGGGCAAGCTTTAAGGGCGGTTCCTGCCTGGTGAAATGGGCGCTAACTCCCTCTGTACTCCCTGCCCTGTGGGGTGTTGTGCTATATGTAAGCGTATTTGCCAGCGCGCTCGTAGCATCCATTGCCATGGATTCCCTGATTGTCTACTACCGCTATCTTTGTGTAACTATAGGCCCCTTGTTATTTGCTTTCTCGATTTGGTTTTCCCATATGAATAGCAAGGTGTGCGTATGTGGATTGTTTGCCGCTTTTCTTGGAGTCTCAATCATCAATCAGGTGCTGTTTGTCCATGATGCATACAGCGGCAAGAACGAGGAGCCGCTCGATTACTTGGAGGAAGTGGCAAAAGCCAGCAACCGCCCCTTGGTGCTTTCTTCAGATATTGGAGTTGAAGGGGTTACGGCGGTGGAGTGCGAGAACATCAAGCAAACGTTTTTGGCGTGGCAGCAGGGAAATTGGGCTCATGCCTATCAGTCGTATTTTCCAACACTTACAAGCGTGAAATCTTGGGATGCAGCTCTTGATGGCTACGAGGGCACCTTTATCGTGCTTGGCCAAACCCAGAAAGAGGGGATTCCCGTTGACGTTCGTGACCTAGAGGCAAGGGATGACGTTGAAGTGACGGATATGAAAACCTTCTATCGCCCATATGAACGCACCTGGTTTACGGTAGCTACCATGGTGAAAAGCGGCAGCTGAGCGTCTTGCGTATAGATATGTCGATGCCCGCATCTGCAACTGTGCAGGTGCGGGCATCGTTTGTTTGCGTCCGAAAGAATTACAAGGAAAGATCGATCTGATTCAGGGTATTCTTCAGCGTAACTGCCGACGAATGAAGAAGTTCGGCTTCGTCGATGCTCAGCTGCAGTGGAATAGGGAACTCAACGCCCTTGCTTCCGACGATAGCGGGCATGCTCATCACTACGCCGGGAACGCCTTGTACGTCAGTGCGGTAGTTGGAAACTGTCATGATCGATTTCTGGTCGCGCACGATGGCTTCGCAGATACGTGTCACCGAAGGGGCGATGCCAAAATACGTGGCACGCTTCTTTTCGATGATTTCGTAGGCACTGTTGCGCACGCTCTCTTCCACCGATGCGCGAATTTCAGTGGCGTTTTCGATGCCGCGCAAGCGGAAGAAGTCGTTGATGGCGATTCCGGAAACATTTGCGGCGCTCCATACTGCCAACTCGCTGTCGCCGTGCTCGCCAATAATACGAGCGTGGACATGGCGCGGATCGACATCAAGCATATGCCCCAGGGTATATTTTAGGCGCGCGCTATCGAGTACGGTGCCTGATCCCATCACGCGCTCGCGGGGGAGGCCCGAAAGCTCCATTACTACCTGAGTGAGGATATCTACCGGGTTTGAAACAACCAGGAAAATGCCATCAAAGCCCTGCTCCATAATGCGCGGAACAATGGTCTTGAAAATCGCAACGTTCTTCTGCACCAAATCGAGGCGCGTTTCGCCCGGTTTCTGGTTGGCTCCTGCTGTGATGATGATGATAGAGGCATCGGAGAGGTCTTCGTAGGTGCCCGCGTAGATGTTCATGGGGCTGTAGTAGGAAATACCGTGGCTGATGTCGAGCGCTTCGCCTTCGGCGCGGTTGGTGTCTACGTCGATAAGAACCATGTCGGTGAAAAGCTTGCTTTGCATAAGGCTGTATGCAGTGGTGGATCCCACAAAGCCGCAGCCAATAACTGCAACCTTCCTTCCGTTAAGTGAATTGCTCATAAAGGCACCTCTCTCTGTTTTGACTAGCAAGGTATGGCAACGAACTATAGGCATGTCCCATTTCCTTTGCGTTGCATCGCCGTTTCCTTCGCATGGACGTTGATTCAAAAGGCTGTTACGTGAGCCGATGGAAACCAAAGGGAAAACAAGCGCTTCCTAGAATAACCGTTGTTACGAGCTCCTCCCCCCTTAAAAAGCTTTCTCGTAACGGAAAGGAAGAGCCCATGTGTGATCCTGGAACAACAACATTCATGATTATGAGCTGTGCCCTGGTTTTGATGATGGGCCCAGCGCTGGCTTTGTTTTACGGAGGCCTTTCAAGAAGAAAGAACGTTGTGAGCACCATGCTCATGTGCGTGATGGCGATGGGTGCGGTGGGTTGCCTTTGGGCAATTCTTGGCGACTCCATCGCGTACGGTGGACCTGACGCCTTTGATGAGGATGGCAACCTGGTCAATGTCGCTGCGCTGTTTGTGGGCGGGTTTGATAGGCGTTACTCCTTTGTACGACAATGCACGCGAAAGCGTATGGATGATATCTGGTTATCTCGAGGCTCTTTCTGTTTGTGGCGCGCTGCCCGTCATTCTTCCGTTTTCGCCTTCCGATGCCGCTCTTATGGCAGAGGAATGCGATGGTATTTTGTTCACGGGCGGCAATGATGTGGATCCTTCCCTGTACAAGGAAGACCCCGACCCCACTTGTGGCGAGTTGTGCCCCAGGCGTGATGAACTGGAGTACGCCTTGCTTTCCGAGGCATTGAACAGGGATGTGCCGCTGCTCGGAATATGCCGCGGGGCCCAATTCATCAATGCTGCGTTGGGGGGATCGCTGTATCAGGACATCCCCTCTCAGATGCCGGCGGCAGTTTCGCACTGCATGAAAAGTCCGTATGATCGGTATTGGCATAAGGTTTCGCTGATGCCCGATACCCCTTTGAGCGCAATGCTCAAAGCCACCACGCTCCAGGTAAATAGCTATCATCACCAGGGGATTCGTGATCTTTCGTTTCAACTTTGTCCCATGGCATATTCTCCCGACGGGTTGGTAGAGGCGTTCTATCATTCGTCGAAAAAATTCACGTGGGGAGTACAGTGGCATCCCGAGTTCCTATGGCAGAAAGACCATGCGCAGCGAATGATATTCCAGGCGTTTGTAGATGCCTGCAGCACTTCTTGCTTCAATGGGGCAGCGCGTCCCGACGTACGAGTGAAAAGGAAAGGCTCTCCGTTCCTTTTGGGTCTTTAGCGCTGTTCGACCGGTCCACCCCCGCCCGCGACGTTGCGACTGGCCCATCCTTCCTGCTGCATCATGACTGCCCCATCCTACCCGTGGCATTACGACCGCCCTGTCCTGCTTGTGGCCGACCACCCTGTCCTGGCCGCTGCGTTGGTGCGAGGTCGTCTTGGGGTCCGAAAACAGAAAATCGGTCTGGATTGCAACATTTTTGCGATTGGGGATCGTTGTGAGCCTCTTGGATCGCAATCCGAGGTGCAAAACCGCAGGTAACCGCCTGAGCTCTGGCTTATTTTTGCTCTGAAGGGACGAAAGGGAGTCCCTAATCGAAAAAAAGTTGCAAAAGTATTGGGATTTTTGTTTTTGCAACGAATGGATTGCTGTGGCGAGGTAAATCTTGCAGAGTCGGCGGAAGTTCTTAGGCTCGTGAACCAAAAAAAGCCGGCCTTCGAACGAACCGCCACCCATGGGAGCGGTTCGTAACTGAAGACCGGCCTTAAATTATCTTGGAGCGGGTGACGGGACTCGAACCCGCGAATGCGAGCTTGGGAAGCTCGTGCCTTACCACTTGGCGACACCCGCGCAAGACCTAATCCTAGCACAAAGCCAGCAAGAAATGCCTGTAAGCAAGCCATGCATCTACTTAAAATGCAAAGCTGCGGGGGGGGGGTTCGGCGCGCTTATTGAGTCAGTGCATTCTCTGCTTCTCCGGTGAGGGGCGCTGGGCGGATGTCGGCGAACCGCGCGAGCGATTTTCCGAGCTCCTGGGCGAAGCGTGCGGGTGCGGCCTCTGAGACCTCTGGCGAATCATGGAGGAGAATCTTCCGAGACATCGGGCAAATAACCGAAAAGCGCGGCAAGAAACGAGCATTATGTACGCTTGCGCAGCCGAAGGGCCCCTTTCTGGCAAGATCTCGCTGAAATGTACTCTCGGACAGCCCATTTTGGCAAGAATGGCGTATTTTGTACTCTTTAAGATGGGCAAGCGCTGTCGAGGAGTACATTTAGCGAATATCTCGCCAGAAAGGTCTGGTTTTCTTGCCCGAGCGTACATAATGCTCGTTTCCTGCCATTCTGTGATGTTCTGCCCCCCGTGCGGGTGCTCTGGGTACTAGGCGCTACGGGGTCGTATCCACTGGAAGAGACTTTCCCTCGTGCGGGTGCGCTGGGTACGCTCGGGGTTGATGGGGCAGTTGCTGCGGCAATATCTGAACCCCTCATGCGGGGGGTGTTTCCTGGGGTAGGTGGGATAGTTGCTGTTGCGGCGTTCAAATCCCCCGTGCAGGGATGCGTTTGGCCGCTGGATTTGCCGACGTAAGCACCTTTCTCGTGATTCTTGTGTTGTGGCTGGTATAGGAAACCTTCAATAGTCTTTTGTTGGGGTAGGCTGAAGTCGTTGTTGTTGCGCTGCCATTGAAGCGCGCTTTCCGATTTGCCAACGAAAGGGGCAGGCTATGAGTGCCAAGGCGGGGATGCCTGAAATCGACGGATTCATTTTCGATATGGACGGAACGCTTTTGCACACGCTTCCCGACCTGGCGGCGGTTACCAATAAGGCTCTGGAACTAGAGGGGTTCCCTGCCCATACCGAGGAGCAAATCCGTACGTTTGTGGGCAATGGCGCTTTGGCTCTAGCGCGCTTGGCGGTGCCTGATGGGGCTACCGAAGAACAGGCCGAAAAGGTATTCCATAATTTTAAGAGCCTGTACGGCGAATACGGCCTGAGCCTAACGCGCGAATTCGATGGCATGACGGAAGCCCTCAAGCAGCTTCATGCTTGCGGGAAGAAGCTGGGCATCATGTCCAATAAATTTGAAGGCGGCGTGAAAGATGTAGAGGCGAAGTTCTTCCCCGGCTTGTTCGACGTTTCTCATGGCGAAACCGATACCATTCCGCGCAAGCCGGCGCCCGATGGGCTTTTGCTTTGCGCGAGGGAAATGGGCCTTGATCCCGCCCGCTGTGCGTATTTTGGCGATTCCCATACCGATCTTATCGCAGCCCATAACGCAGGCATGCTTGCGGTAGGCGTTACGTGGGGCTATCAGCCGCTCGGCACACTCAAAACCGGCAAGCCCGATGTGCTCATTGATGCGCCTGTTGATATCCTGCAGTTTGTCTAGGGTATTGTTGATGGAGGCGGCCTGGGGCGCGTTGTTGGTTAACTGCTGTTTGGTATAGGGCACATTCTGACTCGCGCTCGGTCGTCATGACAGCGCCCGACTCGCGCTCGGTTGGCATTGGCGGGGCTTGGCTTGTTCGCGGTTGTCCGGTTGGCATGGGCGGTGCGTGGCTCGCCTCAGCTGACACCCAGGTTGAGCCCTCGCCGTTTTCCGGGCAGCTGGCATATTGAAATCTTTAAAGCTCAGACACATTGAAAGGACCTCTTGGTGGACTCTGCAGAATTCGAAATAGAGGAATCTTCCGAAATCGACGAATCGAGCAGTGATTTCGGTTCGCTGGGCGCATTGGCCCCCGTTTGGCGCGAAGGCGATGCAATCAGCGAGGAAGAAGCTCTCGAAACGTTTTACGAGTGGCTTGCCGAACACGACATCGACCTGTGGTCCCATCAGGACGAGGCGTTGATGAGCCTCATGGTGGGCGATCACGTTATTTTGGGAACGCCAACCGGCTCGGGAAAGTCGATGGTTGCCATCGGCATGATGTTCATGGCGCTGTGTTCAGGTAAGCGCGCATTTTACACGGCTCCTATCAAGGCGCTTGTGAGTGAGAAATTTTTCGGCCTAGTGAATATGCTGGGGCGTGAAAATGTAGGCATGATCACGGGCGATTCCCAGATCAATCCGCAGGCTCCCGTTATCTGCTGCACAGCTGAGATCTTGGCGAACCAGTCGCTGCGCGAGGGCGAATGGTCGGACGTCGGCTGCGTGGCAATGGATGAATTCCATTTCTACAGCGACCCCGACCGTGGCTGGGCTTGGCAGGTTCCGCTGCTTACGCTCCCGCATGCGCAGTTTCTTCTTATGAGTGCGACGTTGGGCGACGTTTCGCAAATTGCGCAGGCTTTGGAGCTGAAAACGGGAACAACGGTAGACGTTATCGCCGATGCGCCACGCCCTGTCCCCCTGGAATACAAGTATGAGCTTATGTCGCTTGAGGGCACGGTCGAATTGGCTTTGCGCAACAACGAAGGCCCCCTGTACATAGTGCATTTCTCGCAAGATGCCGCTCTTGCTTCGGCGCAGGCGCTATCGAGCTTTGGCGTAACTAGCAAAGAGCAACGCGAGCAGATTAAGGCCACGTTGGGGGCAGGTAAATTTACCACTCAGTTTGGCAAGACGTTGAAGCGCTTGCTGCTGAGCGGCATTGGCGTGCATCATGCCGGTATGTTGCCTCGTTATCGCTTGCTGGTGGAAAAACTTGCCCAACAAGGGCTGCTGCCGGTAATCTGCGGCACCGACACGCTGGGCGTGGGCATCAACGTGCCCATCCACACCGTGGTGCTCACCCAGCTCACCAAATTCGATGGTCACAAAATGCGTCGCTTGCGTAGCCGTGAATTCCATCAAATTGCGGGTCGTGCTGGCCGTTCCGGTTTCGATACCGAGGGTATGGTTGTTTCCTTGGCGCCCGAGTTCGAAATAGAAAACGCCAAGCTTTTGGCGAAGGCGGGCGATGACCCCAAGAAGCGCCGCAAGGTGAAGAGGAAGAAGCCCCCTGAGGGTTTTGTGGTGTGGAACGAAGACGCATTCAACCGTCTGATTTCGGCAGCCCCCGAAACGCTGACGCCCCGCATGCGCATCACGCACTCGATGGTTTTGGCGGAAGTTGAGCAGGGCGGCGATGCTCGCACTCGCGTCGACCAGCTGATCGACGACTCGCTCCAAAAGCCCGAAGACAAGTTGAAGTTGAAAGTACGCGCCAGCGAGGTGTTCCGCACTCTCATCGATGCGGGGGTGGTTGAAATAGATCAAGATGAAAACGGCGACCCCGATTACTACGTAACCATGGATTTACCTGAAGATTTCGCTCTTGATCAGCCTCTTTCTCCGTTTTTGCTGGCGGCCCTTGAACTGCTTGACCCGGAAAGCGAAACCTATACCTACGACATCATTTCTATGGTTGAGGCAACGCTTGAAGATCCACGCCAGGTTTTGCGCGCACAGGAGCGCAAAGCAAAGGATGCGGCGATGGCAGCCATGAAGGCTGATGGCATTGAATACGAGGAACGTCTCGATCGCATTGCCGAGGTAACGTATCCACGTCCCCTGCGTGAGCTGCTGTTTGCCGCTTTCGACAAATATTGCGAGTTGGTGCCTTGGGCGCGCGATTACTATGTGCGTCCGAAATCGGTTTTGCGGGACATGCTGGAATCTGCTGCCGACTTTAAGGGCTATATCCAGAAGCTGGGTATTATGCGTTACGAAGGCGCGTTGCTTCGTTACCTCTCGGAAGCGTACCGTGCGCTTGATCGCACGCTTCCGTTCGATAAGCGCAGCGAAGAAATGGAAGATATCATCGCGTGGCTCGGTTTGGTAGTGCGTTCGGTTGACTCCAGCCTGGTGGATGAATGGGAGCAGGCGGGCCAAGAGCTCGATGCCCGTCCGCCTGAGGCAAAGGACGCTGTGGTTCATGATCGCCGTGGCCTTACCGTGCTGGTGCGCAACGCTCTGTTCCGCCGCGTGCGTCTTGCTGCGGCAGATGACCATGAAGCTCTGGGCGAGGCGGATGTCGATAACGGGTTCCCCGCGCACAAGTGGCGTGCCGCTTTGGACGAATACTACGATGCCCACGAAGACCTGCTTATCGATGCCGATGCTCGCTCAATGGCGTTTTTGGCTATCGACGAATCCGATGAGGAAGCGGAGCACGTGTGGCATGTGCAGCAAACCTTTAGTGATCCCGATGGCGACCATGATTTCGCTATTCGCGCCGATGTCGATCTCGACGCAACTCAGGAAGGCGATGGCGTGGTGTTCAAGGACTATCGCGTCGGCTTTATCGAGGACTTGCTGTAATCTGGCTTGCGCTGTCTATCCGTGGGTGCTCGAAACCAAGGGTAA
>ERZ1034920.1823-NODE-1823-length-12894-cov-15.255627_pt1 | contig 12894 bp, 14 predicted proteins | sample MGYA00520688_ERZ1034920 | MGnify/ENA primary metagenome ERZ1034920 (study PRJEB33766, sample SAMN09781785) | gut metagenome | biome: gut microbiome | host: Homo sapiens | place: Madagascar | study: EMG produced TPA metagenomics assembly of the PRJNA485056 data...
GGGCCTTCCTTTTAATTGGTCGACCGACGATCCTTCGCTGGCGCTCAGGATGACAGGTGGGAGACGGGGCTCCGATCCTCGATCCCGATCTTCGATCCCAGCCGCTCCGCGGCTGCACGCCCTCAGGGGCCTGTCCACGTGTCAATACTTTGTAATGATCTTCTGCAGAAGAGGCACGGCGCCGGCAGCGGCATCCAGTACTTCTTCCAGATGGTCGAAGATTTCCTTCCAGTATACCAGCTCTGCGGCTTTCGTTTCCTCTCCGTAGAGATTCCTCATGACTTTCCGATAGCAGTCATCCCCCCGGTCTTCATAGGTATAAATGCGGCGGCAGCGGGCTTCCATTTTCATGTAGTTTTCCGAAATCTTATCCGTGTAGTCCAGGATTTTCTTCATCTCCAGGAAAGAAGAGGATACCAGGCGGGCCATGAGGGCATATTCTTCCGGTGCCTCCCCTGCCACCGTCATGTCAAGCTGCCCCAGTACGCTCTTTTCCATATCCACCATGCGGTACATGCGGTCGATCAGCCCCCGCGCAGCGTCCAGCTGGGCAGGATCTTTATAGGCCTTGTACATTCTTTCTGTCAGAGGGCCGAAGGAATCCCTGCATTTTTTCTTGACGTCGGTGATTTCTTTAAAACCGTCGGAAATATCCATTCGTCCTTCCGCTGTTTCCTCCAGAAGGAAACCGGCCCTTCCCGCATAACCACCGAAGTCACGGAGCGCTTCAAAAAACTTATCTTCTTTACTCATCTACATCACCATTCCAGAAAAGCACTGATTCATTCATAGAGTTTACTTTTATATGGAGCCGGCGCTTTCCTCATAAAAAACAGAACCATGAATCCGAAATCCATGGTTCTGCCATCATTATAAATCGATGGATTCGCCGGAATGGACCACAATCACATCCAGTCCTTCGCCGGCAGCCTTCTTCTTGAAATCCTCCACGTTCTGGGAAATGACGGGCCAGGTATCGTAATGAAGGGGAATTACATGCTTTGCCTTCAGGAATTTTCCTGCCAGAATAGCATCATCAGGGCCCATGGTGTAGTTATCGCCGATAGGGAGGATGGCGTAGTCAATATCAAAGAGCTCGCCGAAAAGTTTCATATCACCGAAAAGGGCCGTATCTCCGGAATAGTACACAGTGGGGCCGTCCTTAAAGGAAATGATGAAACCGCAGGGCGTTCCGCCGGCTGCGCCGCAGCTGTGGAAAGCCTGCACCATTTTCACATCGCCGAAATCAGCATGATATGTGCCGCCCAGGTTCATGGGCTGGAAATTGGACAGAGACTTGGAGAAAAGGCCGATAACCTCCGGAATAGCCACCACCTTCGCCCCCGTGCGGAGGGCAATCTCATTGGCATCGCCGAAATGGTCGCTGTGGGCATGGGAAAGAAGGATATAATCGCATCTCACCTTGTCCGCCTTCATGGCAGCCTGTCCGTTTCCCGTAAGAAATGGATCAAAAAGGAGTCTTTCTTTCCCTGTATCGATTTTAAAGCATGCATGTCCTAAAAATGTGTACTTCATGATGGAAACCTCCTTGTGATGAATTGAGTATGAGTCATAAAGACGTTGAAAAGCACTCCCTACAAAATGGTGCAGAGGTTTGACTGGCCTTTGCCCCCTGAGCGAAAGCGACGCAACCCTTGGCCCGTACATCAGCAGAGGGGCATATGGCCCTCTGCCGCGCAGCGGCAGGCCCCTTCGGGAATACAGACTAGAACACCAGCCCACCAGCCCACTAAATCGGTTTTATACATACTGGCGCCCCTTTATTTTTGAAGGCACCTCACCACAACCCTCGCGCCACAGGTGCGTCAAACTTCAGCCGCGAAGCGGCTGTCAAACCGCTGCCCGCGAAAGCGGGCAGCTCTTACCTGTTCTTTCTTGCCATGATTTCCTTGACTACCTTCTGGGCCACGTCGGCTATGGTGATGCCTCTTTTCATGCTGGTCTGCTGCATCCGGCGGTAGGCATCTTCTTCGGTGATATGGTAGTAGTCCATGAGGAGTCCCTTGGCGCGGTCCACGATTTTGCGGGCGGCCAGTTCTCTTTCCATGTTTTTGACCCGGTCCACCATGTCTTTTTTCTGCCGATACTGGCTTACGGCGATCTGGATGGCGGGGAAAAGGGTCTTTTCTTCCACCGGTTTCATGACGTAGCCAAAGACCATGGATTTCTTGGCCTTTTCTATCATATCTTCGTCACCGAAGGCGGTGAGAAGGACCACGGGAGCCAGATTGTCATGGGCAATCATGCGGGCGGCCTGGATGCCGTCCAGTCTGGGCATTTTGACGTCCAGTATCACCAGGTCCGGTTTCTTTTCCTTCACCAGGTCAAGGGCTTCCACGCCGTCGGAGCCAATGCCCACCACTTCGTGGCCCGCTTCTTCCAGCATTTCCCGAAGGTCCATGCAGATGAGCGCTTCATCATCCGCTATAACGATTCTGTATTTTTCCGCCATACTATCCCTCCATAAGAGACAGGGGACAAAGAATATCGGCTGTCACCATCTGATTTTCATTTTTCAGGGAGAATTTCCCCTTGAGTTCGATTTCCGACAGGTTCCTTACGATCTGGAGGCCCAGGTCGAAGGTTTTGGTACTGAAATCGTCGGGCAGCGGGTGTCCGTCGTTTTTGATATATACGTGAAGGTCGGTGCCTTTGATTTCCGTGCCTACGATGAGGGTGCCTTTGGCAAGATCCCTGAAGCCATGGTCGATGGCGTTGTGAATCAGTTCATTGGCCGCAATGGCCAGGGGCACCGCCTTTTCGGAGTCCACAATGAGGGGACGCCTTGATTTTTCCCTCACCACGTTCACCGGCAGAAGGGCCAGACTGTCCACGGAAAGCTTGGTGATTTTGTCCAGAAGGATATCCATGTCGATTTTGTCGCCGCTCTGGCTTGCCAGGATGTCGTGGATCTGGGATATGCCCAGGATGCGGCTCACTGCCCGCCGGAGGGCTTCCTTGGTATCTTCGTCCTTCGCCCGCCTTGCCTGCATACGGAGCATGCCGGCAATGGTGTTCAGACTGTTTTTCACCCGGTGGTGGATTTCCTTAATCACCGAATCCTTCACCAGAATCTGCCTTTCCTTTTCACGGATGGCGGTGACGTCCGTCAGCACCAGCACCGTGCGGGTCACCCGGCCGCCGGAAATGATGGGCAGGCCCCAGGCGGAGAGGGTTACATTTTCCGATACTTCATCGCCAAAAGCCGGCTTTCCCGTCTTCATGACCTTGTCCACCAGGGGGAAATGGACGATGGTGTGGCCGATGAGTTCCCGGCTTTCCACCGCTTCCTTGTCCAGCACGAAGTAAAGGTCGTCCGCCATGTCGTTGGCATAGATAATGCGTCCCGCCGCGTCCAGGATGATCATGCCGTCCTGGGGACGGATGCTGTAGTAGTCCGCCGTGCTGAAAGGCACCTGGAGGGCCAGGTTGGCAGTGTCGGTGAGCACCTGCTGCTGTTTCACGGAGCTGGCCATGAAGCATACCGCCGCAAAGGGAATGCCTGCGTTATCCACAATAGGATAGGCGGTGACGGCCACGGTGAGGCCCTGGTCCAGCTCCATGCGTCCCACCACCTTCCTGCCGGTGGTGAAAACATTTTCAATGATAGCCAGGTCCTCTCCCAGCCTTGTGTCCCCCGATTTGAAATAGGTGGATCCATGGGTATAGGATGGTTTCACCGCCATAAGGATGACGGAAATATCATCATTTTTCCCCTTGGCGCAGAGATATACCTGGTTTCTGGAAATATCGGAAGCCAGCTGCAGAGCCACCTGCATGTGATCCAGGATTTTGGCCTGCACATCGGTGAGCCTTGTGGTATCCCTTACCAGGGTGTAAAGCTGGCTCATTTCAATTCCACGGGTCTGCATACGCGTCTCCCTCTTTTCTACTTATAAGGAAATCCGGTCTGCCAGGAAGGGCAGCCTTGGATCGGCGTTCAGGTTCAGCGGCGCAAACTGTCCGGCCTGGGCCATGTAGTAAGCCCGGCAGCCGATCATGGCACCGTTGTCGGTGCAGAGCACCGGATCCGGCCGGCACATGCGGATGCCCCTTTTGTCGCACTCTGCCTTCAGTACTTCCCGAAGGCCGCTGTTGGCTGCAACTCCCCCTGCCAGGGCAATGGTTTTATAACCTGTCAGTTCCGCCGCCTTCATAGCCTTTTCCACCAGCACTTCCACCACCGCATGCTGGAAGGAGGCGGCCACATCTTTGTAGTTCACTTCTTCCTTCTTCATTTTAGCGGTATTCAGGTAGTTGATGACTGCCGACTTCAGGCCGCTGAAGGAAAAGTCGAAATTATGCTCTTTTCCAAGGCCCATGGGGAAATGAATGGCGTTGGGATTTCCTTCCCGTGCCAGTTTGTCGATATGAGGGCCGCCGGGATAGGGATAGCCCATAACCCGGGCAATTTTGTCGAAGGCCTCTCCTGCCGCATCGTCCCTTGTCTGCCCCAGAAGCTGGAAGGTATTGTAATCCTTCACCACCACAATCATGGTATGGCCGCCGGAAACTACCAGGGAAAGGAAGGGCGGCTCCAAATCCGGGTACTGCAGCAGGTTGGCAAAAATATGGCCTTCCATATGGTTTACCGCGATAAGAGGCTTATCCAATGCCCAGGCGGCCGCCTTGGCAGCAGCCACGCCCACCAGCAGGGCCCCTACGAGCCCCGGCCCCTGGGTGACGGCAATGGCATCCATGTCTTCCCAGGAAGCACCGGCCTGTTCCAGGGCTTCGATAGCCACAGGGAGCACATCCTCTATATGGTGGCGGGATGCGATTTCCGGCACCACGCCGCCGAATTTCTTGTGAATGGGCACCTGGGTGGAAATCACGTCGGACAGGATATGACGCCCGTCCTCAATCACCGCACAGGATGTCTCATCACAGCTTGATTCAAATGATAATATCTTCATAATACTCCTTTTAGTGTCTTAGACATGATATACCCGTCTTCCCGGGGCAGGTCATACACGCCCTTTCTGGTACCCAGCATACGGAAACCGTATTTCTTATATAATCTCTGGGCTTCCTCATTGCTCACCCGGACCTCCAGGAAAAGGGAACTCATACGCCGTTTCACCGCTTCTTCCAGTCCCGCTTCCAAAAGCAGGGCGCCTATGCCCTTCTTTCTGTACTCAGGACGGACGCCTATATTGAGGAGCTGTCCTTCATCCATAATGAACCAGTAGCAGCCATAACCTGCTGTCTTACCGTCAACCAGGGCGATGAAATACTCACTGTGGTCTCCTTCCATATCATGGGCCACCGTCTCCTCCCGCCAGGCATCGGAAAAGCAGAGCTTCCCGATTTCATAAATATCATGGACAAAGGAAGCATCCGCTTTTTGGATCAGGACTTGCCGTGCTGCTTCTCCCACAGAACCTCCGCCTCGCTTCTCCGGATATAGTTGGGAAGGAGGGCCAGGGGGCTGTCCACCCGGCCTTCCTTTAATTTCTTAAGTCCTGCCATGGCCACGCTTCCTGCCCGGGCCATGCGGCTGTGAGCCGGCGCCAGCTTGATACCGGCAGCCAGGAGCTTGTCTTTATATTTATCAGCACATTCGCCCACCGCAATGATGGGGCCGCCGTGGGCCAGGGCCGCAGCTATGACGTCGTCAACAGGCGCCGCCGTTTCTTTCTTCTCCAGCCACAGTTCGTCAAAGGCTCCGTAGAGGGCGGCATACACATTGCCCCGCTGGGCATCCAGCAGAGGAAGGATGAAAGCCTGGGCGCCTGCCATATTCCAGGAGAGCGCTTCCAGCGTATCCACCCCGATAAGGGGCACCTTCCAAATATAGGAAATCATCTTGGCGGTGGCCAGTCCGATGCGGAGTCCCGTAAAAGATCCCGGGCCCATGGATACGGCCACAGCGGTAATATCTTTTTTTGAAACGCCTGCTTCCTTTATCATTTCATCCATATGGGGAAGCAGCTGTTCCGAATGGGTCAGTCTTTTCTGTACCGTCCATTCGGCCACAAGCCGGTCCTCTTCCGCCAGGGCGCAGGAGAGCACCAGGGAGGATGTATCAATGGCCAGCAGCATAATTCTGTATCTCCTTTACTACTTCTTCAGGAGCCATAGGGCCCCAGGAAACAGATATGCGCCTTTCCGTCTCTCCGGAAAGGGCTATCTCTATATGTATACTTTCATCAGGAATGAGGGAAGGGAACATATCCGCCCATTCCACTACCACCACGCCGCCCTGGCCGTATTCCTCCCAGCCAATGTTCCACAGCTCATCTTCACTGCGGAGGCGGTAGAAATCGAAATGCTTCAGCGGCAGAGTGCCATCTTCATATAAATTCATAATGGTGAAGGTAGGGCTTCCCACCACCCCATGGATACCCATGCCTTCCGCCAGGCCCTGTACGAAATGGGTCTTACCGGCCCCCAGGTCGCCGGTGAGGGCGATAAAAAGCCCGTCTGCCGCCTGCCTTCCCAGAAAGCGTCCGAAGTCCATGGTTTCCTTTTCACTTTTCGTTGTGAACTTTACTTCATTTGCCATGAAGCCACCTCATCATTTCATCAAAACGCTCCATGGTAATGCGATAGCCTTCCCCATGAAGCTCCCGAAGCTTCCCGGCGTCCCTTTCTATGCGGGATACGGTTACCGGCTTCTCCGGACGAATGACAAAAACAGAGCCTTCCTTTTCCAGCTCCAGCACCTTCTCCACCTTCCGGTTGTACCTTTCCGGTATGGTGCACATACCTTCCACCACCGCCGGATACTCTCTGCCGTACACCGCCTTCAAAAGGCCGTGCATCCAGAAGGGCACCGGCTTCTTCCGGTAGGCTGCATCCCGGGTAAGAACGTACACGATTTTCCCGTGAGGAAAGGGGATTTCCCATGGAAGGGGCACCAGCGGCAGACCTACACCGCCGTCTGCATAGGCCCTTCCCCGCCACTCCACCGGTTTTGACACCAGGGGAATGGAACAGCTGGCCTCACAGACCTTCATGAATTCCGCCGAATCATAGTCATGGCTGGAAATGAAACGGGGCTTTCCGGTCAGGCAGTCCGTAATCACCGCATAGAGGGTCTGGGATGATTCCTCAAAGGTTTTGAAATCGAAGGGATCCTCCTCATGGGCCAGAGGGCCGAACATGAAATCAAAATTAAAGAAAGAGCCGCCCTTCACCATATGACGGAATCCCATGTACCGGGAATCTGCTGCATACACCGCATTCACCCTGACGCTTCTTCCCGTCTGTTTCGACAGATAGCCAAGGCCCTGCAGCGTGCCTGCCGAAATGCCTACCGTATTTTCAAAATAGAAATGATGGTCCAGAAGCGCATCCAGCACCCCTGCCGTGAAAAGGCCGCGCATGGCGCCGCCCTCCAGCACCAGCACCGGAGGCTTCTTCCCCATTTCCTGCTGATTCATATATTTCACAAGCTCTCGGGATTTCCCGGGAACACCTCCTTATTTCTTTGCCGAGCAGGCAGACTGGTTTTTCACTGCATTGATTTTCGCCTGAATGGCCTCCTGGTCTCCCAGGTAGGACACATCGTGCACCGTGAAATCGGGATTCAGATGGTATACCAGCGGAATCCCCGTAGGTACATTCATGCCGGCGATTTCCGTATCGGAAATCCCTTCCAGGTGCTTCCGGAGGGCACGGATAGAATTGCCATGGGCTGCAATGAGCACCCTGTCTCCCGCCTCCATGCGGGGACGGATGACCTCGTCGAAATAGGGAGCCACCCGGGCTACCGTATCCTTCAGGCATTCCGTCAACGGCAGCTTCACCTGATCCTTGAACTTCTGATACGGAGCCTGGAATACGGGATTCCGGGGATCATCCTCCGTCAGAGCCGGCGGACGCACATCGTAGGAGCGGCGCCACAGATGAACCTGCTCCTCGCCATACTTATCTGCCGTTTCCGTCTTGTTCAGTCCCTGCAGGGCACCGTAATGACGTTCATTCAGATGATAATCCTTAATCACAGGAATCCAGACAAGATCCATTTCATCCAGCGCTTTATAAGCCGTATGAATAGCCCGCTTCAGCACGGAAGTATAGCATACATCGAAAGTAAGTCCCTCTTTTTTCATAAGCCGGCCTGCTTCCTTTGCTTCCTCCATGCCCTTGTCCGAAAGCTCTACATCCGTCCAGCCGCAGAACAGATTCTTCTTATTCCATTCACTTTCCCCATGACGAATTACTACCAGTGTATACATAAAATCCTCCCTTACCGATCAAAATGATCATAACCCTTTGCTTCCAAAAGCCTTTTCCTGCCATGACTCCATCCATAGACCCCGCTGCCCGGCTTTTTAACCACCCGGCCCACCGGCGTTATGGATGTCTCTTCCCTTATTGTACCAAAAGAGGAAGGGGAAATGGTACCGGTGAGCTGGTAATCCTCCCCACCGTTCAGCGCCCAGATGAGGGGATTCACAGAAACCTCACGGCCCAGGGCGCGGACATCCTCCGACAAAGGCACCTTTTCCAGATCGATTTCCATTTCCACCCCCGACGAACGGGCAATTTCATTCCATTCACTGGAAAGGCCGTCGGAAATATCATTCAGCGCATGGGCCCCTGCCCTTCGAAGGAGCTTTCCCAGACGGAGCTGGGGCTCCGGCCGCTGATGCCTTTCTGCAAGGCTGGGCCATTTCTCTCCCATGCCGTGAAGAAGGGCATAGAGCCCGGCTGCCGAATCGCCGGCCGTACCGGTAACAAACACAATGTCCCCCTCCCGGGCGCCGCTTCTTGTCACCGCCTCTCCCTGAGGCACCATGCCCACCACCGTGCCGGTGAGAATGACCCCGGAAGGCGAACCGGTCACATCGCCGCCCAGAAGATTCACCCTGTATTTACTGCACAAGGCCCGAAGACCTTCATATAAACCATCCACCCAGGAAAGAGGCAGCGCCTCCGGCAAAGCGATGGACAGCACAAAGCCTGCCGCCTCTGCCCCCATGGCAGCCATGTCGCTGAAATTGCAGGCGCCCAGATGATATCCCACATCAAAGGGAGACATGGTCTCCTTCGTGAAATGAATGCCCTCCACCATGGTATCCGTGGAAATCACCTGGTCATAGCCCGGAGGCGTCCGGTACACCGCCCCGTCATCACCGGGCCCTACCACCACCAGCTCCGGGCGGTAGATGAAATCATGCATAATGCGCCGGATAAGTCCGAACTCCCCTGCTTTTCCTACGGTCATCCCGTCCATCATTCCTCCAGCAGGGTCACGCCCTTCTCCTTCAGCTCCTTCAGCGTCTTCTCATGATCCGCCTCTGACACATAACCCAGTCCCTTCACCAGAAGAGTCACAGACCTGCCGGAAGCCAGAAGAGACAGCACCGTTTCCTTCACACAGTACTCCGAAGCAATGCCGCCCACATACACATGGGAAGAGACTGCATCAAAGAGTTTCTTCCCCTCACCGTTGACGCCGTAAAAAGCAGAATACTCCTCCACCTCATCATTCTGTCCCTTCAGGAAACGATTGGCCGAAGAAGGACGGTTCAAAGGATTTTCGATTTCCTTCCCGAAAAGCGGATCCAGCTCCGCCCCCTTCGTTCCCGCCACACAGTGAACAGGCCAGATGCCTCCGTTCACCTTGAAAGACCCGTTGGACGGGCTGTGCCAGTCCGACGTATAGAGAACCCGTACAGGATGACAGTTTACAAACCGCACAAGTTCCTCCACCGCCTCATGACTGTGCCCGCAGGCCAGCGTTCCATCTATGAAATCATACTGACAGTCCACAATGACAAGATCATCCATGACGATTCCTCCTATCTTATTCATACTGTTTATTTTATCAGCTTTACCCCCTGAGGGAAAGAGGGGACACGCCTGAAGCGTGAGGGTTCAAAAGGTTCTGAAGGTTCTGAAGTTTGACGGCGTCTGTGGCGCCGAGGGTTGTGGTGGCGGCGCAGCCGCAGTATAAAAAGGGCGCGCCTGTCGGCGCAAGTTGTGTAGAAGGGTTGTGTAGAAAGGGTCAGAGAAAGGGTTCAAAAGGTTCAAAGGGTTCAAAAGGTTCAGAGGGGAAGGTTGACGGCCCTGCGGGCCGAGTGTTCTTAATGTTCTTAAGTTTGACAGACGCTCCGCGTCTGATGGTTGTGGATTGCCGCCTTTGACACGCCGGGGAGCGTGAAGGAAGGTTCTTAAGTTTGACCGGCCCGTTGGGCCGGAGGGTTCTTAGGTTTGACGGGCCCTTGGGGCCCGAGGGTTGTGGATTGCCGCTGACGCGGCAATGATTATGAAGTCAGCGTTACGTGCTTGCATTTGTATCACCTGTGCTGCATGACGAAGAGCCAGAGCCCCCTTCCTCTGGAAGGGGGGCGCCGTTAGGCGACGGAGGATAGCTGGCCTTTCACAGAAAGGCCGAGGCCCTGAAAGGGCCTGATGTGAGGAAAATGCATTTCATCGAAAGTCCAGACCTATCCTCAGGGCTCCGCCCAGCTCCTTTCTGAGAAAGGAGCCTTACGTTACGGGAATGCCTTTCTGTCACATAAGCCACCCTAAACATGGTGGTGAGTTAGCCACCTCCGGTGGCTTTCCCCCCTTTGGTGCCTACGGCACCACCTTCCCCCCGCTGTGCGGTGGGACTACAACCCGTGCTTAATGTAGAGCAACTTTTGAAAAAATGTTTCACGGAGCTTTATTGTGCCCCCGCTTGCGGGGTGGCAAAGGAACTGGATTCGTAAGGGAGCGGAAGCGACCTGAGAATCCAGTGACATGCTTCCCTTTGGGTAAAGGTGGTGGCGCCAGCCACCAAAGGGGGGGCTTTTCCCACGCGCCAAAGGCGCGGTTGGCTTGTTTTCCCACGGGCGAAGTCCGGTTGTATGGTTTTCCCAGCTACCAGCTACTAGCTGCCAGCCACAGTATAGCGGGGAAATTTCTCCACTCCCCTTTGCTACGGTTGAAATGACAATGTGGCGGGCCCCCGATCCCGATTCCGATCTTCGATTCCAGCCGCTCCGCAGCTGCACGCCCACCTTCACCCTTTGAACCCTTTGCACCTTCTGAACCTTCACCCCTAAAGGGGAAACGACTCACTATGATTTGCGCGTCGCTTTGCTCCTTCAAATCATGTTCGCTGTGCACGCCGAAGGCGTGTCCATGAAGCCGCACAGAAAACTATCTGCCAACGTTTTCCTGTCCATAAGAGACACCGCACAGGAAACTTTCATTGTCCCCTCCTATTGCGTCCTTTCTTTATAACAGGTATACTAGAAAAGAATTGTTTATAAAGGAGATGGACGTTTTGAATTTTGGTGACGCGATCGTGGCCTTTCTGAATATAGGCCTTTTCAGTTCCCTGGTGAGCCGTTTTACAGGAGCAAATACGGCCATACTTGTTTTCTGCTCCCTGCTCTACCTGGGCTGCGAGCCTGTGGAAACCGTGGGCATCATGCTGACCTACCTGGTATTCATGAGACTCACCATTTACACCCAGAAAAAGAAATTAAATTTCAAAAAACTGCAGGTATTCAAAGGCATGAAAGTATTCATTCCCGTACTTCTCATCCTTGTATCCCTCTTCATTTATCCCTTCGCCGCCCTGGCCATTTTCCTTCTTCTCTTCATGACGGAAATCCTGGCGCAGATGTGGGCTGACGTACCGGAAGAAAAAAGAGCCTCCAAAGGACAGCTCACCGGATGGATCATCACCGGCGCCATCCTCACCACTATTTCCATGGCTGCGGTGAAATTCATTCCGGAAGGAATCTACTACATCATCGGCGGCATTGCAGCCCTCCTCATCTGTGTATTCTTCTACTGGCTGGGCCAGGACAGAGACCGCCTCTCCGGCGTATGGGACAAAATCATCCTCCTGTCCTTCATCCCCCTGGGCCTCTTCGGATTCGACCTGGCTGACTGGCTGGACGATATGCGCCGCCATGTGAACTCCACCCTTATCGCCTATAACCTGCCCTTCATTTTCCTGCCGGTCTTCTTCATCGGCTTCCTCATGGCCAATATCCTCTTCGGTATCTTCTCCCTTTCCGGACTGGTCATCACCTTCTTCGGAGCTCTGGGCATGCGCCTCTTCGGCTACTATGAAATGTCCCGCAAAGGCAAGGCAAACCTGGTATCCCTGGGATTCACAGTTCTCGCCATCCTGCTGCTCCTCATCACCGCACCGGAACCTACCGGCGTATCCAAAGCAGTAGATGCTTTCCTCCCCTCCAACCACTACGGATTCACAGGCCTCCTCAATATGTTCTGATTCAAATCAAAAAGCTCTCCGCTGTGGAGAGCTTTTTTGATGCTATAAAGCAGTGTTGGACTGCATTCCTGCAGGGACCTGCGCCTACGGCGCAGAGGGGCGTATGGCATCCATCGGGCCTGACGGCCCTCGGTGCCAGGGGTTGTATTCGCTGCGCTCAGGGGGCGAAAGACACGCCCGGAGGGCGTGCGGGTTCAGAGGGGAAGGTTGACGGCCCTGCGGGCCGAGGGTTCTTAAGGTTCTTAGGTTTGACGGCGCCTGTGGCGCCGAGGGTTGTGGAGGCGCCCTATGGGCGCAATATAAAGTCAGCGTTACGGGAATACCTTTTGTGTCACCAAGGGTACATGCCGCAGTGCAAAAGCCTCCTTCCTTTGGAAGGCAGAAGCCCTGCAGAGGGCTTCTGAGCCGGGCTAATATGTGAGCATAGCCTGCCCCACAGGGGAAACGACTCACTGGATTCTCAGGTCGCTCATGCTCCCCTACGAATCCAGTTTGCTGTGCACACACAAAGCGAACACCTTAATGTCCGGCCGTTGGTGTCGCCGTCAGGTGACGGAGGATAGCAGGCATTTCGCAGAAAGGCCAAGGCCCCAAAGGGGCCTAAATGACACATAACGCTACACGTCGTATATTCGGTGTTCCTCAGCCCTATCGGGCAGCTCCTTTCTGAGAAAGGA
>ERZ1034920.1826-NODE-1826-length-12890-cov-11.029061_pt1 | contig 12890 bp, 9 predicted proteins | sample MGYA00520688_ERZ1034920 | MGnify/ENA primary metagenome ERZ1034920 (study PRJEB33766, sample SAMN09781785) | gut metagenome | biome: gut microbiome | host: Homo sapiens | place: Madagascar | study: EMG produced TPA metagenomics assembly of the PRJNA485056 data...
TCCGACCTCCACCTTACGGGCTTACGCCCTACCGAAAATCCGCTCTCCTGCTAGGAGAGGGAATACGCTTAACTTATAGGTACACTTCGAGGCGAAGCCGGTAGTCTTTAATGCAATTTTGTAGTTGTTACCTAGCAGCCGACTGTTGTATCTACGTGCGTAGCACAAAAAAAACGCCCAAGTTGGGCGTGTGATAAAATTTTTGGTTAATTAATAAGGTATTTTAATAAGGTTATTTTTTAAATCTTTGTTGTTTTCGTTTTCTTAAACCAATTTACAGGATTCAAGTTACTGAAAAAATTCGTTTTTGGCTTTACTTTAGGTTTCTTCTTGGTTTTTAGAGCTAATGCTAATGCACCAATCATCATGCCAGCTGCTGCAAGCCCTTTTATTGGACTCGGTATGTTTTGTGTAAAGCCGGACACTCTTGAAAGACCATCTTTAATGCTTTGAGAAGTGTCGCCAAATCCACCCCAAGCAGCTTGTTCTGAAGGTCCTTGCATACCGATTCCTTGTAGACCGTAGGCATTTTCACCCGTTTGAGATTGGGCACCTATCCCTTGTAGACCATAAGCGTTCGTCCCTGCTTGAGAATTAGTACCTACACCAGATATTCCATAAGCATTGGTTCCGGCTTGAGATTGTGTACCGATTCCTGATACACCATAAGCGTTGCTTCCAGCTTCGGAATTAATTCCTATATTTTCATTGCCAAAACTAGAAGAAACTTGTGCGGAACCCATCTCCGGATTAGGTTGTACAGTACCTGTTTTTCCGCTTGCGCAGAAACTGTCCGGAGTTTGTCCGTAGTTCTGAAATTGTGTCCCCTGCATAGCTGTGTTTAAATAAGGATTAGAAATGCCGTTCATAGATGAAACATTTATACCGCTATTACAGAGTTCATACGGAGCATAATCTAATATTCCCTGACTGTACAAGTTATTCAAGGTATAAGGATTAACTGACATCTTATTAAAACACCTTCTACTACTACACACTTATATAAAGTTATTTTTTGTTACAAAATTGCCTATTATGTAAAGCTTTGTTAAGATGGAAATATTATGAAAAGAGAGTTTTTAAAAAATAATTGGCAGATTTTATTAATAAATATTGTAGTATTCGTCGTTTTCATTATTGGATACGGACGATTTGGAGATGTTATATTTGATTCTTTCAGAGAGGCTTATATACCGAGTCAAATTGTAAAAGGACAAGTCCTTTATAAAAACATTTTTAACATTTATGCACCATTTGCATATTTATTTAATGCTGCATTGTTTAAAGTTTTTGGAGTAAAACTTGTTGTATTGTATATAGCAGGCTTAATCTCAACATTAGGGATTTGTAATTTTATTTATCTCATCGGACAAAGAATGTTAAGCAAAAACTATGGATTGGCAATTGTATTGTCATTTATTTGTGTTTCAGTTTTGTCACCAAACGTATTTAATTGCTTATTTCCTTATTCATATAGCATGCTTTACGGCTTATTATTTGTATTGGCATCCGTTTATTTCGGAATAAAACAAAATTATCCGATTTCTTATATGATGTACTCTTTAGCTATATGTTCAAAATACGAATTTGTTTTGCTATTGCCAATCTTGATTTATGTAGCGGGCAAAAAAGATTGGTGGAAGAATCTGCTAGCTTTTGCTGCTCCAATAGTAATTTCTTATGTACCTTTGTTTATTGAAGGTGTTAGCTTTACTGATTTGATAATATCTGCACAACTTATATTAACGATGAGTGCGACGAAAACTCTGTACTGGTTTTATTCAGTTACCGGACTAGTATTCAGGGCTGAACTTATTCCTATATATCTTATTAATTTGTTAAAATTTTCAGGAGCAGTCATTTTGCTGTATTTTACAAAAAATAATAAATGGCTTTTACCGGTAATTTTTGTGTATTGTTATTTTGTATCATCACCTGAGATTTTCATATTCTCTTTTCCGCTGATATTGGTATTATTTGTTTATAAAAGACACGACATGCAAAAAGAAGAACTACTGTTTGTATTGGCTTCGCTTTTAATCTCTATGAAAATATTTTTTGCTCTAACAATTAAATCTTATGGCATATATTTCATTCCATTTGCGATATTGTCACTGACATTCTTGGTTCCGAAAAAAATAAAAAAATCACTGATGATCACTATATTAATGTTTTGCATATCTATTGGAATTAAAAATACACAAGAGCTAACTACTAAAAATATATGCTTGGGATTAGGTAGTGAAATTGTTTACACTACACCTTTCAACGGTGAATCTTTAAACAAGATTGTTGAATACATTAAAACCAATACAAATTCTGAAGACAAAGTTCTGGTATATCCGGAAGGATTATCAGTTAATGTTTTAAGTGGACGAGAATCTGATAATAAATTTTATTCTCTAATTCCGTTATATATAGAAACATTTGGAGAAGATTTAATTCTAAAAAGGTTTGAAATAACAAAGCCAAAGTATATTGTAGTAAGTAATTACGATACATCTATTTATTATTATAGATATTTTGGTGTCGACTACGCTACAAAGATATTCGATTATATTTCAAAAAATTACAAAAAGGAATGTCAAATCGGCGAAGGACTAATTTTTACTGTGTATAAAAGGAATTAATCATCATCCTTTTCTGCTGCTCGCTTAAGGATATTGCTATCTAATTTCTTTTTACCGTATTTTTTATGGGATTCTTCCATCAATCTTTCACTTGGACGTTTTTTAGAACTTCTTTTCTTTTTACCGGTAGTTGGTTTTGCATCAGTTATAGCAATGTTGTGACTAAGCTCTTCGTACCATTCTGACCATAGAATAGAACGAAGTGGAAGCGTGTATTGGATTAGAATTTGAGCGATAAAAACTTTTATTGTAAACAAAGCGATATCAAATTCTGTAGGTGATTTTAAACCATATTGTTCCAATTCCATATTTGGTATAGGTGGAATAAATGGAATTACAGCTTTAGCAAGGAATTCATTAATACCTGCAATATCAAATATTTTTATACAAAGCTGTGGAACAAAAATATATGTTAGCGCACCAACTAATACCATAAGTAGGAAAGTTGAAGCAAAATGCCCTTTTATAAGTTCGGAACTTTTTTTAACACATTTTATCGGTGATAAATCAGGTTCAAAGGTAAATACTTGAAACGTTAGCACGAAATATATAACTAAAATTCCACATACAACCCAAAATAATGGAATAAATGCAATTGCAGAAAATATTCCAAATAGAAACCAAATTCCGACAAATGGCAAAGCTCTTCTTTTGATTAATTCGGTATGTGCCTCAAAATCGTATACTCTACCGGATTTTTTCATATTTGTATACATAGAATTCACAGCACCATACGCAACAAGGTATTCCCAGAATGATTTCATAAAAATTGCAAGCCCCGGAAGTGTTATAAGAATAGATAAACCGACAAGAACGTTAAAATTGTTCAATGCTTCAAATTTGTCTATCAAAGGCGGTATGTTTTGGGTGTAAAAATAGGTTATTAAAAAGACTAAAAGTAGCCCTCCTATTTGCCCTAAAACCGGAAATGTCATGTATTTTAAGTACTTATCAAAATTCGAAAAATATAATCCGATTGACTCCATAAAAATACCTAGCGGGGTTTGTGTCTTTTTTGCCATTCTCTATCTCCAATTTGTGAATTAAAAATCTTATTTCAGTATTAAATATTTTTATAATAAAATTATTTTAGTATAAAGATAGAGTTATGAAAAATATAAAAGATTTAAAAGAAGAAGATTTTTTATCCGGCAAGGTTAATTTGCATATCCACACAAATTTTTCAGATGGCAAAGCTGATTTTGAAAGTGTTATTAAAAATGCAAAATCCAAAGGTTATGAATTAATTGCTATTACAGACCACAATACTGTTGATGGGCATAAAAAATTTCAAGATGACATATTGGCTACAGGAGCAGAATTTGATTGCTGGTTCGGATATGTTTTCATACACCTTCTTGCCTATGATATAGATATAAATCATCCGGCTCTTGCTCCGTTTTTAGCAAAAACCAAGGCTGAAACGGAAGGAGATTTGATAAGACTATTTTCGAAAAGAAACGTTCCTAAATTAATAGATGCAATCCATCAAGCAGGAGGAATTACAGTACTTGCGCATCCGGCATGCTATTGGGCAATTAGTTTAGAAAATTTAGTTAAGAATCTTATGAAAGTTGGTCTGGACGGAATTGAAGTTTATTATCCATATCCGAGATTTAGAAAAATTGTAAAGTTTCATTCTTCAAAAGACGTAATAAAAATTGCAAACAAATATCCACAACTAATCAAAACCGGTGGCACAGATTTCCATGGAGAAGAGTTTTAAAGCAGAATATTGCTAGTTATTATTTTAATCTTTATGTTAAGATGATAATATGGAGAGAATATTGGTAACAGGTGGTGCCGGCTTTATCGGTTCGCACTTATGCAAAAGACTTTTAAATAATGGAAACAAAGTAATTTGTTTGGACAATTTTTTTACTGGTGTAAAATCCAATGTAGAAAAATTGCTTGCAAATCCAAACTTTGAACTTGTTGAGCATGATATAACGCAACCATTTGATGCTGATGTAACACAAATTTATAATTTGGCATGCCCTGCAAGTCCGCCACATTATCAATTCAATCCAATAAAAACCTTAAAAACTTCTGTATTAGGAATGATGAATGTATTGGAACTTGCTCATAAATACAATGCAAAAGTTTTGCAAGCATCTACAAGTGAAATTTATGGTGATCCGCAAATTCATCCACAAGTAGAATCTTATTGGGGAAATGTTAACCCTATTGGTATAAGAAGTTGTTATGATGAGGGCAAGCGCTGCGCAGAAACAATGATGATGGACTATCATCGCCAATATGGAGTTAAAATAAAAATTGTTAGAATATTTAACACATATGGTCCTTTGATGTTACCAAATGACGGGCGTGTTGTTTCAAATTTCATTATACAAGGATTAAAAAATCAAGATATAACAATTTATGGTGAAGGTACTCAAACTCGTTCATTCTGTTATGTGGACGATTTGATTGAAGGTTTTATTAGAATGATGGCTTCTGATTTAACAGGACCGGTAAATCTTGGCAATCCATCAGAGCGCACAATTTTAGACTTAGCAAAATTAATCATAAAGATGACAAATTCAAATTCAAAACTTATTTTCAAGCCGTTACCTTCAGACGACCCGATTAAGCGTCGTCCTGATATAACACTTGCTAAAAAAGAGTTAGCTTGGGAACCAACTGTTGATATAGAAATTGGATTATCTAAAACTATAGAGTACTTTAGAAAATTAAATGTTTAGATTCATCAGCTTCTATTCTGCGCGTTTTTTGAAACAGCCGGCTTCTTTGTCGTATTCGTAATAAACGCCGTCTTTTTCGCATACCCAAGGATAATTTGCAGTAAAGTTGTATCCGTTTTTATAAGCTTCTAGAAGTGCTTCATAGTAGACATTAGTAGTATTTGTTCTGTCTACTGCTTTACCTGTTTGCGTAAACTCTTTATTATAAGTACCGTCAGCATTTCTAGTGTTTATGCTAAAAGTTTTGAATTTTTTAGTTTGTGGATTCCATACGCATAAATATGAGCCCTGATCAGAGAACTGATAATATATTCCAGCAGTCTTCGCAGCGGTTAAATTAAACTTTTCTGCTGCAGCTTGCATTTCTGTGGCAACATCTTCTGACTTGTAAACGATTTCTTCTGTTGTATCAGTATTCTTAGTTTCTTCTGCCTTAGTTTCTTCCACATTATTATCAACTACCGGAGTTGAAGGTGTGGTATTATTTGCTTGTGTTGATGTTTCATTTGCAAAAGTCATCTCACGCAAAGATTTTTGATACCCTTCAAGACCTTCTTCATGGCGTTTTGTACCAAAGTCTAATTGATAATATTTGCCGTCTTTTTCAAATATAGTAGGATCATCAGTTCTATTATAACCGTATACTAGTGATAATAGAATTTGGTTAACTTCAAAATTTTGATAGTTAGATACAGTTGGATCACCAGCACCAGAATATCCTCCACCAACAAATGGTAAGTGTGTAGAATCGCCTTGTGCGAAACTTTCTGCTGCTTGGCTTGTCCAGTTATTAATTTCTAAATACTTTTGAGCTTTTGCATCCCACAAATATACTTTGCAGCCGTCTGCTGTAGCGTAAATACCTTCCCAAGCTGTTTTTACAACTTCTTTACCGTCAATATTAGATGGAGCTCCATCTGGGAAGTTATTGTTGATAGTCTTTGGTGGATTTGTATAATTTATTGTTGTATCAACGGCAGCTTCAAATTCACCAGAATCTTTCGTTACTTTAGTTCCAGGGATATAGATATCACCAACTACTTGAGTAGCACGGTTATAATTTACACCATGCACCGGATCTGTCGTTTTTGCATTAATGTCTTTATCATAAACGGTACTAAATATAACTCGTTGACCATCAAAACTAATGTTAGTAATTGAATCAGAGTATTTTGCTAATGCTTTTTGAATTGCTTCTTCTACTTCTTTTACAAAAGCTTGTTTTATAGAATCATCTTTCCAACTCCAAGTTGTATGAGCATAATCTCCACTATCAGGATTACTCCATTCAGATTGACCCAATACAAAATTTTCATAGCCATCATTTCCATTATCTTTATAGTACTTTTGATAGATTGGGTCTAATAAAGACTCTATATAATCACTGATTTCAGTAACTTTTGCTTGATTTTTTGCTGTTTCTGTTTGAGAAGCGTCACTAACACCGTAATTTTCCCAATAATCATTTGAATGATCATCATCGCTACGTACAACATCTATATCCGGATTTTGTTGAACAGTTTCTAATTTTGTATTACTTAATGATTCAGCTTTTGCTGTTCTATTCTGCAAATATTTATCAAAATAATTTACACCTTCTGCGTTATCACCAAGAAGGTAATTCATCATATCTTTAACATTAATAGTATCGTCTGATACGCCCATTTTTTGCGCAAGTTCTGTTAATTTACGTCTTTGTTCTGTATAAGAATCACCGTCTACAACACCTGCTGCTAATAGGACAGCACCTTTTGCCCATAGATACTGGAATGCTCTATTTTCTGCACCAAAAGCCGGAGCTTGGTCTTCTCCATCTGATTCTACATACATATCAAAACGAATTACGCCACCATAAGTATCATACGTATCTTGAATATAGTATTGGTATTCTTGATAGATTTCAGGGTATTTTTGTTTCAAGCCCTCTAAATATGAACCATCAGCACCATTTTTTGCTAAAGTTTTAATTTCTGCATCAGTTCTGTATGATGTTTTTGATTGTCCATATGTTGTTAAATGTTCATAAATACCATTGTTAGCAATTGTATCATAGTAGCTTTCTAATGATGTTGTCTTTCCGTCCGTTGAACCAATAGAAGACATGAATGTTGTTAGAAGTTGTTCTAATTTAGAATCATCATTTGCCATGTTTTCAATATTTTCAATCCAAGCTTCCATTTGTGGATGGTTTTTATAATCTCCGCCATATGGGATTTCTGATAAACCGAATAATTCTAAAAATTCTTTTTGAGCGCATTGTGTGTAAACTGAATCAAAAGAATTTCCGTCAGCTCTTATTAACTCTATATTTTTATCATATAATTCTATATCAGCTTTTTCTGCATTAGCTAAATTTTGTAAGTAATTCTTCAAATATGTCTTTGCTTTTTCAGAAAGCGTAATATTTCCATTGTCATCTACATCTACCAATGCATATATCGGAATATTTCCAGCTTGGAAAAAATCTGTAGAAACAGAATTATAACCTTTTGAATTTTTAATTCTGTCAGCTAATTCTTGCATGAATTTTTCTTTAAGATTTTTAAAAGCTGTATCGTCATCACCATCAGCTGCAACACCGCCAATATCCATTTTTGCAGTATATTCGCCAATACCATTCGTAGGTGTTGATTTTGCACCAGTAGTTCCTTCATCAACATTTGTATATTTAGATTTAGCCTCACTGCTTTCGCTTCTAATTGTTTCAGCATTATAGTTCACAACTTTTTGACAGGTTTCATAAGTTGCGATTGAGGTATTAGGATAATTCGAATTCGAGAATGATACGGTTTGATTTTCTGCACAAGCATTGTAGTAATCTTCCATTAACATTGATTTACCATCAGTTGAACCATATTTATAACAGAAATCATTAATTTTTTGCCAAATAGTAGCTTCTGTATCATCCGGAGTCAAGCCAAGCATTTTGCAATAACCGGCGTCTGCGCAACCTAAATAATCATATCTGTTTTTATCAGAGCTACCAAACTTGCTAGCATTTTCCTTCAAAAAGTCCATAATTGCTTTGACTGTTTTATCAGTAAATTCAATACTGTCACCATTAACTTTCACATTATATGTCGGATTTGATACCGTTTCAGGAACAACAGAAGTCATATAGCTTGAGATTGGTCCCCAATTAGAATCTTCATTCAAATATCCGGAAAATGCTTTTACACATTGATAATACATTTCATCTGCGGAATAGAAATCGCCATTATCTAAATACCTTTCCATCATTTCTGGCGTACCAAACCACGCTGAATCATATTGGTCGATTTGTACTCCAGAAAATTTTTCAGGATGAGCGTTTATGTATTCTTTTTGTTCATCTGTTAGGCTATTCATTAGTTTTGTAATATTTGCAGGGGTAATGTTAAAATAATGACACATTTCTTTTATAACATCTTCAAATACAGAAGAATCGCAAAGTCTGTTAGGAGTCAATGGTATTCGATAAGTTACACCATCAACGATTATTTCATCATAATCTGTTTCATGTCTACGATCCGGACCGTCATAATTATAATAACGACTATTTTTTCTTCTTGCTTCAAGTTCATCTTGAGTTAATGCCCTTGGGTCAGTAGCATTATTAGTTTTATTGGTTTCATTTGTTTTATCCGCATTGTCAATATTATCTGTTTTCAGTGTAGAGTCGTTTGTAGGAAGTTGAGGCTCATCTCCGGCAGCACCTTTAAATTTATACTCTTTATCATCAGCTTTAAAAGTAATAATTATTCTGCCATCAGCATCTGATTTAACCGATACATCCGTTGCTAAGCCTGCATTCTGAAGTTCTGTTATTTTTTCCATAAGAGCAGATAAACCTTTCTCTAAGAAAAGTTTATTCAGTTCTTCAAAGCTAAATTTCACACTACTGCTGCTATTACCGCCATCAACAGCGCGAGCTTTATAATTTGGCGCATCCTCTGAACGAAATGTTGTTTTAAAACTATTGTTATTACCAATACCTAAGCTCATACTACTTGCTCCTTTTTAACAGAATTTCTTCGTGTTCTTGCAATTATCTATATATTATATATAACGGTATATTTTTGATAAACTTTAAGGTTTTTGGAAAATTGTTACAAAAATTTACATTATATATATGGTTTTTATAACATGATTTAGGCTTTTTGATTTTTCTTTTTGGTTTGCTTATTTTTTAAAAGCATAACAAGAAAAATCGCAGCAATCATTAAAAGAGCTAAAACAGTAAAAATATCAAAAAATGCGGCTAATCGTGCTTGCGCAAGTAATTGTTTATAAAGCATACCGTTAGCTTTTTTGGAAGCAACTACAGTTGGATAATACCTCATAAATTTATGTTGAAGAGCGTTAAATTTATACAAAAACATTGGATTGTGCGGAGCAAGATTCGCTACAAAATAATTTTGATAAACCTGTGATACTCTAGCTATAAAAGTTGATGATACAGACGTAGCCATTGCTGTTAAGATATTTTTGAATAATGCATGAAGAGCAGCGGCATCTGCATTTTTACTAGAAGGAAGAGTTTGAAAAGAAAGCGCTGTAATTGGTACAAACGCTGTTGGAACCCCAATACATAATAACAAGTTTGGTAAAATTATACTTTCCATAGAAGAAGTTGGGTTCATCTGAGTTAACATCAAAAGGGAAATTGCAATAATAATAAAGCCAACTGTTGCCAACAATTTACCTTCCACGTATTTAGAAACTTCACCCATTACAATCAAACCTATAAGACACACTATTGCACGTGGAAACATCAAAAGACCTGACATAGACGGACTGTATCCAACCAAACTTTGCACAAACATTGGAACTAGCAGTAAAGTGGAGTACAAAACGACATTGATAAACGAACTTGCAAATGTGCCAAATAAGAAATTCCTATCTTTAAACACACGAATATCAATTACAGGATATTTGTACTCCAATTCCCAAACATAGAAAAATACAAACGCAAATATACACACTCCGGTTGTCCAACAAATCCATGTTTCATCAAACCAGTTATATTGCTGACCTTTATCAAGAATTACCTGCATGCAGCCCATTGCAATTACGATTGACAAGTAACCAATTATATCAAATTTTTTATTATACTTTAGTTTTACAGGTACTTCATCAGCCATAAATAATTTAATCAAAAGCAATGATAATATGCAGAGCGGAATGTTTATTATAAAAATCCACTGCCAAGAATAATTATCAGTTAAATAACCTCCGATAAACGGTCCGGCAAGTGGCGAAAACATCGCAGCGACACCAAACAAGCCCATTGCAATTCCGCGTTGTTCGGGAGGAAATACTTCTAATAGAACAGCTTGACAAAGAGGTAAAATACATCCGCTACCGATACCTTGAACAATTCTTGCGCCAATCAGAGCTTGTAGATTAGGAGCTAAAATACAAAGCAGGCAACCGATAGCAAATACAATAATACTGTATATAAAAAGGAGCTTTTTACCTATTAATCGCACTAAATATCCTGTTACCGGTAACATAAGTCCACCGGAAATGATATAGCAGGTGATTACGGTATTCGCTTCATATTGAGTTGCACCATAAAAACCGGCAATGTGTGGTTGACTAACGTTTGTACCGGAAGATGCTGCCAGTGCTAGAAATGATGGTAACAAAACTGCTAATGCTATTATAAATGGGTTAGTTTTCTTTTCCATTTCTTATCTTCACCTTTGGTACAACTGACATTCCAGGGACAATGTTGTAGTCTGAAATATCTTCATCAAATACAATTTTTACAGGAACTCTCTGAACAATTTTTACGTAACTTCCAACAGCATTTTCCGGAGGGAACAAACTTGATTTTGCACCGGTAGCACGTTGAATACTATCAACATGTCCTTTAAATCTTTTATTTGGATATGTATCAACTTTGATTTTTACAGGCTGTCCTTCTTTCATATGCGTTAATTGAATTTCTTTGAAGTTTGCAACAACCCAAACTTGGTTTGGAACAATATTCATCAAAGGTTGACCTATATTTACATAATTCCCTTTTTCCACACTTCTTGCAGCTATTTTTCCGGCTTGTGGAGCATAAATTTTTGTGTATTTTAAGTTCAGCTTAGCTTGTTCAACTTCTGCTTCAAGTCTTTCAATCAAAGCTTCATCAGCTTCTGTTTTTGCCTTATTAGCCTCTAAAGCGTGTCTTGCAGCTATAGAATTTTCATTTGAGGCATTAAAATCCGCTTCTGCCACTTCTAATGCAGTTTTACTTCTTTCATAAGCTTGTTTTGATACAATTCCGTCTTTGTATAAATCTTTGTATCTTGCAAAATCTTTTCTTGCAAAATCCAATTTAGATTCAGCAGAAGAAATGTCTTCAAAAGATTTTCCGACTTTAGAAGAACTTTCATCTACATTTTTTACTGCAATATTTAATCCGGCTTTAGCTTCTGATAATTTAGCTTCTGCTTGTGCCAGAGCAACTTCAAAATCTTTTGGATCAAGCTCAACTAGTAGTTCACCCGCTTTAACCTCTTGGTTATCGTCTACCAACAATTTTACAACCGGTGCTGCAACTCTTGGCGCAATAGATACCAAACGACCTTCAACAAACGCATCATCCGTTGATTGAAAAAATGTCGAATGAATTGCTGCGGTAATGCCAAGAATTACAAGAATTGTAGCAGTAATAGATGGTACAATTACACGTTTTTTCTTATATTCTGGACGTCTTTTCTTTAAACGTTTTTTTGCTTCTTTTATAAATTCCGGTGGATTTTTGTCTTCATGTTGTTTTTTTGCCATAATATCACCTAAACTAATGTCTCTAATTTCATATTTTCTTCAATCTTATCTAATGTAGTTAAGAAATTATCAATTTCTTCCTGCTCAAGCCCTTTTATAGACTCGTCCCATATATTAAGAACAACAGGGAGTGTGCTTTCACAAATTTCACGTCCCTTGTCTGTTATATATAATTTTTTAACTTGCCTACCTTCGACATCAATGCTTGATGTTAAATAACCTTTTTCTTCCAATATTGAACAAATCCTTGTCATATTAGGTCTGTCTTTATATGTAATATCACCAAGCTGTCTTAAATACATACCGTTATGTTCATTCAAGGCATACAGTACAGTAAATTGTTCCGGCCTTAAATCATGTTTGCCATTTTTAAAAGTCTTAATCGCAAATAATTTTGATAAGTGTCCGGCTCTTGATAGCCTTAATCCAATTTTTTGTTTTAATAAAATATCTTGTTTCATAAAATCCCTTTGTGTTATCATAATAACACAAGAAGGATAAGTGTAAATATGACATTTAAAAAATTATTATTAATATGCTCTTTGTTTTTAGTTTTACCATGTTGCGCAAAAGATGTGGTAAACAACAAGCTCGATTACATCAATCTTGATTATTGGAAGAATTATAACGACGAAATTCTGATTAATCACATGCAAACTCTATACCAGAATAACCATGACTTAAGAATTGCAGCTTTAAAAACAAAACAAGCGGAAGAAAATATAAGATTAGCAGCTGCAAATCAATTACCAAACGCTAGTTTTGACGGTAGTTTTTCTAGAGTTTTTAG
>ERZ1034920.1831-NODE-1831-length-12882-cov-4.981601_pt1 | contig 12882 bp, 6 predicted proteins | sample MGYA00520688_ERZ1034920 | MGnify/ENA primary metagenome ERZ1034920 (study PRJEB33766, sample SAMN09781785) | gut metagenome | biome: gut microbiome | host: Homo sapiens | place: Madagascar | study: EMG produced TPA metagenomics assembly of the PRJNA485056 data...
TATTTCTTTCACACCATCTTCAAAACTTATTTTTATCTCATCTAAATTTGTAATAACATTTGTATTACAAAAACTTCTTGAAAGAATTGCATATTCAGATCCTAACCGATAATGTTCCTTAATAATTTTTTCTGCTGGCAGCATTCCCTGTCCCACTCGTCCGAATCCACCGAAGCCGAATGGTATATGGTACAATTTTATTTTCTCGCAAATATTATCTACCAATCCATCTGCAAGTATTTCAAACATAAATCGTTTACCAAGATCCAGAGAAAGATCATTTAATCCTATATGTATTTCATCTATGCCCTTTACTCTTAATATTTCTTCTAATCTTCTAACTGCTTCAGCACTTTCTAATAGTAACATTTTAGTCACTCGTCCATCTACATACTTCACAAAACTTTCCACCTCTTCAGGCGTCGTAAAATACGGTAGCATCAAAATATCCGCCCCAGCTTCAATCGCAGCGTCTATTTCTTCTTTGCTATCCATATACCCCGGATAATCCTTATGAATAGGATTTATCCGAACCATGACTTTCGCTTTCCGGACACTTTTTTTAATATTTCTGATGTCCTGTATCGTATGATGATTCTGTACAGTATCAAGTCCACCTTGCCGTTTATCTTTTCCGATAAACTCCATATCTACAAAAATCCTATCTACACCTGCATTTTCTGCAATTTTTGCAACTTTTGGATTATTTGTTATATACATTAATTTCAGTGCCATAATCTCACCTATTTCTTTTTCAATGTTTCGCCTTTATTTTCATTATCTTTATTCAATAACACTTTAAAAATAGTCATAAAGAAAATTTGTACATCTAATGAAAAACGGACATGTCTGACGTACCATACGTTTAATTCTATACGGTGATGCCATTCCACATCTTTTCGTCCATTAATTTGTGCCCATCCAGAAAATCCCGGACGGACATCAAACATATGTAACTGTTCTTCTGTATACTCTTCAATAGGCCACGGGTGATAGGTTAACGGCGGTCTTGGTCCAAGCAACGACATATCACCCCTAAGTACATTGATCAATTGCGGTAATTCATCCAACGAAGTTGCCCTGATAATTCTGCCTACTCTCGTTACTCTTACATCACCTTTTCCGCTATATACGCCCGATCCTTTTTTTTCGGCTCCCACACACATAGAGCGAAATTTTAACATCGAAAAGACTTTCCCATCTTTTCCTATTCGTTCTTGTTTAAAAAGAATCGGTCCCGGACTATCCAATTTCACTGCAATTCCAATTAATACCATTGGAATAAATGCAATAACGAAAACAGGGATTGCAATCACCAAATCAATGACTCTTTTTATATAATCTCTGTAAAAAGGACTGGCCTTCTTTTTATTCGGCATATCATTTTTCATTTTCATTTCCTCTTTTTAACCATTTTATCTTCCTACAGATCCGCCTTCTTCGGATGATAAGTAGGCACAATCTCCGCAACAATCGACTTCATACTCTGTTCTTCCCTGTAAGCCGCTTCATCCAGCTGCTTCAGTTTCGCCTTGAACCACTCATCATTCATCTCGATCGGCTTTCCGATATGGATCAGTTTATTCTCTGTATCCTGAAGTCCTTCCTCATCCATCAGAAGTTCTTCGAACAGCTTTTCACCCGGTCTGAGTCCGGTATATTCTACCATAATGTCCACATCCGGTGTGTATCCGGACAGGCGGATCAGGTTTCTTGCCATATCGTCGATTCTTACCGGCTCACCCATATCCAGTACGAAGATTTCTCCTCCTTTGGCATAGTGAGCTGCCTGAAGTACCAGTGATACTGCTTCCGGAATTGTCATAAAGTAACGGATGATGTTCTTATCTGTTACCGTAACTGGACCGCCCGCTGCGATCTGTTTCTTGAACAGAGGGATTACACTTCCGTTACTTCCCAGTACATTTCCAAAGCGGACTGCTACGAAGTCGGTATCTTTGCACTGGCGGTTCATCATCTGTACCACCATCTCACAGAGACGCTTGGATGCTCCCATGATATTTGTCGGGTTTACTGCTTTATCGGTAGAGATGAGAACGAATTTCTTCACACCGGCTCTGGATGCTGCCACTGCCGTCTTGTAGGTTCCCATCACGTTATTCTTGATTGCCTCGCACGGGCTGTCTTCCATCAGCGGCACGTGTTTGTGTGCTGCTGCATGGAACACAACATCCGGCTTATAATTCTTCATGATCCAACGGATACGGTTCGTATTACGTACAGAACCGATCAGGACTTCCAGATCCAGGTCATCGCCGTATTTTCTCTTTAATTCCTGCTGGATCTCGTATGCATTGTTTTCATACATATCGAAGATGATCAGCTTCTTCGGACCTGCTGCCGCGATCTGCCGGCAGAGCTCGCTTCCGATGGATCCACCGCCACCTGTCACAAGCAGGGTCTTTCCACCGATGGATTCGAAGATCTCATCCATATTTACCTTTACCTGCGCACGTCCCAGAAGGTCTGTAATCTCTACGTTACGGAGCTTGCTTACACTCACTTCGCCGTTCATCAACTGGTACACACCCGGTACGGTCTGCATACGGCACCCAGTATCTTTGCAGATATTTAAGATATCTTTTCTATTCTGGCCTGTGGTTGCCGGAATAGAATAGACAATTCTGGTAACATGATATTTCTTTACCATTTCGGGAATGCTGTAACGGTTTCCTACAATCGGGACACCCTCTAACATCCTTCCTTTTTTGTTCGGGTTATCATCGATGATGCACACAACCTGTGTATGCAGTTTCTCAGAGTTGATCATTTCCTTGATCAGTGCCTGTCCTGCCGCACCGGCTCCGATCACCATAACTCTGTCTATTTTTTCTTCCGATGCTGCCACCTCATTACTGTTCGCATAGAATCGAAGCAGACGGTAAGAGAACCGCACCGCTGTCGTCAGGCAGAAACTGATGATGTATCCCATAAAATAATAAGATCTTGGCATGTGCATATCCATGAATAACATTCCGGCAATATATGCCACTCCCAAAATCATATATGCAGTCAGAATCATACGTAGTTCTGCCACACTTGCAAGTCTCCAGATACTATGATACAGCCTGCATACATAGAACACTACCAGTGTAATCATTACATAGTATGGCATTGTCCACAGATATCCATCAATATACATCACCGGTATCATGCTGAACTTCAGATCAAACCGCAATAACAACGCTGCCAGATAAGATACCAAGATAATCAATACATCCATAAATGCCAGAAGTACAGCTCTGTTAATCCAGATCTTACTATATTTATTTTCTTCTGTTTTCTTCTGTTCTTTCATTTTATATAACTCCCTGCTGCTCTGCTTACTCTATTTTCCAACATGACGGTATCCGACTGCAAGTATTCCGCAAAACATCGCAAATACCATTGCAATCATTGCCCGAGTTGGATTTACTGCCAATTCTACTCCCTGCCTGCTTACAACCGGATTGCTCGCCAGCACCACTACACACATTCCGCACAGGATACATGCAGTTACAACAACTAAAAGGAATTGTTTCATTCTTCTTTTTTTCTTCTGTTCGCTCACTTTACTTCTCCATCCTCCCACTAATATCTTTTTCTCGGTTTTTCCAGTATTTTCAGGCACTAGAAAAAATCCTTAGTTTCAATCTCTAAACCAAGGATTTTTACCCAATTATTATTCTTGCACATATGTATCTTTAAATAAAGTCATACCTCTCTGTACTCCATGAATTGTGCAACTGGCTGCCATGCTACATAACCTTATATTGCTCCGGTTATCTCATCTCTTGCAGTTTAGGCCCTGTAGTTTTGCGCCGTCAGTTTTCACTGAGTTTGCCCTTAGCTATGGAACATTATACAGTATCTTACTATTTTCGACAATAGGCAGTTTATAAATTTTTAATTTTCGGAGACTTTCATTCTCTTTGTATTAAGACTTTTTTCTCCTCCATTTCACGTACATTCCAACAACCTCAATTACCATCTTCACCACCAATCCCCCATAATACACCATCTTCAATACCAAGATTACATTATTCATTATCATCGTATTCATCACGAATGCTCCTTTCTTATTATCCTTTTCGACCGGTCTATAAGAAAGGTACACCTGCCTGATCGACATATCTCTGTATTTGAATTTTGTTATGATTTTGTTGGATTTTTCTATAATTTTTCTCAGAAAGTCAGTTTCTTCTCCCACACCAGCAGCTTCCGCCGGAATCCATCCATTTCCATTGTTCCTTTTCTTTCTACAATATTCCGGATGCATCCACACGCTTTTTCTGCTTCTTTTACATTTGCCAGGAACTTCTGATAACACCTTTTCCGGATGAATTGTGGCTGCTTATGCCTCAGATACTTGTAGCAGCTCCGGATGATCGATACATCCGCAGCTAACTGCTCCCACATTTCCGTCATCTGTGTCTGGTTTCGGAAGATATGTTCCCAGCGGTTCCATGTGACTGCGTCTTCCGGTATCGGTTCTCCGATCTCTGGATTTGGTCCAAAATGGTTCAGATGATATTTTTTTTCATACCATCCCAGGGAAAAGTTCTGGCATCCGCCGTAGAAGGTCCACAGTGCGCAGGCGTCACTCAGCCAGTTCTGCAGTGCTTTAAACGTCTTTTGCTGCTCTTCTGACATGGATTCTCGATAAAACAGATGAAGGATTCCCTGTGCGGTCAGCAGGTGTTCATACAGTTCTTTCAGGTTCCTTGCATGCTCCTCGCAGATCTGTTCGAGCGGCAGGATCTGGTGCCTGATCGCTGTCAGGATCTGTCCGGCGAGTCTGCACTGCTCCGAAGAACGCTTTCTCTCCTCTGGATTTTTCTGGCTTTTTGGCATTTTCCACTCCAGCAGGTCCCTCATTTCCAGTATATAGTTCTTTACCATGGTTCCCGGGTGATTCATCCATTCCAGATAATCCAGGTCTTCATATCTGATTTCATCCACGTCGGTCTGATCTGTCTGCTCTTCCATAACGATTAGCATATCGCACAGGACAAGCAATATATAATACCGTTCCATCATTTCCTGCTTTTTCACTTTGCAATTCTTTTTGCCAAATGATTCGATCTGCGGATTGTACAGGAAGGCACCGGTAAGCTTCCGGATTCTTTTTTTCAGGTCTGTTTCGAATATTATTCCGAACGTTTCGCCTGTATTTTTATGGACGCACCGCTCTGCTTCCTGGTAGAGCAGCATCCGCTGCATAGACCGGATCGTTTGGATCATCTGTTTTTCACCGTATTTTCTGCCGGATTCTACAGCAGACAGTACCAGCCATTCGCATGGTATATTCGGATTCAGTCTACTGTTTCCGGTGAATTCCAGATACATCTGTATCTCTTCCTCCGTGGTGCATCCGCATGCCAGTGCATACTTTAGGACGGTTTTCCGTTTGAACCGGTAATAGGGCACCGGTTCACGGAGTACGCCGTCTGCTCTTTGTGTGAGTTTTCCTTCCAGCCAGTCTGTATAGCATCCCAGAAATTCACTGATCAGAGAATAGTTGCTGACTGCTTCCTGTCCGTCAAAGACTGCGTCCGCATCCCGGTTCACCGGTCTAAACAGCTGTGCCAGCAGTACGGTATTCGCCGACTCTCTCTGGATGTAATGGCTGAGCGTATCTGCCCTTAAGGACTTCGACAGAACTTTCTTCTGTGTATGATCGTCTTCAAACAGTGCAATGCGTTTGATCTTTTTGGCATCCGGGTTCTTTCTGGAGAAGATTCTTCGTTCGATCAAGGAAGATTCTGTATACTGTTTTCCGCCGCTTTCTGCATAATTGGTCGTAATGACAGAATAAGCCCGCCAGTATGCTTCGCCCATTGCCGGGACGGCATGCTCCAGGAAACAGGTTATTGCATCTTCGAATTCCGTATACACCGCACATTTTTTGATCACCTGCAGGCACAATTTGGTTCCACGCTCTGAAACCTTTCGCGTTCTTGTGTTGCGCTGTCTGAGATCCGGCTGCGTTTCCTGCTTATCTTTGTATCGTTCATACTCCTCCTGCGCCCGTTCTGCCGCCGCGCACAGGACCAGCATTCGCTGCAGGATGTCCTGCTGCTGGAGGCTATACGGAAAGTCCCACTGTTTCTGTTCGTTCAGAAGCGGTTCCAGAATCCCACAGTAATAAGCCGTATCTGTGTTATTTTCATTTTCATGATCCGCTCCTCTTTCCCGCTCAAGGATATTCTCCGCCCATTTCGTCACATATTTTCCAAGTGCCTGTTCATATTCCTGATAATATCCAACTGCCTTGCGAAAGGAAAGCTTTGTCTCCCGCTTTTCATTCCACGTAAGGACCAGCCTGAAGAATCCTTCTTTAAAATGCAAGGGATACAGCATCCGGTTATCATAATTCTGTTCCTTTACCGAGATCTGTTCTAAAAAATGATCTGCCTGTTCCATCGCGAGTCCGGCTGCCATCATAAGGCACACCACGACCTCTCGTCTATCGTAGATCTGATCAACTTTATATAATACAGGGAAATGTCCTCCCGTCTTCCAACTTTTTTCGAATATATAGCTCCATTTTTCCGCTCCGATCGCCGGGCGGTCCGTACTATAGCGGAAGAGTGCTTCCGTATTCCGTTCCATTTCCCGGCAGATGGCTTCTGAGTCATTCCGCTTGGTCAGCCATTCCCATGCCGGCATCTCTGTCCTGTCATGCATCATTTCTTCTGTCTCCTGTGCGCTTTATAAAATATCAGATAGAGTCCGAATACCAGCCATGTAATCTGCTGCTCACTTAATGTACCACCGACGAACGGGATCTTGGCCGGTCTGGCATATGCGAAGCCTATGCCCGCCATTGCAAGTGCTCCTGCCAGTGTCTGAATCGTAAGATAGAGTGCACAGCTCATGCAGATACACTGATCTACGAAGACTTCCTGCTTTCTTACACCTTTCCACAGGAAATACAGCATCATGAATCCGATCACGATCACCGCCACGCCAAAAAGCAGGCCACATCGTTCCATGATATAATTTAGCGGGAACTCTACCGGCCAGAAGTCTTTCATATCAAGATAATTGTCACCCCATGAATTCTGCATGGATCCCACCAGATGGTATTCCCTGATGTTCTTTCCGGCATGTTCCAGACAACCCCGCCAGAAGGCAGAAGGACTCTGTATCCAGTCTGGATTCCATAAGCCTCCGCCCATTCTGTCTACGATATATCTCACCCCTGCATATCCGGCAACAGGAATTCCCACAAGACCTGCCATCGTTTTCAGGATGTCTTCTCTTCCTTCTATATAAAATCTGTTCTTTAAGACCACATACAGTTCACTCAAGAAGATACTCAGGATCAGTCCCATCCGGACACAGACATACTGGGAAGTGTCCATTAATATCAGACACATCCACGCACTGTTGAATACCAATCCGGTATACAATGCTTTCCGGTCTTTCAACGGGCATTCATACAGATACAGCCACATAACCGGAATGGCCATGAAGGCGGTCACTGTAGGGCGTACAATCATTTTCGTTTCCATAAAATAATCCATCAGGAACTTTGCCGGAAGCAGGGCGGCCGACAGAATAAGAATTTTTCCTTTTTGTTCATGCAGATTCTTCCATTGCCATTTGCTGATATATTGCGGATAAACGTATCCAAGCCACAGACTCATCATCAGCATTATCCCCTGAACCATTGCCAGACGCAGGATATTGACTTGCAGGCTGCTTATACTGCTGCCTAGGAATATCCGTCTCAGATAATCAATCGCAACCAACAGGACCGCACAGATCACCGCCGGATAATTTCTCTGATGTCTCCGCTCCTCCATGCTGCGTGTCTCGAACGTACTTTTCTTTTCGATCCGCTTGATTCTGATTCCTTTTTCCCGCTTTTTCTGTACATCCGGTCGGATCATACCTTCGGTGGATGCCAGTTTCTGTTCTCTTGGACTGGTCAGTTTCCAGTCATCAACCAGGCATCCTGCCGCATATACCTTTTCGTTGATGTCGCAGTGATAGATCTGATCCTCATTGACATTCCAGAAATATAACCGTTCTTTGTATCTCTTACTGTTGCGGTTTCCTGCCAGTCCAATGAAGGTATCACCGATCACGATTGCCTTCCGGAAAGTAGATGGCGGCATCTTCCCGAACCGGATCAGTTCTTCCTCTCCCGGCCGGAACAGTTCCATATCTCCATGTGACACTTCCCAGTCTACCGTGTACAGAATCCCTTTTCCGGTTATGCCGATTGCCTGTTTATCTCCCTGTATGTCCGCTACATTGAACCAGAGCTGCTGGTATTTCATACGTATCTCTTTCTCTGCAGTTCTGCCCAAGTTGTATTCGGTATCCCACTGGACATTCGCCTCTGTCTCTTCGGTATCCCATTCATCGTAATACAGTCTTTTGTGACCCGCGACTCTGTCATTCGCAGCTCTATGTTCCGAGGCTCTGTCATTCATAGCTTTGTATTCCGGATTGCTGTCATCCATATATCTGACACGTTCCACTCCCGTCATGCCGGGCTTATCGCCGCGGATCATGCGGAACATCCCGTTCTCTTCTTTTACCCGGTCTGTCACCCATTTTTCCTGTCTGAGCATCCATTTCCACCGGGAATAGCGTTTCTGCAGCGGAAATTTCTGATAATCTTTCCGTTCGAAATATACGTCAAGGATTCCCGATGTGAAGTCGAATTCTGTATAATAGATCTTCCAGTCGTTATCATAATCCAGCCTTACGGCACTTTTCTGCTCTCCGGACCAGCCGTCCCAGCGGTATACACGGTCTCCTGTGATTCCGTATAGTTCTTCTCTTTCTTCGTCGTAGAAGATGTCCTCCAGGCCTTTTTCAATATCCGGATATTGCAAGGCTGTCTGCCGGAAGCAGTTCCGGTTCCGGATATCGACCCATTTCACAACACCGGTAGATTCGTACAGGAGAAGATCTCTGTCATTCGTCGTCCTTCCAATCAGAAATGTAGTCCGGTCTTTCTGGTACTGCTGCAGGCACCGGAAGCTTCCATCCGTGATGTCGATCTCGTAGATGCCATCATCTGCATTTGCGATCAGCAGTCCTTTTTCTGCGAACATCTGCGTTACCGTAAGTCCGCTGCAGTTCCACAGTTCGCTCTTGTCTTCGATATCATAGGCATGCAGTGTTCCCTGATACAGCCGAAGCAGCATATCCTTGTCACTTAAGACCACCATATCTTCCTGTGCATCCGCATGCATGGACCAGTCGCCGTAAGCTTCCAGGCTGTCCAAATCTTTGCTTCTTTGTATGCCGAACTTCCGGCCTGCGGAAATGTATAAGGCTTCTCTTTCTTTTTCATAACACGCTGCCCGGAACCCGTCTTTTCCTTTTTCCACATCCTTATCCGAATAAAACACGGAGCGGATGCTGTTTCCCCGGATGTCCCAGATACCGATGTTCCATTTCCAGTTCTCGCTGTCGCCAAGGAGATAATGCGCTTCATCGAGCCGTGTGAACATGAAGGTATCTTTTCCGACATGCCGGATATCCACTTTCTCCAACGGAACTTTCTCCGGACGGATGATCTGGAATTCGAATTCATCCATGTGATTATATTCCGGCAATCCAATCAGCCAAAGCCGGATACTATTCTGCCCTTTCAGGAACAAGCTCAATTGACGGTATTTGGACGAGAAGGACGCTCCCAGACATTTCTGCCAGCCATTCATACTGAAATACTCATATCCATCCTCTGTCTCTTCTCCATTTCGGAAATGATAATAAAGTTCCAGTCTTTCTGTATTTCCCTGCTGCCACGTCCGCAGGACAAGGATATCATCCTGTTCTCCCATATACCATGCCTGTATATAGCCCGGGCCGGCCTGTTTCGTGAACCGGCTTTCCCCGTTCTCCAGATCCAGTTCCGTCAGTGTATCCGTCTGCACATTCAGCACCAGAATTCTCCGCTTCGACGGGTGTACCCCGCAGCAGACGATTCTTTGTTCTCTCTCATCTTTCCGGAGTGCTTTCAATGTACCTTCCGCGCGGCGGAAATCAGCTCTTACAAGGTTCCCTTCCCTGTCACTATGAGAAAACAGAATTCCTTTCAGAGACAGCTGACTGACATCCAGTCCGGCAAAATTAATATTGGAAAAATCAATCATCCCATCACTGCGGATACGGCTTTTCTTAAGTATCGAGATTACGTTCTTAAGTCCGGTCTGTGTTCCCCGGCTCATGGAGCGGATATTTCTGTAGCTGTCAAGGAATTTCCGCAGGACTTCCTGTTCTTTGGTGCGGTCTTCCTGTTCTGTCCATGTTCTTCTATGTACATCGTACACCGGGACATTTTTCCTCTCTTCCAGAATCTCGCCCACAAGTGCGCAGATATAATCCGATATCTCCTGCTCATGAAGCGGATAGATCGATTCTGCAAATTCTTCCGAATCCGCATCCCATCCGTCAAGGATATATTCTCTTTCTTCGATTGCATCCAGCATTCGGTTGATCAGTGCACAGGCAGCAAAATAGTCTCGGAAATACTGATGGGTAAAGAAGTAGGTGTCATTTGCCGTCGCTCGCATGATTCCCAGTACGTCACAGGCATACTCTGGGATCTGTCTGCCGCCGTCGATCTGCCTGATCTCGCGAAAAATGAGCTTGATCTCTTTCTCGTAGCCGTAGTACCAGCTCACCCACCCCTGATGTCTGGTCTGCTTCTCCAGACGGTCAAAATATTCCCCGATCACGGTATATATCTTGTCTCTGGTGATAAAGAAATGATTCTCTTCTACCATGCGGATGGCGATCTCAGGGATCAGGAAATCCAGCACCGCCTTCAGGGCGTATTCCATGCTGAGTTTCGTTTCTGCGCCGTACCGTTTTCCGCGGTGACGGATCTGTGCCTGACTCTGTTCCCCGTAAGAAGTATCCCCGTTCAGAACTTCTCTTTTATCATGAAAGAAGTTCCGCAGGATCTCGCCCTGGCTTTCTACGTTCTTCTTGTTCGAAGATACACAGTACATCATTAAGAAGAACGGAATCTTCAGACATTTCCACAGACGGCTTTCTTTCGTAGACAGCTTGTCTTTGTTTCCGATCAGTTTCTGATAATCTGCTCCGGCAATCTTTCCCTCGATGACGGCCTCGTTCAGGACGTTGATAATATTGCCGTCATCCAGACCGAGTGCTTTCAGGCGCAGCAGGTATTGGGACGACAGTTCGTAGACATCATTTCTGCCGGTGATGATCAGGCGCAGGTTCTTCGCGTATTTCAGATAATGATTGATCGATTCGTAGAACAACAGCCTGCTTCTTTCGTCGATGAAACCGATCTCATTCATTCCGTCGAGTAATACGGTGTATTCTTTTTCTCCGTTTTCTGTCTCCGGCATCCGGTATAATTCTTCCTGGATGGCTTTGACGTATGGATGGTCTTTCGTAAGGAACCGGCGTGGCTGCCCGGTCAGGTAAGATGCTAGGAATTGTTCGATAAAGGTTCCACCGTGCTTCTCATCGTACCAGTGGCTGCTGTCCTGGGATAACACGCACAATTCAAGAAATGCAATTGGATCATCTTTATTCCAATCATTCTTTTCCGCTTCTTCTCTGTATGCGTCGTCCATGATCCCGATCAGGCTTGTGGTCTTCCCCATTCCGCCGTCCCCGATCATGAACAGTGAACTCTGGCTGCTGTCGAAGATCTGCTTTAACGTCTCCGGCTGAGACTTTTTGGACCGGATGAACCGGGGTGTGCTCTCCGGCAGGTGGAATTCCACGTTCGGCAGAATGTTCTGGAGGATGCTTAAGGATGAGAACCGTTCGTTTCTGAGTGCATGGTATTCTTCCTGCAGATTTACTAATAGTCTCTGTCTTCCGATTCCTGCATCATCTAACAGATCCAGCACATCCTGCAGTTTCCCGGCCAGCATCTCTGTCAGGCTGGAATCTTCTGTAAAAATCTGCCGCACGGCTTCGGATACATTTTCATAATGTGCGATCTGGCTCTGGATAAATGCACGTTCCTCTTCACCGGATGTTCCGAATGTATTTCTCTCATACGATACTGCGATCTTATCGATCGTCTCTTTGATGTGTTCTTCTGTCAGGCCGTAGTCGCGAATGTCACGGCCGCTCAGGCAGTACCACAGACAGCACACACAGCCGAACCAGTCATCCGCTTCTTCCGGCTGTTTTCTCTCTCCGTCCATGATGTCCTGCATCGCATAGCCTTCTGTCGCAAATACCGGGAAATCTGCTTCCCGTTCTTCTTCCCGGTATCTGCTCGTTTCAAAATCCATCAGTGCCGGTACCGAATGTTCCCCCGCACGGCTCTCACTTCCGATCTCGATCATAAAGATGTTGTCCGGCGTGATGTCTCCGTGTATCATCCCACATTCCCGGTGAAAATTCCGGATGAGTATCGCAATCCTCCAGACGATCTCGATGCGGTCCCTGAGCGTTGCATAGCGGAACCACGCGCTTTGTACATATTCCCGCAGGGTCTCACCCTCGCGCAGGTTGGTGATCACGCCGTAGATGGCACCGGATGTTCTCCCGACTCTATTTCCGTCTTCTTTTTCATTCTCTTTTCCATGTTCTTTGTATTCTATCGTCAGCGCTCCCGGGAAGCCGCAGTTTCTGATTACCTTGTTCATATGTAATTCGTGGTCTATGTAGGCTTCATAGTCATACCATTGCATCTTGGAATCTTCCGGTATGAAGAATTCTTTTAACAGAACAGTCTGGCTTTCTCCATCCCCGATCCGGCGTTTTGCACGGTATACATAAGCTTTCTCCCCTTGGCTGATTACAGAGATGATGTGATAGCGGCTCCCTTCCCGCGTCTCGATCACATCCCCCTTTTTCTTTCCATCCATCTTCCTTTGTTCCTCCCGAATCAAACTCTCTTAATCAGTA
>ERZ1034920.1832-NODE-1832-length-12876-cov-6.232353_pt1 | contig 12876 bp, 6 predicted proteins | sample MGYA00520688_ERZ1034920 | MGnify/ENA primary metagenome ERZ1034920 (study PRJEB33766, sample SAMN09781785) | gut metagenome | biome: gut microbiome | host: Homo sapiens | place: Madagascar | study: EMG produced TPA metagenomics assembly of the PRJNA485056 data...
TCTGTCACGTTATCCAAACGTGACAGAAGGACCGTCCCCTGTCACGCACGACGCCTCGCCCCGCTCCGCAACCCCGCGTCCTAACTGCGATTTGACATTCGGGACCCCGTTCCGTGGTATCCTTATATGAGTGCGCTTTTTGCATAGTTTTCTACGAAAGGGGACGCCATGGGCGATCAGGCAACCAACCTCCACAGCCAACCGAAAACCGGTCTGCGCAAGGAGGGATACCCGCCCTACCTGCAGAATCGCGAGCTGTCCTGGCTGACCTTCAACGAGCGCGTCCTCGACCAAGGCTCCGACGAGACGGTCCCGATGCTGGAGCGTTGGAACTTCGTCTCGATCTTCTGGAGCAACCTGCAGGAGTTCTTCATGGTGCGCGTCGGCAGCCTGACCGACCTGTCGCTCGCGAAGAAGGAGATCATCGACTCCAAATCGGGCATGACCCCCGCCGAGCAGATCAACGCGATCCATGAGCGCTGCCATGAGCTCTACCCCATCCAGGAGCGCGTGTTCGAGAAGATCCGCACCGACCTGATGAAGGAAGGCGTCCATCACCTGCGCCCCGCCGACCTCGACGACGAGCAGCGCGGCTACCTGAGCGACTACTTCCACGTCAACGTCATGCCGTTCCTCTCCCCCCAGATCATCAACTCGCGCCACCCCTTCCCGCACCTGGAGAACGGCGCGCTGTACGTGGTCGTGCGCCTCGACGAGGAGGCGTCGGCGGGCAAGTCGGGCAAGGGCAAGAAGGGCAAGGGCGACAAAAGCGAGAAGGGCGAGAAGGCCGCCAAGAACATGGGCGCCGAGGGCGTGCTCATGGGCCTCATCCCCATGCCGCGCCAGGCCCAGCGCGTGATCAAGCTGCCCGGCGACGAGTTCAAGTTCATCCTGCTTGAGCACGTGATCGAGATGTTCGCCGACCAGGTGTTCAGCATGTACAAGGTCAAGCACACCAACGTCATCTGCGTGACGCGCAACGCCGACCTCGACGCATCCGAAGGCGCCGACGAGGCCGATGACGACTACCGCGAGCATATGAAGCGCATCCTCAAGCGCCGCGGCCGCCTGGCCCCGGTGCGCCTGGAGTCCGAGCATCCGCTCTCCGACACGCTCGGCAAGCTGCTGCTCAAGCGCCTCAACCTCAAGCCGTTCCAGACCTACGTCACCTCGGTGCCGCTCGATCTGGGCTACACTTGGGGTCTGGGATCGATGGTCCCCAAGGACGTCCGCAACCGCCTCACCCCGGTTCCGTTCACGCCTCAGTGGCCCGCCTCGCTCGACCGCAACCGCTCCATCATCGAGCAGGTCTCCGAGCACGAGGTGCTGCTGTCCTACCCCTACGAGAGCATGGACGCGTTCGTGCAGCTTCTGCGCGAGGCGGCCAACGACCCGCAGGTCATCTCCATCAAGATCACGCTGTACCGTCTGGCCAGCCAGTCGCACCTCGCCGAGGCGCTGATCCGCGCCGCCGAGAACGGCAAGCAGGTCACCGCCCTGTTCGAGCTGCGCGCCCGCTTCGACGAGAGCAACAACATCGAGTGGTCGCAGCGCTTCGAGGAGGCCGGCTGCAACGTCATCTACGGCTTCCGCGACTTCAAGGTGCACAGCAAGATCTGCTGCATCACGCGCCAGACCGACAGCGGGCTGCAGTACATCACCCAGCTCGGCACGGGCAACTACAACGAGAAGACGGCAAAGCTCTACACCGACCTGTCGTTCATCACCACCGACGCGACGTTCGGCCGCGACGCCACCGACTTCTTCCGCAACATGGCCCTCGAGAACGCCTCGGACGACTACGACATCCTCTGGGTGGCCCCGCTGCAGATCAAGCCCTACATCATCGCCGGCATCAACAAGCAGATCGAGCTGGCGAAGAAGGGCGAGCCGTGTGGTCTGATGTTCAAGACCAACTCCATCACCGACCGCGCCATCATCGACAAGCTGGCCGAGGCGTCGCAGGCGGGCGTGCCGATCACGCTGCTCGTGCGCGGCATCAGCTGCATCGTGCCGGGCGTCGAGGGCTACACCGACAACGTCCGCGTCGTGTCGATCGTCGGCCGCCTGCTCGAGCACAGCCGCATCTACGGATTCGGCCCGCGCGAGACGATGCGCGTGTACCTCTCCAGCGCCGACCTCATGACGCGCAACATGGACAAGCGTGTCGAGATCGCCTGGCCCGTGCTCAACGAGGCGCTGCGCCAGGAGATCATCAGCTACTTCGAGACCTGCCTGACCGACACCGCCAAACTGCGCGAGCTTCTGCCCGACGGCACCTACACGCCGCTGCGCCAGTTCGTGCGCGAGGGCGAGCAGCCCTTCGACTCCCAGGAGCACCTGATCAAGCAGGCGCAGATGGCGCGCACCGCCGCAGCACAGGCCGAGGTCGCGCGAGGCGCCAACAAGGCGACCATCGCGCAGGTGGACCAGAAGGAAGCCGCGAAGGCGGTCGAGGAGAAGATCGCCGCTTCACAGGCGGCGCAGGCGGCTCCCGCGCCCGCCCCGACCCCCGCGGCGGCAACGGATGCCGCATCCGAGCAGCCGGCGCCCACCGTGACCATCCAGCCCGCCTCCGCCACGTCGGTTCCGCAGCGCCCGCATAAGGGAGGTCTGCTCTCCGGCGTCCTGGGCGCGCTCTTCAAGAAGGGCCCGCGCCGCTAGCATCCGGTAGCCCGATCGGAAACGTCGAATCGAAAGGCCGTCCACATCGTCGGACGGCCTTTTCATGTTCGAGGGTTTCTTCTCGTGCACGGCTGGGCTTCCTCGTGTCGGGAGACGCCTTCCTCGATGCGAATCGGCGATTATTGCACTCCGAAGGGATCTTTTGGACAGTTTGGGCAAGAATTTACCCTTTTGGCATTTACAAACCTGCCGATCTTACTCGTTCGAAATCGCCGACCTGGGAAAACGCCTTACTCCGACGCGCCGAGGCGGCGAAAGAGCGTGTCAATATAATCGAAGAGGGTTAATTCTTATTGATACTGTCCGAATCGCCGCCGATTCGTGCAATTGCTCTGCTCGGGAAGCGGGTAAGCACCGCCAGTGCGACAGGCGGTCGGCTAGTCCGTCAGCCATTCCTCCAGGAGATCGTCATCGGAAGGGTCGTCCAGCTCCGCCAGGCGGGCGCGGCACCGCTTCATGCGGCCGCGCAGCTCCTCGATGCGCTCGCGGGCGGCGTTGCGCTCCTTGCGCCCGGACGCCTGCGCCTCCGCAGCTTCGGCATCGCGCCGCTCTTCGCGCAGATAGGCGAGCTCCTCCTCGATGTCCGAGCGCTCCTGCTCGTGACGCAGGGCAAACGACTTTTGGAGATCGGCGCGGTGGGATTCCTTCACGTACCCATACGCGCCGATGACCTCCTGGGGGAACGCGTCCGGGAACGTCCATTTCAAGTGCTCGGGGATCTCGTCGAAATCGAAGGACGAGCATCCTCCGAACACGTCGCGCCCCATCTCCTCGACCGACTCGGGGATGCGGACATGCTTGAGCGATTCGCAGCCGAAGAACGCCTCGCGTCCGATCGACTTGAGCGTGTCGGGCAGGATAACCTCTTCAAGGGAGGCGCACGAGGCGAACGCGCGGTCGCCCAGCGTCTCGAGCGCAACAAACGGGCCGATCTCCGCCAGCTCCTTGCAGAGCGCGAACGCACGACCGCCCACCACATGCAGGGTCTCCACGCCGGTGACGGACGCGAGCTGCCGGCAGCCGAGGAACGCGCTTGCCGGGATCTCGTCCAGCGACGGAGGCAGCTCGACCCGCTTGAGCGAGCGGCAGTGCTCGAACGCTCCGGGCTCCATCGTCGCGAGGTTCGGGGAGAAGGCGATGTCCGACAGACGGAAGCATCCCGCGAACGCGCGCTCCCCGATCGACGTCACCGACGACGGCATGGCGACGCTGACGAGGTCTTTCTGGTTGCGCATCGCCTGGCATCCCACCCGCACGCACCCGTCGGGCAGAACGGCATCGGCAACGCCCTCGTCGGGGACGTAACCGACAATCTCGACCTGGAACATCCTCGCACCTCGTTCATCATCCATGCTGCAAACGGCTGAATTGTAGCAAACCGCCCCGCGGCTTCCCGAAGATCTGACGAAGATCTGATGTTGGGAACCCGCGCTTGATGGCGGAATCGCGCTAAATCGCGCATCCGCGCCAAAATCGAGCCCCGCGCGGCCCGAAAGTTCGATTTAGCGTGAAGGGATTTGCCGAGTCGCGACAGTGCGCTGATTAACAAGCTTCTGAACTGCCCTTTTTCAGCAGATCGAAACCACTAGGGATTTACGCACGAGAAAAATCGCGCTAAATCGCCCATACGCGCCACAGCATGCCAAAACACCGCGAAATGCGTCGAAGAGCAGCGATGCCAGGGGTCCTTCGACGCCATCTGCGCGTGCTCGATGTGGATGCCGGGATGGTCTGCACTGTTGTGAGCGCTCGCTTCGGATGCCGGGATGGCCCGCATTACCGCTAGCGCTCGATGCGGATGCCAGGCGTCTTCGCATCCGCGGCGCTCGTTGTGGATGCCGGAGCGGCCCGCGCAGCCGCGAGCGCTCGATGCGGATGCCAGGCACCTGCGCTGCCGCGAGCGCCCGCTTCGGATGCCGGAGCGGCCCGCGCTGCCGTGAGCGCACGGCAGCCGCGTCCAACCCCCATTACAGTCTGAACCGTAGCTAATCCGAATGTCTCGATTGAGCCATCGTCGTCGGATTACGATTGAGCCACGTCCTTGGGGACTGCCGATCGGACGCCCGCGGACGGCCGTCTGCCCCTGCCCCTCGAGGGCCCGGGGGGTGTTGCCGACGCGGGCGTCGCTGGCCCAGACGACTGATAGGAAACTGCCGGGCCCCACTTCGAAAGCGCCACGGCCAGGTAATGTGGGTGTCGCGACGGCCAGCATCCGATCGACCGAACGATTGGAGGATACCATCATGGCCGAAGCCGAATCCACCAGCAGGGCCGTACTGGGGCTCGATGTCGGAAAAACATCGCATTGGGCGTGCCTGGTCTCGGAGAGCGGGGAGGTCCTCGCCAACCGCCCCGTGGCAAACTCGGAGGCCGAGCTCGACGCCCTGTTTAAGCAGGCGGGGGAAGGCGCGCTCGTCGTCGTGGACCAGGCGCGCAACATCGGCGCGCTCGCGATCCGCAGAGCGCGAACGGCAGGGTTGCGAGTCGCCTACCTTCCGGGATTGGCCGCCCACGAGGCCTCGAAGCTGTTCGCGGGGGACGCGAAGACCGACGAGAGGGACGCGCTCGTGATCGCGAAGACCGCGCTCGGCATACCCGACGCGCTGCTGCCCGTCCCGGAGCCCGACGAGAGGGTCGAGGCGGCGCGGTCGCTCGCCGCGCAGCGCGACCACATGGTCGCCTGCGCCACCCGCGACAAGAACAGGCTGAGAAGCGTGCTGCTCGAGTCCTGTCCCGCGTTCGAGGCCGTCGCCGACCTGTCGGATCCGCACTGGCTGGCGATGCTCGAGCGGCTCGGAGGAGCCTGGGGCGTGCGGGACGCGGGGAAGGTCGCCCTCGGCGCCGTGACCAGGGGCGCCGACAGGAGGAAGATCGACGCGGCGTGGCGCGCCGCCCTCTCGTCGACCCGCCCGTCCGAGTACGCGGTCGCCGCGGAGAACCGGCAGGCGAGGATGCTGGCGAGAAGGATACGCGAGGCATCGGAGGAGGCATCGCGCCTCGACTCCGAGATCACAGCCCTGCTCATGGGGGACGGGGTCTACGAGTGCCTGCTGACGGTTCCGGGGATAGGGCCGCGGACGGCCTCCGAGCTGGCCATCGGAATCGACATCGCGCGGTTCCCGGACCACGACCACCTCGCGTCGTACTGCGGGATCGCCCCGAGAAACCGGCGCTCTGGCACGTCCATATCGTCGGTCTGCGCATCCAGGCAGGGGAACAAAAGGCTGAAGAACCTGCTCATCTTCTCGTGCAACTCGCTATGCCGGAGCAAGAACCGGTTCGGAGAGTACTACAGGGCATGCCGCGCCCGAGGCATGTGCCACGGGGAGGCGTTGAAGGCCGTCGCCCGAAAGCGGATCAAGGTCATCTACGCGATCATGCGGGACAAGGTCCCCTACTCGGCCTAGGAAACGAACGGCGCCGACGAGAAAAGGCCCCGCGGCCCGGGGCCTGCGTCAGCATTGCCTCGCAACCCGGAATCGCCCAAAATTACAGGTTGACGAAACTATAGGAACACCCCCCGGGGGGGGCGCACGTCGCCCTGAACTCGCCGTCTCCCCGGAGACCCTCGCCCGTCTATAATCGTACCCATCATCGAAGGATCGAAGCCGGGAGGGCGATTCGAGAAGGGGCTGCTATGGAACGCGGAACCACGGCGGAGCAAAAGCGCATACTGACCGAGCGGATCAAGATGAAGGCCCTCGAGCTGGGATTCTCTCATGCGGGGGCGATCCCCTGCGAGGACCTGCCCGAGTATGCGGCGCACGTGGAGGCGCGCCCGTCCTACGACCGATTCACCAAGGACAACCCCGCGTCGTTCCATGCCGGATGCTTCCCCTCGCGCTACTTCCCCCAGGGGCGCTCCATCGTGTGCGCGACGCTGGGGGTCGGAAGCGTCGACTACCCCGAGGAGCTCACGCCCCTCATCGGCCGCTTCTACCTCGCCCGCTCGTACGTCCCGCAACCGGAAAGCCTCGCCGGCAGACGCATCGAGGCGTTGGCATCGTTCATGGAATCCGAAGGCATCGAGGTGTACCGCGGCAAGATCGAATACCCCGCCCGCTACGCCTGCGTCCGGGCGGGCATCGCGACGTACGGCAACAACAACTTCGCCTACACCGAGGAGGACGGCTCCTTCGCCGTGATGCACACCTGGCTCATCGACGCCGAGCTCGACTACGAGGTCCACGAGATCGTCAACGGCTGCCCGCCCGGATGCCGACGATGCATCGACGCCTGCCCGACGCAGGCGCTCGAAGGCCCCCGCGAGCTTAACCCGATGAGGTGCATCCTGTTGAACAACCTGATGCCCGAACCTGCGATCGACACCTCGCTCATCGGCACGCACATCCACGGCTGCGATGCATGCCAGGAGGCGTGCCCGCGCAATCGCGCGGTGCTCCGGAAAGCACGCGCTGAGCGGCATCGCGATCCTTTCCTGGACAGGCTCGCCGCCCTGTTCGACTTGGAGAAGCTGCTGTTCTTGGAGGGCGGGTTCGAAGGGGACTGCTACCGCGACATCGTCCAGCCCATCATGTACAACTACATCCGCGATCCCGATATCTTCCGACGCAACGCGGCGCGCGCGATGGGCAACTCGGGGGAGGCGCGCTACATCCCCGCGCTCGAGCGCGCCGTCCGCGCGTTCGCCGGAACGATCGTCGAGGTCGAAGCGCGCGTCGCGATAGAGCGGCTTTCGGGCGACCGGAGCTAGGGGCGAAGCCAGTCCCGCCGCCTTGAACCCAACCCTCCCCCACAAAACGGAAAGCCCCTTCGCAGGGGCTCTCCAGGGACTTCGACATGTTCGGATCGAAGGGGCGGCGCGCCTAGCCCTCGCGCTCGACCACCTCGGCGATAGCCTGGGCGTGGGTGTCGGCGTCCTCCTTGCGCAGGGCCTCGACCATCACGCGCACGACCGGCTCGGTGCCGGAGGGACGCAGCAGCACGCGGCCGTCCTCGCCCAACGCGGCCTCGGCGGCGGCGACGGCGTCCTTGACGGCGGGCTTCTCGCTCACCGTGTGCTTGTCGGCGACGCGCACGTTGATGAGGGTCTGCGGGAAGCGCGTCATCACCTTGACGGCCTCGGAGACCGTCTTGCCGGTGCGCTTGACCGCAGCCAAGAACTGCACGGCGGTCATCAGGCCGTCGCCTGTGGAGTTGTGCTCGAGCAGGATCATGTGGCCGGACTGCTCGCCGCCGATGGCGTAGCCCTTGGCGCGCATCTCCTCGAGCACGTAGCGGTCGCCCACCTTGGTCTGGACCACGTCGATGCCGTGGTCGCGCATCGCATGCACGAAGCCCAGGTTGCACATGACCGTGCTCACGGCGGTGTTGCCCGCCAGCAGGCCGCGCTCCTTCATGTCCAGCGCGCAGACAGCCTCGACGATGTCGCCGTCGATCTCCTCGCCCTCAGGCGTCATCAGCATCACGCGGTCGGCGTCGCCGTCATGGGCGATGCCCACGTCGGCGCCCGTCTCCTCCATCAGCTCGCGCAGCGGGCCGAGGTGGGTGGAGCCGCACTCGACGTTGATGTCGTTGCCGTTGTAGTCGTCGTTGATGACGATGACCTCGGCGCCCAGACGACGCAGAGCCGTCGGGCTGGTGAGCGACGAGGCGCCGTGGCCGGTGTCGAGCGCGACCGTCAGGCCCTCGAAGTCGATGCTCTGCTCGCGGATGGAGCGCACCGCGTGCTCGATGTACATCTCGCACGCCTCGTCCACCTCGACGGCGACGCCCAGCTCGGGGCCGCTCGGCATGGCGGCGTCCTCGTCGCCCGCCTCGCGCGCGCGCTCGATTTGGCCTTCGAGGCCGCCCTGCTTGATGAACGCCTCGATCTCGTCCTCGACCGCGTCGGGCAGCTTGAAGCCCTCCGCGTCGAACAGCTTGATGCCGTTGTATTCCGGCGGATTATGGGATGCGGAGATGACCGCGCCGCCCGCGGCGTTGAGCTCGCGGACCAGCAGCGCCACCGCCGGCGTCGGGATGACGCCCGTCAGAAGCGCCGTGCCGCCCGCGCTGGTGATGCCGGCGACCATCGCCGACTCCAGCATGTCGCCGGAAAGGCGCGTGTCCTTGCCGACCACGATCGCCTTGCCGAGAAACGCCACGGCGGCCTGGCCGAGCCGGTACGCCAGCTCGCAGGTGAGCTCGGTGTTCGCCACGCCGCGAACGCCGTCGGTTCCGAAAAGTCGTGCCATGTTCGATCTCCCCTTTCAGGTAATGTCAGCGAGAGCTTGCAGCGTGCGCGGAATTCGGGGATCGCAAGGGCGAAGCGCGCTTCCGCACGTGAGCCCTTGGGATCGCGCGAAGGCCGCATGCGCTGCAAGCTCGCAGCGCCAGCCGGTTCCGCCGGTCTGCCGGCCAGCAGGCCGGCAGACCGGCCTAATGCCCCCTCTTGATATGCTCGGGTTTGAGGAGCACCGCCCCTTCCGGGCGCTCCTCCTCGGTCATGCGGCTGTTGAGCTCGGCCGCGAACTCGTCGATGGAGACGCCGAAGCGCTCCAGCACCACGAGCAGGTGGTACACCACGTCCGCAGCCTCGTAACGCAGGTGGTCGACCGACTCGTCGTAGTCGGGAGGCAGCGCGACCGTCAGATCGTCCGCATCCGGCGACACCGCGAGCGCCGCCGCAAGGGCGCTGGCCGCCCGCGACTCCACGTCCTTAGCCGCCAGCCCCACCTCGACGGCCTCCTCGGCCACCTTCTTGAGCGGCTTGTCCAAAGGCCCGGTGAGCAGCCGGTGGGTGTAGCTTTCCTCCCCCGCCTCGCGACGTCCGGCGATGGTGGCGGCGAGCGCCTCCATCGTCGCCCCGATCTGGGATGCGGGCGGCACCTGGCCCTCGGGGATGTACGTTTTGGAAGACATTTCTAACCTTTCGATCGAAAAACAACACGAGCCAAAGGGGCGTCCCTTTGGCTCGTGAAGCGAGCTCGCTGTTTGAATTCAAGTCAGCGAGGGTGCCCGGGGTGCCCCGCATCGTGGGGACGGCGGAGGTGAAGCGTACTTCGGTACGTGAACCTCCGCTGTCGCCGCGAGGCGGGGTGCACCGGGCAGCCGCAGCGTCGGCTCGTTCCACCGGCTGGCAAGCCGGCGGAACCTACCTACTCGTCGTCCTCGTCATCGACCGCGTTGGAGGCTTCCTCGTCCTCCTTGGTGGTGATGCCGAATCCGAGCGAGCCCACCGAGCCCAGCAGGGCGTCGAGCTCTTCGATGTTGCGCTGGTAGGAGCGCGGAGGCAGGGCCTCGCCGAGCATCTCCTCGCCTTCGGTGTTGAAGGTCGGAGGCTCGTCGCCGCCGATGAGGATGTTGTCATCGGGGCTGAAGACCATGTCGAGCAGCTGGCTCATGTCGTCGCTGGACGCGGACAGGTCGTCCTCGATCACCCGCGACAGACCGCGCTCGGACAGGCCCTCCTTGAGCTCCTCGATCGCCTTGGCGCCGATGCCCTCGATGCGCAGCAGGTCCTCCTCGGTGTGGCCCACCAGGTCGGCGACCGTCTCGATGCCGGCCTCGCTGAACTTGTTGGCCCAGCGCTGCGACACGCCCAGGTCGTCGTAGATGTACAGGCGCGCCTCCTCGTCGGACAGCTGCGGACCGCGATGGCCCAGCGACATGCCGCTGTAGTAGCCGCCGTAGTTGCCGCCCATGTTGAGGTAGCCCTCGCCGTCAAGCGACCAATCCTGCGGCTGCGGCAGCAGGTCCTCGATGTCGCGCAGGGCATCGGGGGCGTAGTCGGGCAGCTGCTCGCCCTCCACGTGGTCCTCGATGGCGTGGCCTTTGTAGGTGAGCTTCACGTCGTGGTAGCGCTTCAGGCCCGTGCCGGCCGGGATCGGCTTGCCGATGATGACGTTCTCCTTCAGGCCGACCAAATGATCGGTCTTGCCCTCGATGGCGGCGTCGGTCAGGACCTTGGTGGTCTCCTGGAACGAAGCGGCCGACAGCCACGAGTCGGTGGCGAGCGAGGCCTTGGTGATGCCCAGCAGCAGCGGCTGGCCCACCGGCGGGTTCTTGCCCTCGGCGATCAGCTCGTTGGCCACGTTCTCGAACTCGAAGCGGTTGACCTGGCGGCCCGGCAAAAAGTCGGAGTCGCCGGAGTCGAGCACGGCCACCTTGCGCAGCATCTGGCGCGCGATGACCTCGATGTGCTTGTCGTTGATGTCAACGCCCTGGCTGACGTACACGCCCTGGACCTGGCCCACGATGTAGCGCAGCGTGGTGTTCGGGTCGGTCAGGCGCAGCAGGTCGTGCGGGTTCACGGAACCGCGGGTGAGCTGCTGGCCGACGGACACCTCGCAACCGTCCTCGACGCCGGGCAGCATCTGGGTGCGCGGCGAGACCGCGTACTCGCGGTAGTTGCCGTCCTGGTCGTGGATGGTCAGGATCTTCTGGGACTTGTCGCCGGCGATCTGCAGGGTGCCTGCGATCTCGGCGAGCACCGCCTGGCCCTTGGGCTTGCGGGCCTCGAACAGCTCCTGGACGCGGGGCAGGCCGTGCGTGATGTCCTCGCCGGCGACGCCGCCGGAGTGGAACGTGCGCATCGTCAGCTGCGTGCCGGGCTCGCCGATCGACTGGGCGGCGATGATGCCGACCGCGGTGCCGATGTTGACCGGACGCGAGGTCGCCAGATCCCAGCCATAGCACTTCTGGCACACGCCGTGCTCGGCATGGCAGGTCATGATGGTGCGGATGATGACTTCCTCGATGCCCGCGTCGCGCATGGCGGCAAGCTCGTCCATGCTGGAGATGTAGTTGTCGGCTGCCAGGATGACGGTGCCGTCGGCGCCCTTGGCGTCCTCGAGCAGGCAGCGGCCGATCAGGTTCTCGTCCAGATCGCCCTTCTCGTTGAGCAGCGGATACGGCACGCCGTCGGTGGTGCCGCAGTCGATCTCGCGGATGATCACGTCCTGGGCGACGTCCACCAGACGACGGGTCAGGTAACCCGAGTCGGCGGTACGCAGCGCGGTGTCGGCCAGACCCTTGCGGGCGCCGTGCGTGGAGATGAAGTACTCCAAAACGCTCAGGCCCTCGCGGAAGTTCGCGCGGATCGGGGTGTCGATCAGCTCGCCCTTCGGGTCGGACATCAGGCCGCGCATGCCGGCCAGCTGGCGAATCTGCTTGATGTTGCCTCGAGCGCCGGAGAACGCCATCATGTAGATGGGGTTGTAGTGGTCGAAGTTGTCGGCCATCGCCTGGCCGACCTCCTCGTTGGCCTCGTTCCAGACCTCGACGACCTGGCGGTGGCGCTCGTCATCGCTCATCAGGCCCATCTCGTAGTCCTCGTCGATGGCGGCGACCTTCTCGTCGGCGGCGGCCAGGATGTCGGTCTTGGCCGGCGGCACGGTCGCGTCGTAGACGGACACGGTCAGGCCCGACTTGGTGGCGTAGTGGAAGCCCGCGTGCTTCAGGCCGTCCAGGATGGGCGGCACCTCGGAGAGGCTGTAGCGGTTGCAGACGTCCTCGACCAGGCGGCCGATCTCGCTCTTGTTCATCTCATAGTTGAGATACGGGTAGTCATCGGGCAGCACGTCGTTGAAGATCATGCGGCCGATGGAGGTCTCGATGCGCTCGCCCGCCTTGCGGTCCTCGTACACGCCGTACGCGCTGGCCACGCGGGTGTCGCGCGTCAGACGAACCTGGACGCGCGCCTGCAGGTCCACGTCGGCATGGGCGTCGTAGGCGTTCATCGCGTCCTTGAAGTCGATGAACACGCGGCCCTCGCCCGGGAACCCGTCGCGGATGGAGGTCAGGTAGTACAGGCCGATGATCATGTCCTGGGTGGGCACGGTCAGCGGACGGCCATGGGCCGGCGACTTGATGTTGTTGGACGACAGCATCAGGATGCGCGCCTCGGCCTGGGCGGGCACGCCCAGCGGCACGTGGACGGCCATCTGGTCGCCGTCGAAGTCGGCGTTGAACGCGGTGCAGACCAGCGGATGCAGCTTGATGGCCTTGCCCTCGACCAGCACCGGCTCGAACGCCTGGATACCCAGACGATGCAGCGTGGGTGCGCGGTTGAGCAGCACCGGATGCTCGGTGATGACCTCTTCCAGCACGTCCCACACGTAGCTGGCGCCGCGATCGACGGCGCGCTTGGCCGCCTTGATGTTGGCGGCGTACTCCAGCTCGACCAGACGGCGCATGACGAAGGGCTTGAACAGCTCGAGCGCCATCTGCTGCGGCAGGCCGCACTGA
>ERZ1034920.1838-NODE-1838-length-12840-cov-3.228393_pt1 | contig 12840 bp, 15 predicted proteins | sample MGYA00520688_ERZ1034920 | MGnify/ENA primary metagenome ERZ1034920 (study PRJEB33766, sample SAMN09781785) | gut metagenome | biome: gut microbiome | host: Homo sapiens | place: Madagascar | study: EMG produced TPA metagenomics assembly of the PRJNA485056 data...
GAAAGAGCCTTGCTTTTTTATTATGATGCTCGATCCGAATATCGAGCGTAGACTTTCTGTGCGCAGAGAAGTGGATGTCCCAATGAGCATTCAATATTTTCCAAAGAATGGCAGGACTGAATGTAACGATGTCGCGGAACGGTTGGCATTATATGCTCTGGATAGTATTACTCCATACGAGTCAGATGCTTTGATCCGTGGCAAGGATATGCATTGGGAGATCGTGGATGGTGTGTTGGACTTCTTTGTGACATACAACTTCTTTGTTTATAAGGTAGAGGATCCAAAGCCTCTTATGGAAACTATGACAACAGTATTGCATTTGAAAGGATAGGTACTATATGGCAGATACAAAGACTACTGAACCCGTAGACAAATTTACCAAGCAGCAGTTGGCAGAATCCAAACGTTTTAAGAAAAAGCGCGATCTGCTGGAGGCGTTACTTGAGGATGACAAAGAATATACCATCGCAGAGGCAGATGGTCTTATTGACGGTTACTTAAGAAAGAAGGTGAAATAATGGCATTAGGTGGAGGTACATGGACCGTGCAGAACAAAGTTGTTCCGGGTGCATATATCAACGTGATTAGTGCTGGACTTGCGTCGGCTGCACTGTCAGATCGTGGTATTGCAACGATGCCACTTGAACTGAATTGGGGACCAGAAGGAGAAATCTTTAAGGTGACAACAGGAGATATGCAGAAGAATGCAAGAAAAATCTTTGGTTACGATTACACTGCTGAGGAGATGAAAGGTCTCAGAGATCTGTTCATTGGCGGAGCGTTGGTATTGTACGCATACCGGCTGAATGGGGGCGGAGCAAAGGCTTCCAATGACTATGCGACTGCCAAGTACAGTGGCACGCGAGGAAATGATATCAAGATTGGAATCGCCAAAGATGTAGATGATCTGGAAGCATGGAATGTAACTACATACCTTGGAACGTCTAAAATTGAGACACAGACTGTCAAGAGCGCCGCAGAACTGAAAGCCAACGATTTCGTTGAATTCAAGAGTGCCGCAGAACTGAAAGCGGTTGTGGCAGCGGGACTTTCCGGAGGAACAAATGGTGTTATTGATGGTGAGGCACACGCAAAGTATTTGGCGAAAGCTGAACCATATGGTTTTAATACGATGGGAGTTGCAATCACGGATGAGGTGACCAAGAAGCTGTATATCGCTTATGTAAAGCGTATGAGAGATGAGGTTGGAAAGAAGTTTCAGATGGTTCTGTATAAGTCGGATGCTGATTATATGGGCGTTATTTCCACACCAAATAAAACGGCAGATAAAGGATGGTCAGAAGCATCGGCTGTATATTGGCTTACTGGAGTTGAATGCGCTACTGCAGTCAATAAGTCGTGTGAGGGAAAAGTATATGATGGTGAGTTTGCGATTGAATCCATCGACAATGATCTTGAAGAGTACATCAAAAAAGGTCAGCTTATCTTTGACCGAAACAATGACGAGATTGAAATCCTTAGTGATATCAATACTCATATCACTCTTACTGAAGAGTGCAACGGCGATTTCTGTGACAATCAGACCATCCGTATTGTGGATGAACTCGCAAATCAGGACGCTTTGATTTTCAAGACGCGATATCGCGGTAAGTTCCCGAATGATGAGCCGGGGCGCGCAAGCCTTAAGAGTGATTTGTGCGGCATTCGTGAGCAGCTGCAGACGATGCGCGCTTTGGAGAATTTCAAACGCGAGGATATGACGGTTGAAAAAGGCGAGACAAAGAAATCGGTTGTCGTTGAAAATGAGGTTCAGGTAGTAAATACCATGAGCATTATGTATATGACTACCGTGATTAAATAGAGGGAGGTGTGACATATGGGCAATGTAATGTTTGCAAAAGATTCAATTTCTGCGGCACTTGCTGAGTGTTATGTGACAATTGATGATCGTAGATATAATCTTATGACTGCCATTAAGCTGGAAGCAAAGTTCAAAAAGAACAAGGTTAAGATCCCTACGCTTGGAAAAACCGGCAAGGGAAATAAGTCTGTATCATGGGAAGGAAGTGGTTCCTGTACCATGCATTACAACACAAGTATTTTCCGTAAAATGATGCTTGATTTCAAAAATACCGGCGAAGATGTATATTTTGAGATTCAGATTACGAACGATGATCCGTCAAGTGCTGCTGGATCACAGACGATTACGCTTCTGCAGTGTAACATCGATGGCGGTGTTCTTGCGAAGTTCGATGCTTCATCAGATTCCTATCTCGATGAGGATGTTGATTTCACATTCGATGATTTCGATATGCCTAAGGAGTTCCAGGAACTTATAGGCCTTGCAGCGTAAAAGTATTCCCCCTTGTGCATTGCATGAGGGGATTTTTGATGAATAGGAGGACGGCATTATGCCAAATTTAAGTAGATTCTTAGCAAAAAACAAAATCAAAAGGGAGAATGCAAAATATGCTCCGTCAAAAGCGTTTCTTGATGAAAAGGGAAATCCCCTTGATTTTGAATTTCATCCGGTTACTTCTAAAGAGAATGCGGCTATTCGCGAAAAGCACACAAAGGATGTGCAGGTTACAGGAAAGCCAAATCTGTTCCGACCGAAGCTGGACACAGATGCATATATTAATGACCTGATTGTAGCCAGCGTGGCTGATCCGGATCTGTACAATGCGGAGTTGCAGGATTCCTATGGAGCAAAAACTCCGGGAGAACTTCTTTATGCAATGATCGACAATCCTGGAGAGTATCAGGATTTAGCAGCATGGGTACAGAAGTATCAGGGATTTGATGCATTAGAGGATTTAAAGACTGAGGCAAAAAACTAATTGAGGAAGGGGATGTCGAAGCAAATTATGCGTATTATGCGCTACATAAGCTTCACATTCTCCCTTCCAAATGGTGTGATTTAGAGGATGAAGAAAAGGCTTTCATCATGGCTGCGATCGATATCAAGGTTGAAGCTGAAAAGGAAGAAATGAAGAAAGCCGAAGCAAAGGCGAAGGGAAGGTGATGATATGGCATCGATTACAACTGGTATTCAGTTGGCTGATAATTTTACGGCACCTCTGATGAATATCATCAGTTCCGTAAATCTCGCGGTGTCTGCGTTTGGAACTATGGATCAAGCGATGAGTAGCAACGTGGATACATCATCGCTTGAAGCGGCAAGAACAGAGTTGAATCAAGCATCTATCGCTGCACAGGAGTTAAATCAGACCATACAACAGACCTATGATCCAATTCAGAACAATGTGAACAAACAGGAGCAGTTCAATCAATCGCTACACAATGGAGTTAGTGAATCAAGTAAGCTTGCCGATTCGATAAGAGGATTTATCGGGGCATATGCAACGATACAGACGGCTAAGAATGTTCTCGGCGCATCGGATGAACTCGTACAGACAACATCGCGACTCGATATGATGAATGATGGATTGCAGAGCACACAGGACTTGTTCAACATGGTTTACATTGCGGCAAATGATGCAAGAGGATCGCTGACAGATATGGCAAGCGTGGTTGCAAGATTTGGTAACAACGCAAAGGATGCGTTTAGTTCCAGTGCAGAAGTAGTGCAGTTTGCAAATCTGATCCAGAAGCAGATGACGATTGCCGGTGCTAGTACACAGGAAGCTGCAAATGCAGAGCTGCAGTTGTCGCAGGCGTTGGGATCGGGTGTACTTAGAGGCGATGAGTTAAACAGTATCTTCGAGCAGGCACCGAATTTGATTCAGAATATTGCAGATTATCTGGATGTCCCAATTGGAAAGATCAGAGCGATGGCTGCTGATGGAGAACTTTCCGCAGGAGTGGTCAAGGCGGCTATATTCGCGGTGGCGGATGATATAAATGCAAATTTTGAATCTATGCCGATGACATGGGGACAGATGTGGACGAAGTTTCAGAATGATGCAACGATGGCTTTTCAACCGGTGTTGCAGAGACTAAACGATCTTGCAAATACAGATGGATTTCAAACATTTGCGACCAATGCGGTGAATGATCTTGCGGTTGTTGCAGGAGTGACGCTTGACATATTTGAAAGCGTTGGTGCGGTTGCCGGTTTTGTAAGGGACAATTGGAGCATGATATCGCCTGTTGTGTATGGAGTAGTTGCGGCTTTTGCCGTGTATGCTGCATATATAGGGATTGTGAATGCTGTGGAACTTGTTTCTAATGGTATAAAGATTGCCGCGTGTTTGGCTTCGTATGCTCATGCGGCTGCTACCGGAACCGAAGCAAGCGCAACGGCAGCGGCAACGGCGGCACAGTATGGGTTTAATACAGCATTGCTTTCAAGCCCTCTTACTTGGATGATTGTACTGATTATGGCGGCTGTTGCGGCATTAGTTATCCTTGCTAATCATTTTTCAGGAACAGGGCACGTCGCGCAATCTACATTCGGTGCTATTTGCGGTGACGTAATGGTGGTGCTTACATTCTTTAAAAACCTAGGTTTAGGAGTGGCGAATATTGCGCTCGGTATGTGGAATGCAATGGGAGCGTGCGCAAGCAATATTGGTACCGCATTCCATAATACAATCAGTGGCGTGCAGTCATGGTGGTATAATTTGCTATCAACGGTTCTTTCGGTTATTTCAAGTATATGTGCAGCACTAAACAAGTTGCCATTCGTCGAGTTCGATTATAGTGGTATCGCTAGTGCAGCAGATAATTATGCCGCAAAATCTGCAGCGGCGGCGAATAACAAAGAATCATACACCAGTGTATCAGATGCTTTTAATAGTGGAATGAACACCTATCAGTATGCTTCATATTCGGATGCTTACGCAAGTGGTGCCGCATGGGGAGACGGTGTGACGAACAAGGTGAAGAATGCATTTTCTTCAAAAGCCACCACAATTCCCAATGCAGGGGATTACGCGAATGCACTTGCCAATAGCCAGATGGCATCTGATGCGGCTGATACGGCAAAGAACACGGGGAAGGCTGCCGATTCATTGACTGCAACAAGCGAAGACCTTAGGTATCTGAGAGATATTGCGGATCGCGAGTATATTAACCGATTTACAACTGCAGAAATCAAGGTAAGTATGGTCAACCATAATAAAGTTGATAGCAATATGGATCTTGATGGAGTGGCGGAGCATCTTCGCTCAAAGATTGAGGAAGAAATGAACGCAGTAGCGGAAGGAGAACATTAATATGTATCAGTTTTGGCTTGGTGGGATTCTCCTTCCGGTTACTCCGGGAGCGCTCACTATTAAAATTAATGATAAAGATAAGACAATCACGATGATTGATGAGGGTGAAGTAAGCATTCTGAAAACGCCGGGACTGTCTGACATCACAATCCCAGAATTACTGCTTCCCACTCAACGGTATCCGTTTGTTCAAAGCGAAGCGGAGATTCGACCGGCATATTATCTTGATAAGTTTGAGGCTTGGAAGGTTAAGAGAAAACCGGTTCAGTTTAAGGTGCTTCGATATGAAGCTAATACGCAAGAACTTTTATGGGATACTGATATGTATGTGACCTTGGGATCATATGAAACCCGAGAAGATGCTGATAAGTACGGGAAAGATGTATGCGTTAAGCTTCCGATGAAAGAATGGAAACCTTGGGGAGCGAAAGAACTTGTTATAAAAAAGAAAAAATCCAGTAAGAAGAAAGCAAGAGCATCTGTTAAGAAGAAGCGCCGTACTACGAAGTCTGTAGCAAAGACTTATACCGTTAAGGCTGGCGATACGTTACTGAAGATTGCCAAGAAACAACTGAATGATTCTTCTTTGTACAAGAAACTCTATGAGCTCAATAAAAATACAATCGAGGCAGCCGCCAAGAAGCATGGGCGAAGGTCTTCATCAAATGGATGGTGGATTTATGCGGGGACAGTGCTCAAATTGCCGGGAGGTAGTTCATGAGTGAGAAAAATGAATTACAGCATTTACAGAATGTGTTGAAGAAAGTTAAGCCGGCAGCAGATATTGAAGCAACTGAAAAGGAAATAAATCGAACCGGATCAGCTGATGTATCTGTAGTTGTATTTAACGGGAAAAAGACTTTTACACTTCCTGTCAAAGATGGCATGAAAATTGTGTGGGAGAGAAAAGGGGCACCGGGAAAGCTGACGTTTAGTGCCAAGATGGAGAAAAAGTTTAAAATCGAGGAAGGTAATGAAGTATCTGTGATTTATGGCAAGACCAAGATGTTTTTCGGCTATATATTCACGAAAAAACTTAGCAAGGATGGTATTGTGGATTACACTGCATATGATCAGCTTCGTTATTTGAAGAATAAGGACATACTTGTATACAAGAGAAAGACGGCGGATGAAGTTGTATCCATGATTGCCAAACGCTTCAATCTTCGGTGCGGCACCTTGGCAAAGACAGGCTATCGTATGTCCGCGATTGAGGATAATAGCACTCTATTTGATATTATTCAGAATGCTTTGGATAATACACTTGGCACAAAGAATAAGGTTTATGTTCTGTATGATCAGATAGGCAAACTCCGGCTTGTGGATGTTTCGAAGATGAAAGTGAATTCCTGTCTTGTGGATGCTGAAACAGGAGAAGATTTCACTTACACATCAACAATTGATAGCGATGTGTACAACCAGATCAAGCTGATCTATGAGAATAAAAAGAAGGGCACGTTTGATCTATATGTTGCCCGAAGCAGTAAGACAATTCACAAGTGGGGTGTATTGCAGTATACGGATAAGATTAATTCTCCGGATATTGGAAAACTCAAATGTAACGCATTACTGAAGTATTACAACCGGAAAAAGAGAACGCTTACAATCTCTGGAGTGATTGGCAACTCCAAGGTACGTGGTGGATCTCTTGTTCCGGTTTTGTTAAATCTCGGAGATTTTAAAGTTGCCAATTATATGATGGTGGAAAAGGTCACACATACGTTTAATAATCGTCAGTATACGATGGACCTTGTAGTATCGGGAGGTGATTTTAGTGAGTAGTAGTTCAAATTTTACCCAATTGATCAAGCAGATTGCGATGGATGCGGTAAGAGCATCTAAACCATGTGATTATGAGGTTGGAACTGTGACAAAAACATCGCCACTTACTATCAAAAAATCCAACGACTTGGAAATTGATGAGGAATTTCTACATTTATCACGTGCTGTGACTGATTATGAAGTAGTACATGAAATTAACAATACCAAGCAGAAATATAAGGTCTTGAACGCCTTAGAGATAGGAGAAAAGGTGCTTATGATCCGGAAGAATGGCGGGCAGGAATACATGATAGTGGATAGGGTGGTGAGTTAGATGGTTCCGACAAATTATGAAGATGAGGATGATGAAGATCTGGAAATGGACTTTGAGATTGACACAGAGCCGTCACTTACATACGCCATGCATCTGAGCGAGGATGAACCCGGTATATTTCTTGGAAAAGTAGATGAAGAGGAAGCCATCAGGCAGATGGTATTTAAGACATTGAGTACGGAGCGCTACGAGAGCGAAATCTATTCATGGTCGCATGGCTTTGAAAAGGCAGATCTCCGAGGAAAATCACTTCCATACATCATGAGCGAGATCCCAATTCGAGTTAACGATGCTTTGACGGTGGATGATCGTATTGAATCTTGTGAGGATTTTCAGTTTGAAAAAATTGGGAAAAAGGCTTTGCATGTAACGTTCTCTGTGATTACTACCAGTGGAGATACGATTGAGGGAATGGAAGTGGAGGTGGAAATTTAGTGTTTGAAAATACTGATTATGAGTCAATTTTGGAGCGTCTTTTATCCAGAGTGAGCGACAAAATTGATAAGAGAGAGGGTTCTGTTATCTATGATGCCCTTGCTCCGGCAGCACTTGAGATCGCAGATGTTTATGTGGTGTTGCAGACCATGATGGATGAAATGTTTGCGGATACGGCATCGTATGAATATCTTGCAAAGAGAGCAGCTGAGAGAGGTGTGTATCCAAAAGAAGAAACATATGCTGTGTGTAAGATGATTGTTGAACCAATCGATACACCTGTGTCGATTGGAGATCGCTTCAATCTGAACACCCTCAATTATGCGGTAACGGCAAAGATGGACGATGGAGCATATCAGGTTACTTGTGAGACAGCAGGAGCAATTGGTAATCAGCAATTGGGAAATCTGTTGACAATTGAAACGCAGAACGATTTGAATGATATGCAGTCCGCAGAGTTGACCGAGGTGCTGATTCCGGGTGAGGACGATGAGGACGTAGAAGATTTTCGTCAGCGATATTTCGGATCACTTGTCAATGAGGCTTTTGGAGGAAATAAAGCGGACTACAGAGAAAAAATCAATAATATCGAGGGCGTAGGCGCAAGCAAAACAGTACGCATGTGGAAGAAGGGATATAACCCTTCTAAATTTTTACCATCGACAGCGGTTACAGAGTGGGTAGATCAGCAATCCGCCGATACGGTAGGACAAGAGGTGTACACATGGCTTGGTGCGGTCCATGAGGCTGCTATGGATAAGCTGCTGACCGTTGGTGGAACGGTAAGATGCCAGATTATATCATCTGAATTCAAAGCGCCATCGGCAACACTGGTAAAAAAGGTGCAGGATGCGGTTGATCCGGACACAACTACCGGCGAAGGCGATGGCCTTGCACCGATTGGCCATGTTGTTAAGGTAGTCGGTGTAAGATCTGAGCAGATCAATATTAATTTTACCGGAGTGTATAAGAGTGGACAGAGTTTTGCATCTTTGGAAGAAGCTATACAAAAAGCGGTTGATGCATATTTCTTAGAATTGGCTGAGTCTTGGAGCGCAGAGGATTATCTAGTGGTCCGTAAAAGCCGTGTTGAATCCAAACTGCTTACAATCGATGGAATCCTTGATATTACAGATTTGAAATTGAATGGTACAAGTGACAACGTGACGTTGGATGAAGATGCCATTCCAGTGCGAGGTGATGTGAGTGGCTAAGTTAATCGAATATCTGCCTCCAATTATGAGACAGTTTACTGAGATGCAGCAGATTATGGAGGTCGGGGATAAAGAACTCGAAAATATTAACGACGTAAGTGATAAGGTGTTTAGTAATGCATTTATCGAGAGTTGTGATGAGGATGGAATCAAGAGGTTTGAAAATCCGTTTGGGATTGCTCCAGATGCATCGGAACGATTAGAAGCACGGAAAATGCGCGTATATGCACTTTGGAACAGTTCTTTGCCTTATACTCTTCGAGGGCTTTACCGGCAGTTGGATACGATGTGTGGTGAGGGAAATTATATTGTCGCCGGTAATTTGGAAGATTATGAACTTAATATATGTACGCATCTTACGGTACCGGCAGATGTAGAGTCTGCGATCGCCACAATTGAGAAGATGGTTCCGGAAAACATGGTGATTTCATTCTCAAATCAGATTCAGAACAATATCAGCGGTACTATTTACGATGGAGGAACTGTTGTAAAGAATATCGTGCATACGATTACTTGCGGAAAGGAGTAGCATGAATAAATTTATTATCACGAATGCAGGCAAGGCATTACAGACAAAGTTGCTTGATGGAGCAACTGCGACTTTTACTAAGATTGTTACGACGGATCAGGTGTATACAGAGAAAGAAGCAGTTGGGCTTTCGGATTTTGAAAAAGTCCGGCAGATTTCTCCGGTGGTAGAAATTCAAGTGATAGATGATACCACCATTGAGGCGACCGCTGTCATCGATAATTCCAAATTAGAACAGGGATATACGGTGAATACATTAGGTCTTTATGCAAAAGAAAATGATAGAGATGAAATCCTTTTCGCGGTAAGTCTTTTGGGCGAAGCTGCTGATCAGCTTCCACCGGCAGCGCTGGGTTTGGGGTCAGCTGTTACCTATAAGATGAAAATTACGGTTAGTGATGCTGCAAATATTCAAATGAATGTATCGCCGGAAGTTTTTGCAACGCAAGAAGCGTTTGAAAAACATGCTGATAATGAAAAAATTCATTTATCGGAAAGAGAAAAAAGCATTGTCTCAAAAATGGGACAGAATAGCGATGGCGAGTTGACGTTTGATGGAAAGGAAATCAAAGTAAAAGATTCTTTTGTCACTTCGCTACTTAGAGCAAGTGAGTGGCAAGGCGAATCAAGTCCATTTGAGCAAACTTTAGTATTAGAAACAGTTGTTGCGGATAGCTATGTTGAATTAACAGTTCCTTCTGATATTACATTGGAAGAAATTGAGGCTTATCAGTCTGCGTGCATTGCATCTGGTACGGTTAATAATGGTAGCATTACTGTTAATGCTTATGGAGAAAAGCCGGCAGTTGATCTTCCGTTAATGATCATTGTGAGGGGGTGTTGATTATGCCTTTAGTTTCAAAATTGCCTATGAGCGGTAAGAAATCTTTGATTCTTCCAGATAATGCAAATATTACAGGAGTATATTCGTATGATGGCGAATTGAAAGTACAATGGGATGTCCCCAAAGGTTCCGAAACTCCAATTGATCACTTTAATCTGTATTGGGTAAAAGCTGATGAAAAACCTACATCATTAAAGCAGTTTACAAACAAGACAGAAATATCTGCAGACACTACTGAAATCACATTGAGAGATTTGGAGAATCAGGCAAAATATTGGTTGATAATTGAATCAGTCAGTGATGAAGGTTACGAAAATGCAAGCTTAAGAAAAGCCAATACCGGAAGCACAGGTGAAGCGATTTTTGTTAGACAGGTTGGAGTTAGAACTGCCAATAGTGCTGTTGGTGGAGGATATGTTTATTATGTAAAGCCATTTATATCATCTAATGGTGGTAAAAAATGGGGATTACTGAAAGATACGATATTGGTGCAACAGCAGTTTATGCCAGCAGGTGGACGAGCAGTAAGCGATGTATTTAGGAGAGATGGTTCTTTTCTCATGGTGCATCCAGTATATTATATTGCAAAAGTGACAAATTATGATAACTTTATAATGTTGTTAACGAATAGTTCAGGCAATAGTTTTTACAATGGTGCAGCAACTGGACTTTCTGTAGCATCGATGAATGGAGCGACTGTATTTGTAAAGACGAATAATAGATATGTAGACGACAAAGGAATAGCAAGGCTTGCTTATATGTTAGATTCTAATGATGAACTTGTGGCATTAGATAATATTCAATATGGTAGTTTGGCTGATCCTTGTTATGATGCATATTGTAGCGTTGTAAATGGAAAATTTTTCTTATTTATGCATACATCAAAAGGTAAATGCACAATACGAACATCAAGCAATGGGATAAATTGGGAGACGATAGATATAAGTGACAATACGGTGATTACAGCTAGAAACAATGGTGTTGTATACTTTAACGGAATGTATATAACGGAAAGAATGTATTATTCAACTAATATGGTTGATTGGATAAGCTTTAAGAATAAGGGTGTTTTTGTAACTTCGGGAAATACTTTTACACCAACTTACTTTTGCTCAATAGTTACGTTTAACAAAAAGGTGTTTGTTTATTATGCAAATAATGCAGGTACGTATAATTGTATAACTAGTGAAGATGGAATAAATTGGACTACTCCACAAAGTTCAAATTATCAATTTGGAAACGTTAGCAACTTATGTCAAAAAAATGGAATAATGCAAGTGCAAGGTAGCAGTGCCTATAATTTTCAGTATACAATAGACGGAATCAATCTTGTTAATGCAGAAACATCTATTTATTATGATACACTTGATACAAATGATGTTGGTGGAGCAAATACATTTCAATAATTGGAAAGGAGAGTTAGCATGCAAATTTTATGTTATGAGTCCAATAATGCTGTAGCTTTTTATGGTAATATTGAAAAAGGAATTTATCCAGCAGACCCTTCAAGAGAACTCTACAAAATTTCAAACAATGAAGGAAGTTTTTATTCTGTAACTGGTGGATTGGTATTCTATGATATTGATATGGATATTCCGAATGATTACAAAGTGGGATTTTATTGTTACACACCGGAAAATGGATTTTTCGAGAATCCGGATTATGTTGAACCGGAGCCATCTGTGGAAGAGAAGGTTTCCAATCTTGAAGATTATACAGCAAATCTTTTATATCAGGTATGCTTATTACAACTTGGTATGGATGGATCTGAAGTCGAAGCATCAAATAAATAAATTACATTTAAGGAGGTATGCATTATGGCATATAATTTAATGAAATCATTTATCAAAAGGAACAAGAAAACAAAAGAGCAGCTTACAAAGATGGCAAATGTATATTATGCGGCGGATCAGCTGTCTGAAACGGAATATGCTGAAATTATGGAAATGATTAATTCCATTTAAGCCAGTGAAAATGAAAGGGCATCTTCGGATGCTCCTTTTCTGACTTGTGAAATGACTCCTTTTGTCGTATAATGGCGGTAAAAGGTGATGCAAATGAAAAGAATATTAGTGCTACTTATTATTTCAATGGTTGTGTATTGGCTAACTTATTTGGCAAGTGGTAAAAAAGGTAGGGCTGCTTTCTGCGGTGCTATGGCGGCTGTTATAGCTTTTCTCGGTCCATATGTAGTAGAATATTTCGATGGTAATAAATCGCCAAGACAAGAAATCGAGGAAGATAGCCAATTTAACTATGCAAAAGAGCAAGTCAAAATTGCTGATGAATCTGAAGCAGAGCAAATTGATTCAGAAAATAATGAAGAACCAAATAAAGACGAAAATGATGAAACAGAAGGCGAAAGTAATGTTGAATGCATTTCTTTTATGGGAGAAAACCATGAACCATCTGGAGCAGCTACAAATGTAAATGTTTCGGGATGGGAAAAAGATTCGGACTATGATATTGCAGGAAAAACATATGATGGCGGGGTGAAAATTACTATTTATGATATGTTTTCTGCTCTAGATGGCAATAGTAGCAATATTTCAAATGAAATAACATCAGAAATACATTAT
>ERZ1034920.1840-NODE-1840-length-12836-cov-5.637118_pt1 | contig 12836 bp, 10 predicted proteins | sample MGYA00520688_ERZ1034920 | MGnify/ENA primary metagenome ERZ1034920 (study PRJEB33766, sample SAMN09781785) | gut metagenome | biome: gut microbiome | host: Homo sapiens | place: Madagascar | study: EMG produced TPA metagenomics assembly of the PRJNA485056 data...
GTTATAATGTACTTATATTTAATATTACACTAAAAGGGGAATGATATGAAAAAATTACTTATCGCCGTTCTTTTAATGTCTTTGACAACGATGATTTCTGCGGCGTTCGGTTGCAAGAATCAAGCCGGACCGGCGGTTACGCCGCCCGCTCACGTTCACGATTACGGCGAATGGCAGACGGCGGAAAAGGCTACCTTTGAAAAGGACGGACTCGAAGAGCGTTTTTGTAAAGGTTGCAACCAAAGAGATACCCGCGTCGTGCCGAAGAAAACCGAACAGACGTACACCATAACGTACGATTTGAACGGCGGAACGATCGACGACGAAAAATTTGCGGAAGCGCCTGCCGCATATAAAAATACCGACGACGATATTTATATTTCGTTAAGACCGTACAAGAGAAAATTTATATTCAAAGGTTGGTCCGTTGCGGAAGAAAAGCCCATGAAGAACTATAAGATAGCCGGAGGAACGGAAGGGAACCTGATTCTCTTCGCAAATTACGAGGCGGATACGAGCGTTTATTACGACGGCGGCGAAATCGACGTGTTGCCGGACGTGGTTTCGGGATATTTAACCGCAACGAATAAAGCGGAATATCTCTATAAAAACAGCGGTTCGTCGGGCGACGACGTGAAGAGCGTGAAGATTTCCTGGACGAAAACGGGGTCGGCGTATTATAATCTCGAACTTGCAACCGACGAAAATTTTGAAAACGCGATATATTCCGAAGAAGGATTAACCGATTCTTCTCTTGATTTATACAACCTCGTTCCCGATACGTATTATTACCGCGTATCCGACAGAACGGGTGAAACGATAAAAGACGATTCGTTTAAGATTGCAAGCGATATAAGGACGATTTATTGCGGCAACGTCAAAAACGTTCGCGATATGGGCGGCAGAGAAACGTCCGACGGCAAGATAAAGTACGGTCTTATTTACCGCACGCCCGAAATAGCGGGCGCGGACGATACGGCAAAAAGAATACTCGTAGACGTACTCGGCGTAAAAACCGAAATAGATTTACGTTTCGAAAGTACGACCGCGTCCATAAGCGACAAGATAACGAAATATAAACTCGGTATTTTGCAGTGGGATTATATATTCCCCGAACTAAACGTTTCAAGACCGACCGAAACGCAAGCGATAAAGAATCTCAAAACGATTTTCGAACTTTTTGCCGATAAACGAAATTATCCGATAGTCTTCCACTGTTCGGCAGGCGCGGACAGAACGGGTACGGTTGCGTTTTTGCTTAACGGGCTTTTAGGCGCGTCTTACGAAGATTTAGCCGAAGATTTTGAGATTACTTCGTTTTATTTCGGCGGAAGATGGCGTTCGCACGTAACGTCGGTAAACGGGGTTTATTCGTTTGACGACAGCGGGGTAATGCAGGATAACAGCGACAACCTGATTGCGTTCGGCAGGGCGTATAATCATATAATGTCGACGTACGGAACCGACGGCGGCGCATTATCCGACGCGATAGCGAACTATCTTAAAACCGCAGTCGGGCTTACCGATTACGATATTTATTCGATTAAACACATAATGCTCGGTTCGCCCGAAAATTCTTACGGCGAACATAGATACGGCGAGTGGAAAGTCGTAAAAGCGGGCAGTTGCCTTGAAAACGGCGAAAAACGCAGATATTGCGGTTGCGGATTATACGAATCGGAAGAAATCGTAACTATCGGCACTCACGTTTACGGCGAATGGGAAGTGGTTACCGACGCGACTACGGAACACGACGGTCTGCGCAAAAGATATTGCGCCTGCGGCGACGAGCAAAGCGAACCCATACCCAAACTTACGAAAACTGTCTACGATTTTAACGGCGCGGATATAAACGCAGACGTTACTACCGACGGAATTAATTCGTTTAAGGCAAGCAAAGTTACGGATCTTTCGTCCGTGCCGAGCGGATACGACGGCGGAGTTTATTCTAAAACGGACGGTTATCTCGTTTGCATAGGGATAGGATTTAACGACAGAGATTATAATCTTGACGATCTGCGCGAAATGAAAATAAGGCTTATGGTCGTAAGTAATACGAAATTACCAAAGGGTAACGTGAGAATTTACGACGATACGAATAACGCGATTTACGCCGATAAAAATTTCGATAACGATTTGTCCGGGGATTATAACGAATGGATTGAAATCGACCTGTTGTCGCTCTTGAAAGCGTCCGCCGCCATGACGGATACGCTTACGGAAAACGGCGTTCTGAAAAATTTCTCTCTGGTTATCAGAACAGGCGTAAACGCGACGATATATTTCGATAAAGTTACCGTGGTTTCGCAATAAACGTAAACGAATAAACGAACGCCGCCGACGGAATTTCCGTCGGCGGCGTTCGTTTATTCGTATTTTGGTTTAATCTTTGCCGAATAAGTATTTGCGTTCGAAGAACAAGGCGAGCACGAGGAAGGAAGAAGCGCATAAAATCGCGACTATACATTTGACGAAATCGCTTGCGCAGTCGTAGATTATCACGTCGTTTTTAACGAAGCCCACGCTGCCGTCCGAAAACCGGACTTTGCTGTAACCGTTCGCCGACGAAATTACTCTTACCTGATTTTTGCCTTTTATCGTTTTGCCCGTCGCCGCGTGGTTTTCGTCGTAGACGGTAACGCCGCGTTTGTCGTACACGTAAGCCGATTTATCTACGGATTTACCCGGTTTTACGGCGATTTTATCGGTCGTAAACGACGAATCGATATAGCCTTTTTCTCCGCCTTTATCGATTAAATAATAGGTTTTTTCGTTAAAGTCGAGTTTGCCGACGATTTTAAGGTTTTCGCCGCTTCCGACCGATAACGAAGTTTTATACGCCGACGACAACACGGGCAGGGCGTAAGCGTCGAATCCGACGACCGAGTAAAGCGAAAGTTCTTCGCCCTTGTAAGATGAAGCGGTTGCCACGTCTGAATTTCGTATGATAGCCGCAACGGACGAATTTATTGCGAGCGAATATTTTTCGTTGATCTTAACGAACGTGTAATCGGCGTTTTCGGTTTCGCTTAAATATCCGTCTTTTATAAATTCAAAATATTTACCGTCTAAAATTTTCGGGTTGATTCTGAATAGTTTTGCGTTTTCCGTCGTCTTGCCGTAAGTCGTTTGGTCGGAGTACGCGAACGAGAAATTTTCGGGAACGGGAACGGTGTTTACGGTAGTAATATCCGCCGCGGTTTCGCCGCTTTCGTCAAGCCGGAGTATAAGACCGCCGAAAATGAAATACGCTTTCCGTGATTCGGCGCACGCGCAGAACGATACGGGGTTGCCTACGCCCGCAAGGTTTTCGGACTTTTTAACGGTTACGCTCAACGCTTTTTTATAACTCGTAACGCCGTTCGTAATTTCTCCGTCGAGTCTTACGATCTTTCCGTTATCGCTTAAAAAGTAGAGTTTGCCGTCGAAGTCGGTCTGCATTTTCACCACGTTGCCGTCGGATAAACTTTCGGTCGACGAGTAGACGTCCGAAGCCTTGCCGTCGTTTCCGAACGAATACACGACGTTTTCGTCGCCGTTTACGGCGTATACGTAGATTTTATCAAACGGGTCGACCGCTATTTTTTGAGATATACCTTCTGCGTCCGTATCGTATAGCGGAGTTTCGTCGCCGCTTACGCAATCGATTTTAACGACGTACGGGTGATTTTTACCGCCGCTTAAAACGGTAGAAAGAACGTAAAAAGCCTTGTCGCCGTAGCAGATATCCAAAATTTTATCGCTGCCTTCGACTTTTAACTCGAAGGTATTTTCGTTTTCTAAAATATATTTGTTCGGGTCGTAAGTTTCTTTATTTTCTTCCGTTTCTTTCTGCGCGGCGATTTTGCCGTAAGTTATCTGCTTTTCGGAGCGTTGATACGCGAGATACCCGCCGCCTACCGCGAATTTTTCGGCGTTTACGGGCAGGTCTATAAGGTGGTAAGTCCGGCTGTCTTTGTCGCCGTCGGCGTTTTCGATTACGACTATTCTGTTTTCGTCCAGCGCGTATACCGTGCCGTTGCCGTACGCTACGTCCGCGGCGTTCACCGAAAGCCTGTTTATCGCCCGCGAGTTCGTGGTTATTGCGAAATCGGTGAAGTTATAATTTCCTTTTTCGTCGGGCGTAAGGTTGATTTCCTGCACGGCGTTGATTTCGCTGTCTACTACCCATATTCCTTTACCGGTAAGGCAAATCCCCTGCGGAGCCCACAATTCGCCGAGGTCTTTTTCATTGCTTCCGGAAGCGATTATTCTGATTTCGGTCTTCGTTTTATTCGCAACGTCCAGCGAGTAAACTCCGTTTTTACACGAATAATAGATTCTGTCGTCGGTAGGGTCTTTGCTTTTTGCAATTGACTTCACTTCGACTTCATCGATAACGTCGCTGATTTTATTGGTTTCTTTTTCGTCGTCTTCTTCTTGTGTGGCTTCAAAATATTTTATTTTTCCGTTTCGGAAAAAATAGCCGGTCGTTTCGGATGCAAGCATAAACGCACTGAGTTCGTTTACGCCCGCCACCATTGCGGTCTTACTTTTAGTGATTACGAGTTTGCCGTCGACAACGGACAAATCGTAAAAATTTATGTCAGTGTTCGTTGCGGCAGCAAGACGATTTTCGTAGACGGATAAATAATTGCCTGAAATATTCGTTTCGGTAACTTCGTACGTTTTGGCGTTAAGAGTCCATAAACGAGAACCCGTTGAAAACAACAAAAACTCTTGTTTATAAAGTTGCAGTGAAGGCACGCCCTCGACCGAGGCAACCCCTTCAACCGCTATTTCTTTGAATTTGCCGTCGGAGTATAACACTATCGCGCCTTTATGCGAGATCGCAACGAATTCTTTTCCGTCGATTTCTTCGCGGCAGATTGCGTAAGGTTTTTCCAACTTATAGTATTGCAGATAAGTGGTCGGCAGGAAAATTTCGGTGGTCGCCTGCGCGGCGGTTTCTCCGTCGGCCGCGTACGCAAAAGCGCGGGGAGAAAAAATCGCCCCCGCCGCGGTAGCCATACCGAGCGCAAATATTAAAATATACGAAAATAATTTTTTCATTCGTTTTGCTCAAATAAAAAATAAGATTTTTTATTCAGTATACCATTAAAATCTTTGCTTGGCAAGAAAAATCGACGATTATCGACCATAATCGTCTTTATATTCTTTATTCGGCAAAAATTATATGACAAAGATTGGCAGGGTTAGGGTGTTAATATATGTACGAAAATACGAACAAACGTTCGGGTTGGCCCCCTTGAACGGTTTCGGTCGTCGTTTTGCGTTCAACGGCAACCCGTATTATCGTGATTTACGAAAGTCAAAAATTTTTTTAAGCGAAAGTGTTCAACGACTATTGAAAAATCGAAAGGGGCGGTATATAATGCGCCCGAAATTCATCGACGGGAGTCGAAGAGAGAGGTGATAAACGGTGATATACGCAAAGACTGCGCTCACGGGATATACGAAAGTAGAAGACGTTATAGAAATTATGGACGAATCGTTTTTAAGAAAGGCGATTATTCCTTACGGAAGATACAAAAGCGCCGAAAAACAGGCGGAAGAACTTATAGACTTAATAGAAAAGAAAAAACGGTTGATTGCGTTTTATTCGGATATAACGACAGCCGTTCACAGACTGAAAGCAGAGCACAGAAGACTTATTCAGGAAAAGTACGGTATGGTCGGCGGCGGGGTGAGCGACGAACAGAACCGGAATTATTACCGCAAATTATTGCTTGCCACCCGTAAATTCGCCGAGCAGATGGAAGAACTCGGTTACGACGAAAAGAGATACGAAAGTTTAATAAAGGAGTTTTATTTTCTGGACGAAATCTATTACGACAAGAAGCGCAAAGAACGTCCCGAAAAGAAAATCGGCGTTTTACGCAATCTGTCGGGCGTTTCGCTTAAAGGCTGTTAATCGCTCTATACGCCTTATTCGTCGTCGATTTCGCTGCGGGTGATTACTTCGTCTTTGACTTTTTGCGTCGACGGACGGAATAAAAAATAGACTATCGAAGCGGCTACTACGGATATTGCCACTATAAGCAGAATCTGCAAGTTGTTGCCGAGCGCGTTGTTCGCCTTTTCGGAAGAGTCGCCTTTTTGGTCGTCTTTAATCGTCGGGTCGGCGGCGGGTTTGAATTCCTGCCTCGGCGGGATAAAATCGTTTACCGCATCAACGGACACGTAACCGACGTATTTGTCGCCCGACGAAGCCGAAATATAACCGTATATATATTGACTTCCTCCGTTGCGGGTTATCGTTCCGTAATAATCTACGGTGCTGTTTTGCGTAACGGTTTCGGTTATCGAAAAATCCACGTCGAGATACAAAAGCGTAGTGCGGTTTACCGTGAGCGTCAGATTCGGGTAGGGCGATGACGGAAGTTCGTTTACAAAATTCACGTCGGCAACCGATATGTAACCCTTTGCGGACGGTTTGCCCGCAGAGTCGCCTTTATACTCGACTTTCGCGCACGAACCGAGAACGTTCACGACTTTCACGAAATAGCCGTAGGGGAGCGTGAACCACGGGATCGTAAGCGACGAGTCCATGTACAGCGTAACGGATTCCGATTCCACTCTCGAATATTTAATTTCGTCCGCAGCCCGCGCCCGCGTTACGGGGAGTACCGAAGCGAGCGATAAACACAGGCAAAGGACGATTGAAAGTATGCGTGATTTTTTCATCGTAAAGTAATTATAAACGCTTATGAAAGTCGACGCGTGAGAGATTAAGTAAAAAAACGGCGGTATTTGTCGATGTCGGAGAATTTTAATAAAAGGAGCGCGGACGAATGCGCTTTAAGCCTTGCCCGCATAGAAAAAGAAATCGAAAAGCGGAAGGCTTATCCTATATATAACTACAATCGGGGCGGGTCGGTGCATAAAAAGCAAATTGCCTTTCATAAATGCTTAAAACGCAATAGGTGGGTGTTCGGCGGCAACCGCAGCGGCAAAACGGAGTGCGGAGCGGTCGAAGCCGTATATATGGCAAGGGGTATTCACCCGTACAGACCTAACCGCAAGGACGTTTTCGGCTGGGTGGTGTCGCTTTCGCGCGAAGTGCAAAGGGACGTCGCGCAGAGTAAAGTTCTGAAATACCTGCCGAAAAGTTGGATTGCGGACGTCGTTATGAGTTCGGGCAGAAAGGACGATTACGAAAACGGCGTTATCGATCAGATTAAAATCAAAAACGTGTTCGGCGGGTTATCCACTATAGGTTTCAAAAGTTGCGATCAGGGCAGAGAGAAATTTCAGGGCAGTTCGCTCGATTTCGTGTGGTTCGACGAAGAGCCGCCCGAAGACGTGTACCGCGAGTGCAAAATGAGAGTTCTCGATAAAAAAGGCGATATTTTCGGCACTATGACTCCGCTTAAAGGGCTGACTTTCGTGTACGACGAAATTTACCTTAATTCGGCGAATTCCGACGAAGTGTGGTGCGAGTTTATCGAGTGGGCGGATAATCCGTTTCTTGATAAAGACGAAATAGAAGAGTTTTCTCTGACGCTGCCCGAAAACGAACTCGAATCGAGAAAATTCGGGCGATTCCGCGACGATTCGGGGCTGGTGTATACCGAGTTCGACGAAAACAGACACGTTATAGACCCCTTTCCCGTACCGTTCGAGTGGCAGAATACTCTTTCTATCGACCCGGGGCTTAACAATCCGTTGTCGTGCCATTGGTATTGCGTGGATTACGACGGCAACGTGTTTGTCGTGGCGGAACATTACGAGGCGAAAAGAGATATAGATTATCACGCCGAAGCGATAAAACGCATTTCGGACGAAATAGGCTGGCGCAGGGGTTACGACGGGCGGATATATTCGCTTATCGACTCGGCGGCAAATCAGAAAACTCTCGCGAGCGTTAAAAGCGTTACCGAACTCTTTTACGAGCGTGGGATAGCGGTCAATCCGAACGTGGATAAAAATCTGTTTTCGGGAATAGCGAAAGTAAAGGAATATTTCAAGACGGACAAAATCTTTATTTTCCGCTCCTGCGTGAACCTTATACGGGAACTTAAAAGTTACCGCTGGGGCGACGGCGACGTTCCGATAAAACGCGACGATCACTGCCTTGACGAATTGAGATATTTCATAGCGTCAAGACCAAAAACCGAAAAGCCCGAAGGCGAAAAGACGGCGGTGCAGCGGGATAAGGAAAAACTGATTAAAAAATTGACGACGAGGAGGAAGGGAAGAATGTGAAAGAAAGTAAGCAAACCGACAAAGAAGCCGTAAAAAAGGCTCTTTATAAAAAAGCGGTCGGGTACGACAGCGAAGAAACGGTTGAAGAATATTCCGACAGCGACGGAGATCTCGTACTCGTCAAAAGAAAAGTAACCACCAAGCCCGTTCCGCCCGACATTGCGGCGATAAAACTCGTTTTGGGGCTTGACGGCGGAGAAGAAGATTTATCCGCTTCTTCGGACGAAGAACTCGAAAAACGAAAAAAGAAACTCATAAAAATCATAAAGGAGAAACTAAATGACGGTAATAACGAAAAAAATCGCCCTTAAATGCGATACCGACGGTTGCGACGCGCTCGCGGAAAAACAGATATACTTAAACGGCGAATACGCGCAGATCCGCCTTTGCAAAAAGTGCGCCGAAAAACTCTACGACGCTTTGGCGGCGGAGTTTCATTCGCGTAAAATCGGGGTGAAGAATGAAGACAAAAAATAAGAAAAAAGACGACGAATTTTTCTACGAAGACCTCGTAAACGCTCTATACGATGATTTTTACGCCCGCCAACGCGAACGCAGGCAGATAGAAAAACAGTGGGAATTAAACCTTAACTATTTAAGCGGCAATCAATATTGCGAGATATCCGCAAGCGGCGAAGTGGAAGAATCGGACAAATATTATTTCTGGCAGGACAGAAACGTATACAACCATATCGCGCCGATTATGGATTCGAGAATAGCAAGGCTCACGAGAGTAAGACCCGTAATGAGCGTGCGGGCGGCGGGCAGCGAAGAGAGCGACGTAAACACCGCCAAACTCACGACCGCCGTGCTTAATTCGTCATACGTGCGGATCGGAATAGACGACGAGATTTTCAGAGCGACCGTGTGGAGCGAAACCTGCGGAACGGCGTTCTATAAAGTTATCTGGGACGGCGGCGCGGGCAGGAAGATCGGCGAAAAAGACGGCAAGCCCGTATACGAGGGCGACGTAAAAGTCGAAGCGGTTTCGCCGTTCGAAATTTTCCCCGATTCGCTGTGCGCCGAAAATATCGAGGACGTAGAGAGCCTTATCCACGCGAGAGCGGTAAGGACGGAAGAGATTTTCAGAACCTACGGCGTGAGAGTGGACGGCGGCGACGTCGACGTGTTTTCGCTTAACGGCTCGCATACCGAAGGCAAGGGCGTTTTACACGATTCGGTGCTTTTGATCGAAAAATACGAGCGACCGAGCGAAGACTATCCCGACGGCAGATTTATAGTCGTGGCAGATAAAAAGATATTGTATATCGGCGAATTGCCGTACGTCAACGGCGCGGAAGGCAGGAGAGGTATACCTTTTATACGGCAGACTTCTATTGCCGAAGCGGGCGCGTTTTTCGGCTCGTCCATGGTGCAAAGGCTTATCCCCGTGCAGCGAGCGTACAACGCCGTAAAGAACAGAAAACAGGAATTTCTCAACCGCCTGAGCATGGGCGTTTTAACCGTAGAAGACGGCTCGGTGGATACCGACGATTTAGCCGAAGAAGGACTTTCGCCCGGTAAGATAATAGTCTATCGCCAAGGCTCGAATCCGCCGTCGGTTATGGGTACGGGCAACGTCCCGAACGACCTTTCTTACGAAGAAGACAGACTTCTGAATGAGTTTATCTTAATAAGCGGCGTAAGCGAGTTTTCGCGTTCGTCATCGGCAAACGGCGTCGTTACGTCGGGCGTCGCGCTTCAACTTTTAATCGAGCAGGAAGATACGCGTATGACGGCTTCGGGCGAAAGCGTAAGGGCGGCGGTCAAACTCATGGCGAAGCAGATTATAAGGCTTTTCCGTCAATTTGCGAAGGGCGAACGCATTATGAAAAGTTCGGGCGAAACGGGTAAGGTAGAGATGTTTTATTTCAGGTCGTCGGATCTTTCGAGCGACGACGTGGTTTTCGACACCGAAAACGAATTGTCGTTTACGCCCGCGCAGAAAAAGAGCGCGGTTTACGACCTTATAAAGACGGGTATTTTGTCCGACGAAACGGGTAAGATGAACGAGCGTACCAAAGCCAAAGTGCTTGAAATGCTCGGTTTCGGGTCGATAGACAACGCTCTCGACCTCGAAAAATTGCATATCAACAAGGCGGAAAGCGAGAACGTGTCGGGGTATAAAGTTCCGACCGCCGTCGACGAATACGACGACCACGCTCTGCATATCGCCGAACATACGCGATTCTTGCTTTCTTCGGACAGCGAAGAAGTGAGAAATAACGCCGAAGCGAAAGAAAACGCGCTCGCTCATCTGCGTGAGCATAAGGCGCGGCTCGCCGAGGCGAACGCCGCTACCGTAGCGGCAAACGAATAAATAAAAAGGGAGGAACTTATGGAGCAGATACGAAACGCGGGCGAAATCGAAAACGCGCAGACCGCAGCGGCGGAAGAAGAAAAGGGCGTAGTAAACGATAAACCGTTCATAGGCAAATTTGCGAGCGTTGACGCTCTGTATAAAGCCTACGAACGTCTTGAAGCCGAATTTACGAGGCGCAGTCAACGGCTGAAAGCGTTAGAGGCGGGCGCGCAACGAAATACGGACGAAACAACGCCGCAAGGCGCTTCGCCCGATTCTTGCGACGGCGGGAAAGCGGCAGGAGAAACGAGCGGCGGTTCGCTTGCCGCGCGGGCGGACGGCGACCCGAAGCCGCAGGCGGAAAACAAACCCGACGGGGTCTTTTCGCCGGGCGGCGGCGAGCAAAAACGGGAGGACGATTCCGAAGCCGTTTTCCCGCCCGTAAAATTTTGCAGGGGCAGAGCGTTAGTCGCGCCGCCCGTGCGACCGAGAACTCTCGCGGAAGCGGGAGAACTCGCAAAAATATATCTTAAATCAAAAGGAGAATTTTAAGTAAAATGGTAGTTTCCGTAAACAGCGCGGACAAAGCGCTTAAAACGTTATATCTCGGAGCGGTCAGCGACCAACTCAATACCGAAATCAATCCGTTGCTCGCGAAAATCAAACAGAGCACTTCTGACGTGTGGGGTAAAGAAATAAGAAGGCTGGCAAGATACGGCATCAGCGGCGGCATAAGCGCTGGCACAGAAACGGGAGATCTTCCCGTGGCGAGCAACAACTATTACGAACAGTTCGTACTGACCCTTAAAAATCTGTACGGCACGATATCCCTTTCGGATAAGGCGGTCAGAGCCTCCGCAAACGACGCGGGCGCGTTCGTAAACCTTCTCAACGACGAAATGGAAGGGCTTCTGAAAGCCTGCACTTTCAACTTCGGCAGAATGTTGTACGGCGACGGCACGGGCGTGCTTGCCACCGTTACCGCAACCAATACGAACAATACGATATCGTGCAGCGACGTTAAAAACATGGCGGTCGGCATGAACGTCGAAATCTACGCCGCGGCGACGGATCAGACCACGGGCAACGCGGGCAGAATTACCGATATCGACAGAGAGAACAAGACCATTACGATCGGCGGGACGACTATCGCCGCAAGCGCGATAAAAGAGGGCATGCGTATCTGCGTCGCGGGGTCGTTGAACAACGAAATCACGGGTCTCGGCGCGATTTTCAAGTCCACGGGCAGTCTGTACGGACTCGACAGAGACACTCATAAATGGCTCGTGCCGTATATGAAGACGAGCGTGGGCGACATCAGCGAAACGGTTATTCAGAAAGCAATCGACTATCTCGACGAAAACGCGGGCAGCAGAGTAAACTTCATCGTGTGTTCTTCGGGCGTAAAGAGAGCCTTCCAGAAACATCTCGCGACCTATAAGAGAAACGTCGACGTTATGAACCTCGAAGGCGGCTACAAGGCGATATCCTATAACGGTATTCCCATAGTTTCCGACCGATTCTGTCCCGCGGGTACGATGTACCTTCTCAATACCGACGATTTCACTCTTCATCAACTCTGCGACTGGAAGTGGCTCGAAGGCGACGACGGCAAAGTACTTAAACAGGATATGAGAAAACCGACTTATACGGCGACTTTGGTAAAATACGCGGATATCATCTGCGCCAAACCGTGCGGTCAGGCGATGCTTTCGGGCATAACCGAAGAATAATAAAAAGGGGGACGGAAAATGACGGTTAAAGACGTAATTATCGAGGCGGCGTATCTCGTCGGAGAAGACGGATTCGCCGCCGCTTTATCGGGCGACGGCGCGACCGCCGACGGCGAAAATTCTGTCGCCGAGGCTTTGGACGAAGAAAAATACGCGGCGTTTTTAAGGTGCTATAATCTGGCTCTGCACGAAACGGCGATCGACTATATGCCGATAAGAAAAACGGTGAATACGGTCGGCGGAAAGGTCGAGTTTTCTTCGCTCGGATTTTCCGTTCTCCGCGTCGAGGGCGTTTACGATAAAGACGGCGCGGAGTTGCCTTATAAGGTATTCCCGACGCATATCGTAACGCCTTTAACCGACGTTACGATCGTCTTCGCCGTTTTGCCGCCCGATTGCGCGGCGGACGACGCGTTCGCCTACGACAAAACCCGCGTCAGTAAGAATATTTTCGCGCTCGGCGTTGCGAGCGAGTATTGTTTTTTAAGCGGTCGGTATACCGAAGCCGATAATTTCGCGAAAAAATTCCGCGCGGCGGTAAACGTCGCGCCGTCGTCAAGGGGCGGCAGAACGAAACCCGCCAAAAGGTGGGG
>ERZ1034920.1845-NODE-1845-length-12821-cov-4.826336_pt1 | contig 12821 bp, 7 predicted proteins | sample MGYA00520688_ERZ1034920 | MGnify/ENA primary metagenome ERZ1034920 (study PRJEB33766, sample SAMN09781785) | gut metagenome | biome: gut microbiome | host: Homo sapiens | place: Madagascar | study: EMG produced TPA metagenomics assembly of the PRJNA485056 data...
GAATCACAGTAAAATACCATTGGATAATTTTTAAGTTGCTTTAATGGAAAAAACTGTTGCTCTTTCAAATCATTTTTCTTTGAACAAAATACCTTCATTGGTTCACGTAATAGTTCAATGTGTTCGTATCCGTCAGGTAAATTTGAAGGATACTCTAAATGTTGTAAAGAAAAATCAAGCTCTTGGCATTCCATGGCTTTTTTTATTTGATCTGTATTACAGTAAATTTCATTGATAGATACATCAAGATATTTATTTTGGAAGGTTGATAGAATAATACTTAAATGTGCCATTAATCCATAACAAGCAGCCATCGAGTATCCTGGATTTTTGTTGATAAACAAACTTTTAAATTTTTTTATTTCCTTTAAAGCATCGTTTGCCGCTTTATATGCTTTTTCTCCATCTGAGGTCAAGATTACTCCTGATTTCGATCTTAAAAATAAGGTCGTTCCCAATTCCTCTTCAAGCATTTTTATTTCTCGACTAATACACTGTTGAGAAATATGGAGAAGTTTCGCTGATAATGTCATTGATTTACAATCTGCTGTTGTGACAAAATATTGTATACTTTCGATGCGCATAGATATCACTTCTTTTTCTTATACTAAAATTTTATTTACAACGATACGTTGTATTAAACCCAATTCTCTTAATGATATAAGTGTTTTTGTTTAAATGTATAAACTGTTATTATTTCTATTGAAGAGATCTTTTAAAAAAGATTTTCTTAAATAAGATTTTTTAGGAGGAATATTATGAAAATGGGAACGTCTAAAAATAAAGTCCTTGTTCTAGGCGTCGATGGTATGGATCCAAGATTAACTAGAAAATTTGTTGATGCTGGCGTAATGCCTAATGTAAAAAAATATATTGAATCCGGATCTTGCCGACAAGATCTGGCAATGCTCGGTGCTCAACCAACTGTCACACCTCCAATGTGGACTACACTTGCTACTGGTGCTTATCCTATGACTCATGGTATTACTGAATTCTATGCCCAGTCCGAAGAAAAGCCAGATACAATCGTTTATAATTTAGATTCGGCAAAATGCGAAGCTGAACAAATCTGGAACTGTTTTGCTGAAAGTGGTAAGAAGACTCTTGTTTGGCACTGGCCTGGTGCCGCATGGCCACCATCTTCTGATAGTGAAAATTTGTATGTAGTAGATGGAAGTAGTCCAGGTACTGTAAACATGTCTCGTGCACAAGTTGACAGCGAATTCATACTTGGTGCAAGTGAAGAAATTTCTTCAGTAACTTTTATTCGAGATGCACAAGATGGTGCTGTTGAAGCATGTGTTATTACTGACTTAGAAGCACAACAAGGCGAAAACGAATATGATTTGTCTGAAACGTTTGGAAGTTTTGAAAAACGACAGATTATTATGGACTTGACGGAAGGGCAGGTTAATTCCTCTATTAATACTCCGTTAAACGTCGTTCAGTCTCCTATCAAACCAGCTCATAACTGGGTAAATGCACCTGAAGATGCAAAAGAATTTACATTGCTTTTAAGTAAAGGATTAATTAGACGACCTTGCTTAATTTTAAAAAATGATACGGGAGTTTATGATCGCATTGCTATCTATAAATCAAAAAAAGATTCCGAACCATTAGCGATTGTATCTGGCAATACACTTTATCGTGATTATGTTGATGAAGCAATAAAAAATGATGAACGTTATCCGAAATGTAATCGTGATGTTGAGATTATGAATTTATCTCCGGATGGTAGCAAACTTCGTCTTTTTATATCTCCGGCAATGAATAGCGAGTTTGATGGTTTATTTTCTCCAAAAACGCTTTACAAGGAAATCTGTGATAATATTGGATGTCCTCCTCCAAGCTTTATGCTTGATGGGACAAATGAAGAACTTGTCAGAATCATGTTAGAAGGATGGGATCATGTAGCAGACTGGCAAGCAGATAGCATTCTCCATCTGATCGAAGCTCACAATTTAGACGCTGTATTTTCTCATTATCATAACATTGATTTACAACAGCATAAACTCATTGACTTCTTATCTGATAGAGGCATTAATAAACTTCCAATTTCATTTTATGAAAAAGCCATTGAAAATGTCTACAAACAAACAGATAATTACCTCGGCAAATTCTTACATTTACTTGATGATGGTTGGTCAATCATCATTTGTTCTGACCACGGTCTGGTTGGTTCTAAATATCTCCCACCAGAAATCGGGGATATGTATGGTGTAAATATCGGTTTAATGGAAAAACTCGGTTACACGGTTATGAAAAAAGATGCTGATGGAAATAAGCTTCCAGAAATTGATTGGTCTAAAACCAAAGCTTTTGCTACTCAGGCAACAAGTATCTATATCAATTTAAAAGGACGTTGGGATACCGGTATCGTTGATGAATCTGAAAAGTATGAATTAGAAGAGCAGATTATGACTGATCTATACGGCTATAAGGACCCTAAAACAGGAAAACGCGTTATCGCTATGGCTCTTCGCAATAAGGATGCTGTTTTGTTGGGTATTGGTGGTCCTAAAGCAGGAGACATTATTTTCTGGACTGCAGAAGGATACAATTATCCTCATGCTGATGCTCTGTCCACTGCGTATGGTGAATGTGACACTTCTGTTTCTCCAATTTTTATTGCTGCTGGTAAAGGAATTAAAGAGAATTTTATAACAACAAGATACATTCGTGAAGTAGATGTTGCACCAACCGCCGCTGTTCTGGGTGGCGTAAATATGCCTGAACAATGCGAAGGTGCACCTGTATATCAGATTCTCTCAGAAAAACTATAAGTAATTTTCCATTCTGATAGATAATCCAAAGATTATCTATCAGAATGATATTTTACGTTTTTTATATTTTTTGAAAATTAGGAGAGATATTTTATGAATAAAAAACTCATCCACTACATAATAACAGCATTATTAATTTTTGGCTTTGGTTTTCTGCCTCCATTCGATCCAATAACTCCATTTGGCATGAAAATTCTAGGAAGTTTTCTGGGGGTTATTTATGGTTGGACCGCAATTGGTATGATCTGGCCTAGTTTAATGGCTCTAATCAGTGTTGGTCTGACAATTGGGATGCCAAAGCTATTATCCATCAGTTTTGGCGATACTGTTGTAACAATGCTTATAATGCTATTTATTTTAATAGCTTTACTAAATGAACTACATATCACAGAAATCATTGCAAATTATTTTGTTACAAATAGACTGGTCCAGGGTCGCCCATGGACGCTCATTTTCCTTTTTTTCCTCGGAGTATACGTTTGCACCATCATACATCCTTTTGTTTCTATTGTTTTATTTGCTTCATTTCTAAAATCTTTATGTAAACAATTAGATATAAAACCTCATACTGCATTACCAACATCTATGATGATAGGATTTGCTTATGTAGCAATGCTTGGGCAAATAATGTTTCCCTTCCTCTCAACGGGTATTCTTTTATCATCTTCTTTTGAAGCAATGAACAATGGTAAACCTTTTTCTTATTTATCATATATTATGTATATGATCCCAATGAGTATCGTTTTAATACTGTTTTTTGTATTGATTATGCGATTTATTCTTAGAATCGATGTCAGCAGTCTAAAAAATGTAACATCAGACATGATTGGAGAAAAGAAAAAAATGACTCGTGATCAACGTATTGCATTTTTTGGTTTCTTGATTACGATTATTTGTATTCCTCTTGGAAGTATTTTACCAAAGAGTTGGCCGATCACTCAATTTTTGTCCCAACTTTCAATGTTTGGTATTGTTACCCTTGCTGTTTGTATTCTTATGATCTTTGTAAATAAAGAAAAAAAATCATTACTTGATTTTAGTAAAATGGCTTCTTCAGGTTTACTATGGGATGTAATTTTAATGTTAGCCTATATTATGCCAATTTCAAATCTTTTATCATCAGAAGAAACTGGTATTACGGCTTTTTTAAAGCAAATTTTAGCGCCTCTAATGAGCCTTTCTCCAATTGTATTCATTTTACTTACACTTATATTTTCCGTTGTCGTAACAAATTTTGCTAATAATGCTGTTATTGTTATCGTACTTATGCCGGTGGTTATAGCATTTTCCAATCAAATTGGATTAAATCCAGCTTGCTTAATGGTTGTTCTATTTCTTGCAACTCAACTCGCACTTGCAACACCAGGTGGATCTCCTATGACTGGATTATGTTTTGCTTACAATGATCTTGTCACCCCTTCAATGATGATGAAATATTCTCTAAAGTTCATTCCGTTAATGTTTTTAGTTACACTCTTAATTGGTCTACCTTACGCATTATTAATTTTCTAGTTGCATTCCCTAATTAATAATTAGTCGACAGTAGTGGTAGTTTTTTCTATCCATAATTATGCTAGGGTACCAATTAAATTTCAAAAAAATGGATGCTATCTGTTAAATACAGTATAGCATTCATTTTTTTTTACCTGAAATTATACAATTAATATGAGATTAATGATTTTACAGTTATATTGATGTTTCTCATTGTGCATACATTTTAATTAGGGAGATTTTTTGAAGCAGAATGCTGCATACTGCGCTAATAATGCGAAGATTCGTTCATTACGCAAATCGTTAGTTTTTTTCAAGTTGATTTGGCGAATATTGTAGGAGTAAGAACGGATTTATTTACAATACAGAACTTCCGCGCATCTCCCTTATCTTGTAACATTCCGGCGAATTGTTGAAGTACTACATGTTCAATTGAAGAAAAGTATGATATCTTTGATATGAATGTATAATTTAATAGAACATCGATGAGGTGCTTGCTAGTGACGATGCGGCCGACTAAGCTTAGTCAATATAATGTATGATCAATCTTATTGCGAAAAGTGATATAGTGTGCAAAAAAACACTTAACATCGAAGACGCTTTGATCATTTATCCATCATAATTTAAAGGTTTTTTACTTAAGATTTTTTAAAATACATCGTTAACTGAGTTGTGTTTAATCGATATATTGCATAGGCTCCTTGAAACCTCACCCTACTATACTACACAATGTTGATGGCCTCCTATATTGTATTGGCAATGCAAAGAGCGGGGTTAAAGGCGGCTTTTTATTAGTATGTGTTAGCATTTTTCAAAAGAATCAGTTTCGATCCATTCATTATATATCCCGCCTTGATATGTGATTTAGATATCTGGTACATAACTTAGCATAGCACATAAATGGAATTAATTATAGCCATTTGCACAAAAAAGCCCGTCAGCGACGGGCTTTTTTATAGGGGAAAGTAGAAAGAGGAAAGTGTCTGGGCTTAGAAAAGGCCAAAGACAATTTTTGCAAAGTTGTAGCCAATGAAGGTGTAAAGCACCCACCCGGCGAGCAGCATTGGCAGCGCACAGGTTTCGATTTGCTTGAAGGTGATTTTGTCCTTCTGGCCGTGGAGCATGGCGGCGTATGGGGAACCGGCAGGGGTAGCACCGGTGACGAATACGACCATGCAAATGCTCATGCAGACCGCGATCATTGGTACGTTTGGATACATGTCGGAGAAGGCCAGAGCAACAGGAATCAGGATGCTGGCCATCCCAGCGTTGTTGGCAAAGTTGGCCGTGATGATGGCGACGAGCAGGAGAATACCGACGAACACGACGCTTGGTTTGTTGCCGAGGATTGGGGTCATGGTTTGAACGATGAATTCTTTCAAGCCGGTCTGAGGCTGAGCCACCGAGTTGCAGACGTAAACGGCGGCTGCAACGATGAAGATGATGTCCCAGGAGACGGAGGTCTTGGCAATGGCACGCCAGTTCAGCATTGGCTGTCCGTCAAAGCGCAGGATCATTAGCACGATGATGCAGACAGCCAGTGCGCCGATGGTGCCATAGGCGCTGAGCATCTGAGTGATGGCCCATGCTTTTGGCATGAAGCTTGGGGCCAGAGCCATGATGATGAAGAGCAGGCAGGCCAGAAGGGTGGCTTTCTGCTGAATGTTCATTGGTGGCAGTGGGGTCTTGGTGAATTGTTCTGGCGTGACGTTGCTCATTTTGCTGATGTCTGGACGCAGAATGAACTTCACAAAGAGCAGGAAGAGCACCATCATAATGATTGAGAAGCTCAGGTTGTAGATGATGTAGCCTGCGTAGCTCACAGGAATAGAGGACGCGCTGGTGAATACACCGGTGATAACCAGCGCTGCGCCTTTGAATGGGAACATTGGCTGACCAAGCGCAGCGGCAAAGTAGATGCCGAAGGTGGCGATCCAATAGATTTTGTCTTTGGATGTGTAGCCGAAGGTGCCTAAAGCTTCAAAGGTCAGTGGCCAGAGAATGAGCAGCGCAGCAACAGGGATGGTAAAGCCGGCAATAAAGTAGGAGCAGAAAAATAAAATGAAGAGGAACACATAAGGGCGGCCGGTGATGATTTTTCTGGAGAGAAAGAAACGGGCCAGATATTTGGTGCAGCCAGCGTGTTCAACAGCGCCGAACAATACCATGCTCAGGATGACGGTGATGACGATGTCGCCGCCAATGGCATTGAGGAAAACGCTCTTGACGGCGTTGTAGCCGGTCACGTCTTCGCCGAGGAAACCAGAGTAAAGGGCGAACAGCATCAGCCCCAAAATACTAGGCCAGATGTTGTCGATGGTGGACCAGAGATACACCATGCCAAGCAGAATACCAGCCACCCACATCCCGGTTTCAGTGATTGGGGCGAATGGTCCCAGCTGAGGGAAGCCAATCATGATTAAGAGACCGATGACTACATGAACCCAGTAGGTTGGCTTGGTTTTTGAAACTTTTTTCGTTTCCGAACTCATAATGAACACCTCGATTTTTATTCAATGAGCAATCATTTAAAATAGAATAATAAAATAATTTCCTTGTTTTTCACTATTTGTTTAGTATCAATGATAAAAAAGGGGTGCAGCAGCGCACTGTGGGTGCTGGCGTGCGTGCTGCACGATGGATGAAAACAGGTTTATCGTTTGATGCGGTCGCGATAAGCCAGAACCGGCTCGCCATTTTCAAGATGGATGGTCTGGAACTTGTTGTTCAGCAGAGGATTGGTGAACGTGTAGTCGGAGCGGCGAGAGAGACCGCGGCTTTCTTTGCGGTTTTGGCAGCTGAGGATGGCAGCCATGCCAAGGTCGATGAGGTCCATGACTTCCAGTGCGCGCATCAGTTCATGGGAATTGGCTGCTGTTAATTCTGCGGTGGCGTATTTCTTGAGATCACCCAGGTATTTGTAGCCGGCGCGCATCAGTGATTCGGAGCGTGGGCTTTTGACGCTAAGGTATTTGTCCATGATCTGGTTGAGGGTGGAGTTGACTTCGAGCCAGCTTGCGCCCACTTCGCGGTTCATGACGTCGGCAATCCAAGCGGATTTTTCTGCAATGACTGGCAGATCGTCGATGTCCGCCAGGCTCTGATCCTGACTATAAGCGGCAGCGCTTTCGCCAGCAATCATGCCAATGACAGCGGCACCGGTGACAAAGCCGTTGATGCTGCCCACCATATCGCCGGCAGCGAAGAGCCCTGGCAGGCTGGTTGCGCCGTTTTCATCGATATCGGCGCCGCGGCCGACAAAGTTGGCTTCGTAGGTGCTGAACTCAACCATTTGATGCTTCAAATCCAAACCCTTCTGATCCAGGTATTCGTTGATGGAAGAAATCCCTTCGGACACGAAGGCCACACGCTGATAAGCAAGGTCGTCGTCGGAGAGAACGGAGCAGTTCATATAGACTGGGCCGCTGCCGTCTTTGATTTTATCGGTGAAGACGCTTGGCCAAACGTCCGAGGTGACGTCGCCCTGAGCGCGGGTTGGTTTGATATCAAATGGGCCAATTGGCTGGCCGTTGATGTCGGTCAAAAGCCCCATCCAGGTGCCCTTGCCGCCGCGCTGGAACATGGCAGGGCCAGCATGAACAACCGGCACATCGAGGTTAACCAGTCTGGCGCCTGCACGATAAGCGATGGCAGCACCAGCGCCGTTGGATGGGCAGAGCGCAGCATCACAAAGGAACGCTGGATTGAGGTTTGGATACATGCGGGCAGCCCCGCCGGTGGTCATAACGATGCTCTTTGCCTGGAAGAGAACCAGTTCTGGCTGGTCGTATTGGGTGGAAATCCCAATGGCGCCAACGGCTTTGCCGTCCTTGACAAGCAGCTCGGTGATGGTGACGTGGTTGACAATCTCGGCGCCAACTTTGCGAGCGTGCTTGGTCAGGCATTCTTTCTGATTGTGGCCGTCGTATTTGAGGTGATAGTTTGGACGCCCTGGCATCGTGTGGCCTTCAAAATTCCATTTGCCTGTTGGGCGCATGTTGATGCCGTAGGATTCCCATTTTTGCACCACTTCAAAGGAACGTTTCAGCATTTTCGTGAAGATGTTGACGTCCTGATTTGGGCCAACGAGGGTTTCCAGGCATTCACGAATCGCTCCCTGGAAATCTTCGCCGTGGGCTTCTGGAATGTAGCACATGAAGTGGTCGTTGCCAGTGGCGCCGCAGCCGGAATGACGGGTGTTGGCTTTTTCAACGATGGTGACTTTTGCACCTTGTTCGCTGGCGGCGATGCCTGCCTGCATCCCGCCAACGCCGCCGCCAATGACGAGCACATCGGTCTGGATTGGTTCTTTTCTGATCTTGAGTTCCATTATTGTTCTCCCCCTTCTACGGTTGGCACATCCATCACAAACATCATGTGGGACAGTGGATAACGCATCGTGATGGCGTCCTGAGGACAATCCATGACACATGCCCGGCAATGCCAGCATTCATTTGGATAACGAACAAGGATGTCGTGAGGTTCCGTTTCAGTCTTTTTGAACACATCCATGCAGCAGCTTTCAACGCAGGTGCCGCATTTGATACATTTATTTCTATCGATCACAGGAGGCATAACGCCACACCTCTTTCATTTGATTTTTTGTCTTGCAAGATCTTTTACATGTCTTATTATAAAGTATAGCTTATGGAATGTATAATATTTGCTTTTTAACGAGGGTGTAAGCCTGAAACTTACGCTAAGTGAGATCATTAAATAAAACCAAACACCCACTTCTGTCAAAACTGTCACATTCTCGACAGAGGCTGGTCATCTTACTGTGTTATGATGGGTGTAATGAAGGAGAAAGCCCAAGGAATAACAGAGGAGGTTGTGAGATGAATATCCTGGAAACGGTTGATTTATGTAAGTATTACGGCAGCGGTGCGACACAGGTGCGCGCGTTGGATGGCGTGTCGATGAGCGTGGCCAGCGGCGAGTTTGTGGCGATTGTGGGAACGTCGGGCAGCGGCAAGTCGACGCTGCTGCACATGCTGGGCGGGCTGGATCGGCCAACGTCGGGCTCGGTGACGGTGGATGGTCAGGAGCTGTTCAAGCTCTCCGACGAAGCGCTGACGATTTTTCGCCGCCGCAAGATCGGCTTTGTGTTTCAGGCCTACAACCTGGTGCCGGTGCTGAGCGTGTACGAAAACATCGTGCTGCCGCTGCAGCTGGATGGGCGCAAGGTGGACCAGAATTATGTGCATGAAATCATTGCCACGCTGGGGCTGTCGGAAAAGCTCACGAGCCTGCCGAATCAGCTCTCCGGTGGACAACAGCAGCGCGTGGCGATTGCCCGCGCTCTGGCGGCGAAGCCAGCGATCATTCTCGCCGACGAGCCGACGGGCAACCTGGACAGCAAAACCAGCCAGGATGTGCTGGGGCTGATCAAGGTGACGAGTCAAAAATACGCGCAGACCACGGTGATGATCACCCACAACGAAGAGATCGCCCAGATGGCGGACCGCATTGTTCGCATCGAAGATGGGCGCATCGTGTCGGCGTGAGGGGGTGGCGAGCATGAAGGTATCCAATCGCAAATGCGTGCGGCGGCTGAGCCGACGCAGCCTGGCGGCCAACCGCACACGCAACATTGTCGCCATTGTGGCCATCGCTTTGACGGCGATGCTCTTTACCTCGCTGTTCACCATTGCGTTTTCGATCAACGAAGGCTTTCAGCAGGCGAACTTTCGCCAGGTGGGCGGTTATAGCCACGGTGGGTTCAAGTATCTGACCGAGGAGCAGTACAACGAACTCAAGGACGATCCGCTGATTGCCGAGCATGGGCTGCGGCGTTTTCTGGGCATGCCGCGAGAGGTGCCGTTCAACAAATCCCATGTTGAAATTGGCTACAGCGATGCCAACGAAGCCAAGTGGACCTATTGCACACCGGTTGAAGGGCGGCTGCCGCAGGAAGGCACCAATGAAGCCGCCACCGACACCCATGTGCTGGAGCTGCTTGGCGTGGAACCGAAGCTGGGCACAACCTTCACCGTGACCTTTGATGTGGCTGGTCACGAAACGACCCAGACCTTCACCCTTTGTGGCTGGTGGGACTACGACGAAGCCATTGTCGCCAATCACATTCTGGTGCCGGAAAGCCGTGTGGACGCTGTGCTTGAAGAAGTGGGCGTGACGTTGCCGGCGGCCGATGACATGACGGGCAGCTGGAACCTGGATGTCATGCTGGAGTCTGGCGCGCGCTACATTGAGGCCGACCTGAATCAAATCCTCAACAACCATGGCTATGAAAGCGAGGAACAGAGCGATGACGCCAGTGCCATCAAAACGGGCGTGAACTGGGGCTACACCGGGGCGCAGATGACAGAGAATCTGGATCCGACGACGACGGCAGCCGTTGTTGTTGTGCTGGTGCTGATTCTCTTGACGGGCTACCTGATCATCTACAACGTGTTTCAGATTTCGGTGGCTGGCGACGTGCGCTTCTACGGGCTTTTGAAAACCATTGGCACCACACCGCGGCAGCTGCGGCGCATGATTCGCCAGCAGGCTCTCTTTTTGTCGATCATAGGCATTCGGCTGGTGCTGGGTTGGCTGTTGGGCAAGGTGCTTTTGCCAGTCATTGTGTCACAGCTTGATGGCGTGGTGCTGACGACGTCGGTTAGTCCTTGGCTGTTTATAGGCTCGGCGCTCTTTGCTTTAGTGACCATTTTCATCTCGTGCCTGCGGCCGGGGCGCATGGCTGGGCGCGTGTCGCCGGTGGAAGCGCTGCGTTACACCGAGGGGAGCGGCCGCAGCAAAGGCAGCCGCAAAAAAGAAAACGTGTCGCTGTTTTCCATGGCTTGGGCCAATCTTGGCCGCAGCCGCGGCAAAACCATTGTCACGATTCTCTCGCTGGCTTTGGCGGTGGTGCTGCTGACCGTGACCATTACGCTTGTGCGTGGTTTTGATATGGAAAAATACGTGAGTCTGAAAATGGATACTGATTTTCAGATTGCCGATGCGGGTTATTTTCAAACTGGTGGTGCTGCGTTTAACGATGAAGAAGCCATGCCGGAAGAAGTCATTGAAGCGGTCAACGCTCAGGGTAGCATCACCGAGGGTGGGGCCGTTTATGGGGATATATCGGCCACATTGGAATGTGTCACGGAAGACTGGTACCGTCAGGGAAGAAGCAATTTTTATTCTGAAGAAGAACTGGACAATATGCTGAACTACGAAGCACGAACGTCGGAAGGCTTGATTTATGACCGTGCGCAGCTGTACGGCATGGAGGACTTTCCGCTTAGCCAGCTGACGGTGTACGAAGGCGACATTGATTCCCTGCGGGAGCCGGGCAGCAAAAACATTGCTGCCGTGTATTCGGAGGACGACTATGGGGCGCTGATTCCCGACTCTCATTGGGCGAAGCTCGGCGATCAGGTGACGATCTATTACGTAGACAGCTTTGAATATGTGGACCCAGTCACGGGAGAGGTCTATGCGTCTCTTGAGGAGGTTTCTGAAAGCAAAAGAAACACTATGATTCATAAACCGATTTCCTATCGGACGATCACCTACACGGTGACGGCGGTGGTGGCGGTGCCATCGTCGCTGAGCTATCGCTACTATGGCAGCGATGAATTCATTCTGAACGCCGACACGTTTAAGCAGGATACTGGCACCGATTGTATCATGTATTACGCCTTCAACACCGATGATGGCGACACCGCTGCTATGGAAGATTTTCTTGCAGACTATACGAGCAACGTCAATCCAACCTACGACTATGAAAGCAAAAGCACCTACATCGAGCAGTTTAAAGGCATGCGCAACATGTTTGTCATGACTGGCGGGGCGCTGAGCCTGATTGTGGCGCTGGTTGGCGTGCTGAATTTCTTCAACGCGATTCTTACTGGCATCACCACGCGGCGGCGGGAATTTGCCATGCTGCAGTCCATCGGTATGACGACCAAGCAGCTACAGCGCATGCTGATGATCGAGGGTTTGCTTTACACCATGGGCGCGCTGCTTTTGGCATTGGTGTTGACGCTGCTCATGGCGCCGGTGATGAGCCAGGCCGTGACGAACCTCTTCTGGTTCTTTAGCTTCAAGCCAACGTATTGGCCAATTTTGGCAATGCTGCCAATCTTTGTCGTTATTGGCACGGTGCTGCCGCTGCTCAGCGGCCGAGCCATGAGCCGCCATTCGATCGTCGATCGTTTGCGGCAGGAATAAAAACGAACGTGCGTCTCGTGTGAGGCGCACGTTTTTGTTATAATAGAGGCAAACAGCAAGGAGGGAGCCTATGGAACGCATTTTACTGGTGGAAGACGACGACGCGTTGGCCCATGGCATTGCATTGGCCTTGAGTGCTGGAGAACGGGAGATCGTCACGGCCGAGTCGGCAGCAGCGGCGCGCCTGCGTCGAGCCGAGAGGGCGTTTCAGCTGATTATCCTGGATGTGAATTTGCCGGATGGCAGCGGGCTGGAGCTGCTGCGCGAGTGGCGTGCGCAGGGCGATGCGGTGCCGGTGATTCTGCTCACGGCCAACGATCTAGAAATGGACGAGGTCATCGGGCTGGAAGCCGGCGCCAACGACTACAT
>ERZ1034920.1848-NODE-1848-length-12797-cov-19.311647_pt1 | contig 12797 bp, 11 predicted proteins | sample MGYA00520688_ERZ1034920 | MGnify/ENA primary metagenome ERZ1034920 (study PRJEB33766, sample SAMN09781785) | gut metagenome | biome: gut microbiome | host: Homo sapiens | place: Madagascar | study: EMG produced TPA metagenomics assembly of the PRJNA485056 data...
GAAGGAAGAGGAGGAAAAGACCGGCGACTGGAAGGCCCATATCAAGGGCCAGATGGAAGAGGCGGAAGAAAAGGCCCGTCGGGAAGCGGAGGAAAAAGAGAAAGAAGCGGAAACGCCGGCGGCGGAAACGGAAGAGGAAGCTTTGACGGAAGAGGACTGCCGCGAACTGTGGCGCATTATCCAGGGCCTGGAACGGGAATACAAGGAAATGAACAGCATTGCCGATGACTGGTTCTCTGTCCACGGAAAGAAAACAGGCTGCATGGCCGCCCTGGCAGCCATGACTCTCCTCCCTCTGGGAGCGCTGTACGGACTGTACCAGCTGCTGTAGTGATCTAGTGAGCTGGTGAGCTAGTTGCTAGTTGTTAGTTGCTAGTTGCTGATGTCTGGTGTCTGGCGTCTGATGTCTGATGTTTGATGTTTGATGTCTGGCGTCTGATGTTTGATGTCTGGCGTCTGATGTCTGATGTCTGGTGTCTGATGTCTGGCGTCTGATGTCTGATGTCTGATGTCTGATGTCTGATGTCTGATGTCTGGTGTCTGATGTCTGATGTTTGATGTCTGGTGTCTGGTGTCTGATGTCTGGTGGCTGACGTCTGATGTTTGGTGTCTGATGTCTGGTGTCTGATGTCTGGTGTCTACCATCTACCAGGGATTCCACCATAATTTTTACTTGTATTTACCCTCTTTTCTATGATATGATTAATTCGGAAAAATTGTTTCGGGGAGGTGACATCATGTCCAAACATATCGTTACAATCAACCAGTCTTCCCTGCAGGACTCCATTAAGTTTGAAGGATGCAGTGAATGTCAGACTTCCTGCCAGTCTGCCTGCAAGACAAGCTGCACCATCGGCAACCTGATCTGCACAACCCAGGAAGAAGCCAAGGAAGCAAAGAGAGCCTGATCTGACGGCCTGGGGAAGCATCGAACCGGCTTCCCTAACCCCCGGCCTTGCAGCCGGGGGTTTTCTATTTCCTCTTTGGATATTGTATGGATTGAAAACGGCTGTCCCTGAAGCCGTATTGAAAAGGAGATTTTTCATGGATTATAATGTAAAGCCCATGATCCACCGTTTCCGCCAGAACGGCATGAATATCGTCATGGATGTGAACAGCGGTATTGTTCATGTGGTGGATGATGTAACATATAAGGTACTTGAGTTCTATAACGGTAAAAACCGGGATATGGTGCTGGCCAATCTGTCCTCTTCCTATGATGAGAAGGAACTGAATGAGGTGATGGATGACCTGGACGAACTGATTCATAAGGAAGTCCTTTTTGCGCCTATGGATCCCAATTATAAGATGGCCATCGAAGACAGACCGATTATTAAGGCTCTCTGCCTCAACATCGCCCATGACTGCAATCTCCGCTGCCGGTACTGCTTTGCAGGACAGGGCGGCTACGGCCAGTGGCGTATGCTCATGCCCTTTGATGTGGCAAGAAGGGGCGTAGATTTCCTCATCGCCCACAGCGGTCCCAGAGAACACTGCGAATTGGATTTCTTCGGCGGCGAACCGCTGATGAACTGGCATGTGGTGCAGCAGACCATCGATTATGTGCATAAGCAGGAAAAGAAGCACCACAAGAAGATTAAAATGTCCCTCACCACCAACGGCATGCTGCTGGACAAGGAGAAGGTGAAGTATCTCACCGACAACCACATCAGCCTCATCCTGTCCCTGGACGGAAGAAAGGAAATGCATGACCGCATGCGTCCTGATGTGAACGGGGAAGGCACCTATGACCAGATTGTGAAGAATCTCCAGTACTGCGTGGCTCACCGGAACGGAGAGGAATATTATGTGCGCGGCACCTTTACGAAATACAACCTGGACTTTACCACTGATGTGGAAGATATGCTGGACCATGGCTTCCCGGCTGTATCCATGGAACCGGTGGTAGGTGAGGATACGGAAGAGTATTCCATTAAAGAGGAAGATCTGCCGCGGGTGAAGGAAGAATATGACCGCCTGGCCAAACTCTTCATCCGGCGGGAGGAAGAAGGAAGACCTTTCTTCTTCTTCCATTTCAATATGGACCTGTGGAAGGGCCCGTGCCTGCCCAAGCGTCTCCGGGGCTGCGGCGCCGGCCATGAATACCTGGCAGTGGTGCCCAACGGCGACATTTATCCCTGCCACCAGTTCGTAGGCCGGGAAGGCTATGTGCTGGGCAATGTGTACGAAGGGCTGAAGAATATGAAGATGATGCACGATTTCCGCACCAATCATGTATTCACCAAGCCGGAATGTGTGGACTGCTGGGCGAAATTCTTCTGCTCCGGCGGCTGCCATGCCAACAACGAGGCCTTTGCCGGCGATATCCACAAGCCATACCATATTACCTGTGAAATCCAGAAGAAGCGTGTGGAATGCGCCATGATGATCCAGGCTTACAACCAGCTGAAGAAGCCGTCTGTCATGGCCCAGCCCGGTACCTATGAAGCGAAAAGGGAAGCTGCAGAAAGGCAGCAGTAAGTGATGAAAAGAGCCGCAGATTTGCGGAGAAAAAGGGGTTTCTGTTTGCACAGAGCCCCTTTTTAATTTATAATATTCTTAAGTGTAGGCAAAATTTGACAGCCCCTGTGAGGGAAGCACGGATGTATTCCACCACCGTGGATTCCGTGCTTCTCCGGCTGAAAAGAAATTGGATTACAATCATAGATTCTGAAGATGGATTTTCGATAAAGGAGGATTCACGGATGAAATTAAAAAGACTGGCTGTATGTGTACTGGCTGCCTGCATGATGGGCACCGGTGCCATGATTCATGCAGATGCGTTCAACCTGGGAAGTGTCCTTGGCGGTGTGGCTAAAGTAGGAGGCATCGGCTTCCTTGTTTCTAAATACGGCGAATCAATCAACAGCGCCATCAACTCAGTGATGATGAAGGAAGGCGCCGGCACCAATTACGCTACGAAAGTCGTTCCTATTGTAAGTATCGGCAATCGCGGCTACATCGGCGCCGCCCAGGTCATTGGCGATGCGGACCAGGTGGAAAAGGTGAAGGCTGTGGGCCAGCTGGAAGTCAGCTGGAATGACAAACTGTTCCGTATCAAGGGACTTATCCCCATGGACAGCGTGAATCCCTCCTCCTTCAGCCGTGTGCAGGGAGTAGGCGTATCGGCAGTCATTGATGTAAGAGTATAATGGAGGGTGATTTTATGATAAAGAAAGCAATCCTGGCAGCAGGAATTTCCCTTTTGTGTCTGGCACCGGTTTATGCGGAAGAGCCGGCTACCCTGTCCGACCGGATCGACCGGGTGGATGAAGTGATTTACGGAAGCGCCCAGACCGGCTCCCTCATCAGCCGGGTGGACAATGCGGACAACCTGATTTACGGCAATGGCAATTCTTCCGCCAGCGGCCTGGACAACCGGATTACCAATCTTTACACCGATGTGGTGAAGAACGATGATGATACCCAGCCCTCCATTGCTACCAGAGTGAATGCCATGGAATACTACCTCACCGATGAAATCAGGGATGATGCCCTGAAAACAAGGATGGGGGATCTGGAAACCAAGGTATACGGCGCAGAAAAGAAGGGCGCTCTGGATCAGCGCCTGGCCAATCTGGAAAAGTCGGTGTACGGTGACCAGCATTATGAAATGAAGACGGTGGAACTTCCGGCGGAAACGGTATTCAAGATTTCCCTGAATGATGACGTAAGCAGCAAGACAAGCCAGGTAGGAGATCCGGTCACCTTCACCGTGCAGGAAGATGTGAGCGTGGGAGATGTACTGGTGCTGCCCAAGGGCGCCCAGGGAAGCGGCGTGGTGACAAAGGTAAGCCGCCCCAAGAGCTTCGGCAGGAGCGGCACATTGGACGTGTCCTTTGACCAGGTATTCTCCGTAGATGATGAAGTTATTCCCACAGTGCTGGGACCGGAAGCCAAGGAAAAACTGAAAATGGAAGCGGCGGCTGTTGGTGCCTCCACCATCGGTGCTCTGGCACTGGGACCTATCGGTCTGGTAGGCGGCTTCTTCGTGAAAGGCAAGGACGTAAGCCTTCCGGCCGGAAGCACTCTGTACATCGAGACCCAGCAGGCAGTGACCACCAAGGGGCTGGAACTGAAAAGCGGCGCCCCCAATGCGGTGCTCCGCAAACGGGTAGTACGGTCGGCTGCAGCCGATACCTCTGCAGAAACAGCAGCGGCAGTATCGGACAATGAAGTCAAGGAGACAGCAAAAGCCGAGCCTCAGGCGGAAGTAAAAGCAGAAACAAAGGCAGAAGAAAAAGCAGATACAGTGAGCGAAAAAGCCAAGGCAGAGCTGGAATCGGTACGGGACAAGACCGACGAGAAGGATACAGCCAAGGCGGACAGCTCCGGTGACGAAGCACCCTCCGTGGTGATTGTGAGAAATGACTAAATGATAAAAAACTATCTGAAAATACTGACTCCCCTGGTGCTGGCAGCCCTTATGACCATGCCGGCAGGGGCGGAGGAACCGGACGGACCGGCGGACATCCCTGCTGCCGGTGCTGACGCCGGGACACCACTGGTGTTTGACGCCAAAGGAGTAGCCCGGCCGGCTGCCTCCTATGAGCAGGTGCAGGAAAAGCCTGCTCCCGAGAAAAAGAAGGAGAAAGGGAAAAAGGGGAAGGAGGAAACCCAGGATACCGGGATTTCCCCTGAGAACCCCATGTATGTCACTGCTGACCGTATGCGCTACAACGACACCACCGGCGACGTGGATGCCATGGGCAGGGTAGTCATCAAACACATGATGGATACCTACCAGACAGAGTATGTGTACGGCAACTCCATCGCCCAGAAATACGTCATACCGGGCGAAGTGAAATGGGTGAATCCTACTACCAATCTGAAGGCGGACAGGGCGGACTATGACGCCGCCAAATCCATAGGCCGGTTTGAGAAACTGGACGGCTGGGAACAGGGAACTTACTATTTCAAAGGCGAAAGCGGTATCTATGACCGGAATGCCAATAAGCTGGTGGTACAGAAAGGCTATTTCACCACGAAACACGCTGTGGCCAAGGTGCCGGACTACCGCATCGAAGCCGATTCCATCGATATTTATCCCAATGACCATTACGTGGCGCACAACGTGAAGCTCATGGCGAAAAATACCACCCTCATCACCCTTTCTTCCTATTCCGGATCTTTGGCCCATGATGATAATGAAGTGAGCCTGTGGTCCCTCATCCCCCGTCCTGTGTTTGACAGCGATAACGGCATGGGACTTCATAATGAAATCGCAGTCCCCTTTGGCGATAATGCCAATGGCACGGTATATGTGAAGAACCGCTGGTACACCAAGTCCGGATACAAGCCGGATATGGGTGTCCGCTACCGTACACCCGTGGGCACGGCAAAGCTCCATTATGCAGAAGAGGAAAGCTCCACTAACGATGACGGCGGTATCTGGGTGAAAAAGAGACCGTCCCTGGAATTTGACACGAACCATTTTTACCTGGGCAAATCCCGTTTCTACGTAGGGGCCCATGGCGAATGGGGCTACTGGGACGAAGACCGGGGCGGCCGGGATGTGAAGGGCGCCTACAAGGGCTATGACCTCTATGTTTCCGGAAATCCATGGAAACTGGGCAAGTTCATGAACTTCAGCTGGAAAGCGGGCTATGCCAAGGATTACTACAGCTATTCCGATAATATCCGAAGGAACGGCTATTACTCCATGGGACTTTCCGGCGGCTACGGATCCCTTTCTTCCTGGATTTACTATACTGACCGGGATATCAAGGGCTACACCCCCTATGCCTACGACAGCTACAGCAGTGAAAAGCCGCTGGATGTGGGCTTCCGGCTGCAGGCTACAAGGATGGACGCATTCAGTCTTGCCTGGTCCATTGATACGGTAAACGGCAGACTGAACCACCGCTACTGGACCTACTACAGGGACATGCATTCCTTCTACGCCTGGATCCGCTACGATGATATTGAAAAGGAAACAAGATTTATGTTCATGCCCAAGGACTTCAGGTTCTAAGTGAGCTGGTGTACTAGTGGGCTGGTGAGCTGGTAGCTGGTAGCTGGTAGCTGGTAGCTAGTTGCGAGTTGCTGGTAGCTAGTAGCTGGTAACTGGCAGCTGATTGCTAGCCGCCAGTCGTCGGCTGCGGGTGGGCTCTTCTTTATAAGATAAGGTCATTCTGTCTCTTTTGGAAAGGAGGAATCCCTATGGCGATGAAGCGCAGATGGATTCTTCCTTTAGGCGGTTTGGCGGTGCTGGCTTTGACCTTTTGGGGCATATGGGGCATAGGGACGGCAGGAAAGGTGCTGCCGGAAAAGAAGCCTGCCGCACCGGTGGAGGTGCTTCCTGAAAAGGAGGAAGGAACCTCTATGAAATATGATGCGGCCCTCCATCGTCGGGGAAAGCCTCTGCCGGATCCATTCCATGCAGAGGCCTGGGCCGGCGAGAACAAAATGGAACCTCTGCCCACCATACCCAAAGAAGTATCCCCTGCTCCGGAAACGGTACCTCTCCCCAGCGAGGGGAAGACAGAGAAAAGAAGAAGCACCGGTGTGCCGGTCTTGAAGGGGATTATGAGCTACCAGTCTGACCGCAGGGCCATACTGGCAGTGGACGGCGCGTCAGTGTCTGTAAAGGAAGGAGAGCGGGCAGGCCTATGGGACGTACAGGACATTCAGGACAAAAGCGTGACCCTGGTTTCCGGAGAAAGCACCCTCACGCTTCGCCTTCGCTGACAAAAGGGGCGGGGCTTTTCTTAGGCTTTGCCCTTTTAGTGTGCCTTCCTTTAACTGCAGAGGCACAAAAAGAGAACCTTGATGGTTCAGTTCATGAAATGGTGGTGCAGGAGCTGAACCGGGGCATGCAGCCGGCGGAAAAGGAAGACACGCCGGCTGTGGAAATCCACAGGCCCGAGGCGGAAAGAAATTTCAGCCTTCATGTGAACGGCGCGCCAGCCAGGGAGGTTATCCGTTCCCTGGCGGAAATGACAGGAAAGAACCTGGTATTTTCCGGAGATTTCTCTGAAACGGTGACTGCCAGTCTGGACCATGTGACGCCGGAGGAAGCGCTGACCTCTATCCTGGCTTCCTGCGGCCTTTCTTCCCGCATGGAAGGCTCCACCCTTATCGTTTTCAATGGAAAACTGGAGAAGAATGCGGCTGTTTCTACCCGCGCTTTCCGCTTGAACTACGCCAATGCGGCAGAAGCGGCCAGTGCCCTTAAAAAGGTGACAGAAAAGGAAAAAGTCACCTTCAGCCCCTCTTCCAATACGGTCATTGTGAGCGGCACGCCCCAGGAGCTCATGGCGGCGGAAAGTATCGTCAGAGAGCTGGACGTGCCGGAAAAGCAGGTGAAGGTAGAGGCAGAAGTGGTGGCGGTGAATAAAACCTACGCCAAAGACCTGGGCATTGACTGGGATTTCAAAAGTCTCACCAGCAGTGCATCCTACGACCGGGACAGCTGGAGCGAACAGCGCTACGTGACTGACGACAGCGGCAATGTGCTCTATGACAGCGATGGAAATCCCCGGATAAGAAACATAGAAAGAAACGGCTGGGACGTTACCATACCTGAAGGGTACGCCGGTATTTCCTACGGCCGCTCCCTGGCAGGCCACCCCTATACCTTCTTCTTCCAGGCCAAACTGAATGCCCTGGTGACCAAAGGAAAGGCGAAAGTACTGGCCCGCCCCAGTGTGGCCACCATGAACGGCAGGAAAGCGGAAATCCTCATCGGCAGCAAAATCCCGGTGATTGTGGAGCACATGGAAAACGGTGTGAAAACTACGGCTACGGAGTATAAGGACGCAGGCATCAAGCTCACCTATACGCCCATTATAAGCCGAAATAATGAAATCACCGCCGATGTGCATGCCGAAGTCTCTACGCCCTACCTGGTGCCGGAAATGAAAGCTTACCGTATCATTACCCGCTCCGCCAATACCATGGTGAGGCTGAAGTCCGGCGATATGATCACCATCGGAGGCCTCATTGACAAGGAGCAGGCCAAGACCATGAGAAAAGTGCCCATTCTGGGAGATATCCCCCTCCTGGGCCGGCTCTTCCAGAGCCACAGCACCACCACCGATGAATCGGAAATCGTTATCGTCATTAAAGCGGATATTGTGAAGTAAGATGTTGGAAGATAGAAGGTAGATGGCGGTTGACCGTATGGTGCCGGGGCTGAGTGGTATTCCCAAAAGCAGAAAGACGAAAGACGTCAGACGTCAGACGTCAGATGTCAGAATTCTCGGGCGACGCTGTCCCTCCGGCACTACGTCATGCAGCACTGGTGACACAAAGGGTAAGAACGTAACGTTAGGCTCCTTCCTTTTGTTTGCCCGACCGGAATGGAGCTGGGGGGGCAGGGCTGAGGATAGGCCTTTGCGCAGCTAAGGCGCCGCCGCAGGCGGCATTTTACGAATGTGTCATCAGGCCCCTGCTCTGCGAAAACCCCGTTATCCTCCGCCGCGAAGCGGCGATACCACAACCCTCAGCGGCCAAAGGCCGCTGTCAAACCTAAGAACCTTCGGGGCGTAAGCTCCGTCAATCTTAAGAACCTTTTCCACAACCCTTTGCACCTTTTTTGTAAGTATAAGTGAGAACGAAATGGCAGTTTTAAAAATCAGCGGATTATCAAAATCCTTTGGCATCAAAACAGTTTTTGAAAACGTCTCCTTTGAAGTAAGGAGCGGAGAGAGAGTAGGCCTGGTAGGCGCCAACGGCGCCGGCAAGACTACCCTTTTAAAGTGCATTATGGGGACTGAGGAGGCCGATAAGGGCTCGGTGAAAGCCAGTGACGGCGCCATTATCGGGTACCTCCGGCAGGACTTCAACTATACCAGCCATACCATCCGGGAAGAAATGGAAGAGGCCTGGAAGGATGTGCTTTATTATAAAGATAAAATGGAACATCTGGCCAGGGAGCTGGAAAAGCAGAAAAGCGATGAAAAGCTGGTGGAAGCTTACGGCAAGGCGGAAGCCCGCTTCGAATTCCTGGGCGGCTACGATTATGAGTCCACCACCCGGAAAATCCTGACCGGCCTGGGTTTCTCCGATGAAGACTGGGACAGGGATATCCACTCCTTTTCCGGCGGGCAGAAGGTAAGAATCAACCTGGCCGCAGCCTTCGTGCGCCATCCCGATTTCCTCCTTCTGGATGAACCGACCAACCATCTGGACATGAATATGCTGGAGTGGCTGGAAGAATATCTGCGCTCCTATAAAGGCGGAATCCTTATGATTTCCCATGACCGCTATTTCCTGGATGGGGCGGCTACCGGTATCATTGATTTGGAAAATCACCATATCCGTACCTTCCGCGGCGGATATACCAGATATATGGAAACCAAGGAAAACCAGGATAGGGCCTATGAGAAAGCCTATGATAAGCAGCAGGAGCATATTAAGGAAACGGAAGAATACATCCGCCGCTACAAGGCCGGCATCAAGGCCAAGCAGGCCAGAGGCCGCCAGTCCCAGCTGAACCGTCTGGTGCGGCTGGAAAAGCCGGTGCATCAGGCATCCCTTCGTTTCCATTTCGACCCGCCCCAGGAATGTGCCGACAAAGTACTGGATGTACTGCGGGTGGAAGGCTCCTATGATCACCACGTGCTTTTCAAAGACCTCACCATCCATATCAAAAAAGGAGAGACCGTGGGTCTCATCGGCCCCAACGGCGCAGGAAAGACCACCATACTGAAGCTTATTACTGGCGAAAAGAAGCCGGATGCAGGCTTTATCCAGATGGGGAACAATGTGAAAATGGGATACTATTCCCAGGAACAGGAACGGCTCCATCCCAAGCTTACCGTGCTGGACGAGGTGCGGGATACTTTCAATTTCGGTGAAAAGGAAGCCCGGAATATCCTGGGCATGTTCCTTTTCCGAGGAGATGACGTATTCAAAAACGTGGGCATGCTTTCCGGCGGCGAAAAGGCTCGCCTGTCCCTGCTCTGCCTTTTCCTGGAAAAACCGAATTTCCTCATCCTCGATGAACCGACCAACCACCTTGACATCCCCACCAGGGAAATCATGGAAGATGCCATCCAGGCCTTTGGCGGCACCTGCCTCATCGTGTCCCATGACCGCTACTTCCTGGACAAGGTGGCAGACCGGATTCTGGAGCTGGATCATGGCAGACTCACAGAGTACCTGGGCAACTACAGCTACTACAAGGAAAAGAAGAAGGATCTGGAAGCCTTCGAAAAGGACAGGAGCGGCGAAACTTCCGAAGAACCGGAAGAAGATAAGGCGAAGGTGCAGCAGCAGGAAAGACAGCACCAGACGAAAACGGAAGCATCTCCGGCAGATGTGTCCAAGCTGAACCATGTGGAAATGGAAATCGGAAGGCTGGAAGCCACCATGAAAATGTACACCGTCCAGATGAGCATGAACCCCGACAATTATGAAGAACTGGCCAGGGAGTATGAAGAAACGAAAAAGAAGCTGGATAAACTCTATGAAAAGTGGGATGAACTGGTGGCAAAGACGGAAAACTGATACTCCGGAAACAACAGGATAGAAGAAATATAAAAAGGAACTGTGAAGAAATCAATGGTATTTCTTTACAGTTCCTTTTTCTGCGCTTACATACTTTGAAATTCATCAAAGTGATGGCATGCTGCCTGCGGTCATCTCGAGCGGGGCTGCGTGTCGGTATGAAGGTAAAGGTATATGAAATCTATTGAGGCTCTGAGCCCCGAGATTTCCTGCCACAAGGCTGCCTCCACCATTCCGGCGTGAGATTTCTCCACTGCGGTCGAAATGACAGTGGGGCGGGGGGGTATCGGTGCCATTCATGGGCTTGTCCCACCTCGGCGTGAGATTTCTCCACTTAGCTTCCGACCGTCGAAATGACAGTGGGGCAGCAGCGCACAGAAAAAAGGACTGCGAAGAAATGATTCTCATTTTTTCACAGTCCCTTTTGATTTACCCTTATCCCACCAGATTCAGAAGGGCCAGCACGATGGTACCGGGTACTCCGAAGAGGGCTACCACGATGCCGTGCATGGTGGTGAGGGTCATATGGGTGATACCTACTGTATTCAGCAGCCAGAAGAGAAGGCCGCCCATAATGATATTTCCGATGATTTTCTTCACGAATCGGGCGAAGAGGAAAAAGGCGATGACGATGACGATAACACTGGTAATGCCATAGCCGCCTAAAGCGCCTAAGGATTCAATCATAAAAATCAGATTTCCTTTCTATTTTCCACAGCTCCCGCCAGGGTAATGCCGTCTGTATAGCCTACGGCACCGCCGGCGGGGATGCCCCGGCCGATGCGGGTCACTTTAATGCCTGCGGGCTTGATGAGCCGGGACAGGTAGTAGGCAGTGGCTTCGCCTTCGGTGTCGGGATCTGTGGCAATAATCACTTCTTTGACTTCGCTGCTTTCCAGCCGTTTCAGAAGCTCTTTGATTTTCAGCTGGTCCGGGCCCACGCCGTCAAGGGGGGAGAGGACGCCGTGCAGCACATGGTACAGACCGTGATATTCCTGGCTCTGTTCCATGGCGGTCACATCCTGGGGCTGTTCCACCACGCAGATGACGGAATGGTCTCTCCGTTCGTCGCTGCAGATTTCGCAGGGGTCGGAAGTGGAAAGATTGCAGCAGGTGGAGCAGTAGCATACTTTGCTTCTGGCATTGCGGATGGTATCCAGGAACACATTCACCTCATCCTGGGGACGTTCCAGCATGAAATAGGCCAGCCGCCTGGCGCTTTTCACGCCGATGCCCGGCAGTTTGCGAAACTGCAGGGCCACTTCTTCCAGTTCTTTATTCATTAGAACATGCCGCCGGGAAGGCCCAGGCCTCCGGTGACCTGGCTCATGCTCTTCTGTACCATTTCATCAGCCTTTTTACCTGCTTCATTGACAGCGGTGGTGATGAGGTCTTCCAGCATTTCCGGATCTTCCGGATCAATGGCATCTTTTGCAATCTTCAGGGCGGTAATCTGTTTTTCGCCGTTCATGGTGAGGGATACGGCGCCGCCGCCTACAGATACGTCTACGGTCTGCTTCTTCAGTTCTTCCTGTTTCTTCTGCAGTTCTTCCTGCATCTTTCTTGCTTTTTTCAGCATATTCTGCATCTGGGCTTTATTTCCAAACATAATGGTTCCTCCTTAAGGTTTTCTATTGGAATGGATACATGGTGAATCAATTCTTTTATTTCATGATTCAGTCTTTTCATATATATCACAGTCGCTCATGATTTTCAAGGCTTCGTTTAAAGATGGATCGTTCCTGTCAGTTTCAGGAATGCTGTCTCTGGAAACAAGACGGTAGTCATCGGTTTTTGGAGCAGGCGCTGCGGGCCCTCTTTCCATGGCGGACTTCAGAAGGGCAAAGGCAGAGGCTTCTTCCTCGCCGCCCTTCAGCACCGTGTGAAGCTGGATGGGGAAACCGGTCACTTTGGCGAAAGCTTCCGCAGCCACTTTCTGGTAGGACTTATTATTGCCCGCAGCCACCAGGAACTGCTGGGGCGCAGAAACGATGGCCCTGTTTTTAGTGCAGTAAATGAGGGTGCTCTTCCTGAGGCAGGTGAAGACATCGATACGCCGGATGGACATGAAATAGGAAAGCACCTTCTGCCACAGGGCCGGATAGGTTTTGGGATCCATAAGTTCGCCGTCCGCTCCGGGCGCTTGGGCAGCCGGTGCGGCAGGACGGGGAGAAGGCCTGGGCATGGGGGCTGGAGCGGGAACAGGATTCGGGGCAGGCGATGGGCGGAGAACAGGCCTTCTGTTTTCCGCAGGAGGCATATCCGCGGCTGGTGAAGGCTGCGTTGGAATGGCTGCAGGAACGGGCTCTGCCACAGGGCGGGGCATGGGAGCGGGGGAAGGC
>ERZ1034920.1849-NODE-1849-length-12790-cov-32.122104_pt1 | contig 12790 bp, 9 predicted proteins | sample MGYA00520688_ERZ1034920 | MGnify/ENA primary metagenome ERZ1034920 (study PRJEB33766, sample SAMN09781785) | gut metagenome | biome: gut microbiome | host: Homo sapiens | place: Madagascar | study: EMG produced TPA metagenomics assembly of the PRJNA485056 data...
AATGCTGGATGAGTGGCGCATCGCCACCATCGTACTTAATCATCGCCCTCATCAGAGTGGCGAGTGTCAATTCCTTGTTTGTCATAATCTTATGTTTTTTAAAATTCTTTTTTTCTTATTTCAATTACCTATAGCCTCCATACGCTACGTCTCCAGCAGGAAGGTTAATCCGCTGATTCCGATATAGGCATAGATGATGTATTTGAGCAGGGAGCCGCTGAGGTGCCTGAACACCCAGGAGCCTATCAGGTTGCCAATGAAGACTCCGGCTATTCCATACACATAACCTATGGAGACCGTGGTGGTGAAGAAACCGTTGTAGGCTCTTGCCAAAGTCATCATCAGATTGCCTGCCAGAAAATAGGTCTGCGTCATCGCCAGATAGCGATCCTTGTCGGGCTCTGAACTGACGAAATAGAGTACGGCTGGGGGACCCTGCATTCCGAAGAATCCTCCCATCAGTCCGCTCAATGTTCCTGCCGTAACCTGCACGGGCAGCGTAGTCTTCACCTTGATGCGCTTGCTGAAGAAGGCGAAGTAGATGCTCACGATGATCAGCGTAATACCGAGCAATATGTTCAGTATGTGATATTCCATCCGCTTGAGCACGAAGATGGCTCCGATGGAGATGATGATGAAGGTGAACAGAATGGGCAGCAGCCGCCTCCAGGTGATGTACTTGTATTTCTGAATGACGATGATCAGGGAGGTTGTCATCGCCAGGATGCCTGAGAGGGTTGTTGCCTCACCGTAGGAGGGCATGATGGAGGGGAGCATCGTCATGATGAAGATGCCAAAACCGAAGCCAGTGGTGCGTTGCACAAAACTGGCTCCGATGCTCAACAGAAAAAGTTCGATGACAATATTGTCCATTCTGCTGTAGGCTTATTGATGGATGTAATCCAGAATCTGCTCTGCATGAATCTTGGTCTTGATCTCCTTTGGAGTGAAGATTTTCTCAATGATGCCTTCTTCGTTGACGAGATAAGTGGTGCGGAGGATTCCGATGGTCTTTCTGCCGCAGGTAACCTTCTCACCCCAGCAGCCGAGTTCCTGCAATAGGGTGGTCTCGGTATCAGCAATAAGAGGGAACTGCAGGCCCTTGGTTTCTGCAAACTTCTTCTGCAGTGCCTGCTTGTCCTTGCTCACGCCGATAATCTCGTAACCGGCAGCTGCTAACTCTTCCTTATGAGCCTGCAGGGAGCAGGCTTCGGCAGTGCATCCGCTGGTGTTAGCCTTCGGATAACTGTAGAGCACAATCTTGCGACCACGAAAATCGCTTGCCTTGATTTCACGTCCATCCTGGTCAATGCCAAGAATCTCTGGTATTTTATCTCCTACATTCATAATCGTAATTTTTAAATTTGTTTTCTGTTCTTTTTATCACTAACTATTGATGATAAATCAAATGCAAAAATACAATATTTATTCTAATGGATGAATGAATTAGCCTTTTTTAATTTAATTTGCCAACATGATTTAACGATACCCATACGTTTTTGCCATTTTTCCTTTGTCATTTATATATTATCATCCTGACTGAGCATGAGCGCCCATAATAAGAAACTTATACATGAAACTATGCCTCTCTCCTCTGTCTCTTGCAGTTTGCTTTGGAAATCTGTTACAAATTCCCCATTATAACTCTATCTTTTGTCATAAAACGCCCCATTATAACTCTATCTTTTGTCATGAAATATCCATTTATAACTCTATCTTTTAGAAGTAAAATCGGGCGTGAAGGGTTCTATGAGTAGTATGTATTCGCTGATGCGCAATCCGCAGAAGCATATAGAAATGGGCATTCGCTGTTCTCTCGAAAATTTTGGTACATTCGCGAGTCCTGATGGCAAGAAGATAGACATCATTCCTCTTTATGCAATCTCCAATTTATTTGCGGAGAAGTAGATGGTTTACTCTATTCCTCTTCTCACATCCCTTGGCGTAACTCCATACTTTTTACGGAAGGCGTGATAGAAGCTTGAAGTATGTTCAAAGCCGCAGCAGAAGGCTATATCGTCTATGCTCATTTTTGGGTCGGTCTCGAGCAGATGGCGAGCACGCTTCATCTTGATATTCAGAATGAAAGAGGCTGGCGAACTGCCCGTGAGCGTAACTATCTTGCGATGGAACTGCCGTGGACTCATGCACAGCTTTTCTGCAAGCGTATTCACGTTAAGCTGCTGTTTGTCCATAAGCAGATAGATATGATCCACAGTCTTGGCGAGGAAGCGGCGCTCAGTGTCCGTCAGCTGTACCTCATCCTGCTGTTCCTTCGTATGAGTAGCATTGTCGCTAAACTTGTTGCGCAGCGAGCGCTGGCGGTCGAGCAGACGCTCCACTACAGTGCGCAACTCGTCCACGTTGAACGGTTTGGCTAAATAGGCATCGGCACCAGCCTCAAAGCCATCGATGCGCTCTTGGTCTGAAATCTTTGCAGTGACGATGACGATAGGTATGTGATTCACCACATCGTTGGAGCGTATGCGTCGGCACAGTTCCAAACCGTCCATGCCCGGCATCATCAAGTCGGTTATAATCAGGTCGGGTACGAGGTTGATGGCCTTCTGCCATCCGTCCTCTCCATTAGTAGCGTAAGCCACAGCATAGCGTTCGCTAAGCACTTCACCGATGTACGTCGCAATGTCGCGATTGTCCTCTATCACGAGCATCGTGTACTGGTTGTCCTTTGCATCGGTATCTGTTAGTGTTTTTTCCTCTGTAGGCAGAACAGGCGTGTTGTCCATAGGCTGTTCGTCGAGCTTCACGTTGCACTCGTTTGTTATAGGAATTTCTATGTGAAACGTCGTTCCATAGCCCTCCCTGCTCCTGACATTGATCTTGCCGTTCAAAGAGTCAATCACCTGCTTTACGAGTGCCAGTCCAATGCCTGTACCAATATTCATAGAGTCGGTTACTCCCTGATAGAATGGATTGAACACTTTGTTGGCAGTCTCTTTGTCCATACCCTCTCCCGTATCGCTTACCTCTATAAGGAGGTTGCTGCCTTCGCGCCACATGGCAACGATGATTTTGCCATATTCGGGCGTGAATTTAAAGGCATTGGACAGGAGGTTGTTGAATACCTTGTTGACAAAGTCGGGCACGAAGTCCATCGTCACGGGTTCCTTCACATGTAGCTGCAGGTCGATGTTCTTGCTGCAGGCATAGTTGCGATAGGTGTCCACCAGCATCGAAACGTAGGTGGTGATGTTGCCGTTGCGCCAATCGAAGTTGCCCATCTTCGACTTAATTTTCGAAATATCAAGCAACTGGTTGATGAGCGCCAGCAGGTTGTTTCCCTGCTGCTCGATGGCATAGGCGCTCTGTTTCAGTTCGTCTGGGGATTTATTAGGCAGGTCGCGGCTCAAACCGAGAATCACAGTGAGTGGTGTGCGAAACTCATGGGTGATGTTTGTAAAGAAACTCTCGCGCATTTCGGCAAGGCTTTTCAGGGCCAGGTGGTTGCGACGGTGTATGCGCTGTACGAAGTAGAACACCACCAGTGTACCAATCAGTATTATCATAATGATTATGAAGACGATGGTGTTGGTGAATCGTGCCGACCGCTCGTTCTTCAGGTTTGTATTGATCTCGTCCATCGCCCGAGCCTGAATGTTGCGTTCTATGAGCAGTCCTGCGTTCTGTATGCGGTTCAGTTTCTCCATATCGACGACGCTGTCTTCCATGGCTGCTGCCTTCTCATGCGCCGTCAGCGCCGCACTGTAGTTGCCCTTGCGTTTGTATAGTTTATAATATAAGTTGTAAACCTCAGCTAAATGTTCGTGCGAATTGATGGCGCGTGCAGTGTGCAGCGCCTTGTCCAGATATTCCTGTGCCTTGGCGTCGTTGCCCATTTGGGTGTATATACCAGCCAGAGCAATGAGCGGATTCATTGCGTGCCACTCGTCTTGTGACGACTGCAACTGCTGATAAGCCTTGTCATACTCCGAAATGGCTTTTTCATAGTCGTGTTCTTTCTCGTGTAGCTCACCGAAATAAATGTGGCATAGTGCCACACCGAGTGTGTTGCCAGCCTGCAGATTCAGTCCCATGGACTGGCGATAGTACCTCCATGCCGAGTCCAACTGTTCACGGTGGTTGAATATAGAACCGATGTTGGCATAGTTGATGGCTTGTCCTAAGGCACTGTTCAATTCTCGTTCGCCTGCTAATGCCAGTCGCAGCGCACTGTCGGCACGTGCATAGTTGCCCAGGGTGAGATAGATGTTGCCCAGTCCATTGAGCGATACCACGCGGTTTTTCTTGGTAGTAAAAGATGTGTCGGCAGACTCTTTGCTGATAGCGAAAGCGCGGTAATGGTAATCTTGAGCCATGTCGAGCATTCCCATTCTCCGATAGACGGTGCCTATATTGTTCAGAGCCTGCACGATCTCTAATGTATCGCCTAAGGTCTCCGCCTGCTTCAGTCCCTCGCTGTGTACCTTCAGTGCCTCGTCAAATCTACTGTCGTTGCGCAGCTCTTTTCCCATCGCTCTGTAGGCAACGATGCTACCTAACATATTCCCCCCCGCTCCATGCGTTTCTGTATCATGGAGAGTGTGTCTATATTATGAGAAGAGGAGACGATACTGTCCATAGCTTTGCGCTCGGCAAGGGATATCTTCGCTGGTTTCTGTCCACAGGAAATCAGCATCACTAATATAATAAGGTACCACACAAGAGTGGCAGTGTTATGTCTTAGGTTGTACATAGGCGAGGATTATTGGGTTTTTGTGCAAAGATAACGAATTAAATGGAATATCGGTGATTTTTACTGATATAGACCGATTTTTTTAAAATTAATTAATACAAATTGTTTGCTAAACCCAAAATAAAATAGAAAAATACAGTAATGAGGGTAAAAACTTATCACTCTGACACACCACAGACATCACAACGATTCTACGTTTTTTGTGTTCTTGATGTTTTGCTGAAAATCAGCAACTTACGCTGTTTTTATGTCCGATTAGAACAATCCTGTTCATGTTAAAAAGTCGGATTATCACATATTTTTGTCCGATTTTCATAAGATACTTAGCTGAATTTATGTCTAAATTTGCAGCACCAAGACTAAGACAGATTGGTAGCATTAAAAGAGAAAACTTCATGGAATGTGAAACTTGTAATACTTAGGCTATGGGACAGAAAGATAATAATATTGGGTATGACGACCGCCGACGCAAGACAGACGAGGCGCAGCATTTTATGGAGGATCGCACCCAACTGCTTGATACAATCCGTGAGATGATAAACGTGGAGATAGACAGGCGGGGAGGCTGTATTGAAGGTGAAACGATGCATAGCAAGATGCCACCCGAACCTCATATACGAAAGCGCTCGTTTCTGGAATGGCTCAGGAGTTTGATATAGTAAAACTTTCACAATATATCATTAATAAAAAAGGCATAGTATGGATACAAGACGAACCAATCCGCTCATTTGGCTACTAAGTAGGCAGATGGGCAAGTGTAGGGCTCAGCGTATTGATTGCATCGCTCTTCACGGTAGGCACCCAACATTAAAGATTAAAAAGTAATAACTTAAAAAATATACGATTATGAGAACATTAAAATCAATTTTGTTAGCCGGCGCTATGCTGCTGGCAACTCCAATGTTCTTCAGTTCTTGTGAAGAAGATGGTTCTCTCATCAAGTTCAAGACTGAAGTGCAAGTAGTTAACGACTTCAACGATGTTGTTAAGGCTATCAACGATGGTAAGCTTTCGAGCGAGCAGGCTATTGCACAGCTTGTTACGGCCATTGACAATATCAAGGGCGACCAAAGCGCAAAGCTTCAGGCCATTACCGATGCTCTTAACAACAAGAACAACACGCTCGACACCAAGTTGAACGTGATTGCCGGTACGATGAAGTCTTTGAGCACCGAGATGCCTACCAAGATTGACGCTCTCGCCAAGGCTGTCGAAAACATGCCTGAGTACTATGAGGTTCTGAAAGCTGTCGAAACGGCTATTGTCAATATCAATCCTAATGAGCAGCTGAAGCTTCTTGAGGGAGTTCTCGACAAATACTGCAACGATGAACTCAGAAATCCTGAGGTATCTTATAGTTATAAAGGCAAGTTGTATTACTGCATAGCCGAAATAGAGGATACATTGCGTTATATGACGTATAAAGACGATAAGTTTAGGGCTATTCGAAAAGCTATCGAAGCACTTGCTGGCGAAAATGCCAAGTTGGATGGCATATTGGACAATATGACAAAGATAGTAGAGGCAATAATGGCTGGCAATACTACCGAAAAGGAAGGTTGGGCTGAGATTGCCAGGCAGCTTGCACTGCTTAAGGCGGCTGCTGGCATTGGCGGCTCTACTGACAATGTAGGGTATGTTGACCTCGGTTTGCCGAGCGGCAACTTGTGGGCAGAGTGCAACCTCGGTGCTTCTACTCCGGAACAGTATGGCGACTATTACGCTTGGGGCGAAACAAAGCCTAAGAAAGAATACACCTATCCCAACCACAAGTGGTATAAGGAGGGTGCGCCAAGTCTGGGATTCACCAAGTATAACAATGAAGACGGCAAGCTGACGCTTGAAGACGAAGACGATGCCGTAATACAGAATTTAGGAAACGGTTGGCGTACACCTACCTTGGCTGACTTCAGAGAATTGACCAATCAGAAATTAACCACAATCAAGAAAACAACGCTTAACGGTGTTGCGGGCTATCAGATAACGAGCAAGAAGAACAAAAAGTCTATCTTTATCCCTTGCGCCGGCTTTAAGCAGGACAAACCACAAACCAGAGAAATCTCTTCGAGCGAAGAAGTAGCTATATGCATGACCAATCTGCGTCGTATTGACGACAAGGTATTCAACGCTTGGAGCTTTGCTTTCGAGAAGGACCGCATTGCCCGTTATGGCAAACGTCGTCCTGACGGAATATCAGTTCGTCCGGTTAAGGGTCCTGGCGTGCCGGTTCCTAACAATTGCGTTGACCTTGGATTGGATAGCGGACTGCTGTGGGCTAAGTGCAATATGGGTACAACCGATCCTAAACAACCTGGCGATTACTATGCCTGGGGAGAGACTTCTACCAAGAAGGAATATTATAGTACGAACTACAAGCATTTTAAGGTTGATGGTGGTATAAAGGTATTAAAGTACAATGAGAAAGACGGCAAGGAAGTGCTTGACCTCAACGACGATGCGGCTAATGCTTATTTAGGTGTAGGCTATCGCATTCCTACAAAAGAAGACTGGGAAGAGCTGCTTTACGATTGTGAATGGGAAGTCGTTACTACCACACTTCCAGAGATAGTGGATCCGTCGCAGAAGAAAGTCATTGCACGATGGAAAGTGACAGGACCAAACGGAAACTCTATCGTTTTACCAACGACCAGTGGTTTCAAAGCTGATGGATGGGGTGTCCAGCCTGACTATGACATCTACTATACTACAGCTAATTTATATCCGCCGGCTGATGAATTGTCAGATATAGATAAATACCAAAAGGCAGTAGCGCTTACATGGCCTATGTTTGCTAAAGAGACATTAAGCGAATGTATCGAGGAACTATCGTTTAAATCAATATACCGTGATTTTGGTGTTGTGGTACGACCGGTATTCGATCTCTACTCAAATAAATAAGTGTCTGAAAAAAAAGATAACGTTTTTAAAAAGGAATTAAGTATGAACACAATACGAACCAAAAAGCTCATTACGCTATCATCATGCAGATGGGCAAGAATAGGGTTCAGCGTATTGCTTACATCGCTCTTCACGGTAGGCGCTCAGGCGCAGACCGTGGGCGAGGGCAAAGCTGATCCGGTGTGCAATACCAATAAGGAGCTGCGCACTAATACTTGGAGCATTTACGCTCAAGGCGGATTGTCGTGGGCAAACGGTGTGTGGTATCCCAATATCGACGCCAAGTCGAGCTACAAGCAGTCGCCTGCTGTAGGTGGCGGCATCGACTTCACCATTCGTCCGTGGGTTCGCATAGGTGCCGACTATATCTGGTCGCGCTATCGTCGCGAACAGCGATTCGACGCTATCGACACCAAAGCCAATCTTGCCAAGACCTATGGCAACTACGTCATGAATACCCACAACGTGAAGCTTGGCGTTCAGTTCAACTTCATGGAGCTTTGGCCCATGCGCAAGGCTCAGTGGTTTAATATCTGGATGGGTACCGGTATTGGCGGAACATTCGCACGTGGCAACGAGTATGGCATTTGGGTTGGAACCACCAAGACCGAGAATGGCACCACTACTCCTGTATATGGCGACATCAACATCAGCAACGATGCTACGGTCACCGTTACCGGAAACGTGCTCACAGCCAACCGACGCGAGAAGTTCAACAAGCTCTTCATCCCTGCTACGCTGCACATCGAGGCTGACGTAAGCCGCCGGTTCACATTAGGCATTAAGGGCGAATTCGACTGGCTTCTCAATCGTAAGGAAGTTGCCCCAAAGCATCTCATCTATGCCATGGCTACCGTTCGATACAACTTCGTACCGAGTCGTGCAAGCAAGTTGCGCAACTATTACGACGGCGAACTGGCTGCTCTCAACGACCGTGCCAACAATCTGCGCCAGGAAGCTGATGCCGAAAAGACACGTGCCGACCGTGAAGCTGCACTCCGACAGAAGGCTGAACAGCAAAACAACGACCTCCAGCGCCAGCTCGACGACTGTCAGAAGAGCAAGAAGACAGCCATTGAAGGCCCCGAACACTACGTTCAGTTTGCCCACAACAGCTCATACATGAGCCGTGAGGAAATGGACCGACTGCGTGCGTTCGCCCGCAGCGTAAAGGGTGAAAAGCTCTCTATACTTGCCGAAGCAAGCACACCAGGCACCCCAGAGTACAACCAGACCCTCTCTGAGCGTCGCCTAAAGCGAGTGGTTAAGGTATTGCTGAAGGAAGGATTCGCCCCCGAAGACCTCCATCCGCAGACAGCCATAGGCTCAAAGAACGGCAAAAAGACCTTTGAGGGAAGAAGGGTAACCATAAAGGTGAAGCCCTAACCAAAACCTAACCAAAGGCTCAAAAAGGGCCTTTAAGGATTAGTTAAGGGGCAAAGGAGCCCATAAAATTCACTAAAAAACATTACGATTATGAGAACATTTAGATCAATAATATTGGCTGGCGCTATGCTGCTGGCTATACCGGCGTTCTTCAGTTCATGCAAGGAGAACGCTCCCGAATTAGACTACGAGATGAAAGTCACCGTAGTCAACGACTTCACCGACGTGGTCGATGCCATCAATCAGAGCAATGTAAGCAAAGAGCAGGCTATCAAGAATATCGCTGCTGCCATCGACAATATGAAGGGCGACCAGAACGACAAGCTCCAGGCTATTATCGCAGCTCTCAACAGCACCAACACCACACTCGAAAAGCAGCTTAATGTCATTGCGGGTGCTATGCAGTCTATGAGCATCGACTTGCCGGCAAAGGTAGAACTCATCAAGACGGCTGTTGAAGGCAGACCCGATTACAACGAAAAACTTGAGGCTGTCAGAGCTGCCTTTCAGAATATTAACCCCAATTCACAGCTCGAAGCTTTAAATGCCCTTCTTGATAAATATGGCCAAAACTTCGCTGACAAACTCTCTTCTATCTCAGGATGGTTCATGGAAATTGGGTACGGAAATGGCAGGTTGGATCTTATAAAAACAGCTATCGAGTCTTTAGGTGGCTACGGCGGCAAGCTTGACGCTATCAATACACAGATGATAGCTCTGCTGCAGGCTCTTGAGAGCGGCAACATGAGCGATAAGGAAGCTATGGCTGAGGTTGCCAAGAAGATTAAGGAACTGGAACTTAACTCCGGCGTTATTAAATCTAAGGAAACCATGGAGTATGTTGACCTCGGCTTGCCAAGCGGTATAAAGTGGGCAAAATGCGACATTGGCGAAACAAGTCCTGAAAAGTATGGCGGCTGTTACGCTTGGGGCGAGAGCTGGAGAAAGTGGAATGTCGATTATTATTACTTCACTGACATTGTAGAGGGACAATACACGAAGTACGATAGCCGTGACAAGAGATTCTTCCTCGAGAAGGAAGATGATGTAGCCTATCTGCGACTTGGAGAAGGATGGAGATACCCGACATGGAACGAAATGCAGGAATTGATCGATAACTGTACGGTTACGGAGTCTACACTCAATGGATGGCCGGGCGTAATGTTCGTATCTAAGATCAACAACAACTACATCTTCTTCGGATACAGTACTGAAGATGTAACCAGAGGCAGGCGATGGTCAAGTGCTGTAGTGCCAAGTGACCCGACACGGGCTTACTGTCTGTATTTTGAAAGAGACGATGAAACTGGTAAAATCGTTGTAAAGCGAGACGATTACAAAAGAAAGCAACCTCTCCCAGTTCGTCCGGTTTACGTAAAAAGAGCAATATATAACTTATAACTAAATAACCATATTGAAAAATAAATAATGATTTCAAATTCCCGTCAGCCTCAGTGCTGGCGGGGATAAAAAGCCCTCAATAAGAAAAGGGCAGCGTAACAATCGGGGGCTGCCAACAAAAAACTAAAGTGTATGAAAACTATTTAGTGTTTACTGAATAATTTATCTGGCGATTTTTCATCATTGTCGTCGCTATGAGGGGCTACGTCTGCTACCCTCTGCCTGTGAACAGATAATAATTCAGCAGACCCTAATTAATTAAAACCATTATCATTATGAAAAGAATTTTACATCTAAATCTTGCACAAGCTATAAAGCTTATGTTGATCACCTTGATGTGTCTCCCAGTGTGGAGCACTGCAGTACAAGCACAGACAAAGGAAGCATACGCAGTCTTAGATGAGGCTACTGGCACACTCACCTTCAAGTGTGATGCTGCAAAGCCTGAAGATGCTTATGACATTATAAACTATGGCTATTATCCAGGTTGGCACTCTAGTGCAGACAAAATCACTAAGATTGTGATAGAACCTTCTTTTGCAGATGCGAGACCTACCCAATGCAGATATTGGTTTAGTGGTTGTCGTGTAAAAGAAATTGAAGGAATAGAATATTTGAACACTTCGGAAGTAACTACGATGGATTATATGTTCAGTAATTGTTATTCTCTAATAAAACTCGATGTGTCAAAGTTTAATACAGAGAAGGTTACTACTTTTGAGAGTATGTTCAATAACTGCTCTTTCACCTCTATTGATGTATCTTCATTCAATACAGAGAAAGCAACTAATATGAGAAGTATGTTCGAACTATGTAGAGAACTCACCTCTCTTGATGTCTCTAACTTCAATACATCAAATGTGACAAATATGACCGAGATGTTTGCCCGTTGTTGGAAACTCACCTCCCTTGACCTCTCTAATTTCAATACATTTAATGTAACGAAGATGAATGGTATGTTCAGCGAGAGTACCGCATTGGCTTCATTAGATGTATCTTCTTTTAAGACACCTAATGTGACAACTATGGCAACAATGTTTAATCGTTGTAGAGCACTTACCTCGCTTGACCTTTCTTCTTTCGATACAGAGAAAGTGGAGGAGATGCAATCTATGTTTTCTTTATGTGATAATCTCAAAACTATTTATGCGAGCGATAAGTTTGTTACCACAAATGTAACGGACAGCAGGGGTATGTTTGAATGGTGCGAAGCCTTGGAAGGAGCCATAAAATTTGACGAGAACAAGATAGAGAAAGAATGTGCGAACTACACAGATGGTTACTTCACATATAAGGAATTCACAAGCATCAAGCCACTGATAGACTCCGAAAACGAGAAGCCACAGTATTTCGACTTGCAGGGCAAGCGCCTCGATAAGATGCAGCGTGGCGTCAATATCGTTAAGATTGGTGGTAAGGTTGTTAAGGTGGTGAAGTAAAGAAGCACAGACCAAAGACCAAAGCCCCCCTCTTATCCCCCTGTAAGGGGGAGGCTATATAGGGGAACGTGCCAGAATCTGGCATATTGGCATCGGTGAAGCCAATAGAGAGTGTCGGCAAAGCTACCGTGAAAGCCATCTATACGCTAAACGGCACAAAAGTGAACTCTCTGCAACACGGAATAAACATCGTGAAAATGAGCGACGGCACCGTGCGCAAGGTGATGATCAATGGTTATAAAAATCGTTGATTATAAAACCCGAACATAAAAGGTTTGGCACGCGGATTTCGCAGATACAACAACAGAGGGTGCGTCACAGACTTATGACACACCCTCTTATTTGTTATGGTATCCAGCATAAAAGAAAAACGTTAGTTTTCACTTTTATTAGTTGCTCAGATTTTGAACCATATCCAAAGGTAGCTGGGTCGCTTTGGCTACCTGTTCTGTTGGAAGCCCCATAGCCAGCAGACGTTGAGCAGTTTCTATGTTAGCTTCTATTCTACCTTCCCTTTTCGCCGTATCAATAGAGTTCTTGATATCCCGGTATGCCATCTTGCTTGCTTCATATTCCCGAATCTCCTGAGGTGTGAATTTGGCAATCTCGGCTTCTTCGAAAAGTCGGTCAAAAACCTTGTCGCACAGCTCCTTTGGGCGTTGGGTAAGCTTATAGAGGTTCTTCAGTGCATATAGCCATTTATCATACAATGTTTCCAGTTCATCCAAACTCTTGTTGAACTTGGCAATCTCTACATAGATAAATTCCAACTTATCATAGAAAATCTTGTGGGTAGCGGTATCACACAACTGCACATGGTGACGGATTTCCTCCTTGTCGAAGGCTTCTTCTTTCATGTTGAAGTTAAGCAGGGCAACAGTATAGATATGATTGAGCTTGAAATCCCAGTCATTCCCCTTGGGTGCCTGCTCACGAATCGGAAAAGTGGAGT
>ERZ1034920.1851-NODE-1851-length-12773-cov-17.906432_pt1 | contig 12773 bp, 12 predicted proteins | sample MGYA00520688_ERZ1034920 | MGnify/ENA primary metagenome ERZ1034920 (study PRJEB33766, sample SAMN09781785) | gut metagenome | biome: gut microbiome | host: Homo sapiens | place: Madagascar | study: EMG produced TPA metagenomics assembly of the PRJNA485056 data...
CTATTGTTGAAAAAATTATAATTATTATTATAAATAATACTAAAATATTAATTAATAATCCAAATATATTAACTAAACTAGATATAAATATATTTATAATAGCAGTACCTAAAATAAGTATTGCTATTAATATCCCTATCGTAGTTAGGTATTTTTTGATATCTATCATATTCATACCTAACCTAATATTGTATTAGTGTTTATATTATTTCCTTTTATATATTCAGATACAAGCACTCTTTTCTTTCCTGGCATTTGAATTTCTTTAACTAAAACTACATTATCCTTAGTACTTATTCTTATACCATCTTTATCAACCTTAAGTATTGTTCCTGGCTCTTTATCACTAGTTTCATTTAAAACTTCAGTTTTCCATACCTTCATAGTCGATCCTTCATAAGTTGTATAAGCACTTGGCCATGGATTTACACCTCTTACAAGATTATGTATTTCTCTTGCTGATTTTGACCAGTTTATTTCTCCTAAGGCTTTATTCATCATTGGAGCATATGTAAACTCTTCATGATTTTGAGGTATTCTATGAGCAGTTCCTTTTTCTATTTGTTTTAATGTTTCTATTAAAACATCTGCTCCTCTATCTTTCATTTTGTCATGAAGTTCACCTGCTGTTATTTCATCATCTAAATCAAATTCTTCTGTTAATATCATATCTCCAGTATCTAGACCTTCATCCATATACATAGTAGTAACTCCAGTCTTTTCTTCTCCATTTATTATTACCCAGTTTATTGGAGCTGCTCCTCTATACTTAGGCAATAATGAAACGTGAACATTTATACATCCAAATTTAGGTATATCTAATATTGACTTTGGAAGTATTTGACCAAATGCAACTACTACTATTATATCTGGATTTAGTTCTTTTAAAGTTGCTACAAATTCTTCATCTCTAGCTTTTATTGGTTGATATACAGGTATATCATATTTTAAAGCTAATTCTTTAACAGGTGGCATACCTAATTTTTTACCTCTATTTTGTGGCTTGTCAGGTTGAGTTACAACACCTATTATGTCATATTTTTCATCTATCAGTTTTTGCAAACACCCTGTAGCTATATCAGGCGTTCCCATAAATAGTACTCTCATTTTATCAGCTCCTATTATTTTTCTACTTTATCTACGTATAGTATACCATCTAAATGATCTATCTCGTGGCAGAATGCTCTAGCTAAAAGCTCTTCTCCTTCTATTTCAAATAATTGACCTTTTCTATTATAAGCTCTTACTTTTACAACATTTGGTCTTCTAACTATTCCTGATTCTCCTATAACACTTAAACATCCTTCTTCTCCTATTTGCTCTCCAGATGTTTCTATTATTTCAGGATTTATAAGTTCTAGTAGTCCATCTCCGATATCTATAACTACTATTCTTTTTAATATACCAACTTGAGGTGCAGCAAGTCCTACTCCATCAGCATTATACATTGTATCTGCCATATCATCTAATATTTGTAATATCTTTTCATCGATTACTTCAACTTTTTTTGCTTTCTTTCTTAAAACTGGTTCTCCTATTTGAACTATTTCTCTTAATGCCATTTTTTATTCCTCCTATAATACACTATTTGGGTTAATATCTATTGATATGTTTATTTCTTTGCTAAACACAACATCTCTTTTTGTTATACATATATATTTTATTATACCCTTTAATAAATTAATTTCAATATTATCATCTTTAAATAATATTTGCCATCTATAATTTTGATTTATCTTAGAAATTGAACAAGGATTTGGTCCTAGTATAAATTCAAAATCAGTTATACCTCTTCCTTTTAGTAAATATATAATAGAATCGTACATATTTTGAATATTCTTTTTTACTAAGTTTTCATTTTCTCCACTTACAACTACACTTATCATATTGTTAAATGGAGCATATCCAAATGCTTTCCTTATTTTTATTTCATCTTCATAAAAACCTTCAAAGTCATAATTAATAGCTCGTCTTATTGAGTAGTGATCTGTATCATATGTCTGAAGCACTACTTTTCCTTCTTTATCTGATCTACCAGCACGTCCTGAAACCTGAGTTATTAATTGAAATGTAGTTTCAAAACTTTTAAAATCTGGGAAGTTTAATATCATGTCTGCAGATAAGATACCTACTAAAGTTACATTATCAAAATCTAGACCTTTACTTAACATTTGTGTTCCGATTAATATATCTGCTTCTTTAATTTAATATTTCTTCAAGAGACCCTTTTTTTGAAGTTGTATCCTTATCCATTCTAAGAACCTTAAGTTCTGGAAAAATTACTTTTAATTCTTCTTCTATTTTTTGAGTACCTACTCCAAAAGGCTTAACATATATACTACTACACTCTGGACATTCCTTCGGTATCTCTCTTTCATAACCACAATAATGGCATCTTCCTATATTTTTGCCCTTGTGATATGTAAGAGATATATCACAATTTTCACATTGAAACACATATCCACAACTTCTACATGATACGAAACTCGCATATCCTCTTCTATTTAAAAATAATATTACTTGATTATTATTTTTAATAGCTTGTTTTATTTCATCTTGTAGCTTAAAACTAAAGATACTTTTATTTCCTTTATTTAACTCTTCTTTCATATCTACAACTTCAATTTTAGGAAGTGGATTTTTATTAGCCCTTTGCTTTATTTCAATAAGGTTATATTCTCCATTTTTTGCTTTATAATATTCATCTATAGACGGAGTTGCAGAACCTAATACTAATGATATATTATTTTTATTAGCAATAAATTTTGCAACTTCTATTGCACTAAATTTAGGATTCTTTTCTGATTTATAAGAAGTTTCATGAAACTCATCAATTATTATTACTCCTAAACTATTAAAAGGCGCAAATAAAGCAGATCTTGCTCCTATTAATATTCTTATATTACCAGATTTAATAGCTTTATAAACATCATGTTTTTGTCCTTCAGATAATTGACTATGAAAAACACCTACAATGTCTCCAAACCTATTTTTAAACCTAGTTATAGTCTGTGGTGTTAAAGCAATCTCTGGAACTAATACTATGCTATCTAACCCTTGACTCAAAGCATAATCTATTATCTCCATATATACTTCAGTTTTTCCACTACCTGTTACTCCATGTAACATATAAGGTTTTTTATTTTGGTCAAACATTTCCGATATAACTTTGTTACATGCATTTTTTTGTTCTTCATTTAAATATATTTCTTTTTGCTCTAAAGTATAAGCATTTTCTGGATTTCTATAGTAATCTTCCAATTTAATATCTATCAAATTCTTATTTTGAAGTGATAATATACTTTGTTTAGATGCCTTTAATATATCAATCAAATCATTAATTTCTACTCTATCATTATTTTTTAGGAAATTTACTATTTCCTTTTGTTTTGCACCTAAGTTTATTTTATTTTTCTTTAAATAGTCATCAACTTCATCAGCTTCTATTGAAAGTGATATATAACACAAGTTTTTTTCATTCTTATGATTTTTATATTCCCATTTTAAATTAATTATGTTTTTTTTACTCATTTTATCTAATATATAATTTATATTAGGTATTTTCTTTAACTTTTCAGTTTTTAATTTTCCCTTTGATATATTTATTTTACTAATAATATCTTTTTGTATATCATCTAATGATGATAATAAATCTGTAAACTCATTTTCATTTAAATTCAATACTTCATCACTTAAACTTACAACTTTATAGTTATTTACTTTATATCCTTTAGGATATATTAAATTTATGCAATCTATATAAGTACAAAGATATCTATTTTTCATCCAGTTTACAAGTTCTAAATCCTCTAATTTAAAAATAGGTTCTTCATCTAATACATCTACTACTTCCTTAAGCTTCATATCTTCTTCTAAAGTATCAGATATTTTAAATACAAAAGCCTCTGTAGGTTTATTTCCTTTTCCAAATGGTACTAAAACCCTATGACCAACATATATCTGATTTTTTAAAAATTCCGGTATTTTATATGTAAATAAGTTGTCAGTGTGGAAAGTATTACTTCTTACTATGACTTTTGCGTATTTTTCCATATTCTAACCTCTATTTTTTATTTATATCTTTTAGTTAAATTATATCCTGTTACGTAAAAATATAAGCATCTATATTAATAGATGCTTATACACTAAGTAGCTCTTTTATCTTATCTAAAATAATATTTGCTACCTCTTCTTTTTTCATTTTAGGATATTCTGTAATATTACCTTCTTTGTCTATGATTTTAACTATATTAGTGTCTACACCAAATCCTGCACCTTCTTTAGTCAAATCATTAGCTACTATGAAGTCTAGATTTTTCTTTTTTATTTTAAGACTTGCATTTTCTATAAGGTCATTTGTCTCAGCTGCAAATCCAACTAAGATTTTATTATTTTTTATTTTTCCTATTTCTTGTGCTATATCTTTATTTCTATCTAATTCTATAACTAAATCATCATCTGATTTTTTTATTTTTTTATTAGAGTAGTTTTTAGGTTTATAATCTGCTACTGCTGCACTTTTTATAACCACATCATTTTCATCTAAGTTTTCTAAAACAGCTTCGTACATATCTTTTGCAGATTCTATTTTTACTAGTTTTTTCAGATTTTGTGGTGGAGTTAAATTTGTTGGACCTGTTATAAGGGTAACATCTGCACCTCGTTCTATAGCTTCTTTAGCTATTGAGTATCCCATTTTTCCAGTAGATCTATTAGTTATGTATCTCATTGGGTCAATACTCTCAACTGTTGGTCCAGCTGTTACTATTATACTTTTTCCCTTTAAATCTTGCCCTTTTGAAAGCAATTTAACAACTTCATCCACTATAGTTTCTGGAGATGCTAATTTTCCTTTACCTGTATCTCCACAAGCAAGTCTACCACTTTCAGGCTCTACAAAATTATATCCTAATTCTTTTAATGTATTTATATTTCTTTGTAATATTGGATTTTCATACATATTAGTATTCATAGCTGGTGCTATTAATACTTTTGCCTTTGTAGCCATAACTGTTGTAGTAAGCATATCATCTGCTATTCCATTTGCAATTTTACCTATAACATTAGCTGTAGCTGGTGCTATTAAGAATACATCAGCTCTTTTAGCTAGAGATATATGTTCTACATCCCAAGTTTTAGGATCTTCAAACATATCACAAACTACATAATTTTGGCTTAATGATTGGAATGATAATGGTGTAACAAATTCCGTTGCAGATTTTGTCATTATTACATTAACATTTACGCCAAGTTTTCTTAATCTACTAACAACATCTAAAGTTTTGTATACAGCTATACCACCACTTACTCCTATTACAACAGTCTTATCCTTTAACATAGAACTTACTCCTCTTCTGTAGCATGTTCTTCTATTATTACTTCTTCTTTTTTATCTATTTCTTCTTGAGTTAATAATCTAAATGTTATTTTTTCATCAGCAACTTCTTGAGTAGCTATAGTTACTGGCTTATTATTATCTCTATTCTTAGCTGAAACATAAACTTCAGCCCCGTCTATTATCTCTCTTGCTCTCTTTGCAACAGTTCCAACTAAGTAATATCTGTTGTCTATTTTATCTAATACTTCATTTATTGATGGCTTTAACATTTTATAATTCCTCCTTAAATTTATCTATAATGTTATTTTTATATCTAGTAACTTTGTTTTTCTCAGCACATATTATAGCTTCAACATCACTAACTGATTTTTCTATATCTTCATTAACTATAAAGTAATCATAGTTAACTATTTGATTTATTTCTTCAAAAGCACAGCTAAATCTCTTTTCTATCTCTTCTTGAGTTTCTGTACCTCTTCCAACAATTCTACTTTTTAGTTCTTCTAACGATGGTGGAAGCACAAATATAAATACTCCTTCAGGATAAACTTCTTTTATTTGTCTTGCTCCTTGCATTTCTATTTCTAATATAACATCTTGCCCTTTTTCTAAGCATTCTATTATAGCAGCTTTTGGAGTTCCATAGAAGTTATCATATATTTGAGCATATTCTAAGAATTCACCATTTTCTATCATTTTAGTAAATTCTTCTTTTTCTATGAAGAAATAGTTAACACCATGAACTTCTCCATTTCTTGGTTTTCTAGTTGTAGCTGATACTGATAATTTTATCTGATCATTTTTGTTTAATAACGCTTTACATATCGTACCTTTTCCTGCACCTGATGGACCTGATACAACTAATAATAGACCTTTTCTATTAAGCATCAATCTCTTCCTTTCTATTTGTTCATATAATTATGTCTTAAAATCTATTTAATAATTTATAATTATTCTATATTTTGTATTTGTTCTCTTATTTTCTCTAATTCACTTTTTACTTCCACAACTAAGTTAGTTATATTTAAATCAGAAGATTTAGAGCCTATAGTATTTGTTTCTCTATTCATCTCTTGGATTAAAAAGTCTATTTTTCTACCTATTGATTCATTTTTTACAACAGTATTTTTTAATTGTTCTATATGACTTTTAAACCTTACTATTTCCTCTGTTATGCTACTTTTATCCGCATATATAGCAACTTCTTGAGCTAATCTACTTTCATCTATTATGCTAGGATCTTCTAACATATCACTTATTCTATTTTTTAATTTTTCTTTATAATCAATAACAACATTATATGAGTATTTTTCAATATCTTCAATATAATTTTTAAGAAGATCACATCTATTTTGTATATCCTCTGCTAACTTTTTACCTTCTTCACTTCTCATTTCTTTTAACTTAAGTAATGCATTTTCTAAAGCTACTTTTAACATTGACCATAACTTATCTTCATCATCTTCTTTTTCCTCAGTTTTTATAACATCAGGAAACTTTGCAATATTCATTACACTTATATCATCAACTAGGTCAAACTTGTCTTTTATTTGCTTTAGTATTGATACATATTGAGTTGCTAACTCTTCATCAAACTTTAAGTTTACATCTTCACTACCTAATAAGTCAAGCTTTATATATAAATCAACTCTACCTCTTTTTATATAGTCTTTAACTAATATCCTTGCCTTATCCTCTAAAAATGATAATTTTCTCGGAAGACGTATATTTATATCTGCATACTTATGATTTATAGTCTTACATTCAACTAAGAACTGATAATTATCATCCTTATACTCTCCTCTTCCGAATCCTGTCATACTTATTGCCATTTACTATACCTCCAAAGTTCCTTCACATATTTTAACAGCAGGTCCTGTCATATAAACAAAATCATCTATATCTATTTTCACACATCCACCTTCAGATTTTGCATTTACACTTTTATTTACTTTTCCTAAATAATTACATATTATTGCTGATGCTGTCATTCCAGTTCCACATCCTAATGTGTATCCACATCCTCTTTCCCATGTACTAACTATAATGTTATTATTATCTTCTATTTTCACAAAATTTACATTAGTTCCTTTTGGGAAATTTTTATTTTTTTCTAATAAAGGTCCATATTTACATACTTCTTCTATACTTATATCATCAACTAATATAACAACATGTGGTACACCCATAAGCATAGCGTTTACTTCAAAGTTTTTATCTAAGACATCTATATTCTCACCTATAAATACTTTGTTATTAGATATAGCAGGAATATCTTCACATAAAAAACTTCCATTTCCCATATTAACTTTTATAGTATCTATTTCTTCACCTTTAAGATTTATTTTAACTTTTTTTACACCATCTAATGTATTAACACTAAATTCTTCTTTTCTAACTATATTATTATCATAAACGAACTTAACAAAACATCTTAATCCATTTCCACACATAGCTGCTCTGCTTCCATCTGCATTATAATAGACCATTTCTACATCACAGTTATCAGAATTTTTAACAACAAGCAATCCATCTGCTCCTACAGAAAATTTTCTATGACATACTGCTTTAGCATATTCAGAGTAATCTGATGCATCTTTATTGTCAAATCTTCCATCTATAGCTACGAAATCATTTCCTATTCCATGTAATTTCCAAAATTTCATAATTTAGCCCCCTTATAAATTTCAATTCCTAACTTATAATTATACAATATTTTAATAATAAAAGGAAATTATAAATATATAATTAAATCCTCCTATTCACAATATATGTATATTGTGTAATAATTAATTTATTAAAAGTTTATATAGAAGGGAGAAATATTATGGCTTTAGATGGTTTAGTTATACATTCTATAGTAGACGAATTACATAAAAAACTTTTAGGTGGAAAAATTGATAAAGTATATCAACCTGAAAATGATGAAGTAGTTTTACATATAAGAAATAATAAAGAAAATTTTAAGCTAGTTTTAAGTTGTAGCGCATCTAATCCTAGAGTCTACCTAGCTAGTGACTATAAAAAAGAAAATCCTATAAATGCTCCTATGTTTTGTATGCTCTTTAGAAAATATATACAAGGAGGAAATATAGTAAATGTTTCTCAAGTTGATTTTGAGAGGATAATAAAAATTAGTGTTGAATCTTTTGATGAGTTAAAAGAAAAAACAACTAAGGATATTATAATAGAAATAATGGGAAGACATAGTAATATAATTCTTACTCATTCATCTAATAATAAAATTATAGATTCTGCAAAAAGAATACCTCCAAGTGTAAGTAGAGTTCGTCAAATACTTCCTGGTCAAACTTATGTATTACCACCAAAACAGGATAAATTAAATCCTATTACTGATATAAGTTTAAATTCATTTGTAGATACTTTAAGTTCTTTTGATGGTCCTATTTTTAAAGCTATATATTCTAAGTTTTTAGGAATAAGCCCTGTTATAGCAAAGGAAATATGTTTTAGAGCTAATATAGATGAGAATTTATTGGTAAGTGAAATTTCTTCTGATGATATATCTAAAATTTATAAAGAGTTTCATAATTTATTTAAACATATAAAAGACAATATTTATAACCCTTGTATGGTTATAGATACATCAATAGATAAGGTTTTAGATTTTAGTTGTATAAATTTAAGTTTATTCAGTAATTTATCAATTATAAATGATGATAGTATATCTAAAATATTAGAAAATTACTATGCAACTAAAGATATAAAAGATAGAATTCATCAACGTTCTTCAGACCTTAGAAAAAGTATATCTATAAAACTTGATAGACTTTATAATAAATTAAATAAACAAGAAAAAGAATTAATAGAATCTGAAAATGCAGACATATATAAAATAAAGGGCGAACTTATTACATCCTACATATATATGATTGAAAAAGGTATGGAAAGTGTTGAGGTTTCAAATTTCTATGATCCAGAATATAAAAATATAAAAATATCATTAAATACAAACTTTACACCTTCAGAAAATGCTCAAAAATACTTTAAAAAATATAATAAATTAAAAACTGCAAAAAAAGAAATTACCTCTCAAATGGAAATAACTAAAGAAGAAATAGACTATTTAGAAAATATTATGCTTAGTATAGAAAACTGTGAAAACTTAGCTGAGTTAATGGATATAAGAGAGGAACTAGGTAAAGTTGGATACCTAAGATCTAAAAATAATAGTAAAAAAGAAACTAAATTAACTACTAAACCTCATGAATTTGTTAGTTCTAATGGTTTTAAAATTTTAGTAGGGAAAAATAATAAACAAAATGATCATCTTACTCTAAAAGTAGCTTCTAATGAAGATATCTGGATGCATACTAAAAATATACCTGGTTCACATGTTATCATAAAGACCGAAGGAAAAGAAGTTCCAGATGAAACTATATTTGAAGGTGCAATGCTTGCTGCATTCTTTAGTAAATCAAAGATGTCTTCACAGGTACCAGTCGATTATACTAAGAAAAAAAATGTTAAAAAACCTAATGGAGCAAAACCTGGAATGGTTATTTATGATACTAACAACACTGTCTACGTAACTCCTACAGAAGAATTAGTAGTTAAATTAAAATCTAAGTTCGATAATTAAGATATATTATTATAAAATCTCATAATGTAAAAAGAGTTAATCTCACAATATAGATTAACTCTTTTTGCATTTATTTTATAAGTTGATTATATTCTTCTTCAGTTTTAGGTATCTTTATTTCACCATTTTTTACTTTATTAGCTTCTTTATTAACATAATCCATTACATCTTGTGGTATTAAGTTTTTAGTATTTTCTACTATTCCAACTCCACCTTCTTTAAGTCCATATACTTTTTCTGCTCCACCTTTAAATGTTCCTTCTACTAAATCCTTAACTAAGTCATAAGATGCAACATTTAGTTTCTTAACAGCTGACGTTAATACATTCTCTGGTGCCAGGTCACTTTGATCTCTATCTACACCTATAGCATATTTATTAGCTTCTTTTGCTGCTTCTATAGCCCCTGTTCCTGAATCACCTGCTGCAGCTAATATTATATCTGCATTTGATGATTGCATTTGTTTAGCTATAGATTTTCCTTTTGCTTGATCTGTAAATGAATTTACATATTGTTCTAATATCTGAGTATCTTTATTTGTGTTTGTAACTCCATATTTATATCCATATTGATGTCTAACTACTGATGGTGCTGGTAATCCACCTATAAATCCAACTTTATTAGTTTTGCTCATCTTAGCAGCCATTACACCAACTAAATATGCAGATTCTTCTTCTTTAAATACAACTGGAATGACATTTTCTTGTATTGTATCATATGTTTCATCTAATATTGCAAATTTTTGTTCTGGATAATTCTTAGCTGATTCCTCTATAGAATCTTTTAACTGATATCCAACACCTATTATTAAATCTGTATCTTCATCCATAAGTGTTTCTATATTTTGTATGTAATCACTTTCTTGTTTTGATTCTAAATATTTTATTTCTATTCCAAAATCAGCCTTAGCTTTTTGTAACCCTTCCCAAGTTGATTGGTTAAATGATTGATCATTTATACTCCCAGCACCTAATACTATTCCTACTGAAATATCATTTTTCTCTGTACCTTTATTTGATCCACATCCAGTTAATATAGATGCTGATACTAAAAAGGCTGTTGATAGTGATAATAATTTTTTAAATTTCATAATTGCCCTCCAGTAATTTTTGTGAACTTTTTTTATATGATTTTTAGTTTTGTTCGCAAATAGGTTTCTGTTTTATAATTTTTATTTAAATTTGTCTATACTTTTTACTTAATTTTTCTTATTAAATTTTTACTTACCACTATATGTCTATTTGATAATAATGAATTCCTTTGAATTTTTATACAATATAGTTTTCCTGTAATAAAAAATTCGCTTCGCTCATTTCGCCAACGATATATCCTTGCTTACGCTATGGATACATCCGTTGCTCAAAATATCATTTTTTACTTTTATAAAGTTATTGATATTGCTCATATTCATAGGTCATCCACATTTTTTTCATTATATAATTTCATTATACGTAAAAAATACCTATACATAGATCAATATTTTATTCTATGCATAGGCATCTTAATTTATTTATGCAGTTGTTGTTCTTACTTTAACTGCTTCTTCATCTTCTTTTGAATCTGTATTTGAATTGTTTAATAATACGTTTAATACTATACCTACTATTGCTGCTAAGCTAAGTCCTGTTATTGTTACATCCTGTGTAACTGGTATACCTATAACTATACCTTTATCACTTAAGTAAGTAGTTCCTAAACCTATCACCATTATTGTTGATATTATAATTATATTTTTCTTGTTTTTTATACATCCATTATCTTTTACAGTTTTTACTCCAACTAAAGTTATCATAGAGAATAATAATATACTTATACCACCCATAACAGCGGTTGGTATACTTTGTAAAAATCCTCCAAACTTTCCTATACAAGATAAACATATTGCAAATACTGCTGTACGTCTAAGTAATGATGGATCATAGTTTTTAGTTAGTGCAAGTACTGCTGTATTTTCTCCATAAGTAGTATTTGCTGGACCTCCTAGGAACCCTGCTACTATAGTAGCTAATCCATCTCCAAGTAATGTTTTATTTAAACCTGGATTTTCTAAGAAGTTTTTACCTACTACTGCTCCATTTGTTGTCATATCTCCTATATGTTCCATAAAAACTGCTAATACAACTGGCGCTATTATAACAATTGCTTCTAAACTGAACTTCGGTAATGTAAACTTTGGTATTTCAAATAAACTAGCTTGTGCTATAGTAGTTGTATCTACCACTCCTAATACTAAGCTTAATATATATCCTATAATAACTGCGATTAATATCCCTAATTGCTTTATAAATCCTTTACCAAAGTTATTTATAATAAGCGCTATAGCTAATGTTATCATTGCTATCATAATATTATTTGATGCCATATCAAATGCTGTTGGTAATAAATTAAGACCTATAACAGCTATCATTGCTCCTGTAACTTGTGGTGGGAAATATCTTTTTATCTTATCTACCCCAACCATTTTTATTACAAAAGATAATATAACATAAATTAAACCAGCTACCATTATACCACCTTGAGCATAAGCTAAGTCACCATTAAATGCTTCTTTAACTGATAATATCAATGGTATAAATGCAAAACTTGAACCTAAAAATACTGGTACTTTTCCTTCTGTACAGAAATGGAATATTAATGTACCTATACCTGCACAAAAAATTGCAACTGAAGGATTAAATCCTGTTAATATTGGAACTAATACTGTGGCTCCAAACATTGCTAATAAATGTTGTATTGATAATACTGTTTTTTTCATAAAAAAACCTCCCGTAAATTTTTTAGGGAGAAATTATTCTCCCTTTTTCAGCATCTCTGTACTGAATTAAAAGGCAC